>ENA-UOUL01004627-UOUL01004627.1-bioreactor-metagenome-genome-assembly--contig:-NODE-4627-length-12547-cov-86.393424_pt1 | contig 12547 bp, 10 predicted proteins | sample MGYA00249838_ERZ747220 | MGnify/ENA primary metagenome ERZ747220 (study PRJEB28778, sample SAMN05720191) | bioreactor metagenome | isolation source: Anaerobic biogas reactor | place: USA:Washington...
ATTTTGTTGTGCTGACTTAATTATACTATAGGTGGGTATGCTTTTTATGTTTTTATCGGACTTTTTCAGTGGTCTCGGACGGTCCCTTTGTCACCCGGGCTGCTTCATCACGATCTGCAGCAATCTGGTTGCGTAACTCTTCCAGGCTGTTGAATTTCTTCTGGTCACGAAGTTTATGCAAAAAGGATATTTGCAGGCGCTTTCCGTATATATTTTGATTGAAGTCAATTATATGTACTTCAACTGTCAAGGGAAATTCTTCATGGAAAGTTGGTTTGGTGCCAATATTTATGACCGCTTTATAATAATTATCCCCAGATAATACCATGCCGGCATATACACCTGTCGCGGGAATGTTTAATTCAGGATCAAATTCGAGGTTGGCAGTAGGAAAACCAATGCTGCTCCCCCGGCGTTCCCCGCTGATTACTGTCCCCTGGATAACAGGATTATAACCTAATAAATCAGCTGCCATTTCGATGTTGCCCTCATCCAGCATCTGGCGAATCAAACTACTGGATACTATCATATCGGATACTTTAACCGGTTGGGTAACATTTACAACAAATCCAAATTCCGCACCCAAACTGGTCAGCATAGCTGGATCACCCTGCCCTTTATGGCCAAAGGTATGATTAAAGCCAACAAACACTTCTTTTACTTGCAATTGTTCAACCAATACCCGCTGAACAAATTCCCGCGGAGACCAATGGGCAATTTCGGCAGTAAAGGGATGGTATATTAAGGCATCCATGCCCAAATCAGCAAATAGTTCCGCTTTGCGCTCATTGGTAACTAATAATTTTGGTGCGTTGGAAGGATTAATTACCCTGGTCGGATGAGGATCAAATAAAAATGCGCCTGCTATTCCCTGATTCTGTTCCGATTTTAATACCAAATCCTTAATTAATTTCTGATGCCCCAGGTGAACACCGTCAAAATTTCCCAATGCCAGAAATAAAGGCCGGGGACCTGGTATATAATTTTCAACCCCTTGAATGATTTGCATGAACTACTTCTCCTCAATTATCAAATATAAACATTCTTTCCGGTTGTATTACCGTAATATTTTCCTGGGGTTTGGTTCTGGCTATAGCCAGTAATTGTCCTGATACTGAATATAATTTTATCTTGCCGGGCAATAAGTTTTGCTCTATGGTAAAAGGATTACCATGACTCAGGTAATGCAATGATTCGGGAGAATCAATGACGACCTCCGGCAGGGCAGTCAGAGGATAATCCAAAGGTAACAGCATGTCCTTTAAAGAAACCTGGTCTTTAAGTTCGTCTATTTTAAATGAATTATGAAGATGAAAATCTCCCACTCTGATTCTTTCCAAAGCTGACATGTAGGCACCGGTGCCTAATTTTCGGCCTATGTCATGGCATAATGTACGGATATATGTACCCTTTGAACAAGTAACCTGCAGGTGAATCCTGCAACTATATTCACCGGGAATAACCTCCAGAATTTTCAATTCATGAATTTCAATTTCTCGCTCAGCTCTTTCTACTACTATACCCTGACGGGCTAATTCATAAAGTCTTTTACCCTCATGGTGAATTGCTGAATACATAGGTGGTATTTGTCTTATTCTACCGGTAAATTCTTTAACAATATCCTGCAACTGGTCTTTGTCAACCTTATGTTCACCGGTAAAAACCAGTTGGCCCCAAGCATCCTGCGTATCTGATTCTGCGCCGGTAGTCATGCTCGCTACATATTCTTTAATACTGTCATCCAGATAAGGTATTATTCGGGTAGCCTGGCCAACTGCTACCGGTAAAACACCGGTTGCCATCGGATCAAGGGTTCCTAAATGACCAAGCCTTGTTTTCCGATTAACATACTTTTTTAATTGGCGTATTACATCATAAGAGGACTGTCCCTGAGTTTTATAAATGTTTAGAAAGCCATTCAATTAATCCAACACATCCTTAGCCATTCCAAGCACTTGCGCTTTAACTTCTGCCAGACTTCCTTTAACATGTGCTCCGGCTGCCTGTTGGTGGCCGCCTCCTCCCAGCTTAAGAGCCAGCTCTGCTACATCCAGGCTTCCTTTCGATCTAAACCCTACCTTGACCATGCCCGGACTGGTCTCACGAAATAACATGCCAATCTCAACCCCTTTTATGGAACGGGTATAGTTTATTATTCCTTCCGGATGAATACCGGTTGCACCTGCTGCTTCTACTTCCTGAGCCGATAATGTCATCCATGCCATTCTGCCCGTTGAGTCAAATTCCAAATTTTTCAGGCCTTTTCTGAGTAATAAAACTTCGGCTCTGGGTTTGGACTCAAACAGGTTAGTTCTGATCTTCTCAATATCAGTGCCACATTCCAGTAAGTCTGCTGCTATACGCATAGTTCGTGGGGAGGTGTTGTTGTAAAGAAAATTGCCGGAATCCATTACAATACCAGTATAGATGGCTTCGGCCATATCAACAGTAATTTTTACATCCAATGCCACTAAAATACGATAAACCAACTCAGCCGTTGCAACACTGGTATCATCTACATAATTATAGTCTGCAAAAAAGTCATTGGAGGGGTGATGATCAATATTTACAGTTAGCCGGGTTTCAGTTATTTGGTCTGGAAAATCATCGCCAGCACGGTATTTGTCTGAACAATCCAGAAATATAACTACCGAATTGGATTGAATTTTTTCCAACGGTTGAATCTTATCAACACCAGATAAAAAGTCGTACAGAAAAGGAACTTCATCCTGCAAGGTAATAGTTACCTGTTTGCCCAGAGATTTTAAGCCCCAATACATGCCCAGCAAAGAGCCAACACAGTCCCCATCCGGAATTATGTGCCCTATCAGCAGAAAATTATCCTGTTCTTTTATTAAGGCGATAATTTCTTCAATAGTGTTATTTACTCCGATGTTGGGTCACTCTCCTTTATTTCATTCAGGAGAGCAGATATCCTTACCCCATGCTCAATGGATTTATCCAGACGAAATTCCAATTCCGGCGCATGTTTAATCTGAATCTCGCGTGCGACTTCTGATCGAATGTATCCACGGGCTTTTTGTAATGCCTGTATAGTTTCTTCCTGTTTAGCTTCATTGCCCAGAATACTAAAATTAACCCTGGCGTGACTGATATCATTAGCTACATCTACGCGACTAACTGAAACCGTACTGAAATCAATCCGCGGATCTTTTATATCCTCATGAATGATTCGGGCAATAGCCCGCCTGATTTCAACTGACATGCGTTCTGCTCTGCGTTTACCCATTTCATACCTCCATAGTCACTTATTATAGCTCCCGAGGTACTTCTTCGAGCACATAAGCCTCGATTATGTCCCCTTCTTTAATATCATTAAAATCCTTGATACCTATTCCACATTCATAATTTTCCATTACTTCTTTGGCGTCATCTTTAAAACGCCTCAGTGAAGATAATTTACCTTCGTAGATGATAACCCCATCTCTTAACACCCGAACTTCTGAATTGCGTTGGATCTTGCCTTCAATGACATATGACCCGGCTACTACTCCTGCATTGGGCACTCTAAACAAAGCTCTGACTTCAGCTCTGCCCAAATATTTCTCTTTATATTCCGGATCAAGCAAACCGGTCATAGCTTTTTTTACATCTTCTATAGCTTCATATATTACCCGGTAAAGGCGAACATCAATATTTTCTTCTTCAGCGTATTTACGGGCTTTACTATCCGGGCGAACATTAAAACCAATTATTATGGCATTCGAGGCAGAAGCCAGCATAACATCAGTTTCACTGATTGCCCCTGCAGCAGCATGTATAACATGTACTTTGACTTCATCGGTACTTAATCTTAACAGAGATTGTGTTAATGCCTCAATGGAGCCCTGTACATCACCTTTTATGATCAGATTTAATTCTTTGATATCCGTATTTTGAATGTGGTTAAAGAAATCATCCAATGACACCCGACTGCTTTGTTTTTGTTCCTCCAGTTTGCGTTCGGCAATACGCAAGTTGCTCAATTCTTTGGCTACTTTTTCTTCACAAACCTGGACGCGCTCACCTGCTTCGGGGACATCCGACCAACCCATAATTTCAACCGGCATGGAAGGAAATGCCTCCTCTACCCTTCTGCCTCTATGGTCGGTCATAGCTCTGACTTTACACCAATTATAACCACATATTATACAGTCTCCTACTCTTAGGGTTCCCTTTTGAACTAAAATAGTAGCCACCGCTCCGCGGCCTTTATCCAATTCGCCTTCTATAACAACACCTTCGGCATCACGATCCGGATTGGCTTTTATTTCATTAACTTCTGCAACCAGAAGAACCATTTCCAACAAGGTATCAATTCCCTGTCCAGTCTTGGCAGACACTGGTGCAAATATAGTATCACCGCCCCATTCTTCGGGAACGATTTGATGTTCAGTCAGTTGCTGCATAACTTTATCCGGATTGGCGTCCGGTTTATCGACTTTATTAACTGCGACCAGAAATGGAACTTTAGCTGCTCTGATATGATTAATAGCTTCTACAGTTTGCGGCATCACACCATCATCAGCAGCAACTACCAATATAACAATATCGGTAAGATTAGCTCCCCGGGCACGCATAGCAGTGAAAGCTTCATGTCCCGGTGTATCAATAAAAGTAATCCGGTTATTGTTTACTTTAACCTGATAGGCCCCAATATGTTGTGTTATTCCTCCTGCCTCCCCTGAAACTACATCAGCCTGACGAATACGATCCAATAGAGAGGTCTTGCCATGATCAACATGGCCCATAACGGTTACTACCGGAGGTCTTAACTTCATACTGCTTTCATCATCTACTATTTCTTCGAATATCTTTTGCTCCTCAGACAACTCGTGTTCTATTTTTACTTCAAAAAGACTGCATATAATCTCACAGGTTTCAAAATCAATTTCCTGATTAATAGTAGCCATAGTGCCAAGATCCATTAATTTCTTAACAATTTCGGCCGGAGTTTTATTTAGTTTATCTGCCAGATCCCGTACGGAAATAAAATCCTGTACTTTAATAAGGGTTGGGGTCTCCAGTACGAGTTCTTCTTTACGACGCTTATGTTTACTCTTTTTTCCCGGTCTGCTATAATCTCTCTGCGTTGGCACCGGTTTAGCCTTTCCCTGCCCCTGCTGAGGGCGTTGCTGAACTGCCTGGGGTCTGGGCTGACCTTGCTGGGGACGCTGCTGTCCCGTTTGCGGACGCTGCTGTCCCGTTTGCGGACGCTGTTGGCCCGTTTGCGGACGCTGCTGCCCCGTTTGCGGACGCTGCTGCCCTGTTTGTGGTCGCTGCTGTCCCGTTTGCGGACGCTGCTGCCCTGTTTGTGGTCGCTGCTGGCCCGTTTGCGGACGCTGCTGCCCTGTTTGCGGACGCTGCTGCCCTGTTTGTGGTCGCTGCTGGCCCGTTTGCGGACGCTGCTGCCCTGTTTGCGGTCTGGGCTGACCTTGCTGCGGACGCTGCTGGCCTTGTTGGGAACGTTGCTGATCATACTGAGCTCCAGGCTGACCCTGCTGACTCTGATCCTTTGGCCGCGGTTTTTCCGGTGTTCCCGGCTGATTTTTTTGTGGTTGACGGATAGCAGTCTCAGATTCACCTGTTCTTTTTCGAACCGGTTTTTCCATTTGTCTTTCCTGCGAAACCGGCTGGCCGGTTTTTTGTTCAGTTGTCCTGGTTGATGGTCTCTGTGCGGAATGTTCAGGAGTTCTTTGTTCCCTGGCAACTGATGTGCTGGTTTGGTTGGGTGTGGATTTAGCCCCGGCATCCCTGGTTTGTTGAACTGGTACTTTAGCAGCCTCAGGTTGCTTTTGACTTTTCACCTGAGTTTCTTTGCTGCCGGATAATTGTTTTTTTACCCAGGTAACTTGATTATCCTCAATGGTACTCATATGATTTTTAATATCTAAACCCAAACCTTGAAGAATATCCACTAATTCTTTACTGGGTATTTTAAGTTCTTTTGCTAATTCATGTACTCTTATTTTGGCCATTGAACCACCCCCGTACTTTCTATTTTTATTCCGACCGCTTCTGACTGTTTTAATATTGATCCGCTCAAGCCTTTGTCATTTATTGTAACTGCAACCCGATAAGCCTTACCTACTGCTGTTCCAAGCTCATATTTATCTCCCACCGTTATGAATGGGATCCCGAGCTTTTCACAATTTGACAGCAAAGACTCTTTGGTAGCAGATGATATATCACTGCTCATTATTAATAAACAGGCTCTTTTTCGGATAATACTGTTTTTAACTGCTACTGCTCCGGCGGAAACCTTACCTGCTTTTTGCGCCATTCCTATCATAGCAAATATTCTTTTCAAATAATATCTCTCCTATCTATGAAACAGGTTCGGAGATTTTCTGCTTTATTGTTTCCAGCACTTCCGGTGCTATTTCATGCTCTAACGCTTTTTGCAGACGCTTACCCCGGGTGGCCTCAGCTAAACATTTAGTGCTGGCACAAATGTAGGCACCCCGGCCTGCTTTTTTACCGGTAAGATCCATTTCAATCTCACCGTCCGGGGTTCTGACAATTCTTATCAGCTCTTTTTTATTTTTCATTTCGCGACATCCCACACACATACGCTGGGGTATCTTCCTGGGTTTAGCCATCTATTTCCTCCTCGGGTTCATAATTATCATCCATAACCTGGCTTTCACTCTTAATGTCCACTTTCCAGCCAGTCAGTTTGGCTGCCAGTCTGGCATTTTGGCCTTCTTTACCTATTGCCAGTGATAGTTGATAATCAGGTACCACTACGCGGGCTACTCTTTCTTCTTCAAATATATCTACATATATGACCTTTGAAGGACTCAGAGAATTTGCAATATATTTATCCGGTTCCTGGTCATATTTAATAATATCAATTTTTTCTCCACCCAGCTCGGTAACAATGTTCTGGACTCTAAGACCGCGTGGTCCGACACAGGCTCCTACCGGATCAATTTTTTCATCCTGAGAATATACCGATATTTTTGACCTGGCTCCAGCTTCCCGGGCTATTGATTTAATTTCTACCATGCCATCATATATTTCCGGCACTTCCAATTCAAATAATCGTTTTAAAAATAACGGGTGTGATCTGGACACAAAAATATTGGGGCCTTTGGAAGTGTTTTTCACTTCATAAATATAGGCTTTAATGCGTTGACCTACGGAATATTTTTCAGTATTCATCTGATCAGCCGGCAGCATTATGGCTTCTATTCGCCCCAGGCTTACAAATATGGTTTTGTTCTCGATTCGTTGTACGGTTCCGGTAACTATTTCACCTTCCCGCTCCAAAAACTCCTCATAAATCAAGCTTCTTTCCGCTTCTCTGAGTTTTTGAATTACAACCTGTTTGGCAGTTTGGGCAGCAATACGGCCAAATTCTGCCGGAGTAGCTTCTACATATACCATATCCCCTAATTTTGATTCCGGATACAGCTCTATTGATTCTTCCAGAGATATTTCCTGTCGGGGATCCTCTACCTCCTGCGTTACCTGCTTTTGCGAAAATACTCTTACTTCACCGGTAACATCGTTAAACTCGACGCTGGCATTTTGCCCTACGCCAAAATTCTTTTTGTAAGCAGTATTAAGAGCAGACTTAATTGCATCTATTAATGCTATTTTAGGGATTCCCCGTTCTTTTTCAATATCTGTCAATGCCTGCATTAAATCATTAGACACTGTTCTTCCTCCTTTTATTGTTCCGGCTCCAGTCTTACTACTGTAATTACTGATCGAGGTATGGTTACTGGTCCGTCTTCGGTTTCAATAATAATATTCTCTGCATCAGCAGAACCTAATTTGCCCTTTAGTTTTCTGGGACCTTCAAAACTTTTGAGGGTTTTAAGCTTTATTTTATAACAACAAAACCTTGCAAAGTCTTTATCAGTCTTGATAATACGATCCAGTCCCGGAGATGACACTTCCAAATGATCGTAAAATATATCAGCATCATCTATCTTGCCTTTGACCTCCCGGCTTACCCGTGTACAAATACCCAGGTCAATTCCAGATTCTTTATCAATAAGCAATCTCAACATCTGGTCGCCGTTTTCTTTACGGTATTCTACATCAACCAGCTCAACTTTCAGACGGTTTATGGGGTCTTCTATAAGAGCAATGATTTTTTCTATTATCGATTCTGTCAACGGGTCACCCCCCATATTTAATCAGAATTAAACCTGGTATATGCAAATTACAATAGAAAAAGTGGGTGGGCACCCACTTTTTTCTCAAATATTAGTAAGCTTACTGTAAAGTATAACACACGGTTACAAGTTTATTCAAGTCTACGAATTTTTACGGATATCAGCCAAATAAACTGATTTGGGTGCTGTCGGGTAAATGTTCAAAACAGTCGTATTGCCTCAGGATCTCCATGGCGGTTTTATTTAAATGAGTACGCTGCTGAAAGTCTTCGACGGATATAAAGTCGGATTCATCCCGCGCTGTTATTATTCCCCGGGCTGCACTGGAACCAACACCCGGCAAAGACGAAAACGGTATCAGCAAACCTTCTTCTTCCAGGAGAAATTTATCAGCCTGTGAGCGGTAAATATCAACCGGATAAAATTTAAATCCCCGGGCATACATTTCCATAGCCAGCTCCAATATGGGAATAAGTTTGCGATCTTTTGGTGATGCTTCATAGCCCTGGCGTTCAATTTCCTTAATTCGGTTGCGTACCGCTTCATATCCCTTTAAGATTATCCCGGCATCAAAATCTTCAGCCCGAATACTGAAGAAACTGGCATAAAAAGCCAGAGGATAATTAACTTTAAAATAGGCAATACGGAAAGCCATGGTTACATAAGCTACTGCGTGAGCTTTCGGAAACATATATTTAATCTTTTGACATGAGTTTATATACCAATCCGGTATATTTTGTTTTTTCATGATTTCTACTTCATCCGGTTTGAGCTCGTTACCTTTGCGAACTATCTCCATAATTTTAAAGGCGACTTTCTTATCTACGCCGTGGTCTATCATGTTCAGCATAATATCATCGCGGGTACAAATAACTTCATTTAGCGTAGCAATTCCCTCAGCTATTATATTTTGAGCATTATTGGACCAAACATCAGTACCGTGAGAAAGCCCACTGATACGAACCAGCTCAGCAAAGGTTGTTGGTCTGGTCGCTTCCAGCATCTGGCGTACAAAGCGGGTCCCAAACTCGGGTATTCCATAGGTGCCTACTGAAGAACCAATCTGTTCAGCTGTCACCCCCAACGATTCCAGTCCGGAAAATATCTGCATGGTTTGGGCATCACTTAAACTTATCGTATTCGCCTTAATTCCGGTTAAATCTTCCAGCTCTTTAATCACGGTAGGGTCATCATGTCCCAGTATATCCAGTTTTACCAACTGGTCACCAATGGCATGGTATTCAAAGTGCGTAGTAATTACACCGGATTCTTTTTTATCTGCCGGGTATTGCAAAGGCGTAAATTCCATTATATTTCGGTCATGAGGCAAAACGATTAACCCGCCCGGGTGCTGTCCGGTAGTCCTGCGTACTCCGGCAATTCCCCTTACCCGGCGATTTATCTCCGAATTTTTAATTCCTTCTCCTCTAGCCTCAGCAAACTTTTTAACAAATCCATATGCGGTTTTTTCAGCTATGGTGGAAATAGTCCCGGCTCGATATACATTTTCCCGGCCAAATAATTCTTCTACATAGGCATGGGCCCGACTTTGATATTCGCCGGAGAAATTCAGGTCGATATCCGGAACTTTATCGCCTTCAAAACCTAAAAAGGTTTCAAAAGGAATATCAAATCCATCTTTTTGCATAGGTATTATACACTTATCACATTGTTTTTCAGGTAAATCGGCTCCGCAGCCAACTGAGCTGTCATTAATAAAAATGCTGGCACCACAGAGGGGACATCTCCAATGAGGAGGTAAAGGATTAACCTCGGTTATTCCAGTTAGAAAAGCGACCAGAGAAGAACCCACCGACCCTCTTGAGCCAACCAGGTAACCATCTTCGTTTGACTTCTTTACCAGTTTATGAGCAATTAAATATAATACGCTGAATCCATGATGAGTAATGGAATACAATTCCCGTTCAAGCCTTTTATGTACTATATCCGGAAGATTGTTCCCATAGAGTTCTTTAGCCGTTTCCCAACTTAAAGCAGTTATCTCTTCGGCGGCACCATCAATCCGGGGAGGATAAAAACCTTCGGGTACCGGTTGTAAACTTTCTATCCGGGCATTAATAACAGCCGGATTTTTTATTACTACTTCCTCTGCTTCAACGGCTCCCAGATATGAAAACTCATTTAACATTTCCTCAGTAGTTCTAAAAAATAGGGGTGCCTGGACATCAACATCATCATAACCTTGTCCTGCCTGGATAATCTGACGAAATATTTTATGTTCCGGGTCCAAAAAATGCACATCTCCGGTAGCCACTACCGGCTTGTCAAGCTTTTTCCCCAGTTCATATACGGTTTTATTCAGTTGCTGAATAGCTTCAATATTGTCTGCCTGGCCTTCCCGAATCAAAAACTCATTATTGCCGACTGGTTGAAGTTCCAGGTAATCATAAAAGTCTGCAATTTGCTCCAAAACTTCATTTGATTCACCATTAATCACTTTAGAATATAGTTCACCCGCCTCGCAGGCAGAACCTATGATTATTCCTTCGCGATATTGCTGTAATTCCTGGCGTGTAATTTTGGGATGCCGATAAAAGTTATGCAAATAAGAGTTGCTGATAAGTTGATATAAATTCCTTAGACCAATTTGATTTTGGGCTAATAAAATTATATGATAAGGTCTTTCCTTACGGTCAGTTTCCACCAGATAAGCTTCTACGCCATAAATGACTTTAATTTTAAATTTTTTTGCGAATTTATGAGCAATAGGAAAAGCCTGAACACAGCCATGATCAGTAATAGCTATTGCCTCATGCCCCCATTCAGCTGCTCTTTTAATAAGGGCTTCAACTTCAGTTAATCCATCCATGGAACTCATTTTAGTATGCGCATGCAGCTCTATACGCTTTTCTTCGCTGTTATCCTGACGAAGCGGTTTGGGAACTTTAAGATAAGATTCCATAAACAAAACCGGCTCACGCACATATGAATCAAAACGGACACTGCCTTTAATCCTTATCCATTCATAAGTTTCCAATCCATGTTCGTCGCCTTCGGCAAATTGCTTAACTACAATGGTATCAATATAATCAGTAACCAAATAGCTGAATACCTGGCGGCCATCTTTTAAAATTGAAACGCTTTTGTCCCATATTTCCCCCTCGACTATGGCCGTTTTTAAACCTTCCTGCAGTTCGGAAACCGGTATTATCTGACAGGTTAATAATCCTTCATCTTCGTCAATTTCTGGTTTGCCTTTTCGGAAGGATAGTTTCTTTTTGGCAGTATCATCAGGAATGTTCAATAAGTCCATTTCCTGACGTTCAATAAAAACTGGGATATCGCGTTGCTCGTTAATGTCGTAAGCCGGTAATACTCTTACCAATATTCTCAGCCGATATTCCTGCCAAAACCATGCGGCTAATTTGTTACACACTTCATCATTTATAATTTGCTGATACTGCTCTTTCTGATGGGGGCAAAAATCCACACCGTGACTTAGTATTTTAATTGGTATCTGGTCAATAATTTTATCATTATTAAACAAAGAGGATGATAATTCATCCTTCCTGCTGTCCAATATTTTTTTGATTGATTTATCCGGATTTTTTAACCGGGTCAATATTTCCAGATGGTTCAGAGATGGTATGCTGCTTAACAATCGACTGGCAGTAGAGTCAATTACCCGGGCAGGTATGGGCTGGGATACTGAAACTCGTATACACCAGCGTCGTATAGTCCGATTCACCTGCAAATTCTCAATATATGAGTCTTCCCAGTGACAGGCCATATTGTCCGGCAGATGTTTCTGAATAAAATGATAAAAATTCTGATTCATAGTCAATTATTCCTCCATCAGCCAGTTAATTCAGTCTTTGAATGTTCTTTAAACCTTGTACTTCAGACAATTCATCAATTATTTCAGCTATTGAAATATGGGAGGGTAAATGCAGTAAAAGTTCAACTTCCAGGTCTTCATCCTCCAGACGGGTTAGTTGAATGTTTTTAATTAATACTCCCATATTACCAAGAATGCTTCCAATAACTCCTACCTGTCCAGGCCGGTCTTCTACCACCATAATCAGCCCTTTATAGACCCTCATGCCGGTAAAGCGTTCTTCAAACTCAATAAAATATATAAGGATAAACAGAATTAGAATGGTGGTAACAATCGCTGGAATATATAGTCCAGCACCAACTGCCAAACCAATACAGGCAACCACCCATAAGCCGGCAGCAGTAGTCAGTCCTCTGACTGTAGCCCCCTCACGCATAATGGTACCTGCACCCAGGAAACCTATTCCACTGATTACCTGAGCAGCAATTCTTCCCGGATCAGCATTTACCGTCTGATAATACTGAAAATACATATCCAGAGATACTATCATGGCCAGGGCTGAGCCTACTGTAACCAATGTATAGGTACGCAGACCGGCTGGTCTGTTGAGGCTCTC
>ENA-UOUL01004628-UOUL01004628.1-bioreactor-metagenome-genome-assembly--contig:-NODE-4628-length-12542-cov-9.176735_pt1 | contig 12542 bp, 9 predicted proteins | sample MGYA00249838_ERZ747220 | MGnify/ENA primary metagenome ERZ747220 (study PRJEB28778, sample SAMN05720191) | bioreactor metagenome | isolation source: Anaerobic biogas reactor | place: USA:Washington...
GGATGCAATGGCCGAGGTCAGCCCATTTTCCGGCGATTAGACAAATCGAGTGTACCCGCAAGCACTACGCCAACACACAAGCCGCGCAGCACCGGTGTGTCGAAGGGAGCACCGCCGCATGGGACTGTACGCGTACGACGTGGAGAGCGGCCATGAGGGGCGTGTCACCGCCGAGAGCCTGCCCCGGGCGATCAGAGACCTTCAGCGCAGGGGCCTCAAGCCGACGCGGGTGCGACCGATGGCCGAGCAGGAGCCCTGGCATCCCAGGCTCTCGGAGATCGAGTACGTGTGGCTCTACCGGCATCTGGCCGACCTGCTGGCCGGCGCCGGGGTGACCGCCCGGCAAGCCATGCAGCTTCACGTCCTCGTGCTAGAGGAGATGGTCAGCGGGCTGGGATCGCGGAGCACCCGCCACGTGATGACGCGCGCCGATCTGTTGGCCCTGGAGATCATGATCCATTTGGCGGAGAACTACCGTGCGCGATGGCGTGAAATGATCGACCCGCCGATGCAGCAGTTGCTGCCGGGTTTCGAGAAATTCCGTCCCGCGGAGTTCTGCGAGGAGACGCGCCGCGGGAGGGGCCCGTGCCCCGCCGACAACGCGCCCGAGGCCGCCTGCATCGAGAACATACGCGCTATCCCCGTTAGTTCACTGGGCGAGTTGACCGCGGCGCTGCGGGGAGAGCGGGCCGCTGAGGCGGTGGCGCCGGTCACGTGGCAGGCGCTGCGTGAGTCGCGGCAGGAGCAGTCAGACTTCTCGGTCATACGCGGGCAGCACATTGCCAAGCGGGCGCTGGAAGTAGCCGCGGCAGGCGGCCACAATGTGCTCATGATCGGCCCGCCCGGCTCGGGAAAGACGATGCTGGCCCGGAGCCTTCCCTCGATACTGCCCGATATCACGTTCGAGGAGGCGCTCGACGCCCTGGTCGACATCGGCGGCGAGGACTCCAAGCTGATCCTGTTCGAAGAGGGGCGGGGGCCGGACATCCGGATGAACGGCAACTGCGCGGGGGGGACCGGGGCCTTCATCGACCAGATGGCCGTCCTCCTCGACCGGAGCATCGGGGAACTCGACGAGATGGCCCTCGGGGCCTCGGCCTCCTACCCGATCGCCTCCCGCTGCGGGGTGTTCGCCAAGACCGACGTGCAGAACCTCCTCAGCCGCAGGATCGACCCCGGCGACATCGCCCTTTCGATCTTCGAGGCGGTGGCGGGGCAGATCATCAACTCCCTGGCGCGCGGCCGCACCATCCGGCCGCCGGTCCTGTTCACCGGCGGGCCGTTCACCTGGATCCGCTCGCTCCGCCGGGCGTTCGCCCGGCTGCTCGCGCTGGAGAAGGCCGACATCCTCCTGCCCGAACACCCGGAGCTGTTCACCGCGCAAGGGGCCGCGCACTCCGTCCCGGAAGACTCGCCCCTCCTTTCCCCGGCCGAGCTCGCCCTGCGGATGCGGCGGTCGCGCCCGGCGGCGGCCGCGGGCACCACCCTCCCCCGTCTTTTCGATAGCCGCGAGGACCACGAGCGCTGGGAACGGGAGCGGCCCCGGGTACGGCTCCCCGAGGCCGAGGGCGCGGGGGGCGACTGCTGGCTCGGGATCGACTCGGGGTCGACCACGACCAAGATCGTCGCCATCGACGACGCCGGGGCCATCCGCTTCGAGTTTTACCGCGGCAACCAGGGGCGGCCGCTCGAGACGGTGCTCGAGGGGCTCAAGGAGTTTTCCCGCAGCGGACCGGTGCGCATCCGGCGCGCGGCGGTGACCGGGTACGGCGAGGAGCTGGTCAAGGCGGCGCTCGGGATCGAACTCGGGGTGGTGGAGACCGTGGCCCACTACCTTGCCGCGCAAAAGATCGCGCCGGAGGTGTCGTTCATCCTCGATATCGGCGGGCAGGACATGAAGGCCATCTTCGTGCGCGACGGCGTTCTGGGTAACATCGAGATCAACGAGGCCTGCTCGTCGGGGTGCGGGTCGTTCCTCGAGAATTTCGCCCAAACCCTGGGGTACACCCCCGCCGAATTCTCCCGGCTGGCGATCGGATCGGACGCCCCGTACGACCTCGGTTCGCGCTGCACCGTGTTCATGAACTCGCGGGTGAAGCAGGCGGTCGGGGACGGCGCCACCCCGAGCGACATCGGCGCCGGGCTGGCTTACTCGGTGGTCAGGAACTGCCTCGACAAGGTGCTGCGCATCCGCAACCGGGACGAGATCGGCTCCACGGTGGTGGTCCAGGGGGGGCTGTTCCGCAACGAAGCGGTCCTGCGCAGCCTCGAACTCCTGTCGGGGAAGAGGGTGGTCGTTTCCGACCGGCCCGAACAGATGGGGGCCTACGGGGCGGCGCTGTATGCCCTCGGGCGCGGCGGGGAGAGTTCGTTCATCGGGCTCGACCGGCTGGAGGAGGCCGCAACCCCCGCGACCCGGACCAGCACCTGCGGCGGCTGCGCCAACCGCTGCCGCGTCACCGTCTACCGCTTCGCCCACGGCGGGATCTGCCACAGCGGGAACAAGTGCGAGAAGATCTTCGGGGGGAAGGGAGAGGCCTCCTTCCGCGGCGCCAATATCTTCGACCGCAAGCGTGAACTCCTCTTTCCATCCGCCGGGCCGGCCGCGGGGGAGGAGCGCCCGGAGGCGGATGCGCGGGTGCGCATCGGGATCCCCCGGGTGCTCGACATGTACGAGCATCTCCCCTTCTGGCGCACCCTGCTCGAGGGGTGCGGCTTCCGGGTGGTACTGTCGGACGAGAGCGACCAGGCGCTGTACGAGCAGGGGATCGGGGCGCTGATGTCGGACAACATCTGCCTGCCGGCCAAGCTCGCCCACGGCCACGTGGCCAACCTGGCCGAAAAGGGGGTGGACCGCATCTTCCTTCCCTACGTGGTCTACGGGGAGAAGGAGTTCGAGCAGACCGCCAACAGTTTCAACTGCCCCATCGTCACCGCCTATGCCGAGGTCCTGAAAAACACCTCCCTGCCGCGGGGCGCGGACGCCGTTCCTTTTGATTACCCCCCGGTCGCCTTCCATGACCCCGTGCTGCTCGCCAAGGCCTGCCGGCGCTACCTCCGCACCCTGGGGGTCGGGGAGGCGCGGTTCCGCCGGGCGTTCGACCGGGCGCTCGAGGCGCAGCGGGAGTTCCGCCGGGAACTGGCGGACGCCAACGAGCGGATCCTCCGGCAGGCGCGGAGCCGGGGGGAGACGGTGGTCCTCGTCGCCGGCCACCCCTACCACGCCGACCGGATGGTGCACCAGCAGGTGTCCCAGATGCTGGCCGACATGGGGGTGCACGTGATCAACGAGGACCTCGACACCGGCGCTCATGGGGAGGGGTTCGAGGAATTCTTCGCCGTCGCCCAGTGGGTGTACCCGAACCGGATCCTGCAGGCGGCCTGGTGGGCCGCGCGCCAGTCCTTCCCGCTCGGCCTCATCCAGCTCAACTCCTTCGGCTGCGGCCCCGATTCCTTCATCATGGACGAGGTCCGCGACCTGGCCCGGCGCGCGCGGTTGCCCTTCACCCTCCTCCGGGTCGACGAGATCTCGAGCCCGGGCTCGGTCCGGCTGCGCCTGCGCTCCCTGGTCGAATCGCTCCGGCTCAAGCGCCGGGCGCCGGGCCAGGTCGTGACCGACATCGAGTCGATCGCCCCTCCCTCCTATTTCGGCAGCGCCGAGCGGGAGCGCACCATCCTGGCCCCCTGGTTTTCCGATTTTCATTCCCCCTTCATCCCGCTGATCGGCCGGCAGGCGGGGTACCGGATCGAGAACCTCCCTCCTCCCGACGAGGAGTCGGCGGAGCTGGGGCTCCGGTACGTGAACAACGAGGTGTGCTACCCCGCGATCCTGGTCGTGGGGGACATGATCCGGGCGCTGCAGGGGGGACGCTACGACCCGGCGGAGGTGGCCGTCGGCATCACCCAGACCGGCGGGCAGTGCCGGGCGAGCAACTACATCGCCCTGATCCGGCGGGCGCTCGGCGACGCCGGTTTCGGCGATGTCCCCGTGGTCTCCCTGACGGTGTCGAATGCGGTGGGGGGCCCCAAGCGCGGCTTCGGGCCCGACTGGCTGCGGGCGCTCCGGCCCACCCTGCACTACCTCCTCTACGCCGACGCCCTGTCGCGGATGTACCACGCGACGGCCCCGCGCGCGCATGACGCGGGGGAGGTCGATCGGCTGCGGGACCGGTATATCGAGCGGGCGTGCGCTCTCTGGGACGACGGCGGGCTGGAGCGGCTGCCCGCCCTGCTCCGCTCCGCCGTCGCCGATTTCAACGCGGTCCCGACGGTGGCGGACGAGATCCGGGCCGTCGGCATCGTGGGGGAGATCTACGTCAAGTACAACCGTTTCGGCCAGGCGGGGATCGTCGACTGGCTGATCGCCAACCGGGTCGAGGCGGTGCTGCCGCCGCTGATGGAGTTTTTCACCCAGGCCTTCGTCAACGCCGAGGTCCGCCGGGACGATTATCTCCAGCGCCGCCGGCCGCTCGATTTCCTCTCCCGCTTCGTCGAACGGGCGACCGAGCGCCCGGCCGAGCGCTGCGAGGAGATCCTGCGCGGGTTCCGGTTCTACCGGCCCGTGGAGGGGATCCGGTCCGCCTCCCGCATGGCCGCGGAGGTGCTCAGCCTGAACAACCAGTACGGGGAAGGGTGGCTCATCCCCGCCGGGATCGCCGCCTGCGTCCGGCAGGGGGTCCGGCACGTCGTCTGCATCCAGCCCTTCGGCTGCATCGCCAACCACATCGTCGGCAAGGGGATGGAAACGGCGATGAAGCGCCTCTACCCTGACCTCGACCTGCTCTATCTCGATTTCGATCCCGGGGTCAGCCGGGTGAACGTCCTCAACCGGCTCCAGTTCCTGATCCAGAAGCTCCCCCCCGCCGACCGGGGAACTTTTTCCGCCGCCGCGGACGCGTATGCCGAGTGCAGGAAAGGGAAGGGAGGAGGGACGGCATGAAATGCAGGGGTTGTGCGCGGGACATACCGGAAGATTCGAGGTACTGCCTTTTCTGCGGGATCGCCGCACCGGGCGCGGCCGGGGGCCCGGGCCGGGCGGGCCGCCGGCGCCTGATGCGCTCGCGCGCCGACCGCAAGATCGCCGGGGTCTGCGGGGGGGTGGCTGAAAGCTTCGACCTGGACGCCACCGTCGTGCGCCTGGTCTGGGCGCTGGCGGTCGTTCTTCCCATTCCGCTGGTGCCGGCGTGTCTCGCTTACCTGCTGGCGTGGATCATCCTGCCCCAGGCGCCCGCGCCGGAGGGCGGGGCGCCCGCGTGACGATGCCCGACCGGGGGCTCCGCTATCTCCTCGACAGAACATAATCAACCGCTAGCGGCCGGGCTCACGGCCGCGCCCTGGTCGCGATGAAGCGCGACGATTTTCCTTTCTTCGGCCCGCCCGGCGGCGACGGGCGCGGATAAGCGCATTCGCGAGAGAATTTGGGATGGAAAGCGGGGCGGGGGATGCCTTATCCTGAAAAGCTGGATTGCACCACGAGGATGTCATGGTTGAACCGAACGGCGCCGCGGAAGAATTGGAGCGGCTGCTCGGGTACGCCTTCCGGGACCGGGCGCTGCTGGAGCAGGCGCTGACCCACCGTTCCTGGGTCAACGAGAGCGGGGAGCAGGGGCCCGGGCACAACGAGGCGCTCGAGTTTTTGGGGGACGCGGTGCTCGGGTTCCTGGTCAGTTCCCGCATCTTTCACGCCTGCCCGGGCATGACCGAGGGGGACTTGTCGAAGATCAAGGCCTACCTCGTCAGCGCGGCCTCCCTGGTGAAGCTGGCAGAGGCGATCCGCCTGGGGGAGTTCATCCGTCTCAGCCGGGGGGAGGAGAAGACCGGGGGGCGGGCCAAGCGCGCCATCCTCGTGGACGCCTTCGAGGCCGTCATCGGGGCCGTCTACCTCGACGGCGGTGTCGAGGCCGCCGACGATTTCGTCGGGCGCCAGATCGGCCCTTTCCTCGAGGCGGTAGACCTCCGGCAGCTGACCTACGGGGATTTCAAATCGGCGCTGCAGGAGCGGTTGCACGACCTGGGGCGCCCGGAACCGGTCTACCGCGTGGTCGACGAGCTGGGGCCCGATCATAAAAAGACCTTCGTGGTCCAGGTCGAGGTCGCAGGGAAGAAGGTGGCCGAATCTTCGGGCCCGACCAAGAAGGAGGCGCAGCAGTCGGCCGCGCGCCTGGCGCTGGAGAAGCTCCCCCCGCCGCAGCCGGACCCCTCCTGAACCCGCCGCCTACCGGCGCCGGCCGCGCATTTCGGCCTGGAGCCGGAGGGCTTCCTGGTTTTCCCGGTCCCAGCGCAGCACCTCCGCGACCTGCGCCTCCGCCCTGCGTCTGAGCCCCGCCTCGAGATAGATCCGGGCCAGTTCCAGGCGGCTGTCGAACCGGAGCGGGTCCAGCTCGATCGCCTTCAGCAGGTGCCCTTCGGCGCTCTTCTGCATCCGCGGCAGGCGGGCTTCGGCCATCCCCAGGGCGTGGCGGTAGGCCGCATGCTCGGGACGGAGCCACACGCTCCCCTTCAGCCGCTCGGCCGCCTGCGCGAACTCCCCCCGGGCCAGCAGCGCCCGCCCGCTCCGGTAGAGGGTGTCCGCGGTCTTTTGGTCGTCTTCTTTGGTCGCCTTCTTTTCCGCCCCGGCGGCGAGCGAACGGTCGTAAGCGGCGCGGGCGGCGGGGTCCCGGAGCGTCGACCAGGCTTCGTTGACGGCGGCGAAGAGGCGCTGGGCCGATGCGCGCACCGCCGTCCCATGCTCCGCCGATTGAAAGCGGTCGGGGTGGAAGCGCCGGGCGAGGGCGTGATAGGCGTCCCGGATCGCGTTCGGGCGGGCGTCGGGGGGGACCTCCAGGAGGTCGTACAGGGTGCCGCCGGCCGCGCGCTCCAGCCTCTCTTCCAGTTCCCGGTCCGCCGAGGGGGGTTCCACCGGGGCCGCGACCTCCCCGACTTCCTTGCCCGGTTCGAAGCGCGCCCGTCCCAGCAGGGCCAGGACCAGGAGAACCTCTTCCGGCCGGTCGGCGCCCGGGCGCAGGATTTCGACAAGCTCCGTGGTGCGCCGCGGCTGCTCGAGCGCGGCAAGCGCCGTCGCCTCTCCCCGGTCCCAGGGGAGGTCCGCGGTCCCGGCCGGGGACCAGCTCCCCGCGGCGTAACCGGCCGGGAGGGAGACCAGGCGGGAGGAGACGGCGCGGCGCGCCGAGGCCACCAGGGCCTCGGGCAGCGGCAGGGCGAGGTTCAGCCGGTCCGGGAGCAACCCTTCCCCCTGGTAAAAACGGAGGAGGGGGTCCTTCCACGCCCACAGGGAGGCCAGGATGGCGATCGCCTGCTCGCGCCGCCCCTCGGCCACCTTGGGCGCCCCGGCAAGCGAGCGGAGGGCTTCTTCGAGGCCGCGCCCCCCTTTCATCAGGGAGGTGACCTCCCGGAGGGCCGGTTTGGGGAGCGCCCCCTGGGCGACCATGATCCGGGCCAGGTGTTCGCCGGGCAGGTTGCTTTCCGCCCCGGCCAGGGTCCCCCCGATCAGCAGCAGCTGTTTTTTTTCCTTCCCGCGCTCGAAGCGCAGCACGCCGCTCTGCCCCTCCCGGTGCATTTCGAGGAGGATAGGGGTGAGATTTCCGTGGTTGGCCATATTCGGCCACCTTATCGGATGATCGGGGCGGGAGGGTTAGGCGGGCGGGGCCTCAGCCCCTGCCGGTGAACCAGTACAGGCAGAGGGCCGCGGCGTCGTAGGCGCCGTGGGCCACCATCGGCGCCACCAGGCTCCCCCGCGCGAGGTAGAGGAGGCCGAACACGAGGCCGAACAGGGTCGCGAGGATCATCCCCTGGACCCCCTGCAGGTAGTGTCCCGCCCCGAAGGCCAGGCTCCACAGGAGCAGCCCGACGCCGAACCCCCCAAGGTGGTGGCCGAAGCGGTTGAGGATAAAGGCGCGCTGCAGTTCTTCCTTGACGCCGCCCGCAACCAGGGTGACGGCAAGGAACAGGGCCAGGTCGGCGGGGGTGTGGATGATGTCCGTCAGCGGGTTGCGTTCGAGGTAGTGCCCGGGCAGGTAGAGGAAAAAGAGGCGGCCGACGACCTGTTGACAGAGCAACAGGAGCGGGGCGATCGCGAGCCCGACCAGGACGTTCGACTTCCAGCGCCGCCGGCCCGCGTCCAGGTCGCGCACCCGCTCCCGGTTGACCCGGAGCAGGGCGAAGAGGAGGAGAAACAGGATGGCCGCCTCCACCAGGAGAAAGAGGGCGACCCCTGCGGCCCCGCCGGAAAGGAGCTCGACCCGTTCCCCCCGGACCAGCGCGAGGGCCAGGCCGGCCAGGAAGCTCGACACCACCCCCGACACCAGCAGGATCTCGAACAGGGCCCGCAGCCGCTCCGGGTGCGGGGCCGGGTCGACGGCAAAGGGGGAGCGGTTCATGCCCAGAACCTACCAGCGGGGGCGGGGAGAAGTCAAGCCGGCCGAAGGGAAGGATTTTCAGTTGTTTATCCCCACTGCGACCGATCGGTGAACCCTTTGGCCGCCGCGTGAATCCATCATGTAGATTAAAGGTTTGGAAGCGTCCATGGTCTCGTGCAAGAATTGGGGTATGAACCACAGGGTGGGGCTCGGTCTGTTGCTGGTGTTTGCGCTCCTGGCGGCCGGGGTGTGCGCAGCGGCCGGTGACGCCGCGCTTCCCCAGGGGACCCGCATCACCCTGCAGTTGAACAACTCGCTGAGTACCCGGTCGAGCGGGGAGGGGGACCCCTTCACGGCGGTCGTGACCACCCCCGTCTACCGGGAGGGGCGGATCGTGATTCCCAAGGGGAGCGTGGTCGACGGCAGCGTGGCCCGTGTCCTCCGCCCCGGCCGGCTCAAGGGGAAGGCGCTCATAGACCTCAAGTTCCAGTCGATCAGCATCCCGGGGCGGGGGGAGCGGGAGATCGTCGCCACCCTGGACCGGGTCGATGTCGAGGGGGGCGGCCGCGCCGCGCTGGAGAAGGGGAACAGCGCCCTCCCCACCGCGAAAGCCGGCGTCGGCGCGCTGTCGGTGGGGGAGAAGGGGTCCGTTTTCAGTTCGCAGGGGCTGGACCTGGAGATCCCGCGCGGGTCCACCCTCGATATCCAGCTCGAGCGCCCGCTGGCGATCCCCGGGGAGTAGCCCGGATCACGATTCCCGGCGGATGACGTCCATCCCCCGCATGTAGGGGCGCAGGGCTTCGGGGATCACGACCGTACCGTCCTCCTGCTGGTAGTTCTCCACGATGGCCAGCCAGGTCCGGCCGATGGCGAGGCCCGAACCGTTCAGGGTGTGCACGTACTGCTTCCGGCCTTCCTCGCCGCGGAAGCGGATGTTGGCGCGCCGCGCCTGGAAAGCCTCGAAGTTGCTGCAGGAGGAGATCTCCCGGAAGCGGTTCTGGCTCGGCAGCCACACCTCGATGTCGTAGGTCTTGGCGCTCGAGAACCCCATGTCCCCCGTCGAGAGCGCCACCACCCGGTGGTGGAGCCCCAGCCGCTCCAGCACCTCGGCCGCGTCCCGCGTCAGGGCCTCCAGCTCGTCGTACGAACGCGCCGGGTCGGCGAATTTCACCAACTCCACCTTGTTGAACTGGTGCTGCCGGATCAGCCCCCGGACGTCCTTGCCGTAGGAGCCGGCCTCGCTCCGGAAGCAGGCGGTGTAGGAGACGAATTTCCGCGGCAGGTCGGCGGCGTCCAGCGTCTCGTCCCGGTAGAGGTTCGTCACCGGCACCTCGGCCGTCGGAATCAGGTAGTAGTCCGTCTCCTCGACGTGGAAGAGGTCCTGGGCGAACTTGGGGAGGTTGCCGGTGCCGAACAGGCTGGCCGAGTTGGCCATCAGGGGGGGGAGGACCTCCCGGTACCCGTGCTCCCGCGTGTGCAGGTCGAGCATGAAGCCGATGAGCGCCCGCTCGAGCAGCGCCCCCGCGCCGACGAGGAGGGAGAAGCGCGCGCCGGCGATCTTGGCCGCGCGGTCCATGTCCAGGATGCCGAGGGCGGTTCCCAGGTCCACGTGGTCCTGGGGCTCGAAGTCGAACTCCGGCGCCTGTCCCCAGCGGCGCACCTCGACGTTGGCGTTTTCGTCCTTTCCGATCGGCACCGATTCGTGCGGCAGGTTGGGGATGGAGTGCAGGCACGCGTTCAGGCGCTCCTCGGCGGCGCGGGCGGCCTCCTCGAGCGTCTTGATCTCCGCGGAGATCTCCTTCACCCGGGCCTGTTCGGCCGCGGTGTCCCCCCCCGCGCGCTTCGCTTTTCCGATCGCCTCCGAGGCCTCGTTGCGCCTCCTCCGGAGTTCCTCGCTCCGCGCCAGGAACCCCTTCCAGTCGGCGTCGGCGGCCACCAGCTCGTCGAGCGGGTAGGCGCCCCCCCGGGCGGCCAGCCGTTCCTTTACCAAATCCAGGTTTTCCCGCACGAAGTTCTTGTCCAGCATGCCCTTTTCCTTTGCTTGGTCGAATGTCTGTGCGCATTCTACCATTGACTTTGACGGATGCCATTGTTTCAATCGTTTTTCCGGAAACAACAGGGGGCGGGCACGATGGCTGGAATCAGGCGGGCGGTATTTCCGGCGGCGGGGTTGGGAACCCGGTTCCTCCCGGCCACCAAGGCGCAGCCGAAGGAGATGCTGCCGCTGGTGGACAAGCCGCTCATCCAGTACGCGGTGGAGGAGGCGGTCGCCTCGGGGCTGGAGAGCCTGGTGATCGTCACCGGCCGGGGGAAGAACGCGATCGAGGATCATTTCGACGTGTCCTACGAGCTGGAAAGGACCCTCGAGGAGCGGGGCAAGCCGGAACTGCTCCGCGTGGTGCAGGCGGTATCGGACATGGTCCGGATCGCCTACATCCGCCAGAAGGAGGCGCTCGGGCTCGGCCACGCCGTCCTGACGGCGCGGGACCTGGTGGACGGGGAGCCGTTCGCGGTGCTGCTGGGGGACGACGTCATCATCACGGACGGCGGGGAGACGGGGGACACCCCCTGCATCCGCCAGCTGATGGATATCCACGAAAAGCATGGGACCGGCGTCGTGGCCGTGATGGAGGTGCCGGAGGAGGAGACCGGCCGCTACGGGGTGGTCAAGGCGCGCCCGCTCGACGAACCGGGGGTGTTCGAGGTCGAGGACATGGTGGAGAAGCCGGGACCCGGGGAGGCTCCCTCCAATTTGGCCATCATCGGCCGGTATATCCTGACCCCTGCCGTTTTCCCCGCCCTGGAGGAGACGGGCCGGGGGAGCGGGGGGGAGATCCAGCTGACCGACGGCCTCCGCCGGTTGCTCGGCGGCGAGCGGGTGCTGGCCTGTAAATTCAGGGGACGGCGGCTGGACGCCGGGGACAAGCTCGGGTTTCTCCAGGCGACGGTCGAGTGCGCGCTGCGCAACGAGGAGCTGGGGCCGGCGTTCGGCGCCTGGCTCCGGGCGCTCGACCCGGACCCGACCGTCGAGATCCATCCCCGCACGGCGGCCGGCCTCGGCATCGCCGGCGGGGACTGGGTCTGGGTGGAAAACTGGCTGGGCCGGCAGCGGTTCCGGGCGAAGGTGACCATCGCCGTGCGGCCCGAGCACGTCGGCTTCGACGACTCGGGCCCCCAGAGCGTGGCGGACTACTTCGCCCGGCTGTGGAGCCCCGCGGTGCGGCGCTACAGCTTTGGCGCCAAGCCGTCCGAGAAGCCCGTCAGCCACTTCGACACGCGGCTGTGCTCGGACCGTTATGCGGACCAGGTCACGGAGCTCGTGTACCTGTTCCGCGAGTACGGCCAGTACCGCCAGATCCTGCAGGTCCCCGAGGTCACGCTGTCCCAGATCACGCGGCGCGAGGTCATCCGGCACGGCGGCCGGCTCAAGCTGCTCAGCAAGGACGACTATCGGAAGGCCACCGGCCTGGGGTCGCCCAACGAGATGGACAGCGCCGCGGTGGCCTTGGGCGTGGTGCGCGACAGCTTGGGCCTCGCCCCCGGCGCCACGGAGTTCAGTCTGAACGGGCCTATCGAGAGCGGCTACGCGGGCTCGACGGACGCCGTCTTCGAAGACGCCGCCCGCGAGCTCAACGACATGCCGGCCCTGTATATTTAGTTCTTGACATGCGAACGGTTTTGTGCGAAAAATTCGTGCCAATAAAGGAGAACTGCCCATGACCGACGAAGCCCAGAGTCCGTCCCAGGAAACGAAGTCGCCGCCGACCGTCGTCGAGGTGGCCCGCGCGTCCATGGCCGCGCTGTCCAAGCATCTGTCGGGCGCCCATACGGCGCTCTTTCCGCGAATCGTGGAGCTCTTGCACGCCCAGGGCCTAGACGACGTGCTGATCGTCGCCGGGGGCATCATCCCTGATGAGGACATCCCGGCCCTCAACGAACTGGGCATTCATGGCATCTTTGGTCCCGGCACCTCCACTGAAAGCATCGTTCGATTCATCCACGAGCGCGTTTCATGACCGATGGTCTTGCCGATCAAGTGTTGGCCGGACAGCGTCGGGCCATTGCTCGGGCCATCAGCCTGGTGGAGGGCAACGACGCCGAGGCCCGCACGCTGCTGGCCGATCTCCACCGCAGCACCGGACGCGCCCACATTGTGGGGGTGACCGGCCCGCCCGGCAGTGGAAAGAG
>ENA-UOUL01004632-UOUL01004632.1-bioreactor-metagenome-genome-assembly--contig:-NODE-4632-length-12530-cov-3.226933_pt1 | contig 12530 bp, 10 predicted proteins | sample MGYA00249838_ERZ747220 | MGnify/ENA primary metagenome ERZ747220 (study PRJEB28778, sample SAMN05720191) | bioreactor metagenome | isolation source: Anaerobic biogas reactor | place: USA:Washington...
GTCCCAGGCCGACGGCCGAGAGCACCGACATGGACTTGCCCGACCCGGACTCCCCCACCAGCCCGAACCGCTCACCAGCCGGTATGTCGAGGCTCACGTCCCGCACCGCGTGCACCACCGCCGGTGGCCGGGTGAGCGAGGTGCGCGGCCGCCGGAACTCCCGGTTCACCCCGCGCAGGCTGATCGCCACTTCTCGACCGGCCGCGGGACCCCCCTCCCGACCGAGCGCGTCGTATGGCGGGTTTTCACCCCCACCGAGCGCACCGCGTGGCGGGTTCTCACCCCCACCGAGCGCACCGTGTGGCGGGTTTTCACCCCCACCGAGCGCGTCGTCTGGCGTGCTGTCCTCAGTCACCGTCCTCACCTCCCACCGGGTGGAAGCAGGCGTAGCCCGCCGCACGCTCTCCCGCGAGGTGCTCACCGCGCGGGGTCCAGGGCGGCAACGTCTCGCAGACCGACGTGGCGAAGTCGCAGCGGTTCCGGAAGACGCACCCGTCGGGGAACCGGCCGGCTGGCGGGACGTTGCCGCGGATCGTGTCGAGCGGCTCGCGCCGGCCGGTGGACCGGGCCCGCTCCAGGTCGCTGGCGGCGACCAGCCCCTGGGTGTAGCGGTGCTGCGGGTCTCCCAGCACCTGGGTGACGGGACCCGCCTCGACGATGCGCCCGCCATACATCACGAGAACCCGCTCGCAGACCGTGGCGACCACCGCGAGGTCGTGGGTGATGAAGAGCATCGCGGCGTCCCGCTCCTCGACACCGCTGACGATGAGGTCGAGCACGAGCGCCTGCACGGTGACGTCCAGCGCGGTCGTCGGCTCGTCGCAGACCAGCAGCAGCGGGTCGTTGGCCAGCGCGATCGCGGCGACCACGCGCTGACGCTGCCCGCCGGAGAGCTGGTGCGGATAGGACTTGGCGACCGCGTCCGGATCGGGCAGTCCGACCTGGCCGAGCAGCTCCACGGCGCGGCGGGCGGCGGCCTTGCGCGAGGCCGTGCCGTGCAGCGTCATGACCTCGGCGACCTGGCGACCGACCTTCATCGTGGGGTTGAGCGCGGTCATCGGCTCCTGGAAGACCATCGCCATCCGGTCCCCGCGCAGGTGGCTCATGCGGCGTTCGGAGGCGCCGAGCAGCTCCTTCTCCTGGCCGGCGAGGTGGACCTGGCCGGTCGCGGTCAGCCCCTCGGCCAGCAGGCCCATCACGGCGAGTGCGGTGAGCGACTTGCCCGACCCGGACTCACCGATCAGTCCGACCCGCTCGCCCCGCTGGATCGAGAAGCTCACGTCGTGCAGCAGCTGGGTCGACCCGGCGTGCACGTCAAGGCCCTCCACGGTGAGGACCGTCTCGGCGCCACCCGACGCGCTCGGTGGGGTCGAATCACCGCCATCCGACGCGCTCGGTGGGGGTGAAATCGCGCCACCCGACGCGCTCGGTGGGGTCGAAATCGCGCCACCCGACGCGCTCGGTCGGGAGGAGGGGACGCCGCTCGGTCGGGGAAGGGGAGTGCTCATCGCCCCTCCAGCTTCGGGTCGAGGTAGTCACGCAGGCCGTCGCCGAAGAGGTTGAAGCCGAGGACGGCGAGGGCGATGGCGGCGCCGGGGATGATCGCCAGGTGGGGGGCGCGGTGCAGGACGTTCTGGGACTCCAGCAGCATCCGGCCCCACGAGGGCTCACCGGTGGGGGTGCCCAGCCCCAGGTACGACAGCGCGGCCTCGGCCAGGATCGCGATCGCGAACGACACCGACGCCTGCACGATGACCAGCCCGATCACGTTGGGCAGCACGTGCTGCCAGGCGATCGCGAACGGGCCGCGGCCGGCGACCCGGGCCGCCGCGACATACTCGGTGTTGACCACCTGGAGCGCCCCGGACCGGACGATCCGCGCGAAGGCCGGGATGGTGGCGATGCCGATGGCGACCATCGCGACGAAAGTGCCGCCGCCATACAGGGCCGAGAACATGATCGCCAGCAGCAGCGCCGGGAACGCCAGCAGGATGTCGTTGCCGCGCATGATCAGCTGCCCGAACCCGCGGGGGGACATCGCCGCCAGGATGCCGATCGGCACCCCGATCACCGCCGCCACCGCCACCGCGACGAGACCGACGAACAGGGTGGTCCGGGCGCCGAGCAGGATCTGGGTGAGCACGTCGCGGGAGGAGCGGTCCGTCCCCAGCCAGTGCTGCGCGTTGGGGGTCTGCTCCTTGGGGACGGGGAGGTACTTGAACTCATACGGCGTCCACACGTAGGAGATCAGCGCCATCGCGACGACGAGCAGGACGAGGGCCCCGCCGATCAGCAAGGGTGCGTTGAGGCGGCGGCCGCTCATCGGGCACCCGCCAGGAGGACGTCGGGACGGCGGCTCATCGCGCCGCCGTCCGCAGCCGCGGGTCGATCAGCAGGTAGAGCACGTCGACCAGGAAGTTGATGATGAGCACCGCCGCGACCAGCACCATCACCACGGTCTGCACCGTGATCAGCTCGCGCGCCGACACCGAGTCGAGCAGGAAGGTCCCCAGACCGGGTATGACGAAGACCCGCTCCACGACCACCGCACCGATGAGCAGGGTCGCCAGCTGCAGGCCCAGGATGGTGACGATCGGCACCGCGGCGTTGCGCAGCCCGTGGCGGGTCAGCGCCTGCATCGGCCGGAGCCCCTTGGCCCGGGCGGTGCGCAGGTAGTCCTCGCGCAGCACGTCGAGCACCGCCGAGCGGACGTAGCGGGCCAGCACCGAGGCCTGGACGAGCGCCAGGGACAGGGCGGGCAGCGCCAGCTTGCGCATGAAGTCCAGGGGGTCCTCCGCCGGCGGCGTCCAGCCGCCGGAGGGGAACCACCCGAGCTTCTTGGAGAAGTAGGTGATCAGGACGATGCCGGCCAGGAACGCGGGGATCGCCACGCCGATCTGCGAGATCGCCGACAGGACGACGCCGTCGGCGTGCCGGTGCCGGACCGCCATCCAGGTGCCCACCGGCAGGGCGATGAGCAGGGCGAGCAGCATGGAGACGCCCACCAGCCACGCGGTGACGGCGAACCGGTCGACCAGCTGCGGCGCGATCGGGGCCTTGCTGACCCACTCCACGCCCAGGTCGAGCGTGACCATCCCGCTGGCCCAGTCGGCATACTGCACGAGCAGGGGTCGGTTGAGGCCGAACTGCTCCCGCATCGCCTCCACCGAGGCGTCGGAGGAGTTCATGCCCAGCGCAACCCGGGCCGGGTCGCCCGGCAGCACCTGCATGAAGGCGAAGACCAGCACCGAGGCCACCACGAGGCTGGCCAGCAGCACCAGGAAGCGTTGCGCCAGACGGAGGAGCACCGGGGTCAGGCCCCCGTCAGCCGCGCGCGAGGTTGGCCAGGTCGAAGGACTCGGTGATGGCGTTCTGCGGCAGGCCGGTGATGTCCGGGTCGGCCACGATCAGGTTGGGCAGCAGGAACAGGAAGTCGGAGGCCGCGTCCTGGGAGATCAGGGTGGCCGCCTCCTTCATCTTCTCGACCTGGACCTCCTCGCTGCCGGTGTCGGCCTCCTCCAGGAGGGCGCGCAGCTCGGGGGTGCCGTAGCGGATGTAGTAGTCGGGGTTGCCGAAGACGTTGCCGAGGTCGCGAGGCTCCACGTGGGCCACGATCGACATCTCGTAGTCGGCGTTGGTGAAGACGTCCTCGACCCAGGCGGCCGGGAACTCCAGGTCGTCGATGGTGACGTCGAAGCCGGCCTCCTCCAGGAAGGTCTCCACGACCGGCGCGCACGCGGCGGCGTAGGGCAGCGTCGGGATCCGCAGCCGCACCTGGGCCCCCTCGGCGCCCGCCTCGGCCAGCAGCGACTTGGCCTTCTCCACGTCGTAGGGGTAGTCGCCGGTGCGGTCCTCGTACCACGGGTCGGTCGGCGGGACCATCGAGCCGATCAGCGAGCCGCGGCCGTCCCAGCAGGTGTCCAGCAGGGCCTGGTGGTCGATCGCGTGGCGCGCCGCCTGACGCACCTTCAGGTCGGTGAAGGGGCCGGTCTCGTTGTTGAAGCTCAGCACCACCTCGCCGTTGGTCGTGCCCTCGATGATCTGGTAGTCGCCGCCCTCGAACTCGCTGAGCGCCTCGGGCGCCTGCACGGTGCCGACCACGTCGATGCCGTCGGTGAGCATCGCGTTGTTCAGCGCCGTGGCGTCGGTGAAGTAGGACAGGACGACCTGGTCGAAGAAGGGCTCCTCGCCCCAGTAGTCGCCGTTGCGCTGCAGGGAGATCGAGGTCCCGCGGTTCCACTCCCCAAACGTGTAGGGGCCGGTGCCGATCGGGCGGGTGGCCAGCTCCTCCATGCTGCCGGCGTCGAAGATCGCGCCGACGCGGGTGGTCAGGCTGTAGAGGAAGGTGTTGCTCGGCGCGCTCAGCGTGACGACGACCTCGCTGTCGCTGGTCGCCTCGACGCTCTCGATGATGTCGAACTGGCTCTTCAGGCTCACCGTCCAGTCGTTCTGGACCGCCTCGAAGGAGGTGACCACGTCCTCGGCCGTGAACGTCTCCCCGTTGCTGAACGTGACGCCGGACTGGAGCGTGAAGGTGTAGGTCAGGCCGTCGTCGCTCACGGCGTACTCAGAAGCGAGCGCCGGCACCATCTCACCGTTCTGGTCGATCTTGACCAGCGTCTCGTAGACGTTGTAGAGCAGCGCCTGCGGGATGGCGGCACCGTCGGTCGTGGTGAAGTCGAGGCTGGCGGGCTCGGCCACCAGCCCGATCCGGACCGTGTCCTCGCCGGCCGGCGCCGCGGTGCCCGCGTCCGTGCTGTCGCCGGTGTCGGCCCCGTCGTCGCTGGAGGAGCCCGCGTTGCAGGCGGTCAGCAGGAAGGAGAGGGAGAGGGCGGCGGCGAGCGCCCGGGTGCGTGACGTCATACGAAATGGCCTTCCTGGTCCGCCTGTGCCCGGGTCCTCGAGCGCAGGTCAGTCGGTGATCCCGCACAACTCTGCCGCATGGTGCGCGCCCGCGACCAGCGGGGCGCGCAACCGATACGGAGTCGTTATCCGGACGTCACCAACATCACGGCCGTATGCCGAGTGGCCGGGTCCCCCTGCACCGCACCGGGGGCGAGCCCGCGGTCCGGGGCACAGGAAAGCGCCGGCAGAGCCTGCCCCCAGGCTCTGCCGGCGCCCTTTCCCCTGTCGGGTGCGGGGCTACGCGCGGGTCACTTGACCTCGCGGCGCAGCACGCGCCACACCCCGATGACCAGTGGGACTCCAATCCACAGGGCCACCGATACGGCGAGCTTTGCCCACTGCTCGCCCGTCAACGCGTCCCCCATCGTCAGGGGCGCGGTCGTCACGCTCAGGTCGATCCACTGGTAGGCCGTCTGCAGCCAGCTGACCAGGGTCATCAGCGGCAGCAGCGTCGGCAGCGCGAAGTAGGTCACGATCGCCGCCGGCGTGTTGAGGAAGGCCAGTCCGAAGGCCAGGCCCTGCAGGACGAAGAGCACCATCATGAGGGTGGCGCCGCCGATGAGGGCGAGGTCCATGTCCCACGGGGTCTGCGCGCCGCGCAGGTCGGCGATCAGGCGTCCGCCGGCGGCCAGCACCATCGCGACGACCACGGCCGCCAGCCCGAGCAGCACGGTGCTGGTCAGCTTGGCCGCCACGATGCGGCCGCGTCGCGGCTCCAGCGCGAAGGTGGTCATCGCGGTGCGCTGGCTCCACTCCTGGGTCGCGGACAGGATGCCCAGGACCGGGAGCATGATCGCCAGCGGGATCCCGCTCGCCTGCAGGTAGGCGGAGTAGGAGTGGTCGCCCTGCTCGACGAAGAGCATGACCGCGATCGCCACGGCGACGACCAGGCCCATCACGATGAGGAACCAGCGGCCGGCCAGGGTGTCGACCTGCTTGCGGGTCTCGATCCGGACGAGCCGGCCGAAGCCGACCGGGCTCACCGGGGTGTCGATGCTCGGCAGGTGGAAGCCCTTGTGGACCGCCTCCGCCGCGGGTCGGGTCTCGACTGCGGTGCTGCCAACTGCGGTGCTCATGCTGCCGCCTCCTGTCGTGCGTCGTCCGAGGTGAGGGTGAGGAACATCTCCTCCAGGCCCTGGCTGTCCGCGCCGCGCAGCTCGGTGAGCATGAGGCCCGCCGAGAAGGCGATCGAGCCGACGCGCGGGGTGTCGGCGTCCACGCTGAGCCCGCCGCCGGGCATCTGGGTGACCTCGATGCCCTCGGCCACCAGCGCGGCCTGCAGCTTCTGGTCGTCGATGCTCCGGACCATCGAGCCGGAGGGGCGCAGCAGCTCCTCCTTGGTGCCCTGGGCCACGATCCGGCCGCGACCGATCACGACGATGTCGTCGGCGATCCGCTCGATCTCGTGCAGCAGGTGCGAGGAGAGCAGCACGGTGCCGCCCTCGTCCGCGAAGGTGCCCAGCAGGTCGCGCATCCAGCGGATGCCGGCCGGGTCCAGCCCGTTGGCCGGCTCGTCGAGGATCAGGACCTTCGGGTCGCCCAGCAGCGCGTGGGCCAGGCCGAGGCGCTGGCGCATGCCGAGGGAGTAGTTGCGGACCCGCCGCTTCGACTCCTTCTGGGTGAGGCCGACGACCTCGAGCATCTGGTCGACGCGGCGGTTGTCGATGCCGAGGGTCATGGCCCCCAGCGTGAGGATCTCCCGCCCGGTCCGACCGGCGTGCTGGGCCGAGGCGTCGAGGAGGACCCCGACGTGCCGGCCCGGGTTGGTCAGGTTGGCGTAGGGCGTGCCGAGCACCGTCGCGGTGCCGGCGGTGGCCGGGGTGAGCCCGGTCATCACGCGCATGGTGGTGGACTTGCCCGCCCCGTTGGGACCGAGGAACCCGGTCACGCGTCCAGCCTCGGCGGTGAACGACACGTCGTCCACGGCGGTGAAGTCCCCGTACTTCGTCACGAGGTTCTGTACCTGAATCATGCCTACCACTCTGCGGGACCACCCCGGTGAGGCACATCAGTCCGCGGTCTGGACCTGCGTCATACCTTGGTATGCCGTTGGGCCGGCCGGTCCCATCCCTTTGCCGCTCCCTGTGGTCCTGTGGGAGGACCTAGTGTCGGGGTATGTCACCAGGACAACCGCCGACCACCCGCTGGGGGGAGACCTGGCGCGTCCTCGTGGCTCTGGCCGTGGGCGCGCTGGTGTGGGTGTCGTCCTGGGCGACGATCGACCTCGAGAACCGCGTGGGTCCCGAGTGGTGGCTGATGACCGGCGACCTCGCGCTCGGCGTGGTCTCGCTCGGGCTGATGCTCCTGCGACGGCGCTGGCCGGTGCCGATCGCCCTGGTGATCACCATCCTCTCGTCCGTGTCGACGATGTCCGCCGGGGCGTGCCTGATCGCCGTGGTCTCGGTCGCCACCCGGCGTCGCTGGCGCGAGATGGCCGCCATCACCCCGGTCTACCTGGCGACCTCGTTCGTGTGGGACCGGATGTTCACCTCGGAGGAGTCCGCCTCGCTCACCATGACGGTGGCCAACGTGGTGATCCAGGTGCTGGTGCTGATCGCCGCCTTCGCGGTCGGCTACTCCATCGGGGTGCGGCGGGACAACATCGCCGCGCTGCGCGAGCGGGCGGAGGTCGCCGAGCGGGAGCAGGGGCACCGGGTCGAGCAGGCGCGGGCGACCGAGCGGGCCCGGATCGCGCGCGAGATGCACGACGTGCTGGCGCACCGGATCAGCCTGATCGCGATGAACGCGGGGGCGATGACCTACCGCGAGGACCTGCCGCCGGAGCAGCTGCGGGAGATCGCCGGCACGGTGCGCGACAACGCCGACCAGGCGGTGCAGGAGCTGCGGGCGGTGCTCGGCGTGCTGCGCGGCGCCGACGAGCCGGACCAGCCGCGCGGGCCCCAGCCGGACCTCGCCCAGCTGACCGCCCTGCTGGACGACGCGCGGGCGGGCGGCACCCCCGTCGTGACCACCCTGCGCGTCGACCCCGTCACCGTGCCCGAGCAGGTCAGCCGGCACGCCTACCGGATCATCCAGGAGGGGCTGACCAACGCCCGCAAGCACGCCCCCGGGCAGCCGGTGACCGTCTCGCTGTCCGGCGGGCCGGAGGTCGGGCTCGACCTCACCGTCGTCAACCAGCCCAAGTCGTATGGCGCCGCGCCCGAGGGCGACGCCGTCCGGGACAGCGGCTCGGGCATGGGGCTGCTCGGGCTGGCCGAGCGCGCGGTCCTCAGCGGCGGACAGCTGAGCTACGGCACGGACCGCTCGGGCCGCTTCGTCGTCCGCGCCTGGCTCCCCTGGGGCGCCTGACCCCCCTGACGACCGAGCGGCCCCCCAATCGACCGAGCGCACCGTGTTGCGCTCCCAGAGGCGACCGGGCGCGTCGGGTTGCGGTCTTCGGACCCGACCGGGCGCGTCGCGTTGCGGTCCTCAGACCCGACCGGGCGCGTCGGGTTGCGGTCTCGCAGACCCGACCGAGCGCGTCGCGTTGCGGCCCCCTAGCCCAGACCTCACCGAGCGCGCGGCGTGTCGGGCACGTGCGCCGAACGCTGCGGCGTGTCGAGTGCCCTGGCCCCACTCTTGCCGCACGGCTCCTGCCCATGAAGTGGTTGTCTGTCGCCCACCTGCTCGATGGGCTATGCGTCCCACCGACACGCCGGGCGGATCCGGCTCAGTCGTGCCCGGGCACGGCTGAGCCGGTACGGGTCGGGCGTGTCGCGGGACGCGTGGTCAGCGTTGTGCCCGGTCGGGTCTGAGACCGCAACGCCGCGCGCTCGGTGGGGTCGTGGAGCGCAACGCGACGCGCTCGGTGGGGTTTTCGATGGCCAGGCTTCTCCCACCACGCCGGCATGCCCTGTGCAGGAACCGTGCGTTAGGCCATGATGAGCGGTACGGCACCGAGCCATTGAGCGATGGAGTCATCGTGGCGCTACAGGACACGACCCCGCTGCCCGAGTCGCAGCACCAGGCCACCCAGCGGCACCGGGCGCTCCTGGCCTCGATCCTGGGCACCGCCATCGAGTGGTACGACTACGCGCTCTACGGCGCGGCCGCCTCGGTGGTGATCGGTCCGCTGTTCTTCGCCGCGGCCGGTCCCTCCGGTGAGAGCCTCGCGGCCTTCGCGACCTTCGCGGTCGGCTTCATCGCCCGCCCCTTCGGCGGCGTCATCATCGGGCACCTCGGGGACCGCTTCGGGCGTCGCCCGGCCATGCTGCTGTCCATCATCCTGATGGGGATCGCCACCGTGGGCATCGGGCTGCTCCCCACCGCGAACTCGTGGGGCCTGTGGGCCGTCGGGCTGCTGGTCTTCTTCCGGCTGGTGCAGGGTTTCGGCGCCGGCGCGGAGCTGACCGGGGCCATGACCCTGGTGGCCGAGTACGTCGACCCCAAGAAGCGCGGCTGGTACACCTCGCTGGTCCTGGCCACCCCGCCGCTGGGCATCGCCCTGGCCACCATCAGCTTCTTCGCCGTCGCCTCGCTCGGCGACGAGGCCCTGCTGGGCTGGGCCTGGCGTATCCCGTTCCTGATCTCCGCCGTCCTCTTCCTGCTCGCGCTGTACATCCGCACCAAGCTCGAGGAGACCCCGGAGTATGCCGAGGCGATGGAGCGGGCGGAGGACAAGGGGTCCGCCGCCAGGCTTCCCCTGGCTGACGTCTTCTCCGGCCACTGGCGCGAGGTGAGCCTGGGCTTCTTCGCCATCACCGGGCACAACGCCATGAACTACATCCTGGCGGTCTTCTCCATCAGCCTGATGGTGGAGTCGGGCATGCCACGGCCCCAGGCCTTGCTCGCCGTCACGCTCGGTTCGCTGGTGTCGGTCGTGCTGACTCCGGTCGGCGGCTGGCTGGCCGACCGCTGGGGGTCCGGTCGCACCCTGGCCATCGGCAACCTCAGCGGCCTGGTCCTCGCCTTCCCGATCTTCTGGCTGCTGGCCGAGGGGAGGTTCGCGCTGGGTCTGCTGGCCATTGCCGCCGGCTACGCGCTGGTCATCCCCTGCACCAGCGGGGCCCAGGGCGCCTTCCTGACCGAGCTCTTCCCCGTGCCGGTGCGATTCACCGGCATCGCGACCGCCCGCGAGCTGAACGGTGCCCTAGTCGCCGGTATGTCGCCGCTGATCGCTGCGGCTCTGCTGGAGCTCGGCGACGGGTCCATCACCCTCCCGGCCGGCTACCTGGCGCTGTGCTGCCTGAGCTCGGCGATCGCGATCGTCATCGGGCTGAGATCGTCGCGACAGCGCTACCACTGAGCGTCGGGAGCTGCCCACCCAACCCAGCCACACGACATACGACCCGCCCGGTCCCGGACCCCGACAAAGGATGGCCAGCATGTCCAACCTGCAGCGCCAGCTCCCCAACCTGGGTGAGCTGGCCGCGCTCCTGAGGTTCTCGCCGCCGACCTTCGGGCGTCGTGAGGCCCGCCTGGCGAGGGCCGCGGACATCTGGGACCTGCGCGCGATCGCGAAACGTCGCACGCCCAGCGCGGCCTTCGACTACGTGGACGGGGCCGCCGGTCGGGAGATCACCGCCCGGCGCGCCCGGGAGGTCTTCGACGCGGTGGAGCTGCTGCCGCGCATCCTGCACGGCACGGCGCAATCGGACCTGTCCACCACGATCGCTGGGGGTGCCTCCGCGCTGCCCTTCGGGATCGCCCCCACCGGCTTCACCCGCTTCATGCACTCCGAGGGGGAGATCGGGGGTTCGCGGGCCGCCGAGAAGGCGGGCATCCCGTTCAGCCTGTCCACGATGGGCACGCGCTCCATCGAGGAGGTCGCCGCGGCGGCGCCGGCAGTGCGCCGGTGGTTCCAGCTGTATCTCTGGCGGGACCGGGAGAAGTCGCGCGCCCTGCTCGAGCGGGCGGCCGCCGCCGGGTATGACACGCTGCTCGTCACCGTGGACACGCCGGTGGCCGGGCAGCGACTGCGGGACGTGCGCAACGGCATGAAGATCCCGCCGGAGCTGACGCTGAAGATCGTGCTGGACGCCTCCTACCGGCCCGAGTGGTGGTTCAACTTCCTCACCACCGACTCCTTGAAGTTCGCCTCGTTGTCCAACACCTCCTCGGACCTGCCGACCCTCATCAACGGGATGTTCGACTCCTCGCTGCAGTTCGACGACCTGCGGTGGATCCGGGAGCTGTGGCCGGGCCGGCTCTTCGTCAAGGGCGTGCTGACGGCCGAGGACGCCCGGCAGTCGGTCGCGGCCGGGGCGGACGGCCTGGTGGTGTCCAACCACGGGGGACGTCAGCTGGACCGTGCGCCGGTGTCCTTCGAGGCGTTGGGGGAGGTGCGGGCCGAGGTCGGGGAGGAGATGGAGATCATCCTGGACTCGGGCATCATGTGCGGCGCCGACATCGTCGCCTCGCTGTGTGCGGGGGCGGACTTCGTGCTGGTCGGGCGGGCCTACCTCTACGGGCTGATGGCCGGCGGGCAGCAGGGCGTGGAGCGGGCCATCGAGCTGCTGGCCCGGGAGGTCGAGGTGACCATGCAGCTGATGGGCGCTGGGACCGTCAAGGACCTCACCCCGGACCTGATCCGGCGCCGTCCCGTCGGCAGCTCGCAGCGCACGGTGGCGGAACCGTAGACGTCTCGTGCGACGAGGGGCGCCCGCTGGTTACCGTGGACCTCGTGACCAGTGAACCCTCGGGAGCCGGCGGCACGATCTCGGTCGTGCTCGTCGACGACGACGCCCTCGTCCGCACCGGCCTCGGGCTGATCCTGGGCGGCGCCCCCGACCTGGAGGTCGTCGGTGAGGCCGGCGACGGCCGGGCGGGCATCGAGCTGGTCCGCGAGGTCGACCCGGACGTGGTGCTCATGGACATCCGCATGCCGGTCATGGACGGCCTGGCCGCGACCGCCGAGCTGCTGGAGGGCGACGACCCGCCGAAGATCATCGTGCTCACCACCTTCGACACCGACGACATGGTGATGGAGACGTTACGCATCGGCGCCCACGGCTTCCTGCTCAAGAGCACCCGGCCCGAGCGGCTGGTCGAGGCGATCCGTGCGGTCATGGACGGCGAGCCGAGGCTGTCGCCCTCGGTCACCCAGCAGCTCATCGCCCAGGTCGCCGGTGGTGTGCGCCAGGCGGCCGCGGCCACCGGCGAGGCCCGGCGCGAGCGGGCCCTTGAGCTGCTGGAGGATCTGACGGACCGCGAGCGCGAGGTGGCCGTCGCGATCGGTCAGGGCTGGCCCAACGCCCAGATCGCCAGCACCCTCTATATGGGACTGCCCACGGTCAAGGCCCACGTGTCCCGCGTGCTCGACAAGCTCGGCGCCGCTAACCGCACCCAGGTCGCGCTTATCGTCCACGACGCCGGCCTCACCGAGACGACCTGACCGAGGGAGACCGCAACGCGGCGCGCCCGGTGGCCACTGAGAGCGCAACCCCACGCGCCCGGTCGCCCCTGAGAGCGCAACCCCACGCGCCCGGTCGGGTCTGAGCACGCAACCCCACGCGCCCGGTCGGGCCTGGAGGGCGCAACGCCGCGCGCCCGGTCGGGTCTGAGCACGCAACCCCACGCGCCCGGTCGGGCCTGGAGGGCGCAACGCCGCGCGCCCGGTCGGGTCTGAGCACGCAACCCCACGCGCCCGGTCGGGCCTGGAGGGCGCAACGCCGCGCGCCCGGTCG
>ENA-UOUL01004633-UOUL01004633.1-bioreactor-metagenome-genome-assembly--contig:-NODE-4633-length-12525-cov-2.730720_pt1 | contig 12525 bp, 9 predicted proteins | sample MGYA00249838_ERZ747220 | MGnify/ENA primary metagenome ERZ747220 (study PRJEB28778, sample SAMN05720191) | bioreactor metagenome | isolation source: Anaerobic biogas reactor | place: USA:Washington...
TCGTAGCCGGTGGGGTCGACCGGGTCGCCGGCCGCCCCGGGCGCGGCGGCGAGCACGGTGCCGTCGGCGGTCGACCGCCACGCCTCGGTGAGTCCGAGCGTGAACACGAACACCGAGCACTCCTCGAACACCCGTCGGGTGGCGGCCAGGTGGACCTCGCGCGACGCCGCGAGCGCGCCCGCGTCGGCGAAGCCGTCGGGCTCGACGAGGGGCCGGAACGGGTCGACGAGCGCCCCGTCGTCGCGCCGCCACGGCCCCTCGGCGGGCACCAGGTCGCCGTAGGCCCGGCGGAAGAGCTGCACCGCCTGGGCGACGGTGTAGACGTTGCCGTAGCGGGCCGAGAACAGGCCGTACTGGCGGACCTCGGCGTCGGCGGGGCTCATGCCGTCGGGTGGGGCCTCGGCGACGAAGTAGTCGAGACCCGACCGCTGGAGGTGACGGGCCAGGTGCTGCGCGAAGCAGCTCCCCATGGTGGCCACCGGGTCGTCGGTCCCGATCGTGTACGGCGCCGCCACGACGGGGTCGACGCCCGCCGGGGGCACCCACGTGACGGCGCGGTTCCAGAAGTGGTGGTCGGGCAGGCCACGGTACGGGTGGCTCACGCGGAGGCTCCCGCCGGGCGGCGACCCCGCAGGGCGGCGACGAGGCGCGGGTCGTCGAGCTCGGGCGCATCGAGCGAGTCGGGGTCGACGATCCGGTAGGTCTCCAGCGATCGGCGCACGAACTCCTCCAGCCCGAGCAGCTGCCCGGACCCGGTGCGCCACACGAACCCTCCGTCGAGGCCGAGCGGGGCGGCGACGACCGGGTAGACGGGCCAGACCTCCGACGTGGCCAGCAGGCCGTCGGGCACGACCTGCTCCCACGGGAACGCGACCCGCTCGGGATCGGCGCCGAGGCGCCCGGCGGCGAGGCGGGCGAGGTGGATCAGGGCGTCGACCCGGGGATGGTTGTCGGTGAGCATGAACGCCGTACCGCGGGCGAGCGGCAGGTAGACCTCGGCCCAGTCGAGGTCGCTCAGGTCGACCCGCCGCTTCAGCTCGACCAGGTGCGTGGTCCAGGAGCGGTCGTGACCGAGGGCGCGGCCGGTCGCGTCGTCGAACCGGGCGAGGATCTCGTCCTCGGACAGGCCCAGCCGCCAACCGGCGAGGACGATGGTGGAGTTGTACGGCCCCGCCGCCCCGGTCTGGAGGATGCCACCGTCGCGGAACTGCACGTGGACGATGTCGGGGTGGAACCCGAAGAAGCGCACGTCGGGCAGGTACAGCGGCGACGGGGCACTGGGCGCGGCGTCGCCGACGGTTCGCTGGACCGTCGGCGACACGTTGGTGACCCACACGTCGGCCCCGGCGACCGCGTCGCGGTGGCGGGCCTCCGACCCGGGATCGCCCGGGATGTGGGGCACCGGCTCGACCTCGTCGTCGGGGAGCATCCCGGCGAGGGCGGCGCTGATGCCCCCGATCTGGCAGTTGCCCGAAACGATGATCCGGCGGGCCACGGCCACCTCTTCGCTCGACGACGACGCCGAGCGACCCTACCGCCGCCCCGGGCGGCCGCGGTGCCCGCCCGCGGGATCGGTCAGACGGCGCCGCCGCCCGCGGTGACGATGTCGGTGCGGATGCGCTCGATGTTGGTGCGCAGGACGCCGAGCTGCTCGACCGCCTCGTTGAGCTGGGTGCGGGTGTTGGGCCACGAGCCCCGGAAGGTGGCGGCGTGGACGCCGTCCCACACGGCGGGGTCCTCGAGCAGGTTGCCCTGGGCGATCAGGTTGCTGATCTGCTCGGCCAGCTCGCCGTTGATGATCGTGCCCATGGTGGCCGACGCGGTGGCGGCGGTGTGGGTGGTCAGGGTGGGAAGCTCGCTCATCTCGGGGTCTCTCCATGTCTCCGGTTCATCTCCGGCGGTCGCCGGAGCCGGGACCTGCCGTACCCTTCATGCATATCGATAAACCTCGATCACCCACGAGTCACCCGGGCCCTGCTCAGGGCAGGTCGTCGAGCTGGGCGACCTGGAGGAGGTCGGTCTCCCCGCCGATGGACACATAGCCCCGGCCGGGGCCGATGGCGGTGGTCGAGCGGCGGGGCAGGCGCAGCGACAGCAGGTCGCCGTCGAGGTCGACGTCGGGACGCAGGAGCACTCCCGCCCGGGACTGGCGCACCGCCCGGCTCCAGTGGGTGTAGAGGCCCCGCAGGACGTCGCCCCGCCCGGCCACGACCGCGACCACGTCGGGACGGGCCAGCACGGCGGGCATCGCCTGGCCGTCGGGGTCGACGGTCTCCGCGTCGTCGACCAGCACGAGGGTCGTGCGCCCGGCGGCGTCGAGCGCCGGGACGAGGCGCTCGACGATCGCGTCGGGCGGCACCGCCCCCGGGAGGTCCCGCAGCGGTGACCGGCGGCCGGCGACGGCGAGGACCGGCCAGCCGGCGCGGAGGGCGACCTCGTAGGCCACGCGGAGGGCGGTGGATCGGCCCGATCGCGGTGGGCCACCGATGAACCCGTGCTCGCCCTCGTACAGCACCAGCCCCGCCGGGGCGAGCGTGCGCTCGGCGATGCCGAGCGGAAGGCGGCGCGGCGAGGCGTCGAGATCGGCCGCGTCGACGAGGTCGGCGACCGCGACCTTGGCGGGCAGCGACGCGATGGCGGCCGGCCGTCGCGTCGCGGGGGCGTGGACGGCGGCGATCCGGGCCAGTTCGGCGTCGAACCCGTCGGCGGGCCGGGCGACCTGGAGCTCGAGGTGCCGCTCGGCGTCGACGGCCCGGCCCGGGACGAACTCCGGCAGGTCGGCGAGGCGCAGCCCGGCCTGGCCGTACTCGAGGCCGTCGCCCAGCCGGAAGAGGAGCTGCCGGCGCACGAGGCCCCGCAGCGCGTTGGGCAGGGCGGTCAGCCGGTCGCCGGCGACGACGGTGTGGATCCCCAGCTCGGGCCCCTCGGTGAACGCCTTGCCGAAGCCGTCCATCACCGGGCTGAGGACCTCGTCCCACTCGGCGCGGAACGCCCCCATGCCGTCGACGAGCAGGAGGATCCGCGGTTCGGTCGTGGCGGGCGATCGCAGTGCCCGGCGGCGTTCGACCTCGCTGCGCAGCCAGGCGGTGAGCCGCGCCTGGCGCTCGCGGTCGGGCGCGGCCACGACCGCGCCGGTGTGGGGGAGGGCGGTCAGCGCCGAAAGGCCGCCGGTGCCGAAGTCGAGGGCGTAGACGTGGAGGTCGTCGGGGCTCGTCGCGCGCGCCGCCGCGGCGGCGACCGCGAGGAGCGTGGTGGTGGTACCGCTACCTGGGAGGCCGGCGAGCTGGAGGTTCCCGTCGGCGGGACTCCACCCGACCGGGACGCGGGTCTGGTCGTCGGGCGCGTCGGCGAGGGCGAAGACCACCTCGGATCCGGGGGCTCCGAAGGGGAGCGGCGCCGGGTCTCGGACCTCGTCGAGGCCGAGGTCCGGCGGGAGCGGATCGGGCCAGGGCCGCCGCGGCGCGGGCCGCCCCGACGCCGCGTGGGCGGCGGCGCACGCGTCGACGAACAGGGCGAGGTCCGACGGACCGTCGGTGCGCTCGACGCCGCCGGCGCCGGTTCGGCCGCCGCCGAGGGTGAAGCGGCACACCTCGACCGGGCCGTGGCCGCCGCGGGTCACGCCGGTCGACAGGGCGGTCTGAACCGGCACCACCTCGCCGGGTCCGAGCCGAGCCAGCGCCCGTCCGGGCTGGTCGCGGCCGATGCGGGCGGCGTCGGCGACGTCGATCACGTCCTTGGAGTCGCCCGCGTCCTGCACCCGGAGGGCGATCCGCAGGTTCGTGTTCGCCTTGATGTTCTCGCTGACCGCGCCGCTCGGCCGTTGGGTGGCGAGCACCATGTGCACGCCGAGGCTGCGGCCGCGCTGGGCCACGCCGACCAGCGAGTCGACGAACTCGGGCAGCTCGGACCGCAGGGTGGCGAACTCGTCGATGACGACGACGAGGCGCGGCAGCGTCGGCCGCTCCTCGTCGTCGGGGAGCCGCCGGTAGGCGGGGAGGTCCGGCGCACCGGCGTCGCGCAGCACGCGCTCGCGGTACCGCAGCTCGGCCTCGAGGCACCGCAGCGCCCGCTCGGCGAGGTGCGCGTCGAGGTCGGTGACCAGACCGACGGTGTGGGGGAGGGCCGCGCAGCGGTCGAAGGCGCTGCCGCCCTTGAAGTCGACCAGCACGAAGGTGCAGTGGTCCGGCGAGCTGCCCGCGGCCAGCCCCGCCACGAGCGACCGCAGCAGCTCGGACTTGCCGGCCCCGGTCGTCCCCGCGACCAGGCCGTGGGGACCGTCGCGGACGAGGTCGACCTGGAGCACGCCGTCCTCGGTCACGCCGATCGGGCCGACCAGGTCCGGGTCGCGCCCGCCCGCCGCCCAGCGTTCGGCGATCGCCTCCGGCGCGGGCGGGTCGAGGCCGAGCAGCGGAAGGAGGGCGACGATCGGTGGAAGCCCGGCGCCGGCGACGTCGAGCTCGGGGTCGTCGAAGCGGGCGAGGCCTCGTGCCGCCCGCCGCGCCGTCGCGATCGACACGCCGCCGGCGAGGACGTCCGCGACCCGCTCGCCGGTGCGGACGTGGTGGACCTCGGCGGTGCCGTCGACGTCGCGGATCTCGACGACGGTCGTGCACGCGGCGGGGAGCTGGTCCTCGGTGGCGGCGACGACGATGCCGGCGATCGGCCCGCCGGCCCCGCGCAGCAGCGGGCGGACCGGAGCCCGGCGCCCCTCGGTGAGCGTCTCGTCGTCGACCACGACCAGCGTCGCCGGTCCGACCGTCGGGCCGCCGCCCAGGGAGCGGTCGCCGCGCGCCTCGTGGGCCTCCACCATCGCCCGGCAGACCGCCTCGGCCGCGTCGGGATCGGTCGTGATCAGGCGTCGGCCCGACCCGCCGGGGTCGACGGCGTGCGGCAGCCACTTCGCCCACTCCCAGTCGTCGGCCCGGTCGGGGGCGGTGAGCACGAGGGTCGGCAGGTCGGCGGGACCGTGCAGGACGGTGGCCTGCACCACGAGCGACCGGGTGACGGCGAGGGCGGCGGCGCGGGGTCCGACGACGCCGACGACGCCGCCCTCGGCCAGGTCGACCGCGACCGGCGCCCCGTCGAGCCGGGCGGCGCGTTCGAGCACCTCCCGCACCTCGTCGGTCGGGGTCCGCGATCCGGCGCTCGCGACCGGGGGCGTCCAGCGCTCGGGACCGATGCCGACCCGGAGGCACAGCCAGTCCTGGTGGCCGGGCCGTCGCTCCCAGAGGCGGGTGCTCGGTTCCTCGATGCGACGGAGCAACTCCGCCGGGTCGGGTCGCTCGTCGGCGAGGCGGCGTCGGGCCGCGTCGGCCGCGTCGGCCAGTCCCGCCCGCAGCTCGTCGATCTCCCGCTCGAAGCGGGCCCGGTCCCGCCGTCGGTTCCTGCGGCCCCGCCGCCGACCGTCGATCGCGTGGCCGATCGCCATCAGCGGGGTCAGCACCAGGAACAGCGCGAAGCGGATCTCACCGGTGATCGCGACCATCGCCCCGCCCATGACGAGCGGGGCGAGGATGGTGGTCAACCCGAACGCCGAGCGGCCCTCGCTCTCGGCGCGCGGCGGCTCGGGGAGGGGCAGGTCGGGGGCGGGCTCGGCCGGGGCGGGGCGCGGTGGTCGGTTGAACGGCACGGTCGCTCCGCCGCGCCCGGGGCCGCCCCGGGCGGCGGGCCGGTCGTCGGCCACGACCCGCGCCGCGAGCTGGACGGCGCCGAGCCGGGCGACCGCGCCGGGGTCGAGCAGCCGGGGCTCGGTCGCCGCCGCGCCGCCGACCCAGGTGCCGTTGAGCGACCCGGCGTCGACGACGGTGACGACACCGTCGTCGTCGACGGTGATCTCGGCGTGGCGGGCCGACACGGTGTCGTGGTCGAGGCGGATCGTGCCCTCGCGCCCGACCGGGTGGCGCCCGGGGGTGAGCGGGCTGCGGCCGCCCGCGTCGAGCCCGCCGACGACCGCCAGCTCGAGCCGGTCCGGCCGCGGCCCGTCCGTCCCGGCCGGTGCCGCCGAGCCCCGCGGCACCAACCTCACCGTCGCGCCCGACCGGATCCCCGAGCGGTCGAGCCGCCGGTCGGCGGCGACGACCTCCCCCTCGGCCTCCAGGTCGGCGGCCCCGTCGTCGCGGCCGGTCAGGGCGGCGACCAGGTCGGCGACGGTCGCGTCGGGGTCGTGGACGAGCACGTCGAGCTCGTGCTCGCGGCCACGGTCGGACAGGACGATCTGCATCGCCGGGCCCTTGTACCCCGGCTCCCGGTGCTTTGACCCGCTCCGTCCGCCGTTAGGTTGGCCGCGATGGTCGATCCGGTCGTTCCCGCTGTCGGTCAAGGCGCCCTGCACCTGTTCTGGCGGGTGCCGGGCGAGGGGGTGGTCGACCGGGCCGCGGTGGCCACCGCCGTCGCCTCTGCGCGCGACGACGGCGCCCAGGTCGTGTCGGTCGCCCTCCTCGGCCACAAGGGCGACCTGGCCACGATGGCGCTCGCGCCCGACCTGTGGCGGCTGCGTCGCCTCCAGAGCGAGCTGGCCGCCGCCGTGCTCGACCTCGTCGACTCCTACGTGTCGCTCACCGAGCTGTCGGAGTACGCGCAGGGCGTGCCCGACGAGCTGCGCCAGGCCCGCCTGTGGCCCCAGCTCCCCCCGGAGGGCAAGCCGGCCTGGTGCTTCTACCCGATGTCCAAGCGGCGCTGGGTGGGGGCCAACTGGTTCGCGCTGCCCTACGACGAGCGCAAGGAGCTGATGTACGAGCACGGCGGATCGGGCCGGAAGTTCGCCGGCCGGGTGCTCCAGGTCGTCACCGGCAGCACCGGCGTCGACGACCACGAGTGGGGCGTCACCCTCTTCGCCGAGCGGCCCGACGACCTCAAGGAGGTCGTGTACACGCTGCGCTACGACCGGGCCTCCGCCCTCTACGGCGAGTTCGGCACCTTCTACACCGGCATGGTCGCCGAGGTCGACGACGTGCTCGACCGCCTGCTGCCGGGGTAGCGGTGGGCCCCGACCGGGCGGGCGACGTGGCCGCCGGGCTCGTCGTCCGGCCCGCCATCGACGCGGACTGGCCGGCGATCTGGTCGATCTGGCGCCGCGTGGTCGCGACCGGCGACTCCTACGTGTGGGAGGCCGACACGACCGAGGAGGACGCCCGCCGGTACTGGATGCTGCCCCCACCGGCGGAGGTGGTCGTGGCCGAGCTCGACGGGATCGTCGTGGCGACCGCGGACCTCCGGCCCAACCAGGTCGGGCGGGGCGCCCACGTGGCCAACGCCAGCTTCATGGTCGACCCCGACCGCGCCGGCCGGGGCATCGGGCGGACGTTGGCCGAGGCGGTCATCGCGCGGGCTCGGCGGGCCGGGTACCGGGCGATGCAGTTCAACGCCGTCGTCGCCACCAACGCCGCGGCGGTCGCGCTCTGGGAGTCGCTCGGGTTCACCGTCGTGGGACGCGTGCCCGGTGCGTTCCGCCACGACGACCACGGACTGGTGGACCTACTGGTCATGTACCGGGAGCTCTGAGGTCCGCCGCGGGGTAGGCGGGCCCGACCGGCGTGTGAAGGTCACGTGACGATGCCCGGGTGGTCCGAGCCGAGCGCGGCCGCGGGGGCTAGGGTCCGCCCGTCTTGACCGCGAAACTCACACCTTCGAGGCAAGCACGGAGGGCGGGGGCCCTGCTCCTGCTCCTGTGTGGGCTGCTGGCGCTCGACCTGTTCGGCGCGCCGCCCGGCGGGGCCCAGGACGCGCCCGGGGGCGACGAGCCGGCCCAGGACGCCGACGCGCCCCGGTTCCGCGGCACCCTCGAGGACAAGAAGGGCACGCGCACCCGCTCCGACGACGAGCCGGTCGCCGGGGTGGTGATCATCGCCCGCGACGCGAGCGGCGAGCAGGTGGCCGAGACGACCTCGGCCGAGGACGGGTCCTGGGAGCTGGTCCTGCCCGGGCCCGGCACGTTCACCGCCGAGATCGACGCCGACACCCTGCCGAGCGGGTTGGCGCTCACCGAGCGCGATCCCCGGCCGGTGACGGTCAACGCCGGGGAGTCGAAGATCCAGATCTTCGAGCTGGGCGCGCGCACCCGCAACCAGGTGACCACGTTCGACCGGATCCTCCAGCTCAGCTTCGCGGGCGTCCGGTTCGGGTTGATCATCGCGATCACGTCGGTCGGGTTGTCGCTGATCTTCGGTACGACCGGACTCACCAACTTCGCCCACGCCGAGATGGTCACCTTCGGGGCGATCATCGCGCTGTGGATGTGGAACCTGGGTCTGCCGATCCTGCTGGCGATCGTCGTCGCGGTGATCGCCAGCGGCCTGTTCGGCTGGTCCTTCGACGCCGCGCTCTGGAGACCCCTGCGCAGACGCGGGATCGGGCTCGTGCAGATGATGATCCTCACGATCGGTGCCTCGCTGGCCGGCCGCTACATCTTCCTGATCTTCATCGGCGGTGGCACCAGCCAGCTCCCCGGCACGGGCGGTGTCCGGCACCAGATCTTCGGCCCGGTCAAGCTGTCCACGGTCGACATGGTGAGCATGGGGCTGAGCCTGCTTGTCCTGCTGGCGGTCTCCTACTGGCTGCTGCGCACCCGGATCGGGAAAGCCACCCGAGCCGTCGCCGACAACCGGCAGCTCGCCTCCGCGAGCGGCATCGACGTCGAGAGCGTGACCCGGATCGTCTGGGTCATCGGCGGCGCCCTGGCCGGCCTGTCCGGTGTGCTGTGGGCCTACTTCCGCCCAGGCATCAAGTGGGACATGGGCGTCCAGATCCTGCTGCTCATCTTCGCCGCCGTCGTCCTCGGCGGCCTGGGCACCGCCTTCGGCGCGCTCATCGGCTCGCTGGTCATCGGCATCCTCGTCGAGGTCTCGACCCTCTGGATCCCGTCCGACATCAAGTACGTCGGGGCGCTTGGCGTGCTCGTCATCGTCCTGCTCTTCAGACCCCAGGGACTCCTGGGCCGACGCGAACGCGTCGGATAAAGGAGGCACATCATGAACTGGGGTACCATCCTCGACAACACACTGAGCTTCATGCTCTCCCCCGAGACCATCGGCTTCATGCTGGCGGCGCTCGGCCTGGCGGTCCACTTCGGCTATGCAGGGCTGCTGAACTTCGGTATGGCCGGCTTCATGGCCATCGGCGCCTACGGCTATGCGATCTCGATCCTGAGCTTCGGCTTCCCCTGGTGGGCAGCGATGCTGGTCAGCATCGTCGGGGCCGTGATCTTCGCGATCCTGCTGGGCATCCCGACCCTGAAGCTGCGCGGCGACTATCTGGCCATCGTGACGATCGCCGCGGCGGAGATCGTCCGGCTGCTCTTCCAGTCGCGCGTCTTCGACGAGTGGACCAACTCGGCCGACGGGCTCGGCGGCTACCACGACAGCTTCCGCTCGGCCAACCCGATCCCGGAGGGCACGTTCGGCATCGGACCGTGGGAGTTCACCTCGGACCAGTGGTGGAGCCGTCTGTTCGGCCTCTTCCTGGTGGCCCTGGGCCTGCTGCTCGTCTGGTTGCTCATGCGCAGCCCGTGGGGCCGCGTCCTCAAGGGCATCCGGGAGGACGAGGACGCGGTCCGGTCCCTGGGCAAGAACGTCTACCTCTACAAGATGCAGGCCCTCATCATCGGCGGTGTGCTCGGCGCCCTCGGCGGGGTCGTGATCGCCCTCCCGTCCGCGGTGATCCCGCAGTACTACCTGCCCAGCCTGACCTTCTTCGTCTGGACCGCCCTGCTCCTCGGCGGAGCCGCCACGCTGTTCGGCCCCATCCTCGGTGCCGTCCTCTACTGGGGCGTCATGGCCTTCCTGGCCGGTCTCCTCCCCGCCATGGCCAACGAGGGCTGGCTGCCCATGTCGTCGACGGCCGCCGGCAACTTCCGGTTCGTCCTCGTGGGCCTCGCGCTGATGCTGCTCGTGGCCTTCCGACCACAGGGACTCCTCGGCAACAAGAAGGAGATGACCTTTGTCAAGTAGCAGCCCGGACCCCACGGCTTCCGACGCACCTGAGGCCGCCGACGCCCCGCTGTCGCAGGATGCGGCGCAGGAACTCGAGGGCATCGACGAGGACACGGTCGTCGAGACCCTTGAGGTCGAGCCGACCCACGAGATCCACCACGCCACCGGACTGGCCACGGGACCGGGCGCACCGGGCGTGGCCAAGGTCGACCCCATCCTGGTGGCCGACCACATCACCCGCTCCTTCGGCGGCAACAAGGCGGTCGACGTCGACCACCTGGAGATCCCGCGCAACGCGATCACCGCGCTGATCGGGCCCAACGGAGCTGGCAAGACCACGCTGTTCAACCTCCTCAGCGGATTCGACAAGCCCGACACCGGGGAGTGGTCCTTCAACGGTCGTTCGCTGGCCGGCATCCCGGCCTTCAAGTCGGCCCGGCTGGGCCAGGTGCGCACCTTCCAGCTCACCAAGGTGCTCGCCCGCCTCACCGTGCTCGAGAGCATGAAGCTCGGAGCCAACGGTCAGCGTGGCGAGTCCATCTGGCAGGCCGTGGTGCCCCCGCTCTGGAAGTCCCAGGAGCGAGAGATCGAGGAACGCGCCCTGGGGCTCCTGCAGAAGTTCAAGCTGTTCGAGAAGAAGGACGACTACTCGGCCAGCCTGTCCGGTGGACAGCGCAAGCTGCTCGAGATGGCGCGGGCTCTGATGACCCAGCCGGAGTTCGTGCTCCTCGACGAGCCCATGGCCGGTGTCAACCCCGCGCTGGTGCAGTCGCTGCTGGACCACGTGCTCGACCTCAAGGCCGAGGGCATGACCGTCCTCTTCGTCGAGCACGACATGCACATGGTGCGACACATCGCCGACTGGGTCGTGGTCATGGCCGAGGGCCGGATCGTCGCCGAAGGACCTCCGGGCGAGGTCATGAAGGATCCCGCAGTCATCGATGCCTACCTGGGCAGCCACCTGGACGAGGACATCGGCGTCATCACCGGCCGATACGACGAGGAGGGGAACCGACTCCCATGAGCGATCCCACCACCCCTAGCACCAGCTCGGAGGCAGAGCTGTCCCCGACCCCGGAGGCAGAACGTCCCCCGGCCCCGGAGACCCGCGACCTCATCATCGACGTCAAGAACGTCACCGCGGGCTACCTGCCGGGCATCAACATCCTGACCGACACCAACCTGCAGGCCTACGACGGTGAGCTCATCGGCATCATCGGCCCCAACGGTGCCGGCAAGTCGACCCTGCTGAAGTCCATCTTCGGCCTGGTCACGGTCCGGGAGGGCTCGATCACTCTCCGCGGAGAGGACATCACCAACCTCAAGGCCAACGAGCTGGTCGCCAAGGGCGTCGGTCTGGTTCCCCAGACCGAGAACGTCTTCCCCACCCTCACCATCCGGGAGAACCTCGAGATGGGCGCTTTCCAGAAGCCTGCCCAGGTTAAGGACAGCCTGGAGTTCGTGGTGGACATCTTCCCCACCCTGGGCGACCGGATGAACCAGGTCGCAGGCTCCCTGAGCGGTGGTGAGCGGCAGATGGTGGCCATGTCCCGCGCCCTGATGATGCGGCCAGACGTGCTGCTGCTCGACGAGCCGTCGGCGGGTCTGTCGCCGGTGCGGCAGGATGACGCGTTCATCCGCGTCTCGTCGATCAACCAGGCCGGCGTGACCACGATCATGGTCGAGCAGAACGCACGCCGCTGCCTGCAGATCTGTGACCGCGCGTACGTCCTGGACCAGGGCCACGACGCCCACACCGGCACGGGTCGGGAGCTGCTGAACGACGAGAAGGTCATCGGCCTCTACCTCGGCACCCTGGGCCAGGAGGAGTCCGCCTAGTCAGCGCACGCGGGGCCCTGCGCCCCGCCCACCTGCGAGACCCCCGGTGACCTGTGCCGGGGGTCTCGTGCTGCTCCGCCGCTCGTCGGTCACCGTCCGTTTGCGTTCGGTCCCTGCTCCTCGGACCTCCGTACCCCCTCGGCCCCTGCTCCTCGGGCTCCGTTCCCCACCGTTGTCGGCCGTCTGATCGTGGCAGCCCCCATCCCTCCATCCCCGCATTGCCCCAGCGGCGGGTCGGGCTCAGCCTACGCAGGAGGCTCCCGGGTGGAACTCCACCCGGGGGGCTCAGCCTATGCACGAGGCCCCCGGGTGGAACTCCACCCGGGGGCCTCAGCGTGCGTCAGGGACGCACCAGCGGTTGGTCAGTTGATGCGGACCAGGCTGTTGTTCTCGTCGTACTCGAAGATGCCGATCGTCGCCTCGGTCGGGTCACCGGCCTCGTTGAAGGTGATCGGTCCGGACGGGCCGTCGTAGTCGACGACCTTGCCCTCGGCGATGGCAGCCGCGGCGTCGGCGAAGTTGTCGAACTTCTCGCCGCCACCGATGCCACCGGACACCTGCTGCATCCAGGTGGCCATGTCCGGACCCTCGACCGAGTTCGCCGCCAGGGCGGACAGGGCGGCGAGGACGACGGCGTCGAAGGTCTCACCGGCGTAGTTCAGGTTCGCCAGCTCCTCGCCGGCGTGCTCCTGCCACACGGCGTTGAGGTCGGTCAGGAAGCTGTCGTCCAGCGCGGGGCCGGGCTGGGTGCCCTTGGAGC
>ENA-UOUL01004635-UOUL01004635.1-bioreactor-metagenome-genome-assembly--contig:-NODE-4635-length-12524-cov-3.142765_pt1 | contig 12524 bp, 11 predicted proteins | sample MGYA00249838_ERZ747220 | MGnify/ENA primary metagenome ERZ747220 (study PRJEB28778, sample SAMN05720191) | bioreactor metagenome | isolation source: Anaerobic biogas reactor | place: USA:Washington...
GTGGTGCCGCCGACGGAGGAGCCGTCGACGTAGATGTAGCCGACGTCCACCGCTCCGGCGATCCGGGCCTGACCGTCGACGAGGTCGACGACGACACCGTCCTCGGCGAGGATCACGTTCTCGGCCGGCACACCGGTGGCGACGGCCAGGTCCCCGTTGGCCACGAGATGACGCCACTCGCCGTGCACCGGCATCACGTTCTTGGGCCGGACGATGTTGTAGCAGTAGAGCAGCTCGCCGGCGCTGGCGTGCCCGGAGACGTGGACGAGCGCGTTGCCCTTGTGCACGACGTTGGCGCCGAGCCGGGTCAGGCCGTTGATGACCCGGTAGACGGCGTTCTCGTTGCCGGGGATGAGGGAGGAGGCCATGAGCACCGTGTCGCCCTGGCCGACCTCGATCTTGTGGTCCCGGTTGGCCATCCGGGACAGGGCGGCCATCGGCTCGCCCTGGGAGCCGGTGCAGATCAGCACCTGCTGGTGATCCGGCAGCTGGGCGAGCCGGCCCAGGTCGACCAGCACACCGTCCGGGATCCGCAGGTAGCCCAGCTCCGCGGCGATCCCCATGTTGCGCAGCATCGAGCGACCCACCATGGCGACCTTGCGGCCGGACTCCTCGGCGGCGTCCATCACCTGCTGCACGCGGTGCACGTGCGAGGAGAAGCAGGCCACGATGATGCGCCGCTCGGCGTGGTGGAAGACCCGCTGGATCGCCGGTGTGATGTTGCGCTCCGGGGTGGTGAAGCCGGGGACGTCGGCATTCGTGGAGTCGGTGAGGAAGAGGTCGACCCCCTCCTCCCCCAGGCGCGCGAAGGCGCGCAGGTCGGTGATCCGGTTGTCCAGCGGGACCTGGTCCATCTTGAAGTCGCCGGTGTGCAGCAGGTTGCCCCCCGCGGTCCGCACGAAGACCGCCAGGGCGTCGGGGATGGAGTGGTTGACCGCGACAAACTCGCACTCGAAGGGTCCGAAGGTCTCCCGGTCGCCCTCGCGGACGCCGAGGGTGTAGGGCGTGATGCGGTGCTCCTTGAGCTTGGCCTCGACCAGCGCGAGGGTCAGCTGCGACCCGACCAGCGGGATGTCCTCCTTGCGCCGCAGGAGGAAGGGCACGGCTCCGATGTGGTCTTCGTGACCGTGCGTCAGCACGATGGCGACGATGTCGTCCCAGCGGTCCTCGAGGTACTCGAAGTCGGGGAGGATCAGGTCGACCCCTGGGTGCTCGTCCTCGGGGAAGAGCACGCCGCAGTCGATGATCAGCAGCTTGCCGGCGTGCTCCACCACGGCCATGTTCCGGCCGACCTCACCGAGCCCGCCGAGTGCGACGACGCGGACGCCGTTCTTCGCCAACGGTCCGGGGGCGGTGAGTTCAGGATGCGGGTGGCTCATGCGGGCAAGGGTACGGCCCCCGCGACGACCTCGCGCGGCCTGCCCTCACACTCCCCCGGTGGAGGTGATCGCGCCGCCACCCGCTCGGGGGGTCCGGGTAGCGGCGCGATCGGTGACTACTCTGGCCCAGACCGATTGAAGAAACCATATCGGTGGGTTGTGATTTGGGTCACGCCCGCGATGACCTGCTGTTTCTCGGACGATGGTCACTGATCCGCATGGCGCTCCTCGCCGACGTCGGTGTCCGCAACTAGAGTCGGCCCATGCGCCAGTACCTCGACCTCCTGCACCGCGTCCGCACCGAAGGCGTCCGCAAGGAGGACCGCACCGGCACCGGCACGTTGTCCGTCTTCGGGCACCAGATGCGTTTCGACCTCACCCAGGGTTTCCCGGTGCTGACCACCAAGAAGCTGCACCTGCGGTCGATCACCGGTGAGCTGCTCTGGTTCCTGCGCGGGGACACGAACATCAAGTGGCTGCACGAGCGCAAGATCAGCATCTGGGACGAGTGGGCGGACGAGAACGGCGACCTCGGTCCCGTCTACGGGCACCAGTGGCGCTCCTGGCCCACGCCGAGCGGCGAGACGGTCGACCAGATCGCCCGGGTCATCGAGTCGATCCGCACCAACCCCGACTCGCGGCGCCACATCGTGTCCGCCTGGAACGTCGCCGACGTCGACGAGATGGCGCTCCCCCCGTGCCACACGATGTTCCAGTTCTACGTCGCGCCCGGCGTGGACGGCGGCCCGGGCCGGCTCTCCTGCCAGCTCTACCAGCGCAGCGCCGACATCTTCCTCGGCGTGCCGTTCAACATCGCCAGCTACGCCCTGCTGACCCACATGGTCGCCCAGGTCACCGACCTGGAGGTGGGCGAGTTCGTGCACACGCTCGGCGACGCACACCTCTACGCCAACCACCTGGAACAGGCCGAGGAACAGCTCACCCGTCAGCCCGGACCCCTTCCGACGCTGTGGCTCAACCCGCAGGTCCGGGCGATCGACGAGTTCGAGCTCGAGGACATCGAGGTGCGCGACTACGTCGCGGCGCCCACGATCAAGGCGCCCATCGCCGTCTGACCGGTCCCCACCATGTCCCGCTTCTCCGTCGTGCCGGCGGCCTACCTCGTGCTGACCCGGCCGGGCGCCTCCGGTCCGGAGGTCCTGCTGCAGCTGCGCGGGGCGACCGGCTACATGGAGGGCCGATGGGCCTGCGCCGCCGCCGGGCACGTCGAGGAGGGCGAGCCGGCCGACCGGGCCGTATGCCGTGAGGCCGCCGAGGAGCTCGGCCTCACCATCGAGCCCAGTCAGGTCTCCCTGGCCGCGGTCCTTCAGCGCGGCTGCGTGCTCGGCGGACCGATCGAGCAGCGCATCGACCTCTTCTTCACCGCGACCGACGTCACCGGCGATCCGGTGATCACCGAGCCGGACAAGGCGCTCGACCTACGCTGGTGGCCGCTGGCCACCCTGCCCGACAACACCGTCCCCCACGAGCGCCAGGCACTGGAGCACCTGCGGGACCACGGGCCGGGCGCCGGCGCCCACGAGGGCCGGCACACGGCATACGCACCGACGCTGCTGACCCGCGGCTTCGACCAGACCCTCACGCTCGTCGCGGCCGTCGGCCGCAACGGCGTGATCGGCGACGGATCCTCCATGCCGTGGCACCTGCCCGAGGACCTGGCCTTCTTCAAGCGCACGACGATGGGCGGGGTGCTGGTGATGGGTCGCGGCACCTGGGACTCGATCGGGCGCGCGCTCCCGGGCCGGCGCACCATCGTCGTGACCCGTGACCGCGACTGGTCCGCACCCGGCGCGGAGGTCGCCCACTCGCTGCCCGAGGCGCTCGACATCGCCGGTGACACCGAGGTCTTCATCGCCGGGGGCGGACAGGTCTACGAGCAGACCATCGACGTCGCCTCCCGTCTGGTGATCACCCACGTCGAGCAGGAACCGGAGGGCGCGGTCACCTTCCCGTCGATCGACCCGCGCCGGTGGCGCGAGGAGAGCCGCGACGTCCAGGACGGCTTCGCCTGGGTGGAGTACCTCCGCCGCACCACCACCCCCACCTGACGACCGAGCGCCCCCCTCTGCCGACCGAGCGCGCGGTGTTGCGGGAAATCACCCCACCGGGCGCGCGGCGTTGCGAGAAATGACCCCACCGAGCGCACGAACGGTCGCCCGAACCGCGCCGCGCGCTCCGCCCGCCCGACGAGCACAACGCTCAGCTCCCGGGCACTACCCGGGAGCGAGGGCAAATGTCGGGTAGTTCCCAGGCACGTGCCCTCACCCTGCCCCGAGCTTCGTGCACACGCCCGCCGATGGAAGTCGCCGAGTGCAGCGACTCTTGACGGGCCACGTGATCCCGGCGTCGAAAGTCGCGGCACTGGGCGGGCGGCGGGCCGGGATGACGGGGCGGGCCGCACGCGCGGCGGGCCGGTCCAGCGGCGGCGGGTTCCAGACGAGAGCGGCGCCGGAGTGCGCCTCCGACCCGTCAGGCGTCGTACCCGTCAGGCGTCGTAGTCGAGGACGACCTCGTCGGTGACCGGGTGCGACTGGCAGGTCAGCACGATGCCCGCCTCGACCTCTTCCGGCTCCAGCGCGTAGTTGCGGTCCATCCGCACCTCGCCCTCGACCACCCGCGCCCGACAGGTGCCACAGACTCCGTTGGTGCAGCTGAACGGCGCGTCCGGACGCTCGCGCAAGGTCGCCGCCAGGATCGACTCGGCCTGGCTCTTGACCGGCACCTTGGTCGTGCGACCGTCCAACGTCACGGTCACCAGCGCCAACGGCTTCGCGTCGGGCGGCGGCGGGGGCGCGACGGGAGCTGCGCCCTCGACATGGAAGATCTCGTGGTGCACGTGGTGGCCGTCGACGCCGTGGTCGGCGAGCGCCTCCTGGGCGGTCTCGACCAGGCCGAGGGGCCCGCAGAGGTACCACTCGTCGACGTCATCGACCGGGATGAAGGCCTCGAAGAACTGCTCCAGCCGCTCCCGGTCGAGCCGGCCGCTGAGCAGCTCGACATCCTGCGCCTCGCGGGAGAGCACGTTGAACAGCGTGAACCGGTCGGGGAACCGGTTCTTCAGGTCCATCAGCTCCTCGAGGAACATGATCGTGTCGGTGCGCCGGTTGGCGAAGACCAGCGTGACCCGTGACTCCGGCTCCTCCTCCAGCGCGGTCGTCAGCAGCGAGAGGACCGGGGTGATCCCGGAGCCGCCGGCGATCGCGACGTGGTGCCGGGCTGACGACGGGTCGGTCGGGCAGGTGAACCCGCCGATAGGGGTCATCACCTGCAGCTGCTCACCCGGCTCCGCGTTCTCGTGGAGCCAGGTCGACATCAGACCCTCAGGCACCACGGCGGTGGCGACGCGCAGCTCCCCCGTGGCCAGCGCCCGCCGCCGCGAGACACAGATCGAGTACGAGCGCCGGATGTCCTCCCCAGCAACGGTGGCCCGCAGGGTCAGGTGCTGGCCGGGCTCGAAGGAGTACTCGTCCTTCAGCGACGGCGGCACCGTGAAGCTGATCGCGATCGCCTCGTCGGTGAGCTGCTCGACAGTGCTGATGGTCAGGGTGTGGAAGACGGCGCGGTGCCGCTTGGGCTTGGTGGTCGTCAGGTGCATCAGATGGCCTTGAACTCCTCGAACGGCTCCTGGCACGCGAGGCAGCGCCGCAGCGCCTTGCACGCGGTCGAGCCGAAGCGGGAGAGCTCCTCGGTGTCATCCGACCCGCACGACGGGCACGCCACCCGTCGGACGGACAACCCCACCGGCACGGGGCCCGCCGGCCGCACCGGGCCCGCACCACTCGGCGGGGCGATCCCGAAGCGTCGCAACGAGTCCCGGCCCTTCTCCGTCATCCAGTCGGTGGTCCAGGCGGGCGACAGCGTGGTGACCACCTCGGCCACCAGACCGTGCTGTCGCACCGTCCAGTCGATCTGGTCGGTGATCGCCTGCACCGCGGGGCAGCCGGAGTATGTCGGGGTGATGGTCACGCGGACCACGTCACCCTCGACCTCGATGTCCCGCACGATGCCCAGGTCGTCGATCGAGATCACCGGGATCTCGGGGTCGGGGATGTCCCGGATCGTCTGCTCCAGCTCGGCCGCCTGGGTCGCGGTCAGCGCGGTCATCACGCTCACCACTTGGCCCCGGGATGGCTGCGGTGGATGTGCTGCATCTCGGCGAGCAGGTAGCCCATCGTCTCGGAGTGGACCCCCTCGCGACCGCCGCGGGACCGCCAACGGGGCTCATCCGGCATACTCAGCGTCGCCTGGGCGACCACCGCCTGGACGTGCGCCACGGTGCCCTCGACCAGGGACGACGGCAGTATGCCGACACCCGCCTCAGCCGCGGCCACGCTCGCCCGATCATCGTCCCCCAGCTCCGCGACATACGGCGCGACCGCCTCCAGCCCGGCCTGCATCCTCTCGTGCGAGACCTCGGTGCCGTCGCCGAGCCGGACCACCCACTGACCGGCGTGGTCGCGGTGGTAGGCGACCTCCTTGACCGCCTTGGCCGCGATCGCCGCGAGCACCTCGTCGGTCGAGTCGAGCAGCGCGGTGTAGAGCTCGTGCTGGTAGGAGGAGAACCACAGCATCCGGGCCATCTCCTCCCCGAAGTCGCCGCGCGGCTGCTCCACCAGGTGGACGTTGCGGAACTCGCGCTCGTCGCGCAGGTAGGCCAGGTCGTCCTCGTCACGCCCGGCCCCCTCGAGCTCGCCGGCCCGGGTCAGCAGGGAGCGCGCCTGGCCGAGCAGGTCGAGCCCGACGTTGCCCAGGGCCATGTCCTCCTCGATCTGCGGGGCGCGGGTGAGCCACTCCCCCAGCCGCTGGGCGTAGATGAGTGCGTCGTCGGCCAGACCCAGAAGGTAGGGAGTGTGACCGCCGTTCGGTGCGCTCGGTGGGCCCTGAGAGCGCAACAGCGTGCGCTCGGTCGTGGCGGTGGGGGCGGCCTCGGTCGCGGTCGTGGCGGTGGGGGCGGCCTCGGTCGCGGTGGAGGTGGTGGGGTCGGTCACAGGTACTCCACGTCCTCGGGCACCTCGTAGAACGAGGCGTGCCGGTAGACCTTGTCGCCCGCGGGGTCGAAGAAGCTGTCCCGCTCGTCGGGGCTGCTCGCGGTGATGTCCTCGGAGCGGATCACCCAGATCGAGACGCCCTCCTGGCGCCGCGTGTAGAGGCCGCGGGCGTTGCGCAGCGCCATCTCGGCGTCGGGCGCGTGCAGCGACCCCGAGTGCACGTGGGACAGGCCGCGCTTGGCCCGGACGAAGACCTCCCACAGGGGCCAGTTGTCACGCGAGGTCGGGGTGGCGGCGTCGGTCATGCGACCTCCTGCGCAGCGGCGTGCTTGGCGGCGTATGCGTTGGCGGCCTCGCGCACCCAGGCACCCTCCTCGTGGGCCCGGCGGCGGTGGGTGATCCGCTGCTCGTTGCAGGGGCCGTCGCCCTTGAGCACCCGCCAGAACTCGTCCCAGTCGATGGCCCCGAAGTCCCAGTGGCCACGCTCCTCGTTCCAGCGCAGGTCCGGGTCGGGCAGGGTCAGGCCGAGCTTCTGCGCCTGGGGCACGGTCATGTCGACGAACTTCTGGCGCAGGTCGTCGTTGCTGAACCGCTTGATGCCCCACGCCATGTTCTGTGCGGTGTGACCACCCTGCGCGGCCTCGCCGGTGTCGGGCGGGCCGAACATCATCAGCGCCGGCCACCACCACCGGTCGGCGGCATCCTGGGCCATCGCCCGCTGCTCCGGGGTGCCCTGGCTGAGGGTCCACAGGATCTCGAAGCCCTGGCGCTGGTGGAAGGACTCCTCCTTGCACACCCGGATCATCGCCCTCGCGTAGGGCCCGTAGGAGCAGCGGCACAGCGGCACCTGGTTCATGATCGCGGCGCCGTCGACCAGCCACCCGATCGCCCCGGCGTCGGCCCAGGTCAGCGTCGGGTAGTTGAAGATCGAGGAGTACTTCTGCTGGCCGTTGTGCAGCTTGTCGAGCAGCTCCTCGCGGTCCACGCCGAGCGTCTCGGCCGCGGAGTAGAGGTAGAGCCCGTGCCCCGCCTCGTCCTGCACCTTGGCTATCAGGATCGCCTTGCGGCGCAGGCTCGGCGCCCGGGTGATCCAGTTGCCCTCCGGCTGCATGCCGATGATCTCGGAGTGGGCGTGCTGGGCGATCTGCCGGATGAGCGTCTTGCGGTACCCCTCGGGCATGGCGTCCCGCGGCTCGATCCGCTTGTCCGCGCCGATCAGGCCGTCGAAGTACTCCTGGACCGCCTCGGCGTAGTCCGGGGTCTCGGCCGCGTTCAGTGGCTCACCGAAGTCGTTGCCATACATACCTCCAGTATGCCGCAAAACCGGGGCCTTTGTGACAGTTGCTTCGTCGTTCGGCAGGGTGAGTGTCACATGAGGGGGCCCGCGTTCGGCGCGCTCCCCACGCTGCCGGACCGGTCTCCCCTATGGGCAGAACTACCCATTTCGCCGGGCCCGTCGCGGGCCTAGCGTCGAAGGGTGCCGCTCACCGTGCACCGGCACACCACATCGCACCCGAGGGACAGAGACAAAGGGGCAATCATGGACGACACCAGCAACACGGGCAGCAACACGGGCAGGGCCGCCGGCACCACGGGAGGCTCGGACAAGGACGAGTTCCGCGCCCCGACCCGCAACAAGTCGGTGCACACCGCACTCATCTCCGGCAACACCTTCCGCGCCAAGGCGATCCAGTACACCGTCATCGACGGGGACGCGATCTTCGAGGGCGACATCCTGCTCGGGACCCACGAGGAGGTCCAGCACGAGAGCGCCCAGCTGGCGGCGGAGGCCCGCGGGGAGCTCGGCACCGCGGCCGTACTGATCAGCGGCACCGCGTTCCGCTGGCCCAACTGCGTGGTGCCCTACGACATCGACGCGGGCCTGCCCGACCAGCAACGCGTCACCGACGCGATCAACCACTGGCAGCGCAACACCCGTTTCACCTTCGTGCTGCGCACCGCGGCCAACGCCGGTGACCACCCCGACTGGGTGCACTTCCAGCCCGGCGGCGGGTGCTCGGCGCACGTGGGACGCCGCGGTGGCATGCAGACCGTCAACCTCGCACCCGGCTGCACGACGGGCAACACCATCCACGAGATCGGGCACGCGGTCGGCTTCTGGCACGAGCAGTCCCGCGAGGACCGGGACGCCTTCGTCACGATCAACTGGGCGAACATCCAGGCCGGCACCGAGCACAACTTCAACCAGCACATCAGTGACGGTGAGGACGTCGGCGCCTACGACTACGGCTCGATCATGCACTACCCGCGCAACGCCTTCGGGCGCAGCGGGGCGGAGACGATCACCCCCACCGACCCGACGGCGGTGATCGGCCAGCGGACCGGCCTGAGCGCCGGTGACATCGCGGCCGCCAACTCGATGTGCCCGGACCCCGGCACCGGGATCGAGACCGTCAAGGAGCAGATCGAGACCGCCAAGGAACAGTCACCCGAGACCGTCAAGGAGCACTTCGAGACCGTCAAGGAACAGTCACCCGAGACGATCAAGGAGCAGTCGCCGGAGACGATCAAGGAGCGCTTCCCCGAGACCCTCAAGGAGCACTTCGAGACCATCAAGGAACAGGCGCCGGAAACCATCAAGGAGCGGATCCCGGAGACAGTCAAGGAGCGGTTCGAGACCGTCATCGAGGGCATCGGCCTGCCTGGCCCCGGACCCTACATCCGGCAACGCTTCGGCGACCAGGTGCCGTTCGCGGTCGCCACGCCTCACGCCGGGACCGCCTCCACCCAGCCGGGCGGCACAGCTGGCGACGAGGACCTCGCCGCACGGGTCGCACAGCTCGAGCTCATCGTCAGCGAGCTGGTCGCGGCCTACGACGCGGGTCTCCAAGGCATGCAGTGATCGTCGTCATCTCCCACCCCGCGGACCTGCACGCGCAGCGCGTCACCGAGACGCTGCGCGCGCGGGGTCGGGAGGTCTTCCTGCTCGACCTGGCCGACCTGCCGAGGAGTGCGACGCTGAGCATCGACCCGGCCGGCCTCGGGCTGGCGGGGCAGGGGAAGGTGACCATCCGTCATACGGACCGGGTGGTGGACCTGTCCTCGGCGTCCGCAGTCTGGTGGCGTCGTCCCCAGCATGTGGTCCTGGACGACATCGGTGACCCGGACGCGCGGGGTTTCGCGTACGGGGAGTGGCACGAGGCCATCCATGGGGCCTACCAGCTGATGCCCTGCCCGTGGATGAACCCGGTGCACGCCGACGAGATCGCCTCGCACAAGGCGTTCCAGCTGTCCGTCGCCCCGCAGGTCGGGCTCCGGGTGCCCGAGACCCTGATGACCTCTGACGCGGAGGCGGCGCAACAGTTCATCGCCCGGATGGAGGCTCGCGGCGGCCGTGCCGTCTACAAGATCTTCGCGGCCACCCACCAGGTCTGGCGGGAGACCCGGCTGGTGGGGCCGGCCGACCTGGCGCACCTGCCGAGCCTGCACCTGGCGCCGGTGATCTTCCAGGAGTACGTGCCGGCGGTGGCCGACATCCGGGTCACCCTCGTCGGCGGGCGCGTCTTCGCGATGTCGATCTCCGGAGCGCCGGAGGTCGACTTCCGCCTGGGTCTGGGACGAGCGCAGACCGCCGCGTTCAACCTTCCCGCGGAGACCGCCACGGCGCTGCAGGCGCTGATGGAGCGCTTCGGGCTGGCCTACGGCGCGGTCGACCTGAGGCTCACCGCGGACGGCGAGCTCGTCTTCCTCGAGATCAACCCGGCCGGCGAGTTCCTGTTCGTCGAGGCGGGGGCCGGCCACCCGGTGACCGAGGGCCTCGCGGACTGGCTGTGCAACCCGACCGCGGCCGGTGGGGCCGCGGGTGGGGCCGTCGGCGGGGTCGCCACCCCGGGAGCGCCCCTGCCCGTGGGCGGTGCGCTCGCCTAGACCCGGACCACCTCGACCACGACGGTCTCCGCCGACGGGGCCGGGGCGTCCGGGAGGCTGGGCGACGACGACGCTGGGTGGGCCTGCACGGGATAGGTCTGCACCGGGTAGGACTGCACGGTGATCCAGTCACCGGAGGTGATGTGCTCGTGGTCGCTGGTCGCCACGCGCGCCCAGACCGTCAGGCCGCGCAGGTCCGCGTCGTCGGGCACCGTGAGGTCCGCGGCGGCCACGGTCAGGCGCTCGGGCACGTCCTCGCCGACGTACCGGCCGGTCTCGGCGGTGGCGACCGAGGCGTCGACGTCGCCGACCGTCGTCCGCGCGGCACTGACCGTCGTCGAGGCGACGTCCATCCGCGAGGTGTCCCGGATCTCCACCACGACGGGCGTCCCCGCCTCGGGGCCGTCGGGGCCGGCCGCGGTGACCAGCACGTGCACGTCCATGCGTCCGACGATAGACCTCCCTCGCCCGCCGCCCTACCACCTGGCGCCACCACCCGGAGCCACCACCCGGAGCCATGCGACCAGATGGGCGCACGCGACGTCCAGGCACGCACTTCGCGCCCATCTGGTCGCACGGCCTTTCGCGAGACCGACATCGGACAGCGGGTGACCGCTCACGAGGCGCGTGAGCCGGCTGAGACCTGGAAAGCTGCGAGGATCTTCGCCCGCACGCGCTCCGGGTGCTGCAGATCCGCCCACACGAGACGTACGACGGTGTAGCCGAGTGCTCGCAGCGCGTCCTCGCGCTGCTTCTCCTCGAACAGCACCTGCGGGTCGGTGTACTTCACGCGTCCGTCGAACTCGACGATGGCGCGTTCCTTCTCGAACAGGAAGTCGACGCGTCCGACCCACGCGCCCGTCCGGTCCTTGATCACCGCCTGGGCGACGGGGGTGGGCAGTCCGAGCACTCTGAACAACCAACGGCAGCGGCTCTCGCCGGCGGACTCGGCGAGGCCAGAGCTGTGCTCGGTCACGGTGCTGGCGTTCGTGGCCCCGTTGCCGAAACCTCCTCGGGCGAGCGTCCGCCGTAGCCGTTCAGGTGTGACCAGACCCTCGCGCAGCCCCGAGTCCGCGCTGACCAGCCCGGACTCGACGCCGAACGTAGCCGCGGTCTGCAGCACTGCTAGCTCTGGCACCACCAGGCGCACACCGTCCCGCTCGTGGACCTGATCATCGGCCACCGCCTGGTGGCACTGCACGAAGTCGTCGCTCCGGCTCCGTCGACCATCCGTCCGGACGATGTGGATGCGCTCATCGACCCCGTAGAGGGCAACCCCACACAGGCTGAGGGCGCTGTGATGGCTCAGAGCCACCGGACGGTCCGCCGCTCCTGCCTCTCCGGCCATCAGCCCGCGGGCTCGCAGCGCGTGACGTTCCCACGGCGCTGCCTGCTGCCACACGTCCGGGTCCACGATGATGCCGCGCGGGAGCCGGACGAGCTCCTTGCGTGCGACGAGGCGCCGCAGGACGTACCGGGACACGCCCACACCGATGAGCTGCGAGGCGGAGGCGACACCGCCCTGGCTCGCCAGGAGGGTCGCGATCTGTGGGTGCATCCGTACACGATGCCCGGAATGCGAAACCTCCGCTGAAGTTGTCCACAGGCGCGAGGTCCGCCAGCCAGCGCCGCCGACGGCATTCGACCACCGCTACTGGAGCCGTGCGACCACAGCCCCCGGGAGCCGTGCGACCAGATGGGCGCCATGCGACGTCCAAGTACTCACTTCGCGCCCATCCGGTCGCATGGCCGCCGAGTGGCAGCCGCCGAGGGGCCTGAGTGAGTTCACGTAGGCGCAGCTCACCTGCGCGACTCACCGGCGGCGGGTGGCGGCACCGGCCTGTGCCCGAGCGGCCGGGCGCATGTTGGACACTGGTGGGGTGACCCCACACCACCACGAGCCCGGGCCCCTCGCCGACGCCAGCGTCCGCACCGGACGCGTCAGCGACGCACCCGCGGTGGGCCTCGTGCAGGCGACCGTCTGGCGCGACGCCTTCGCGGACGCGGTCCCGCCGGAGGTCCTGGAGACCTTCGAGGGCCCCGCCTTCGCCTCGGTCTGGAGGCGGTCGCTGCAGGACCCGCCGACCCCGCTGCACCGGCTGCTGGTCGCGTGCGCCGGAGCCCAGGTCGTCGGCTTCGCCGCGATCGGGCCGGCCGAGGTCTCCGACGACTCGGTGACCGAGACCGACGGTGAGCTGTTCGTGCTCGCCGTGCACCCCGACGCGCGCCGCGACGGGCACGGGTCGCG
>ENA-UOUL01004643-UOUL01004643.1-bioreactor-metagenome-genome-assembly--contig:-NODE-4643-length-12517-cov-3.359968_pt1 | contig 12517 bp, 5 predicted proteins | sample MGYA00249838_ERZ747220 | MGnify/ENA primary metagenome ERZ747220 (study PRJEB28778, sample SAMN05720191) | bioreactor metagenome | isolation source: Anaerobic biogas reactor | place: USA:Washington...
TGATGGTGCCCGAGTCGGCGGAGACGATGGCGTCGTCGGGGAGCTGGCGGCCCAGCTCAGCGGCCAGCACCTGGGGTTTCATGGGCACATCGTCGCGGGCGGCGCGCTCGGCGAGGAGGTCGCGCCAATCGGCGATCCCCTCGCGCACGTCAGAGAGGAGGCCGTTGCGCTTTTGCTCCAGCTGGGGCAGCAGGGCGTTCAGGGTCCGGCCGGCGTCGCCCAGGAGACCCACCTCGACGGGATAGCGCAGGCCGATGCGGGTGGGGTCGACGTCGATCTGTACGCCGCGCGCCTGGCCGGGCTTGGGGTAGAACTCGATGTAGGGGAAGGAGCTGCCGGCGATGAGCAGCGTATCGCACGACTCCATGGCGTCCTGAGAGGGGCGGGTGCCCAGGAGGCCGATGCCGCCGGTGGTGTAGGGGCTGTCGTCGGGGACGGCGGCCTTGCCGAGGAGGGCCTTGATGATGGGCGCGTCGAGCCGCTCGGCGACGGCCTCGAGGATAGGCCCCGCGCCGAGGGCGCCGCGGCCGGCGAGGATGGCGACCTTGCGCCCACGGTTGATGATGTCCACGGCCTGACGCAGCTGCCCCTCGTCGGGGAGCTGGGCGCGGTGGGGTAGCTCGACGGCGGTGTGGGAGGGGACGTTGCGCTTGGAGCGGCGCTTGACGGACTCGGACTGCAGGTCGGCGGGGAAGGTGATGTGGGCGACGCCGCGGTGGGCCAAGGCCGCGCGGCAGGCGAGGTTGGTGACGTTTTCGACGTGGGCGGGGCCCATGACGCGCGTGTTGTAGACGGCCACGTCCTGAAAGACGCGGTCGAGGGCCACGTCCTGCTGGCTGAAGGTGTCGAGCAGATCGTGGTAGTGGCTGCCGGTGATGGCCAGGACGGGCTGCTGGTCGAGCTTGGCGTCATAGAGGCCGTTGAGCAGGTGGAGGCCGCCCGGGCCGGAGGTGGCGAGGCAGACGCCGAGGCGGCCCGTGAACTTGGCGTATCCGCAGGCGGCAAATGCGGCGGACTCTTCATGGCGCACCTGAATGAACTGGATGCGGTCCTGGCGCTGGCGCAGGGCCTCCATGATGGCGTTGATGCCATCGCCGGGAATGCCAAAGACGACGTCGACGCCCCAGGCGATGAGGGCGTCGACCAGGGTTTCAGCACCTGTGGGGGGCATTTCGTACACTCCTTAACACTACAACTATCGGGTGTGGGTTGTGAGTTGCGGGTTGTGGGTTGTGGGTTGTGCGTTGCAGGTGACAGGTTGCAGGTTACAGGGTGGAGGGGGCCAGGCCTTGGAGGGTGGGGTGTGCGTGTTGGGGTGAGTGGGTGACAACATTATGACAGATTGGGGTTGGTGGGTCAAGGGGGATGGAGAGGAATCACGAAGGCGCGAAGGCACAAAGAGGAGCGGGGGAGAGCGGACGCGCCGGGTACGGGGAGAGGGAGCGGAGACCGATCTGGCCGCTGTGTTCTCTGTGGCTCCGTGGTCTATCCCCTTGGTGTGCTTGGTGACTTGGTGGTTAGGCCTCTTTTCCGGTGTCGCGGATGGCGGCCAGGAGGGCGGCGGGGGGGCCGCCCTTGGGGACGTAGGCCTCGGCGCCGGCCTGGCGCATCAGGCCCTCCTTCTCGCCGCCGTACATGCTCAGGCCGATGACGCGTATGCCCGGCAATTCGGCCTTGAGCCGGCGGGTGGCCTCGATGCCGTCCATCTGCGGCATGCCGACGTCCATGAGCACCACGTCGGGGCGCAGGGCGCGCGCCAATTCGACGGCCTCGACGCCGTCCCCCGCCTCGCCCACTACGACCATGTCGGGCTGGCCCTCGAGGAGAGAGCCCAGCGCGCTCCGCACGACGGCGTGGTCGTCGGCCAGGAGGACGCGGAGGCGCCTCTCGCCGTCGCCCGTCTCGAGCGAATCCTCGGCGGCGGTCGTTGCGGCGGGTTGTGCCACCCCGGAGGTGCCGGGTGTCCCGGCGTCCAGGGCAGCATGGCTCAGGGGCACATGCAGCATGATACGGGTCCCTCGCCCGGGGGCGCTGTCGATGCGGACCTCGCCGCCGATGTAGGCCAGGCGCTCCTCGATGCTGAACAGCCCGAGGCCGCCGGGGCGTGGGCCTCGGCGATGGACGACCTCCGGGTCGAACCCGTGTCCCTCGTCGGCGACCGTCACCTCGATAAAGTGGGGGGTGGGGCGATGGACGAGGAGCGAAGCCCCCGCGACCCCGGCGTGCTTCTTGGCGTTGTAGAGCAACTCGCGGATGCAGCGGTAGAGCAGCAGGCGCACGTCATCGGGCGGGGGCGGAGCGTCCGCCGGCTCGCGATCGTCCACCGCGACGCGTAGGCCATGCTGCTCCTCCACGAGCTGGGCCAGGTTCTGGAGCATCGCCCCCAGGCGTGTATCGCGCAGCAAAGTGGGGCTGAGTTCTGCCGACAGGGTGCGCGAGGTGTGGATCGCCTCGCGCAGCATCGTCATGGGCCCCTCCAGCGACGTCCTGCACTCCTCGGACGACACCTGCTCGCGGACGAGGTCGAGGTGGTACACGGCGGCGGCCAGCGTCTGCTGCAGGTCGTCGTGGAGGAGGTCGGCCAGGCGCTGCCGCTCGCGCTCCTCGGCGAACGCCAACTCCGCGGCCAGGGTGCGCAGCTGCGCGGTGCGCTCGGCGACGCGATCCTCCAGGGTCTCGTTGAGGTCACGGAGCCGTCGCTCACTCTCGCGCAGCGCCTCTTGGGCCATCTTGGTGTCGTGGATGTCGGTCGCGGTGCCATACCACCTGATGATGCGCCCCTGGGCGTCGCGCACGGGCAGGGCGCGGCTGAGATGCCAGCGGTAGCCGCCATCGGCGCGACGGGCGCGGTGCTCAGCCTCATACACGGCCCCGGTCTCGATCGCCCGGTGCCAGGCTTGCGCGGTGCGCTCGACGTCGTCGGGATGGAGCACGGGCGCCCACTCCCAGCGGTCGCCCTCGGGCGCGATCCCGCCGAACTCGACGTAGCGCCGGTTGTAATAGTCGACGGTCCCGTCGGGGCGTGCGGTCCACACGAGCTGGGGCATGGCGTCGGCCAACTCGCGGAAGCGCGCCTCGCTCTCGCGAAGGGCCTCCTCCGCCCGCGAGCGCTCGACCACGTCTGCCGCCATGCGCGCCAGCAGGTCGAGCACGTGCAACTCGTGCTCGTCGGGTTGGTGGGGGGCGGTATAGTGGTTGCTGATCATCCCCAGGGGGCGGCCGTCACGAGCCATTAGGGGCGTGGAGATGACCGCCCGCAGGCCCTCCGCCTGGCAGACCGCCATATCCTCCGTGCCCTGCAGGCGGGGCTCCTCGCGCAGGTCCGCGACGACCACGCGCCTCCTGGCGGCCAAGGCCGCCTTGCAGGTAGCATCGCACCCATCCTCGGCAAAGTACGCGCAGTACTGCCGGCTCAGCCCCTGTTGGGCGACGATGCGCAGCTTGCCGGTGCTGGCGTCCAGGAACTGGATGTTGCCCTTGTCGGTACCGGTGAGATCCGCCGCCGCGGCAAGGATCTCGTGCAAGAGAGGCATCAGCTCGTCGGTCGGCACGAGTCTCGTGCTGAGGGCCTGCAGGCGCGTCATGGCGTCCAGATTGCGGGCGAGCCGCCGCTCGGAGGCACGCAGCGCCTCCTCCACGCGCTTTTGTTCCGTCACGTCGTGAAGCAGCGCGGCGCACTGTCCGGGCCCGGGGCACCAGGCCTCGACCTCGTAATCTCGGGCGGTGACGTCGCCGTGGGCGCCAAAGCGCACCGGCGCTCCCGTCAGGGCCACCTGTCCGGCGGTGTCGATCCACCAGGGGGCAATCGCGGGCAGCAGCTCGCGCAGCGTCAGCCCGACCGTCTCTGCCGTAGAGCGCCCGACCAGGGCGGCAAAGGCATCGTTGGCGTCGACGACGCGTGCATCGACGGCGTGACCGGCGTCATCGTAGACGACATCAAAGAGGACAAATGCCTCGCCCATGGCGGCAAAGAGGCCCTGGCAGCGCGCGGCGTCCTGGCGCAGGCGGGCATTCTCCGCCTCGAGTGCGGCGATGCGCTGGTCGGCGGAAGGGGTTGGCTTTTGTGACACGCTGTTCTCCATCTATCCGTGCTGCCTAACGGCAGTCATCTGCAGCGCCACCCCTGGGGCGGGCGACGGCTCGCGTAGGTGAGCCTGGCACCGGCCTGATGATAGGGGTTTGGAGCCACGATGCAAGCCAGGGGGCGCCGCAGGGCCATCGCGCACCGGCTCACACAGGCCCGCCCCTCACCCCCACCCTCTCCGGCCATGAGTACATGGCTGAGTACCGGGGCGAGGGAGCCTGAGTGGCGCCGCAGCCCTAGGCGTCGGCTTGGCCGCGAATGGCGGCCAGCAGGGCGGCGGTGGTGCTCTCCCTGGATAGCTCGCCCTCGGCACCAGCCCAGCGCGCGTGCAGTCGGTCGCTCTCGTCGCCAGGCGCACCGAGGCCGACGATGCGCGTGCCGGGAAGCTCGGCGGAGACGCGGTAGGCAGCGTCGGCGGCATCCGCCGCGGGAGCGACGGGGCCGATGACGACCACGTCGGGGTGCAGGGAGCGGGCCAGATCGACAATCTGCCGGCCGTCCCGCGCCTCGCCGACGACGACCACGTCGGGCTGATCGTCGAGCAGGCGATGCAGCCCATCGCGGACGACGGTGTGATCCGCGGCCACCAGGACGCGGATGCGGCCCTTGGCGCCCCTGCCTGTAGACTGCGCCGGGGTAGGGGCCGATGTCGGGCCAGCCGCCTGGCGGACCGGTGCGGCCCTCTCGGCCTCGGACGTCAGATCAACCGGCACCTGCAGGCACACGCGCGTGCCGCGGCCGGGGGCGCTCTCGATGCGCACGTCGCCACCGATGTGGGCCAGGCGCTCTGTCACGCTGAACAGGCCGTGGCCATCGCCGCTGTGCTGCGCCAGGTCAAAGCCGCGACCCTCATCGGCTACCACGATGCGGATGGTGTTGGGCTCGGGTCGCTCGATCCGGACGGTGGCCTCGTGGACGCCGGCGTGCTTGGCGACGTTGAACAAGAGTTCGCCGACACTGCGGTACAGAAGCAGCTTGAGGCTCTCGGGAACGGGTGGCGCGTCGGGCGGCTCGTCGGCCTCGACCGTCACGCGGAGGCCGTGCTGCTCCGCCATGCGCTCGGCCAGACCCTGGAGCACCATGTCGAGGCGGGCATTGCTCAGCACGTTGGGGCGCAGCTCCGCCGATAGGGAGCGGGTGGTCTGGATCGCCTCGCGCAGCATGGCCATCGGCTCGGCGAGCCAGGCGTGCGCCTGGGTGGCGGGCATCTGCTCGCGGGCCAGGTCGAGGTGGAACGCCACCGCCGCCAGGGTCTGCTGGAGGTCGTCGTGGAGGAGGTCGGCCAGGCGCTGCCGCTCGCGCTCCTCGGCGGATGTCAGCTCGACCGCCAGGCCGCGGAGTTGCTGGGTGCGCTCGACGACGCGTTCCTCGAGGGTGTCGTTGAGCAGACGCAACTGTGCGTCCGTGGCGCGCAGCGCCGCGGACTGCTCTCGCTCGCGCCGGTAGAGGGCGACATACTCGCCAAGGAGGCCGAAGAGCGCCGTGGACACCCCGCCGGCCAGCATCAGTCGACCGACGTACCACCACACGTCATAGGTCCCCTCGGCAGAGAAGAAGGCGACCACGGAGAACGCCTGGGCCATCTCAAAGATGGCCACGTATCCGAGCAGCGAATCGTCCGAGGCGCGGTAACGCCACGTGGACAGCACCGTGCCGGCGATGCACACAACCAGGACGACGAGGGCCGCCCGCTCGCTGGACGCCGGGTAACTCCCTGCCACTACCAGCCGCGGCAGTGATGCCTCGAACATTACGGAGAGCACCCCGGCTGACGTAATAAAGAGGTGCCAGGCGGCTAACACCCATCGGGTGGCTGCACGGTGACCGGGACCCGGCCAGCGGACCAGGGCCGCGGCGATGAGCGGGCCGAGGGTGGTCGCGCCGGCAAGGTTGAACAGCCACGCCGAGGTGTTGGGGTCGGAGGCGATGATGCCGCTGCCATCGGGTCCCATCCCCGGCCAGGCGAGGACGTAGAAGGCCATGAGGATGGCCAACGCGCCAAAGCCCAGCGCCGCCCAAAAGGCGGAGGGCCGCCCGAGCACGCGATAGCGCCCGATGGCGAGGTAGGCCACGCTGGCGGCGGCGAGACTCGAAATGCCGCTGACAGTGGGGATAAAGAGTGGGACCTCGGCAGAGATCGGCGCGGGGTCCCAGAAGGTCATCAAGAGACCAAAACCGACCGCCAGGATGGCGATGGATGTGAGGAGGGCCACCAGGAGTCGGTCCCGCCCAATCGGCGGGGACCGCCGGGGCGCGCCCGATGAGGGCAATGGGAGATCGCCGGCGCGGGCGGCGTGATCCTGGGTGACATCGAGGGCGGCTTGGTCACCCGTAGCGGCCAATAGGCCGCGGTAGCGCGCGGCCTCCTGGCGCAGGAGGGTATTCTCCGCCTCGAGTTCGGCGATGCGGGCCATGTTGGCAGGGGTATTGTCCGATGACACGCTGCTGTTCACCTGTTACCGTTCGCCCGAACGCCAAGGGGCGGAGAACGATACCTTGATGCCAGGGCGACGCTCGTGGGAGCGCCTCATGACACAGTTATGATAAGACCCCAACGGGCAGAACGCAAGTACCGGTGGAGGGCGAACGGATGTGCGGAGTAGGCGGACACGCAGGTCCGCCCCTACGCGTGGGCGGGAGGCCATCGTGGGCATAGTTGCCGCCGAATGCCTCCAACTGCGCCCCTACGCGTGGGTGGGGGGCTATCCTTTGAGCGCGCCGGCGAGGAGGCCACGCATGAAAAGCTTGCCGAGGGCGAGGTAGACGACGATGGTGGGCGCGGCGGCGATGAGGGCGGCCGACATCTGCACGTTCCACTCGACGCTCCAGCTGCCGGCGATGTTTTGCACGGCGACGTTGATGGGGGCGAGGCGTGGGCTGCTGAGCACCACGAGGCCGATGAGGTAGTCGTTCCAGATGGAGGTGAACTGCCAGAGGAGCACGACGCCAAAGGCCGGCATCGAGATGGGCAGCAGGATGCGGCGGTAGATGCCGAAAAAGCCGCAGCCGTCGATCTTGGCGGCGTCCACCAGCTCGTTGGGGATGCCGACGTAGTAGCCGCGGAAGAGCAGCGCCGTGATTGGGATGCCAAAGATGCAGTGCACCAGGATCAGGCCAATGGGCGAGCCGTAGAGATGGAAGAGCTGAAGCGTGCGCACCAGGGGGATGAGGATCCCCTGGTAGGGGAGGAACATCCCCACGAGGAAGAGGATAAAGATGAGGTTGGAGCGGGGAAAGCGCCACTTGGCAAAGATGTAGCCGTTCATCGAGCCGAGCACGGAGGAGAGGAGGGCGGCGGGGATGGTGATCATGGCGCTGTTGCGAAAGTTGGGCGCCACCCAACGCCACCCCTCGGCAAGGCCCTCGAGGTGGATGCCCCGGGGCAGCTCCCACATGCGCGTGACGTTCAGGTCCTCATAGGGCTTGAGGCCGGTGATGATCATCACGTAAAAGGGGAGCAGGTAAAACACGGAAAAGGCGACCAGCGCGAGATAGATGGGCGCACGAGAGAGCCTACGTTCGAGTCTCATGTCTCCAGTGACCCTCCCATGCTGCGCAGATAGGGCCCCACCAGCAACGCCGACAGCAGGATCATAAAGAAGCCGATGGTGGCGCCGAGGGAAAAGCGGTACAGCCCAAAGGTGGCCTGGTACATATGAAAGGCGAGCATGTCGGTGGAAAAGGCGGGCCCCTGCAGCACGACGACGAGGTCAAAGGTGCGGATGGAGCCCATCCCCGTGAGCACGATGGCGGTGAAGGTGACGGGCATGAGCAGCGGGATGATGATGTGGCGGTAGAGGGCAAAGGTGCCGGCGCCGTCGACGCGGGCGGCCTCGCGCACCTCGTCAGAGATGCCGCGCAGGCCGGCCAGGTAGAGCGACATCACATAGCCGGTGAACTGCCAGGCGGCGGCGATCGAGATGGCCAGGATGCCCAGCTTGGGGTCGGCGTTCCAGGCAAAGCGGGTGTCGACGATCCCGAGGTTGCGCAGCAGCAGGTTGATGCCGGTGGTGGGCTGCATGAGCCAGCGCCAGGCGACGCCGGTGACCACCCCCGACACGGCAAAGGGAAAGACGACGATGGTGCGAAAGAAGGCCTCGCCCTTGATGCGCTGGTCGAGCAAGAAGGCGATGAAAAAGCCGATGATGATGCACTGGGACATAAAGGCGGCGGCGTAGAGCAGCAGGTTGCGCATGTCCCAGTGGAAGCGGTCCATGCGAATGAGGTCGATCCAGTTCTTGAGGCCGACGGGAGAATAGTCCTCGACGACGGTGTTCCACTTGACGGTGGAGACGTAGCCGGTCCAGATGATAAAGCCATAGATGAACACGGCCACCGCCACGATGGATGGCAGCAGCATGAGCACGGCCACGAGGTGATCGCCCCTGAGCCAGGAACGCCTGCGAGGCGCCACGACCGGCAGGGAGGGGGCGGCGGCGCCGCCCCTCTCCCGAGATGCGATCTTTTCCATGGGTCTACTTCATGATCTCGGCGACCTTGGCCGCCTCGACCAGCATGCCGCGGCATTTCTCCACGTCGCGGTTGGCGGCGAGGTCGGCCAGGGCGATGTCATAGTCCAGCAAAAAGCTCTGCTTGACGGCGGCGCCGTGCTGGATGCTGGGCACGCCCTCGTTGTTGGCAAAGTCGTCCATGGCCTCCTGGAGGTATTCGTCATACTTGGTCCGGTCGGCGTCGGTGCGGGCCGAGATGGAGACCTTGATGGGGTTGAAGGCGTCCTGGCCCTCGCGGGAGCCGCAGACCTTGAGGAAGGCGATGGCGTTGTCGCGGTGGGGGGCGTTCTTGGGCAGGCCGAAGGAGTCGGACAGGACCATAAAGAGCCCCTGGGTGCCGGGGGCGACGGTCCAGTGATAGTCGGCAAAGCCCTTGGACTGGAGCACGCCGCGCGTCCAGTCGCCCATGAGCATCATGGCGGGGCCGTCGTCGGCGACAAAGCGGTCGTTGATGTCGCCCCAACTTGTGCTCGGGAAATCGGGGTTGGCATAGTCATAGATCTGGTTCATGATCTCGAGGGATTTGGTGACACCCTCGTGATCCCAGGGGGTGGTGCCGTCGAACAGGCCGCGGTACGCCTCGGGCTCCAGGACCGACACGAGGATGTTCTCGAGGATGTGGCCGGAAAAGCCGCCGGCACCACCCTGCTCGCCGATGGCCATGGCGGGGATGTCCTTTTCCTTGAGCTTTTGGGCCACCTCAAAGAACTCGTCCCAGGTGGCGGGGGGCTCGGTGACGCCCACCGTCTCGAGGCGGCTGGGGCGGTACCAGAGGCAGTTCGAGCGGTGGATGTTCACGGGCACGGACCAGGGATGCCCCTCGTAGGAGGCAATCTCGATGACGTCGGGCTGAAAGACCTCAGTCCACCCCTCCGAGGCGTACAGCTCGTCCAGGGGCTCCATGCGGCCGGCGATGACGTGGCCGTCGATGAGTTCGCGGCCCAGGTGCACCTGGAACGAGTCGGGCGGCTGGCCGCCCAGCATGCGGGTCTCTAGCAGGGCCTTCATGTTGCCGCCCTGGCCCTGGCCGCCGGCGAGGGCGGCGTTGTTGATGGTGATGGCGGGGTGTTGCGCGGCGAGGATGTCATAGAGGGCCTGCAGCGCCTCGACCTCACCACCGGAGGTCCACCAGGAAAAGATCTCTAGCTCGCCCGTCAGCTCGGCGGCCTCGGCGGCCGCTCCGGCGGGTGTCGCGACGGCTACCTCGGCCATGGTGGGGGTGGCGCCCGCCTCCGGCAGCTCCTCGGGGGGCTGGGTGGGTTCGGCGGGTGCGGGCGTCGTCACGGGGACACAGGCGGCGAGCATGGCGGCGCCTGCCCCGGCGCCGACCAGCTGTAGGAACGCGCGGCGGTTCAACGCTCTACGAGCCATGGGTCACTCCTCCTCCTGCAAGTACTACCGGACGAAACACACGGCATACGGGTCGAGTTGTGGGTTATGAGTTGTGGGTTGAGGGGTGTGGGTTGCGAGTTCCGGGTGGCGGGTTACGGGTTTCAGGTGATAGGTTGCAGGTTACAGAGGGGGGTGTTGTGGGTTGTGGGTTGCAGGTGATAGGTTGCAGGGTACAGATGGTGAGCTTGTGTTGCGGATTGCTACGTTCGGGGCAGCGGGGTGTGGGGCGAACGGGATGAGGGCGCAGTCAACTGTCAAGGCCATTATAACAGTGCAAGTGTGGCGGGTCAAGGGGGATGGGGCGGGTTCGGGCGCGAGTTGTGCGTTCGGTGTTGTGGGTTGTGGGTTCCGGGTTGTGGGTTGTGAGTTACGGGTGGTGGCTCGGGGGGACAGGCGTTGCGTGCAAGGCAGTTGCAGGGGGCGAGGCGTTCGAGGGGATGGGCGCTGGGCGGGGGCTGGGGAGAGGGAGGGAGCGTGCCACGGCACGCTCCCTCCCTGTGGCGGGCAGAACGCCCCGGGCGGTGGGCCCTACTTGGTGAGGTGAGGGATGAACACGCGCCTGTCCGAATCCTCCGGGGGTAGGGAGGCCAGGTCAGACGGCGTGACGTTGACGGCATCGGTGTGGCGCCCGGGGATGGGCCCTACGTGGAGGACGCGCATCATCTCGTGGTCCTCGTGCGAGAGGATGTGGCAGTGCCACACATAGCGACCGGGCTTGTCAAAGGTAGCCTTGATGCGGGTGACCTGGCCCGGCAAGGCGATGACGATATCCTTCGGGGCGTTCTCGATGTAGCCGGGGGGCGCGGGCACCTGGTCGCCGAGGGCGATGTCCATGAGCCGGGCGCCCTCTCCGATGGCGCCATCATGCTGCACCACCGGCTGCGGGACGAGGGTGGCGGTGAATGCCTGTCGGTCGAGGATCTGAAAGTTGACCAGGTGCAGGTGGATCGGGTGGGCGTCCATGGTGGTGTTATAGATCTCCCAGACCTCGGTGGAGCCCAGGGCCGGGTTCTCTGTGGTCGGCGAGTGCCAGCCGATGGTCCCCTCCATCTGGCCGACGAGGCCGACGTCGCGGTAGGCGGGCTCGTCGGGCCAGAGGATGGGCTCACCCATGTAGTCGGTGGCCGGCTCGGCGGTGCCCAGGAGGGGCTGGAGGCGGCCGAACTCGTCCTCGCCCTCAAAGAGCGCCACCTTGCGGACGCGGTCGACGGGGGCGGTGTTGCCGCCATAGTGGCCGATAACCGACGGGTCAAAGCGATCGGGCAGGTCGGGCGTGTCGGCGACGTCGAACGCCATGATGCGGTCGGTGAACTCGAACACCTGCGGCCCGGGGATGTCGCCGCCAAAGGGCTCGTCGCCGCCGATGTTCTTCATGATGATGCGTTTGCCCTGTAGCCCCTTGAAGTCAAAGACGATGTCATAGCGGGCGCCGGGCTCGAACAGCAGGAGGTCGGTCTGCGTGGCGCTCGAGGCCAACCCCTGGTCGCTCCCAATGACGTAGAACGGGATCGGCGCGCCGGCGTTGGTGAAATCGGTGTCGCCGGCATTGACCGCCACGAACTGCAGGGCCATGAATCGCGAGTCGGTGCCGTTCAGGAGGCGCAGGCGATAGTTGCGAGGCTTGACGTCCTCCTTGGGCCAGATCTTGCCGTTGACCACGATGTGATCGCCAAAGAACTCGGCCAGCACGGTCGGGCCGCCGCCGGGGAAGCGATCCTCCGGCAGAACCGCCTCCTCGCCGGTGATGAAATCATCGTAGAACGGATCGCCGGGGAAGGCGGGGTAGAACAGCTCGCCGTTGGCCCAGAACATACGGTCCTGGATGGCGTAGGCCAACTCGTAGGGGAAGGCCGGAAGGCCCAGCGGGTTGCCCTGGGTCCCCGTATCGGAGGCATCGCGAACGATGTAAAAGCCGGCGAGGCCGGCGTACACGTTCAGCCGGGTGATGCCGAGGGCATGGTCGTGGTACCAGAGGGCGCCGGCCGGCACGTTGTTGTCATAGACGAAATCGGTGGTAAAGCCGCCCGGGACGAGCGCCCACTGCGGCCCCACGATCGCGGCGTCCGGGCTGTAAAAGAACTCGGGGTTGCCGTCGAACTGGAAATCGCTGTGCCCCCCATGGAGGTGGGTGACGATGGGCACGCCGTTCTGCCCGATGCTGTAGGCGTCATAGCCGTGCAAGGCGTAGGCCCAGTGGAGGTTCACGTCCACGGGCAGCAGGTGCCTGTTGCCCAACTGGTTGTACCAGCTGACCATGGTCTGCGAGTCGCCGCTCCTGACCTCAAAGGTGCGGCCCGGCCAGCTGACGCCGCGCCCGACGCGTTCGATGGCGGCCTCCTGGTACGCGGGAGTGAGCGTGTTGTCTTCCTCGCAGCGCACGTAGGTGCTCGGCGCCTCGCGCCACGCCGGCCGCGCGACGGTGGCAGCGAAGCCGTCCATCGGGTGCCGACCGAGCCGAGCGATCGCCCGCTCGACGTCCCGGTCGTCGCAGTCGGCGAAGAACAGCTCACGCGCACGATCGGGCTTGATG
>ENA-UOUL01004644-UOUL01004644.1-bioreactor-metagenome-genome-assembly--contig:-NODE-4644-length-12516-cov-2.726666_pt1 | contig 12516 bp, 8 predicted proteins | sample MGYA00249838_ERZ747220 | MGnify/ENA primary metagenome ERZ747220 (study PRJEB28778, sample SAMN05720191) | bioreactor metagenome | isolation source: Anaerobic biogas reactor | place: USA:Washington...
GCTCGGGGGAGCGGTCCCCGGTCGAGGAACTGGAGGCGACGCTCGCCGCGATCGAGGCGTCCGACCTGAACTGCTTCTCGCACGTCGACCCCGAGCGGGCCCGCGCCACCGCCGCCGACGCCGACGTGTCGCTGCCCTTCGGCGGCATCCCCACCGGCATCAAGGAGCTGGAGGCGGTCGAGGGCTGGCCCGACACCGGCGGCTCGCTCGTGTTCAAGGACCGCGTCGCCGACCACACCGCCCACAACGTGCAGCGCCTCCTCACCCGCGGCGGCGCGGTGCCGGTCGGGCTCACCACGTCGAGCGAGTTCGGCGGCCTCAACGTCAGCGTCACCAAGCTCAACGGCGTGTGCCACAACCCGTGGGAGCACGGGCGCACCGTCGGCGGCTCGTCGGGCGGCGCGGCGTCGTCGGTCATGGGCGGGCTCGTCAGCCTGGCCACCGGCGGCGACGGCGGCGGCTCGATCCGCATCCCCGCCGGCTACACGGGCCTGCTCGGCATGAAGGGCACGTTCGGACGCATCACCCGCGGCCCCCACGCCATGAGCCGCCCCAACACGGTCGTGCTCGGCAACCTGGCCCGCTCGGTGCGCGACGCCGCCCGCTTCTTCGACGTGTGCGGAGGCCTCGACGCCTACGACCCCACGTCGCTCCCGGCCCACGACAGCTTCGAGGCCGGCCTCGGCACCCACGACCTGAAGGGCCTGAAGGTCGCGGTCGTCCCGGACCTCGGCGGCGTCACCCTCGAGGCTGGCGTCGAGGACCGCGTCCGCGAGCAGGCGAAGCTCCTCATCGAGGAGAACGGCATGGTCGAGGTCGACATCGACGTCCGCCCCCCGAACCTCGCCGCCCAGTGGATGATGGGCAACCTGTCGACGCTCCTCGCCGAGTTGGACGACCGCTGGCCCCGCTGCGCGAACGATCTCACCGACGAGGTGGCGATCGGGTTGTTCCTCGCCCAGTCGCTCTACAACCTCCGCACCGCCGCGGTCGCCGAGGACCTGCGCGTCAAGGCCAACGTCGAGATGGCGAAGGCGTTCGGCGAGGTCGACCTGATCATCGCCGCCACCAACCCGGGCCCGGCGTTCCCCGCCGACTCGACGACGTCGAACCCCGAGAGCGACCTCATCGACGCGGCCAAGGCGAACCCGATCTTCAAGTACGCGTTCCGCGGCGCCCTGTTCGGCACCCGCGTCGCCAGCGCCTTCGCCCCGAAGCTGCCCTCCGCGCTGCTCGACTTCTTCAGCCAGAAGTTCCCCGACATGGTGAACATGGGGGCGCTGACGATCATCTCCAACATCTACGGCAACCCCGCGGTGTCGATCCCGGCCGGTCAGATCGACGGCCTGCCCGTCGGCCTCCAGGTACTGGGCCGCCACCACGCCGACGCCCTGCTGTTCGACGTCGCCCTCGCCGTCGAGCGCGAGCGCCCCTGGCCGCTGGTCGCCCCCTCGGTCGCCACCACCCCCGCCTGACGCGACCCGCCACCCGGCCGACGGGATCGGCCGACGGCAGCCCAGCCGGGCCAGGAGACCGCCCCGCTGGCCCGGAAGCCCGGCCCCGCGGCTGCACGACGAGCTCGGTCTCCACCCGACAACGGTCGCTCCCGGCAGCCACGAGGGACGAGGCGACAGTGGGGAGACCGGCGACGACCGACGATCGAGCGACCCGGCCGGGTGTCATGGCGCGATCACCTGGCACTCCAGCGGACCGCGGCCACCGGCGCGGAGTCCGCATGCGATCGCGGTCTCGCCGTCGGTGTCGTAGCTGTGCAGGTCCTCGATGCGTCCGTCGTCGCGTCGCGGCACCTCGATCTCCGAGAAGGCCGCCGTACCCTCCTCCCGCACCACCACGGTGCGGCCCTGGCCGACCGCTCGCAACCGGCCGTCGCTCATCGTGACCATCTCCTGGTCGGCGCCAGCCGGCAGGGTCTCGGGTTGTGGCACCGTGACCTCGGCCCCGTCGGGCGTCCAGTACCGCGCCGGCACGCCCATGGCCCTGATGGCCGAGGTCTCCACCCCGCGGCGGTGGCAACGAGCATCCTCGGTCGGCGCCACCACCAACGGATCACCATGGGCGACCCACCCCGCCCCGTCCCACCGCAGGACCGGCCACGTCCTCGGTGGACCGAGCTCGTCGCCCGAACCTCCCACCAACGGGAACCGATCACCGCCGTCGACCGAGAAGAGCTCGCCGTCGAACAGGCACGGAGCGGTCCCCTCCAACGGCACCCGCTCCACGACCGCGCCGCTCCGATCGACCCTCACCACCTCCGGGTGCGCGTCGATCCAGACCGAACCGTCGCGATCGCCGAACGGCGACCCGGCAGTACCGAAGGCGACCCCTTCGGCCAGCACCGACCCGTCCGCCCCGAACACCCACACCACGCCCTCGTTCGACACGTCGCAATCGCGACCTTCCAGACAGCGCTTGACGAACACGAAGAGGGCGTCGTCGGCGATCCACAACCGGGGGGGACGTTCGAGATCCGAGAGGTCGGCCATCGACACGCTGCTGCCGTCGTCGTCGACCCGCCACAACACGAAGTCCTCGCCGGGCGCGTCCTCTTCGCTGCTCTCCACCTGGGTCACGACCCACGCCCGGCCGCCCAGGACCGTCGACGTCGCGTAGTACATGTCGTCGGGCCACCCCACCAGCCCGTCCGGCCCTCCAGGCACGTGCATCCGATCCTGGTCGTCGGCCCCGACCCGCACGTCTCCGCCACTTCCACATGCCATGACCGCGGTGGCCAGGGCCACCACGACGAGGTGTCGCCACTGGAACCGCCGAGAACCCATGGCGGAGAACGTACGCTCCCAAGCTGCGCGACGGGCTGCGGGTCCACCGGGCCGTGCCCGAGTGCTCGCCCTGTTCGCGGCGATCGTCGGGCTGCGCCACGAGCCCGACGGCGGGCACGCGAGGATGGGTGGGTGGAGGTCGTCGGGCTGTACCGCTACCCGGTGAAGTCGACCGTGGGCGAGGCGCCCGACGCGTCGACGATCGGCCCGGTGGGGCTGCTCGGCGACCGGAGCCACGCCCTGCGCGACCGCGAGACCGGCGTCGTGCTCACCGCCCGCCGTGACCCGCCGCTGCTGCTGGCCCGGGGGGTGCTCGCCGACGACGGGACAGCCGAGGTCGAGCTGCCCGACGGGCGCCGCACCGGGTCGGCCGACGAGCTGTCGGACTGGATCGGACGGCCGGTAGAGCTGGTCGCGGCGGTCGACCGGCCGAGCACCTACGAGATCGCCATCGACCCCGAGGACGACGACAGCGAGGTGGTGTCGTGGCAGGGGCCGGCCGGCACGTACCACGACTCGACCCGCACCCAGGTGAGCATCGTGGCGACGGGCGACATCGGCGGCTGGGACGTCCGCCGCTTCCGGCCCAACGTGCTCGTCGACGCCGACACGGTCGACCACCTCGTCGGGGAGCGGGTCCGGCTCGGCACCGCGGTGCTCGACGTCGTGAAGCACATCGACCGCTGCGTGATGGTCACCCGCCCCCAGCGCGACGGCATCGGGCGCGACCTCGACGTGCTGCGGACGATCAACCGTGAGCGGGGCAACCTCCTCGCCGTCGGTGCCCTCGTCGTCGAACCCGGCGCCGTCCGCCTCGGCGACCACCTCACCCCCACCTGACGACACCCGGTGCCGGGGTCGATCTGTCGCCGACCCTCGCCTGACGACACTCGGTACCGGGTGCCGCCCGGGCGACCGGTCGGTGACGACCGCGTGATCGGAGGGTGAAACGTCCTGCGCCGACGCCGGCTGCCCGTGCAGGCCCGCCGACGCTTCGGTACCGTCCGCGGCGGCGACCCGGACCGAGGGACCGGTCGCCGCGTACGCGTCTCCCAGCCCCCGAGGAGCACCGATGCGTCATCCCCTGCGTCGCACCACCATCGGCGTCGTCGCCGCCCTGTCCTGCCTGGCGGCACTGTTGGCCGTCGGCGCCGCGCCGGCGGCCGCCGCGCCGGTCCAGATCCAGATCCTCACGCTCAACGACTTCCACGGCCGGATCGAGGCGAACGGCGACGTCGGAGGTGCGGCGCAGATCGCCGGCCTGATCGACGAGTACGCCGCGACCCTGCCGACCTCGGTGGCGGCGGCCGGCGACAACATCGGCGCGTCGCCGTTCGTGTCGGCGGTCGACCAGGACAACCCGACGATCGACGTCCTCACCGCGATGGGCCTCGACGTCTCGACCGTCGGCAACCACGAGTTCGACAAGGGCATCGACGACCTGCTCGACCGGGTGATCCCGCGGGCCGGCTACACGTACCTCGGCGCCAACGTCTACGAGGACGGCACGCGCGTGCTGCCGGCCTACGAGATCGTCGAGGTGGGTGGCGTCGACGTCGGCTACGTCGGGGTCGTCACCCAGGAGACGCCGTCGCTCGTCAGTCCCGACGGCATCGTCGGCCTCGAGTTCACCGATCCGGTCGCCGAGGCCGAGGCGGTGGCCGCCGAACTGTCCGACGGTGATTCCGCCAACGGCGAGGCCGACGTCGTGGTCCTGCTCGCCCACGAGGGCGCCGGGCCCACCCACATCTCGTCGGCCGACGACCTCGCCGCCGACCCGGTGTTCGGCGAGTTCGTCGCCATGAGCGACGACGTCGACGCCATCGTGTCGGGCCACACCCACCTGCCGTACGCCTTCATGGTCCCGGTGCCGGGCACGTCGCGCACCCGGCCGGTGCTGTCGGCCGAGGAGTACGGCCGGCGGGTCGGGCGCATCACGCTCACCGTCGACCCCGACACCGACGTCGTCTCGGCGGGCACCGCGGAGCTGATCGACGTCGAGGGCTTCACGCCCGACCCCGACATCGCGGCGATGGTGCAGGCGGCGGTCGACAACTCGGTCGTCCTCGGCGCCGAGCCCGTCGGCTCGATCACCGCCGACATCGTCCGGGGCGGCACGCCGCCCGGCGCCGACCGCGGCGTCGAGTCCGCGCTCGGCAACCTCATCGCCGACGTCCAGCTCGCCGGAACCGCCGCACCCGGTCGGGGCGGCGCCCAGATCGCGTTCATGAACGCCGGCGGGCTGCGGGCCGACCTGCTCCACGCGGCCGACCCGGCCCGCCCCGGCGACGACGAGGGGGTCGTGACGTACTCCGAGGCGTTCGAAGTGCAGCCCTTCGCCAACGACGTCGTCACCATGACCCTCACCGGCGCCCAGATCCAGGCGGTGCTCGAGGAGCAGTGGCAGCCCGCGGGTGCGTCGCGGCCCGTGCTGTGGCTGGGCGTGAGCGAGGGCTTCCACTACGAGTACAGCCCGAACGCGCCGCAGGGTCACCGCATCGTCGAGGGGTCGATGACGCTCGACGGCGTGCCGCTCGAGCGCGACGGCACGTACCGCGTCACGGTCAACTCGTTCCTCGCGGCCGGCGGCGACAACTACGCCACGCTGGCGCTGGGCGTCGACCGGGTCACCACCGGCGACAACGACCTGACGATGCTCGTCGACTACCTCCAGGCGAACTCGCCGGTCACCGCCGACACCGCCCCGCGCTCCACGGCCATCACGCCGGCCGCGCCCGACGTCGAGCCGTTCATCTCGGTCGAGGCCGCCGTCGGTCAGCAGCTCGACGACTTCGCGGTGGGGCCCGTGTCCGATGCCGAGCGCCGCCTGTGGGAGGCCCGCATCCACTTCGGCACCGTCACGCTCGACCAGATGATCCTCGAGATCCACGCGATCGACCTGCGGTCCCCCGAGGCGCAGGTCACCCGGCTCTACCTCGGACTGTTCGGCCGCCCGCCGGGCGCCGGCGACCTCGCGTACTGGACCGGCCGGATCGAGGGAGGATGGACGATCGCGCGCGTCGCCGCCTTCTTCGCCGGGTCGCCCGAGTTCCGCGACCGGTTCGGCCCCGCCGTCTCCGACGAGACCTTCGTGACCTACCTCTACGAGACGGTGCTCGGTCGGGCCCCGGGTACCCCCGAGGTCGACTACTGGGTCGGTCAGCTCGGGAGCGGGGTCAGCCGGGGCAAGGTGCTGCTCCACTTCACCGAGGCCCCGGAGAACCGGCTGCGCACCGCCGGCCAGCTCCGCTACCTCGACATCGCGCACCGGATGCTCGATCGTCCGGCGACCCGCGCCGAGCTGGCCGAGCACCTGGCCCGCCTGGGCGACACCGTCGACTACTCGCTGACCCACGCGATCGGGGACATCCGCACCTCCGACGACTACGTCGCCCGCCTCGTGTAGTCCGCCCGTAGCGGCGCGCGATTCCCGCCCGGGAGGGCGGGTTTCGCGCGCCGGTTCGGGGATGGGAGGCCGCCCACGCGGGTTCTTGCACACCGAGTGCAAAGTTGTGGCAGGCTGGGCGCCGAGGACCGAACGTCACAGGAGGACGCCGTGACGACGACCGCTCCGACCGAGAGCCCCGGCCGCGAGGACCGCCAGGCCGTCATCGACCGCTACCGGGTCGAGCGCGACAAGCGCCTGCGCCCCGACGGCAACGACCAGTACGTCGAGGTCACCGGCACCTTCGCCCACTACGTCGACGACCCCTACGTCGAGCGGGTGGAGCGCGAGCCGGTCACCGACGAGGTCACCTTCGCCTTCGTCGGCGGCGGGTTCTCCGGCCTCGTCGCCGGCGCCCGGCTCAAGCAGGCCGGCGTCGACTCGGTGCGCATCGTCGAGAAGGGGGGCGACTTCGGCGGCACCTGGTACTGGAACCGCTATCCGGGCGCCCAGTGCGACACCCACTCCTTCGTCTACATGCCGCTGCTCGAGGAGACCGGGCACGTCCCGACCGAGAAGTACGCCCACGCGCCGGAGATCCTCGACCACTGCCGCCGCATCGGCCACCACTTCGACCTCTACGACGACGCCCTGTTCCAGACCGAGGTGAAGAGCATCGAGTGGGACGACGACGCCGCCCGCTGGATCGTCCGCACCGACCGGGGCGATGCCTTCCGGGCCAAGTACGTCGGGCTCGGCACCGGCCCGCTGCACCGGCCGAAGCTCCCCGGCATCCCCGGGATCGAGACCTTCGAGGGCCACGCCTTCCACACCAGCCGGTGGGACTACGACTACACCGGCGGCGACCCGGCCGGCGCCCCGCTCGACCGCCTCGGCGACAAGCGGGTGGCGATCATCGGCACCGGCGCCACCGCGGTCCAGTGCGTGCCCCACCTCGCCCGGGCGTGCCGGGAGCTGTACGTCTTCCAGCGGACGCCGTCGTCGGTCGACGTGCGGGACAACCAACCGACCGACATGGAGTGGTTCGAGCGCGAGGTCGCGGGCGAGGGCTGGCAGAAGCGGTGGATGGAGAACTTCTGCACGCTCCAGACCGGAGGCTTCGCCGACGACGACCTGGTGGGCGACGGCTGGACCGACATCGCCCGCCGGGTGCGCGACCGCGTGATCGCCAAGGCGACCGACGGCATCACCGCCGACCTCCTGACCGAGGCCTTCGACGACGCCGACTTCGAGAAGATGGACGAGATCCGCGCCCGGGTCGACGAGGTGGTCGACGACCCCGCCACCGCCGCCGCCCTCAAGGCCTGGTATCGCCAGCTCTGCAAGCGGCCGACGTTCCACGACGAGTACCTCCAGGCCTACAACGAGCCGGGCGTGACCCTCGTCGACACCGACGGGCAGGGCGTCGAGCGCATCACCCCCACCGGCGTCGTCGTGGCCGGCCGCGAGTACGAGGTCGACTGCATCGTCTACGCGTCGGGGTTCGAGGTCGGCACGTCGTACCAGCGCCGCTCCGGCTTCGACCTCACCGGCCGCGACGGTCGCACCCTCGCCGAGCACTGGGACGACGGCATGCGCACCATGCACGGGATCCACGTCCACGGCTTCCCGAACGCGTTCGTCGTCGGCTCCACCCAGGCCGGGAACCTGCTGTCGAACTACCCGCACAACCTGTCCGAGGCCGGGCTCACGATCGCGACGGTCGTCGCCCACGCCGAGGCCGAGGGGGCCGAACGGGTCGAGGTCACCGCCGAGGCGGAGCAGGCGTGGGTCGACCTCGTCGTCGGGTCCCCGATGCTGTTCCCGGGCGCGTCGCTCGAGTGCACCCCCGGCTACTACAACAACGAGGGCCAGCCGATCGACGACCGGGCGCGGCAGAGCTTCGCCGGCTACCCGGGCGGGCCGGTCGCCTTCTTCCAGTTCATCGACGCCTGGCGCCGCTCCGGCGCGTTCGACGGCCTCACCTTCACCTGACGACCGGTCGATGCCGGGCCGTCGGGCCCGGCCCCGACCGGGCCCGGTCAGGCGCGGGGAGGTTCGGGGCGGCCGCGGCGGGGGTCGTCGTCGGTGCCGTGGGGGATCGACCGGCGCCGCCGGTTCGCCCGCTTCTCCCGCGCCTCGGCCTGGCGGGCGGACTCCTCGGCCTCGTCCATCAGCTCGCGCCACGCTTCCAGCCGGGCGGGGTGGACGTCGCCCGCCTCGATCGCGGCGGCCACCGCGCACCCGGGCTCGCCGTCGTGCCCGCAGTCCGCGAAGCGGCAGTCGAGGGCGAGCGACTCGACGTCGTCGAACACCTCGGCCACCGAGTCGAGGTCGGTCCACAGCCCGACCGACCGGATGCCCGGCGTGTCGATCAGGACGCCGCCGTCGGGCAGGAGGTGCAGCTCGCGGGCGGTCGTGGTGTGGCGGCCCTTGGCGTCGCCGGCGCGCACCGCCCCGACGAGCGCGACCTCGTCGGCGACGAGCGCGTTGGTGAGCCGGGACTTGCCCGCCCCGGACTCGCCGATCAGCACGACGGTGCGGTGGGCGGCCCGGCGCAGCAGCTCGTCGACGCCCTCGCCGGTGCGGGCCGAGGTGACCACCACGTCGACGCCCGGGTTGGCCCCCTCGAGGTAGCTGGCGACCGCCCCGGGGTCGTCGGCGGCGTCGGCCTTGGTCAGCACCATCAGCGGCTCGGCGCCTGCATCGCGCGCCTGGGCGGTGGCCCGCACGACCCGACCGGAGCGCACCGGCCGGTCGAGCCCGACGACCACGAGCACCGCGTCGACGTTGGCGACCAGAGGCTGCTCGACGTCTCGCATCGGATCGCGGCGGCGGAGCAGGCCCTGACGGGGGAGGGTGGCGTGCACCGCCTCGTCGTCGACCAGCACCCAGTCGCCGACGACCGGCACCGGCTCGACCGACGCCAGGACGGGGAGCTGCTCGACGCCGCGCCCGTCGGCGACGACCACCGCGACCCCGTCGTGGCGGGTGACCCGCCCGGGCCGGAGGTCGTCGCGGCCGAGCGAGGCCACGGCCGCGGCGGCGCGACCGGCCCACTCGTCGGTCCAGCCGAGGGCGGTCAGCGGTGCAGCGGCGGCGATCCGCCATCCTCCCACCCACGCCAAGGCGCCGCGGTCCGGCCGACGACCCCGGTGTCCGGTTCGGCCGACGACCCCGGTGTCCGTCAGGCGACGAGCGGCGCGAGGGCCTCGCCCAGCAGGGCGACGCGACCCTCGACGTGGCCGTTGGCCGGGGCGGCGACGGTGAAGCCGTCGACCCCGAGGGCGAGGAGCCCCGCGAAGTGCTCGGCGAGCTCGTCGGGCCCGCCGTAGGCGACGGCGGATCGGATCGCCTCGGCGTCGTCCTCGCCCATCGAGGCGACGTCGATGCCGCGCGAGGCCAGGTACGCGTCGAGCTCGGCGCGGGCCTCGTCCCTCGTCGGGGCGATGCACGCGACCGTCTGGTACGAGACGGTGATCCCGGACCGGTCGCGGCCCTCGCGCTCGCAGTGCCCGGCGAGGGCGTCGAGCTTCCGGGCGATCTCGTCGTGCCCGCAGATGAGGTTCGAGTCGGTGGCGAACCGGGCGACGAGCCGTAGCGTCTTGCGCTCGCCGCCCCCACCGATCATGAGCGGGATCGGTCCGAGCGGCGCGGGCCGATTGATCGCGTCGCGCACCGTGTACCACCGGCCTTCGACGGTCGGTCGTTCGCCGGCGAGCATCCCGGTGATGATCTGGAGCGACTCCTCCAGCTTCTCGAACCGGTCGGTGAACGTGCCGAACTCGAACCCGAGGGCGTCGTGCTCCTCCTGGAACCAGCCGGCGCCGATGCCGAGCTGGGCCCGCCCGCCGGACACGACGTCGAGCGCGGTGACCGTCTTCGCCAGCAGCGCGGGCGCCCGGTAGGTGTTGCCGGTGACGAGCGCGGACAGCCGCACCCGCTCGGTGTGCTGCGAGAGCGCGGAGAGCAGCGTGTAGCTCTCGAGCATCTCGGCCTCGGGCGGCCCGAGCATCGGCAGTTGGTAGAAGTGGTCCATCACCATCACGGTGTCGAAGCCGCTCGCGTCGGCCTCCCGCGCCTGGCGGGCGACGGTGGCGAACAGGTCGGCGGGCTCGACCCCCGGATAGGTGAAGTTGGGGATCTGGTAGCCGAGGCGGGTCATGGCGCGAACGCTACGACCGGGCCGACGGCCGTGCACCGGGCCATCGAGCGGGGCCGTGCACCGGCCATCGGGCGGGCCGGGCGCCGTCACCGCGGGTGCCTGGATCAATAAATACGACTTGTTCCGTCGGGATTCCATGGATAGGGTCGGCGCCGTGACGCTCCTCGAACCCGCTCCCGCCCTCGACCTCGACGTCGAGCCCGTCGCCGGCGCGCTCGGCGCCGTCGTCCGCGGCATCGACCTGTCCCGGACGCTCGACGACGCCGCCGTCGCCGCCATCCGGGCCGCCCTGCTCCGCCACCGCGTGCTCTTCTTCCGCGACCAGGACCTCGACACCGACGGCCAGCAGCGCTTCGCCGCCCGCTTCGGGCCGCTGACGACCGCGCATCCGACCCTGCCCAGCCGGCCCGGCGCCCCGAACGTGTTCGACATCGACGCCGCGTCGGGCCAGCGCGCCAACGTGTGGCACACCGACGTCACCTTCGTCGACCGCCCGCCGCTGGGCTCGGTGCTGCGGGCGGTCGAACTGCCCCCGTACGGCGGCGACACCGTGTTCGCCAACACCGTCGCCGCCCTGGTGTCGCTACCCGACCCGATCCGGGCGCTGGTCGGGAGCCTCGACGCGGTCCACACCAACGACTTCGACTACGCCGGGGCGCTCGGGACCGCCTCGGACCGGCCGGCCGACGAGGTCCGCCGCTACGGCGAGGTGTTCTCGTCGACCTCGTTCTCGACCCGTCACCCCCTCGTGCAGGTCCACCCCGAGACGGGCGAGCGGGCGCTGCTGGCGGGCGGCTTCGCCCGGCGGATCGTCGGTCTGTCGTCGGCCGACGGTCGGGCGATCCTCGACGTGATCCACCGCCACGTCACCGTCCTCGAGAACACGGTCCGGTGGCGGTGGGCGCCCGGCGACGTCGCCTTCTGGGACAACCGGACCACCCAGCACTACGGCATCGCCGACTACGGCGACCACCAGCGCCGGATGCAGCGGGTGACCATCGCGGGCGCGGTACCGGTCGGGGTCGACGGCCGCCCCAGTCGGGCGCTGGAGGGCGACGCCGCCGACTACCTCCGGTCCGCGGCCGGCTGAGGTCCTCGCCGTCCCGGGGCGGGCCGTCCCGGTGCGGGGCCGCGCCGGGGCGGCGGGACGGCGGGAGGGCACGCCGGGCGGCACGAACGTGGTGATGTGGGCCGCGAGCGGCCGCCCGGCGTGTTACGAACGGGACCGACCGCGAACCGCCGACCGCCGACCCCGGGGCCCCACGGCCTCGCCGCCGAGGAGCCCCGTTGACCGACGCGACCGACCTGCCCGAGACGCTGAGCGAGCCGCAGGGCTTCGACCAGACCCTCGGCACCCGCTACCTGTCGGTGACGCCCGACGAGGTGGTGCTCGAGCTCGACCTCGCCCCGCACCTGCACCAGCCCTACGGCATCGTCCACGGCGGGGTGTGGTGCTCGATGGTCGAGTCCGCCGCGAGCGTCGCCGCCGGGCACTGGCTGGCGTCGCAGGGGCGCGCGCCCAACGTCGTCGGCGTCTCGAACCACACCGACTTCCTGCGGGCGGCGCGGGAGGGCACCGTCACGGTGCGGGCGACGCCGATCCACCGCGGTCGCCTCCAGCAGCTCTGGCTCGTCGAGATCACCGACGCGACGGACCGGCTCCTCGCCCGAGGCCAGGTGCGCCTCCAGAACCTCGAATCGGCCGACGGCCTCGGTCGGTCCTGACCGGAGCGGACGCCGGCGCGGCGTCGGCCCGACGGGTCGTCGGCCCGCCGCGGTCAGCCCGTCGGACTCAGCCCCGCACGTGGGCGGCGAAGGCGCGCAGGATCGCCCACCAGCCGTCGTCGCCCGAGGCCCAGCGGCGGATGGCGTCGCCGTCGGGGCCGGTCAGGCCGTGGTGCTCGACGACGACGGTGGCGAGGTCGTCCTCGACCGGCTCGAAGCGGATCGTGGTCGTGCCGGCGCCGGAGCCGACCGGCGTGCCGTCGGGGAGGGCCCGCCAGGCGAGGGTGATCGCGCCTCCGGGGTCGGCCGCCGCCACCTCGGCCAGCGCCCGTGGCGGGTCGCCCGCCAGCGTGAGCGACCCGCCGGAGGTGGGATCGAGCTTCATCGTCCCGGCCGGCGGCCACCAGGCGTCGGCACCGTCTACGAACGCGGCTCGGGCGGCT
>ENA-UOUL01004650-UOUL01004650.1-bioreactor-metagenome-genome-assembly--contig:-NODE-4650-length-12506-cov-5.027275_pt1 | contig 12506 bp, 6 predicted proteins | sample MGYA00249838_ERZ747220 | MGnify/ENA primary metagenome ERZ747220 (study PRJEB28778, sample SAMN05720191) | bioreactor metagenome | isolation source: Anaerobic biogas reactor | place: USA:Washington...
GAATAGGTCGATAGTGGTTTTTATGGGTATTTTCCGTAGGTGGGAATATGTCCAAAGTATTTTATAGCTTGTTGCTATTCTGGGAAACAAGTCGATAAAATCGGTTTTGAGGTATATTCCCGCCATCATTAGTGGCAAAGATACAACATCTTGGAATTGCGTATCCTTCGAGGGCATGCTTCTTTTAACATTTAACGGGTGTAACCTTTGTACACCCTTCCTGATCAAATAGCGGATTTGATTTTTCTGTAGGCATCGCATATAGCCGAGACGACGTATTCTACTTCTTCCAAGGTGTTATACATTCCATATGAAATACGAATCGCCGATTTTGCTTCCTCCTCTGAAAGCCCCAGGGCAAGCAACACGTGGGATGGGATGTCTTTGCCGGAATTACATGCGGAACTCGTGGAAACGCACACGCCTTTCAAATCAAGAATGTTCTTGAGAGATTCACCTGACACACCGTCAAACCCGAGGTTCACCGTTCCCGGTAGACGGTTTTCTGCATCTCCGTTTATCTTTACGGAAGGGATCACCTTCTGAACTCCCCGTACAGTATCGTCAATCATTGCTTTCAATCGTGTCCCTGTGGTTTGCATTTTAGCCACACTTTCCTCAAGTGCATAACCCAAAGCAACGATTCCAGCAACGTTTTCCGTTCCTGCACGATAGCCATGCTCTTGCTCACCTCCGAATATCATTGAAGGTAATTTCAGACCAGAACGCTTAAAAAGAAATCCAGTCCCTTTGGCGCCGTTGAACTTATGAGCAGAAGCTGACAGAAAGTCCACGTGCATTTCATTGACATCAACAGGAATGTGCCCGACAGCCTGAACCGCATCTGTGTGAAATAGAATTCCCTTTTCGTGCAGATAGGAGCCGATTTCAGCCACCGGCTGAATGGTTCCGACTTCGTTGTTGGCGAGCATTATCGATACAAGCCTTGTGTTCGGTCTGATTGACAACTTTACGTCATCAAGCGAAACCCGTCCACTTCCATCCACAGGCAAATAAGTAACCTCAGTGCTTTTATCTTCGAGAGCTCGACAAGCATTCAAAACGGAATGGTGTTCTATTGATGAGGTTATGATGTGGATAGACTCGCCACCAAACAACTCTGCGATACCCTGTAGCAACCAACTGTTCGCTTCCGAACCGCCTGAAGTGAACGTGATTTCAACCGTTTTCGCTCCGATAGCCAAAGCTACCTGTTCACGTGCGTGTTCAATGGCACGTTTTGCTTTAGCCCCGAGCGAATATTGACTGGAGGCATTTCCGTATTGCTCCCGCAGAAACGGAAGCATTTTTTCAAAAGCCTTATCAGATATTCTCGTCGTAGCGGCATTATCCGCGTATATCACACGCTCACTCCTCTCAAAACAATTCGCAGCCTTGTGCCTTGAACTCCTCGACTTTTTCAATTAGGAATTCGGTATCCACTTCCAGATACTCAGCAAGGCAGCCAAGACAGTAATAGATCTTGGCATTTTTACTCAGCAGTTTTTTCGTAAGCCCTATCTCTTTTTTACTGAGATTCTCTTTGCCGCAGACATAACAGACCTTACCGTCCATAGTGTTATTCCTCCTGCGTGTCGTAGTCGGGTCTGACGCTGAACGCAGGTATGTCTTTCCCTCTGTATTCCTCGTCAAGGAAACCGAGTTGGTACTTTATGGTGTCCCTCATTTTACGTGCCCGGTCCAGGCAATAGCGTTTGAACTCGCGGGCTGTAATGTCGCCCGGCTCACGTACGTTTGGGAAGAGTAATTTGATGTATGCCGTTGCAATGCGCTTCACCGCTTCAGTATCGCGTGTATCTGCGGCTTCAGGGACTTCAATGAGTTCATCCACCACTGTGCGATAACTCATATCATCACGAAGTTCATGGAGTATTGAACAGAAATATTCAGAATTGAGCGCCCAACCTGCAATCTTCAAATCATCGTTCATACGTGGGATGTTCCAGCCCTTGATAAACCCATGGAAGCGCTCTATCAACGCTGATTCGTGGAATACAGCAGGCAATTCTTCAAACATATTGCTGTAGCCATCAGCGTCCATTGTTTCTTTCTTAATGTTCCCACAAAGAATAACTCCGGCATCGGCAGTACCCTCGTAGTTACCGACCGTGAAAATTCCAGATTCAAGGTAGCCCTTGAGAGCGGCTCTCATTTCATCAACATCGGTGAACGAGATAGTCTGTACCTCATCAAGCGTAATAAAATCATTGCCAGAAACGAGCCCCTCGGTGCGTTTTGAGATGTCATAGAACATCTTTGCGCGGCTCATAATCCCACCGCTTGAAAGCCAGCCGAAACGACTAACACGGCCGAACAGATATGACTTACCCGTTCCCTTGGGAGCGAGTTCAATCAAGTTCAATCTTTTTTCCACAAACGGAAGTAGCCTAGTTAGCATTGTTAATTTTTTTTCCTCGTCGCCGAGATAACCGTTCGCGTTATAATCCACCGCACCTAACAATACATCAATCCATTCCGACGTACTGAACTCCCTGCGGGCATCTTTGTAGTAGTCAATGTCAATCGTGTACGGGCAGAAGCTCTTGAAGGCGGTCAGCTTGATTTTGCCTCGGTTCACACCTTTTGCCTTGTTCCGAGAGAACTCCATATCATAGTCATCGGGAGGACGATAACCGATTTCTACCATTCCCCAAGTCTCCCGACCGCGAACCAAATCGTCCTTGCAAGAATCCCATACCTTATCTTCAATGATGGTATCTTTGCTTGTCAGGCCAAAGTCGGGTAGGGCAAAAGACACCTCGCCTGTCTTTATGTCAATGTCTACGGAGACCTTCGCAAGAAATTTCACTCGTTCGTTCTCTATGATTACTCTGTTTTTTATGGCTATCCAATCATCCTTGCGCGGCAGGTATGTTCTCACAAACCGAACCAGCTCGTCGGAATCAAAGACACCATTCTCATCTTCGAACTTCTTCAGAAGCCAGTCGCGCATAAAAGACGGAAGGCTTAACGCAGAAAAGAAGTTGCTTTTCTTGAGGTCTTTATATACGACCATCTCATCAAAGCAGTTCCTAAGTTTATCAATCATTGAAAGCACCTCCTAAAATAGGCCGTCAAAATCGTTGTTGACCTTGCCGCTCTTACCTTGCGCTTTAATCAATATCTTTCCAATTAAATCATCTCCCGAATACACATCAGCGGGATATTCACCCGCACGTTTTGTATCAGGAAGGGCTACCTTGTAATGGTTGTCGTCAACTTTAACCGCAGAGTAACGTATGCCGTTCAGAACTACAGAAACGTCCTTCAACACGGTATTTGAGAACAGCGTGATTGACGTTCCGGCACGGAAATCAACAGTTACGTTCTTTTCGACAAGCGCGACGGTAATGCTGCTGTTTTTCAAGGTCAACTCTATTACAGGTACAACGACCTCTTCAAGAGAAGCCCCACCATGAACCTCGACATTGGCAGCGCGGCTCCCTTTGAATCGCCCATAGTCAGCAAGCACAAGATATCCGTTCTCTTCGGCAGCGAAGGGCAATTCATATGGTTCAAACAATTTACAGCATCGCCCGGAATGCTCGCCTTTGGTACCCGTCTCGTACTTTTCCTCTTTGCGGCGTAAAACAGCAAGACGGCTCGCTCCGTGGTCGCTAACTATCAGAAAGCGTTTGTAGTGCCTCAAGGCTAGTTCAGTAGCCGCTTTATCTACAACTTTTGCAATAATGTCAAGCTCTTTTGCAAGGTGGATAGGCAACTCGTTGTTTTCGAAGTTATAGCCACCCGCATCGTGGTGCTTTACATCATCAAGTTCATCGCTTTTTTCTTTTCTGCTACCTTGCCAATCATCAAAGAACCCTCGGTTAATAGAAGTTATCGTGGGAAGTTCCGCACGTGCGATTTTTATGGAAACCGATAGGCCACGGGCTCGAACTAAATCAGAAATGAACGCCAAATACTCAACCCCAAAGGCATCAAGCCAAAACAGATAGGCATCTGCTTTGTCCAATCCGTCGATTATTTCGTTTCGAGTCGGCAAACGGTTAAATCTGCGATTCAGGGCATAATCGTCAACTTTCGCTAAGAAATCATCTTCAAGAATGTTGGAAACCTTCTGCCGTTTATATGCCTCAAAATAATCTGTCAACAACCCGGATAATTCACCGCAGTTAAACACATACTGTTTCAAGTACGCTGACAGGGCAGGATATATTTCAGCAAGTTGTGAAGGAATTCCATTTTTCGCAATCCACGCGATAATTTCTTCGCGTTCTGTCTTGGTGTTGTCAGTCAATCTGTAGATACTTTCCTTGGCGTCTTTGCGGTTGTTGACAACAAAATCAGCTATATCTGATTCAGGAAATTTAGCTACAAGCACTTTCCGCTCCGAATAAAACTTATTGAAGCGTTTGTCCGTGTGCGGCACATCAATAATCGCGTTCAACACGTTATCCTTGAAGTCATCAAACTGAGACGTATTTTCCAATACAAAACGCAAATAGCTGTTCGAGAGCGTAGAAACCCTTGCTTTCAACGCAATAAAGTACAGCCAGTTCCTGTACTCAAGCCCTGCAACACGACCATAGAAATTTGCTTCAAGACCATCACCAAAGCCGTACTGTTCAAGAACATCTTCGAATGAGCTGCCTTTTTGATTCAGTTCAGCAAGCAGTTCAGCCCATCGTTTTTCGTTTCCGCACGAACGCGGCAAATTAAAGCTTGGGCAAGTAAACCGAATACCTTCGTAGGCATCAGATATTTTGTGGACTGTGAATATGGCGTCATTAATATTGACCGACGTATTGACTACAATATTTCCGCACTCCCCATTTTCAAGTCTTATAAGGAGAGCCTTCATTCCTGCCGTGGCTGACAGTCCTACTGTAGGAACGGCAAGTGTGATTGACAAGTCGCAATTGGCTGTTTCCGTAATGCTGAAACGGCGTCCATCAAAGCGCGGGTCGGTTTGAAGCCCCTTCACTTGAGTGGTTACTCCGCGCAAAAGAAGCACAGCTTTTGCGGTTCCGAGATTCAGTTCTTTGAGTTGCGACAATACGCTCACAGCCTCACCGTTTCCTCGAAGCGCAAGGTACTCGCCAAGCCCGATAACAGCCATCTTCTTACCGTTTGCATTTACATCGGCTGTCTTTAGCTGTTCAAGCAATCCATCAATGTCAGGCGGTCTATCATCATTTCGGCAGTAATCACTTACTTTGATAATATTCAAACCCAGCTCAGACATTTTATCCTTAACATCCTGATATTGATCGTCGCCAACGACAAGGAAATAAGGGGTTCTTACGTTGGAGGTTAGGTATTTGCTTACCTTTTCAACCGGCATTGTTTATTCCCCTCCACTCGTAATTATCTCAATCCCGACGGTCATATTTTCTTTAACTAGCCGCTTAAGGTACTTCTTAAGCTGCGCATCGTCCATCATGTCGATTTTGGATACTGCTTTATCGCTACCGCCTGCGTTATATTCCGCTTCGGCCAGCTGCTTGACTTTGTTTTCTACGCTCGGGTTACCGCGCCAGTTGTAAGTGTCAACAGTCAAGCGTTCAAGAGCATCACGAACCTTATCCGGGTTAGGAAGCAAGACGCGATATTCGCCTACAATGCCGCGCACGAACGCCTCATTGCGCTTTCCCTCATCGCATAAAACCTCAAACAGGGTCGTCGATTCAAGGAAGGAAATGGCAGCCTTTATTTCAGCGTCCGTTGCCCAGCTTCTGTTCAATGTTTCAAACGCCTTTTTGGCCGTCTCGAATTCCTTCTCATTAACGCAGCAGAGGATAGGAGTTCTGAAGCGGTTTGACCACTCAAACGGATTCTTTGTGCCTGTCTTGTCTTTCCACAATTTGAACATTTGGGTCTTCAACTGGTTTTTGCGAAATTCATCAGCGGCTGCCTTCACTTTCACATTGCTGTCAGTCTTGGAGAGTTCGAACATACCCGTCGAGAGTTTGCTCTTTACCTCTCCAATATCCGAATCGCTCAAATCCTCTAGATACGGTGCGTATACCTCGGCGAATATGGTTTTATCGTTACTCAGTAAGTTGCGGATATCGGCGACATGTGCGACCAACTCAGCGTGGAACGTCTTCAACTGGTCGGCAAGCACGTCAGACTGCTGATAGATTTTCATAAGCGTGTCAAGAACTTTCGTAAGCGACGGTAATTTTAACTTCAAAGCCTCGCAGGAAATCCCGATGAATTTTAGCCTTTCACGCCACTCCTTAAAAGCCTCCGAGCGCGAATGGGCAGTCGAGGAAAGTATGATATTGGTCTCTTTAACGATACCGTAATCAGTCAGAAGTTTGCGAATTTCCTCTTCGCCAGTCTGCTTGTCCCACAAGCAGGAGTGCTTTACTGCAAACAAAGCCCTGATATCGGAGAGCATAGTACTGGTCGCTCCAATCTCTCCTGCGAGCGACAGAATTTTGCCGCTTTCAAACGATTTCAAGAACTCGCGCATTCCGTTCTGGCAGTTTTCGCTCGTCAACAAAGCTGACAGACTGTCTGCAAGCGTGGTCTTTACTATAGCGATTTTGCCAATTTCAACCGCCTTCTTGTGCGCTTCGTTCCCTTCCTTCTGGACGAGTTCAATGTACTTCTGAACTACGTCAAAAACACCGTTGCTGTCGACTTCGGCAAGACACCAAACGGGCAAACCAAGCCCGCGCATTTTTGTTGTTATAGCAATAGCTGCCTGACTAGCTGAAGAACATGAATTCGGGGTGATGCCCCACGCCTTTTCGGTGAGTTCATAGAACGACCTTTCTTCGGCAGTCATTTTAACAATATATGTAGGCTTTGGGTTTTTGCCGATATAGTTGCCGAGCATTTCCTTCAGCTTGTCCGGCACCATTACATCGTGACTGCCTGCCACATCGCTGTAGCGGTAAGGTTCACTACTATATTCCTTCAGCAGGAAGCCCGCAAGGAACGCTGACAAATTACATGGCGCAAAACCATATTTTTCCTCAAGGAAATCGTATACTTCGCCTATCGAAATCTGCCCCTCGCGATTAAAGGCGGCTTCGATGAGCTTGTCGACTTCAACTTTTATTTTTGAAATAGGAAGCGATGCCGTAGCAGGGTTCTTCCAATACTCGTCAACTTGCCAAACAGATGGCAGAACGTGCTTTTCAATACCCACGACCACGCCGCTGGTATTCTGTGTAATACCACTCTTTGCGGCTGCAGCCGCATTCGTAAGTTTCAACTGGTTTTCGGTCAGGTTGCGTGTGAAATCAAAAACATATGGGAAACGGTCTGTCACGATGGTTTGAAGTATACTGGCCACACCCTGACCGTTGCCGAGTTTCTCACCTTCCTGATTCGAGTGTGTATACACGATGAACTGACCGTTATAGATACGGTTTTTCCAGTCTTGGTCTAAAACGTGACGCGCTTTATCGGAATACTCTCGTGACGACGTATTATTGCTGCCATTATAGTACATAGCCATTGCAGAATAATCTACATACTGCTCAAACGCTTCCGTACCAAGAGGCGTGGAGAGCGCATCAATGAACACTATGTTCTCGTATTGCTTATCGGCAACAGCCGCCTTTATTGTCTTGCGGAAAGCAGTAGCTTCAGCGTCGTCTTTGGCGAATGCGATGACGGCGTGGAAATGCCACCCCGTGGGCTTATCACAGATGATGTTAATCGTCCGCGTGAAATCAGCCGATGTTACAGTAGTGATTTTTCCCGTGTTCGGTTCGGACTCGAAACGCAAACGAAGCGCGGGAGGCAGCGATAGCACGGTAGCAAGCCCGCCCTCGGTCACCAGTTTAGAGGTAGTACTGCTCTGTCGCACGTCTTTTTTATGGCTGTCGATTTTAGCTTGGTCGCCCGCAAGAACGGCGGCAGCGTAGACATACCGACCTCCACTTATTGGGTTTGAAACCAGAATACCCTTTTCCTTCAGCCCTTTTGCTATGTTCTTGCAGGACACATCCAAGCCGGAGGTTATACCCTCGAAGACATAGCTGAGGTTTTGCTCCGTCGCTTTAAAAAGGTCAATCGTTCCACCCAAGCGCTGGTCTATCGCTTGCATGATGAGAATAGCCTTGAGGACGGCTTTTTCGTCTTCTCTTAAATTCTGTTGTTGCGGGAATGTATCCAGAATAAGGCGGATATCAGAGGTCAGATTGTCCCTGCCTTTTTCATAGAAGAAGTTCCACAGCATATCCACCGTAAGGATCGGATGGTCGTCTAAGGGGCCAGTGTTCTCGATAAACCACTGGAATGCCTTCACGTCGTCCGTGTTGGATGATTTAATGAAATCGAACATGCTGCGCTGGTTGGACTTGAACGCGGAGGCGATGTTCTTAAGGAGTAATGCCGCCATAGGGTGCAACGGCATAATGTCTTTCATAACCTGCGGATCAGTAATTTTCGCCACTTTCATTACCGCAGCACGCGATGAACTGACCCTGCCGTTCAGGTCGTCAGCCATTATATCCCAGGCGCCGCTCGCCTTTGCAGCAGGTTTAACGTTGAAGGCGTGACCGATAAGGTTGAAGGCAATGTTGTCAGGAAGAGCGATTTGAACAGGGATGAAGCGATCGCGCACTTTTGTCCAAGTCGAATCTGCCGTAGTAAATAGTTGCCCCGACTCGTGCGTAACCACGATGAAGTAGAACGGTTTTAAGTTAACGAGTTCGGCAATTTTCTGGAACTCGGAAAGGCTCTCACGATTGTTCTTGAAGTAGTCGGAGAATTCGTCCCAAATAAAGACGATTTTCACGTTGTTCTGGTCGATAATATCCGTCAGCCAAGCGAGGAGCCTGTCTGCATTGATATTCAAAGCGGTAATACCTTCCTTGTCAGCAAGACGAAAAATGTTGTCCATCAGGTTCTTGACCTCGCCGCCTTTTCGGAGTGCAGTCAATACTTCGTCTGTGTTCGATTGGGAAAATAATGCCGACCACTCTGGCTTCTGAAGAAGCGCATCAAAGAACAGCTTATGCGACGGCTCGTCAATCCACGCGATAACGCTTTCTTTCAGCGTGTTTTCGCCTTCATAGAGATTCTGCTCCACGAGCGCAGCTTTGAGGCTGTCCTGTATGGCAAGGAAAAGATCGCGGGGCGAGCCGATGCCGCCAGAAGCGTAGCGGTGAGCGGTCACGATGCCTTTCTGCTTATGTCCTAAAAGTTTTTCGAGCAGGTCGGACTTTTTCTTCAAAGGCTCATACCGATTCCAATATTCACGGAGTTCGTCTTCTGGCACTTCGAGAATTTTCTTCAGCGCATAGGCGCACTGCGACTTACCTGTGCCGTATGCACCCTCAATCCAAAGGGAACGCTTCTCCTGACGGGAAAGCACCCGTTCCATGTTGGTCAGCATATCGATGAACGTCTGGTGCGGATATGTTCTTGTCCAGAAATCAGGACTTGCTGCAGCGATCGACGAGTCGTTTATCTGCGGAAAATATTCTTCGTCAATATCGAAGTATTCGCGGTATTTGTTAGTCATTTGTGTTCCCCTCCTTAAACAGTCCGAGTACATCAGACGAAGTTTTGTCTTCCGCGAGTGTAATTTTCTCAAGGTCATGCGTAAACGAAGCTGTTATGTATTCTGGGTATTTTGCCGATAAGCCAAGCAGCAGTGGCGTCATATCTTCGCGGTCAAGCCCGAATATCCGGGTCGGGCTTACCCCGTCTCGGTCGATGCTGTCGTTGAGCAGCGTGGCAAGATTGAACTCCTTGAAGTCGTTGCACTTTTCGGCAAATTTAAACAGACCGTATAGTACCACGCGCGGGTCGGTTACAGAGCATTTCGAGCGAACAAAGTCACCATCGTCAGTGACATGACCAAAGTGGAGGACAGTGCCGAGCGGGTTTTCAGTTAGACGCTTGAAAGCGTTAATGATACTTGAGATATTGTCTTTGCTCTGGCCATCTGCCGTGAGGCTATCCTCCAATTCACTCCGTCGGTATGCTCTACCAATATCCATTGCCTTAACATACCATTCCATTTGGGGGTTGTTGGCAACCAGGTTAACAAGCATAAGCCCCAAGAATGTGTCGGTATCCCAACCTATTGAAACACCCATCTGTGCGAATGCCGTCACGTCATCTTTTGATATGAGATCAGCATCCTTAAGAAAGCGCTTAAATTTTGTTTTCTGAACGGGACCCAGTGAATTTTCTGCAAGGAATTCACGTTGCTGTTCAAAGAAATCGCTGAACCATTCAGTTTTGGGTGCATGGTTGCTAAAGCAGTTAATAGATTTCATTTTTTCTTCTTCTCCTCTCGGTATTTTCAGTGAATCATATGCTAAACAACCTGCATTCATTGAATGGCATTCAAAGCAGTGTTGGCAGTTCGTTATTTTCACTCCGTTATCAAAGGTGATGCAGCCGTTCTTGCATATGGCTTGGCAAGTCTTACATTCAAGACAATACGCCGCTTTTCTAAAGGTATATCGAAACAGCTTTCCAAACAGCGGGTTATCCTTTGCACTTTTACCCGGCAACCTTACGGTATACCCCTTTTTGTTGGGCGTGCAAGTAAACGAATAATGCTGACCTCCAAAAAGAATGGTGTATTCATTTCCGTTGCCCAGTAGATCACCGAGAGTCTTTATCCATTCTCGCCAGTCAGTCTTCGGCGAAACAACTTCTATGCAAAGGTCTCCGCCAACGATGCTTTCGGAATTTTGTGGCTTGTTGTCAGTAAGATATCTTCCATTTTTCCTCGCGTTCCAACCACCGTTTGCGACATAGTTTTCTGCGGTAATTGTCGACCGTGCATTACTGTTTCGAATGCGCGACAAGAAGACTTCTGTCTCCTGCGGGTAGTTGGCGTGCTCCGTAAAACTTGCTTTACCGCCGCCCATGGGGCAGCAGATACAGCCGACACGCGCACTTCCTTTCTTATACGCCTCGTTAATCAAAATGTCGTTCGCATATATATAAAGCCATACCTCTGCGGAAGTCCACTCAAGGATAGAGTTATGGCTGTACTGTCCTTTTTGTTTTTTGCCGTAGTTCTCGTACTCATATTCGGCGCGGGTAGCGCTCTCCTGTGCGCGAACGCCGACGAAAGCCAAGCCCGTGTAATCGTCCTTTCCCGTAATTTCCCGCAGTTTCAGCGTTTGCGGTGTGCTCTTATGTACGCTGCAGCACCAGCGAAGCGCTCTCGATGGGGGGCCGAACAACTCCCACGATTGTTTCGGCTCAAAGTGCGACTTTGCGGTATAGAACGGGATTTCCTCCTGCTCGCATAACTCATGGGTCTTTCTTATCACGTCATATGTGTCGGGGAATTCCATCCCTGTGTCGCCAAACACGACTACGAAGCTACCTTTGGGGAGCGCCTTCTTTACAAGGTCAAGCAAAACAGCACTGTCCTTGCCGCCAGAAAAGGCAACGTGGAAAAGATCAAGTATCCCCGTGTACTTTTTATAGATAGCCAGTATCTTCTTGACCGTGGTCTGCTCGATGATTGCAAGCATCTCTCGGTTTGCCGCCACCATTGCCGGAATATCGATGTGACGCAGGGCGTTTCCGTTCGGCTCGGGCGACACCTGCTTACCGTTCTCGTCCGTCGGGATTATGATTTCCGGTGCGGTATAAAGGTTGCCACCTTTCAGCTTGGCAACGCAAACGCCGCGATACCAGTAAGTGTTCGCCTCAGCCCACATATACGGCAGCTCGGTCTGCTTATCATATTTCCAGTATTTATCAAATCCCAAAACGTCAAGCTCCGCAGCATAGACGGGGCGCGGCTCCTTGGAGAAGCCCGTAGGTGAGGAATTCAGCAGTATTCCGCCTGTTTTTCTGTCGTATGTATATGAATACATGGCTAATCCCTCCTCTCTCGTATAACCTTCGCCTGTTCTATCAATTTTTCGATCTTGGCATAAGACCGCTTGCCGATATAGCCGTTGCTGCACAAAAACTCAACGACATCAGCTTTATCAAGTTCCACGCCGGATGCGGCAACAGCATCTGCCATTATCTCGGTGTAGGTAAGCTCGCAGCTTTTACGAACAATCGCTCCCGCGTTCCGTGAGTTCACCGCCAGCACCTCGAAGCGGAATAGGCGGCTGAACCTGCGGCAGTAGCTTTCGAGCAGGAACAGATTCCAGACCTGCCCGCAATGAGGGAATGTGGCGAATGTCGTAATGCTCTTTAGCGGCAGGTAATCGCCTGTCACAAAAAGGTCGAGCGCGTCGTCAATTCTATCGATGTCGAAACGGACGCATCTCTCGGCTACAAAGATGTCCTTGGCGGTTCTTACCAAGACCGCATAGCCTGCCTCCATAGGTATCCAGCGGTGTGTTTCTCCTGTAAGTTCTCGCTCATAGTCAAGCAAGTCCTGCAGAGAGCATTTATCAATTTTGCGGCAATGTTCTTTCATTATGGTAAGTGCATCGAGCGTATCGCCCTTGCGGGTTATGATTTTGCCGCGCTTATTATATTTATTGGAAAGAACAATCGCAAACACGGCGTTATGAATTGCCGTGAGCGTTAGTTCATAATTATGTTCTTCTAATTCA
>ENA-UOUL01004651-UOUL01004651.1-bioreactor-metagenome-genome-assembly--contig:-NODE-4651-length-12502-cov-3.470584_pt1 | contig 12502 bp, 8 predicted proteins | sample MGYA00249838_ERZ747220 | MGnify/ENA primary metagenome ERZ747220 (study PRJEB28778, sample SAMN05720191) | bioreactor metagenome | isolation source: Anaerobic biogas reactor | place: USA:Washington...
AGCAGCCCGCAATTCAGCCTTGCGGCGATGGTTGCACCACCTTGGGAGGGGTGCGTCAGCATAAGCGGTCCTGATGGACGCGAGGCGCGCGAATGGTACGCGCAGACCGGTTTGGCGCTCTTCACGTGGTCAAGCCTGGCGGGAGGGTTCCTCTCAGGCCGCTACAGGCCTGACAACCTCGACAGCTTGACCGAGGGACGCGATCAACTGGTGAAGCGGAGTTATGTCAGCCGGACAAACTTCGAGCGATTGGAACGCGCGCAGCGCCTCGCCGCCGCAAGGGGGCTGACGCTGCCCCAAGTCGCGCTCGCCTACAGCCAGAACCACCCCTTGAACCTGTTCTCGCTCGTGGGCTGCCGGTCGCTCGCGGAGTTCGCCGACAACGCTGTCGCCCTGGAGACGCCGCTGACTGCGGAAGAGATTATCTGGCTGGAGACGGGGGAAGGAGAGATCCTGTGACCGAGACAATTCACTGGGGCATTCTGGGGACGGGCAATATCGCCCACAAGTTCGCGCAGGGATTGCAGGCACTTCCCGACGCTGTGCTGCTTGCCGTGGGCTCACGAGCCCAGGAGACTGCCGACGCGTTTGGCGAGGAGTTCAGTGTGCCGCACCGGCACGCCAGCTACGAAGCGCTGGCCGCCGATCCTGACATTGACATCATCTACATCTCGACGCCTCACAGCTTTCACTACGAGAACACGCTATTGTGTCTCGATGCGGGCAAACACGTGATATGTGAGAAGCCCTTCGCGATCAATGCCGTCCAGGCCAGGGAGATGATCTCGCGGGCGCGGGCGCATGGGTTGTTCTTGATGGATGCAGTATGGACGCGCTTCCTGCCGGTTATGGTCAGGCTGCGCGAGATCCTGGGCTCCGGGGCTCTGGGCGAGGTTCGTATGGCGCAGGCCGATTTCGGATTCCGCGCGGCGGCCAATCCAGAGAGCCGGCTCTTCAACCCACAGCTCGGCGGCGGCGCCTTGCTCGACGTGGGTATCTACGTCGTGCAGTTCGCGTCAATGGTCTTGGGCGAACCGCCGGTAGATATCACTTCGCAGGTACAGATGGGTGAGACCGGGGTCGACGAGCAGTCCGCGCTGGTCTTTCGCTATGGGGCGGGGCAATTGGCGCAGCTCAGTTGCGCCATTCGCACCACCACTCACCACGAGGCTTCGGTTTTCGGCACAGAGGGCCGTGTGCGCCTGCACTCGCCCTGGTGGCGAGGCACGACGCTGACCTTCTGTCGCTCCCCTGGCGTTGAGGGTGGCGAAACCGAGACTCTGCCCTTTGCCGGTAACGGGTATAATTACGAGGCTGCCGAGGCGATGGCCTGCATTCGCGCCGGCAAGCTCGAGTCGAGCGTGATGCCGCTTGACGAAACTCTCCAGCTGATGGAGACGCTCGACGTTATTCGTGCCCAATGGGGGCTCCGTTATCCGATGGAGTAGCTATCGCTCGACTCGCCCGGCGCCTGAAGTTCAAGGGGCTTGGGGCGGTCATATATGGATTCAGGGAGGCAAGACTAGGTAATGGCTATGGATCGTGTAGAGGGTACGGACAGGGCCTGTGAGGCCGAGTGTGCCGGGACATCGTCGGCAGGCCTGTCGGGTCTGGTGTGCAACATCCAACGGTTCTCGGTTCACGATGGACCCGGGATCCGCACAACCGTTTTCCTAAAAGGGTGTACGCTTCGCTGCTTCTGGTGTCACAACCCTGAGAGCATCGGACGTGGTCTGGAGCTGCAGCTTCATCCGGATCGCTGCATTGGCTGCGATGAGTGCTCGCGTGTCTGCCCGACGGGGGCGCAGGAGGTTACCGCCGACGGCGAGCGGGTCTACCATAGGGAACTGTGCATTGCCTGCGGGGCGTGTGTTGAGGTCTGCTACGCCGGCGCGCGCGAGTTGACCGGACGCGAGATGACCGTTGACGCGGTTGTCCATGAGATCTTGCAGGATAGCCCTTTCTACGAGAACTCCGGCGGCGGAGTTACCCTATCGGGCGGCGAACCTGTCTACCAACCCGAGTTTTCGCTCGAGGTGCTGCAGCGGTGTCGAGACGCAGGGATCCACACCGCGATCGAGACCGCGGGGAACGTTCCCTGGGAAAAGCTCGCACTGCTCATGCCGGTGACGGATCTGGTCGCTATCAGCCGCTACGACTGGATGCAGTTCAAGACCGCCACACTCGTCAACATTAACCGAATGGTAGTGAGCACCGTTCGCGAATACGCCCCCGACACGCTGGTGGCGATGCAGGTCGAGCTCGAGCCTGGCGAGAACGCCGTGCTCAAGCCCAACGTGACCGTCGGCGAGAACTACGCCGATCCCGACACGGGCATCACGACGCATCCGGGCTTTGTCCAGGGCGCCATCGAGCACCTGCAAGCAGCCATCCAGGCCGAACCGGACAACCCCGACCATCGCCTGCACCTGGCGCGCGCCCTGGCGCAGGAGCCGCGCGTGCTGCTGCTGGACGAGCCCACCTCGCATCTCGACCTGGCCAACGTGCGCCGCATCCTCGGCGTGCTGCGGTCGTTGCGCGCCGACGGGCGTACCATCGTGCTGACGACGCATGATCCCAACGCCGCCGCCGCCATCGCCGATGACGTGCTGCTGATGCGAGGGGGGCAGGTGATCGCCGCGGGGCCTACGGGGAGCGTCATGGACTCGGAGCGGCTGAGCGCCACCTATGGCGTTACCGTGGAGGTGGTCGAGGTGCGTGGCCGCCCTCTGGTGCTGAGCCATGATCTGGACGGGGCGCCCGACCGGGGCGCCTGATAGAAAAACGATAGAGGAGGCAAGAGACGTGGAACGCATAACGGATTGGGCGGCGCTGTGGCGCCAACTCGTGGAGGTGCGGGACATTCGGCACGCACAGGACCCGGAAGGGTCCGGGGATGCGTGGCGCGAGCGGGCGCGGGGTTTCCATCGCAGGGTGCGCGAGCGCTGGACGCGACCCGATTCGAGCCGCGACTTTTTGCTGTCGCAGATCGACGGCGATACGACGGTGCTCGATATCGGCGCCGGCACGGGCTCGTGGTCCATCCTGCTGGCGCGCAAGGCCCGGCAGGTTACGTCCCTCGACCCATCGCCGGCGATGCTCGAAGTGCTGCGCGAGAACGTCGAGGCCGAGGGCCTCGACAACGTGGTCATCGCCCAGGGCGCCTGGCCCGAGGCCGAGGTGGCCATGCACGACGTGTCGCTCTGTTCCCACGCCATGTACGGCGTGGCCGACCTGCCCCTCTTTGTGCGGCGCATGATGGCCGTCACGCGTCGGCGCTGTTTCCTGTTGATGCGGGCGCCCGTGGTGGGAAGCGTGATGATGCAGGCGGCGCAGCGCGTGTGGGGCCAGCCCCACGATAGCCCGAATTTCGTCGTCGCCTACAACGTGCTCATGCAGATGGGCCTGTATGCCAGCGTGCTCATGGAGAACACGGGCGCCTGGGGCGCGTGGACCAACGCCAGCCTCGACGAGGCGTTCGATGAGACAAAGAGCAAACTGGGGCTGATGGGGCCCAGCGAGCACGATAGCTACCTGCGGGGGCTGCTGGAGGAGCACCTCACCTATCAGGACGATAAGTGGGTGTGGCCCCCTTCCATGCGCTCGGCGCTGGTGTACTGGGACGCAAGAAGCTAGAATCCAGCCAGTGGGTGGCGTTACTGGCCCCTGGCGCACGCGAAAGGAGTCAATGATGGACGCAGTGTACGAGGCGATAGTGCAGGCGCGCCGGCGCGGCGAGGGGGCGGTATTGGTCACCGTGGTGGATGTCCAGGGGACAACGGCGGCCCGGCTCGGGGCCAAGATGCTCGTCAGTGTGAACGGCGAGCGCGTGGGGACCATCGCGGGTGGTGCCCTCGAGCGGGCGGCCGGCGCCAAGGCCCGCGATCTCGTCACGATGCGCCAGTCCCAGCTGGTCCGTTACGCAACGACGGCGGATGACCGTGCCCTCGAGGGCGAGGCGATCGGTGAGCCATGCGTGGCCCACGTAGCGCTCTTTTTCGATTTCATCGGACACAGCCATCACGCCTTTCTCTTTGGCGGCGGTCATGTGGGCAAGGCTATCGCGCGACAGCTTGGCCTGCTGCCCTACTTTGTCACCGTGGTCGACTGCTGGCCCGAGTATCCGGATGCGGTCGAGGGCGCCAACCGGGTGGTCATTGCCGAGTATGAGGCTGCCCTGCAAGATGAGCCCGTGCCGCTTGGTAGCTATTTCTTTGTGGCTACCTCGTCGCATGAGTTGGACTATGTCGCCCTACGCCGAATCATGGCGTCGGGTTGGGAGCCCGCCTACGTGGGGATGGTTGGCTCGGCGCGCAAGGCCGAGACCCTTGCCGCCCGCCTCCGGAACGACCTGAGCGACGCGGCGCCCTGGGACGCGCTCTACTCTCCCGTTGGTCTTGACATCGGCGGCCCCACGCCCGAAGAGATCGCCGTCGCGGTCGCCGCCGAGATGCAGGCGGTGCGCTATGGCAAGGCGGGGCACCGCCACATGCGCCTGGGACACACCCAGGAGTAACCCTATCAGAGTGAGGTGAACTCGACGTGTCGACTGCAAGCAACTATCGCGTACGTGCCGTCTACTGTGACCATCGCGCCGACGACGAGGAGGTCTACCAGTCGCTAAAGCGCGCCACCGATCCCCTGGAAACCTCGTGGTCCAAGCTCCAGGCGGCGAAACGCATCACCATCAAGTTCAACCAGGCATGGCCACCCGAGCGCCTCGTGTACCTCGACGGCAACCTTCAGGAACTCGTGGATTTCAAGGTGGCCCGCGCCACGTTGCGCCTCCTGCGTGAGCGCACCTCGGCCGACATCGTCTGCACTGAGATCAGCACCGACGCTGCACACTCGGGACGCCCGGTAGAAGAGAACATCACGCTGATGCCCCTGCTCGAGGAGTTCGGCGTCGCGTTCTTTGACGGCAACAAGCCCCCGCACAAGGTGTTTCCGGTGCCCGGGGGTGGGCGGATGTTCCGGCAGTACCTGCTCCCCGAGTGCGTGGTCGATACGGATGCCTTTGTGTCGGTGCAGCCGATGAAGAACCATGCCTTTATGGGGGTCACCCTCAGCCTGAAGAACCTTTTTGGGCTGCCCGTCATGGAGCCGTACGGGCGTACGCGCTCCTACTTTCACCACATCATCCGCCTCTCCCACGTGCTGGTGGACCTCGCCCTGCTGGCCCGGCCTGCCCTCAACATCATCGACGGCCTGGTGGGACAGTCAGGGCGCGAGTGGGGCGGCCAGGGGCGTATCTGTGACACCCTCGTGGCGGGCGATCACACCATCGCCACCGACGCCTGCGGCGCCTACCTCATGGGCTTCCACCCTCTGATCGACTGGCCACACCAGCCGTTCGTGCGTGACCGCAGTTCCCTGCGCATCGCCCACGAGTGTGGCTTTGGCACCGCCGACCTGACCAAGATCGATTTCGAGACCGAGGTCGAGGCGCCGGTGGCGTCCTTTCGCACGGTAGAGACCGACCCCTTTGAGACGGTCCTGGCGTGGCGGCGTTCTACCTGCGAGCAGGCGCTGTACTACCGTGACAACCAAAAACGCCTGACCTCCAAGTACGCCGGGGAGTACATCCTGCTCCAGGACAACGAGGTCAAGTGGCACAACAAGAGCAGCGAACTGGGCATCAGCCGGCGCGAGTTGGCCGGCCCCGCCAAGCAGAGCGCCATGTTCCTCAAGCTGGCCGACCCCGACGAGGCCGAGGGGGAGCACTTTGAGGTGTACGAGGAAGAACTGGCGCGTTTGAAGGCGATGGGGTGGTGATCAGGGCGTGACGTGCGCCGCGTTCGCCGCCGGGGAGGGCGCACGAGCCCACGGCGATTGCCAGGGATGCAGCCGGGCCCGGCTGTGTCCTTGCATAGACGAGTCTGCGATGGCTGGCGCCACGCGTAGCGGCCCTCCCGAGCAGAGGAGGGCCGCTACGCCGCGGTACGGCGCGAGTCCTCAACACAACCGTAAGGAATCCTCATTGTGCAGGGCGCGGGCGAAAGATGCCCGTCGATGGCGCACCTCACGGCGTGCCCTCAGTGGCTGGATGGCGCGCCATGGCCGAGATCCCGCCCTCCTATCGCGACACCGCTGGCAGGTAGACGTGATCCGTGGCGACCATCAGCGCCACGTTCTCCTCCTGCACAGCATCCTCCACCAGCACGCCCAGCGGCGCTGTGGCGGTGAGCGCGATCCGGCCCCGATGCAGCCCCGGCGCCAGGCCGGTCGCGCCGATGCTGAACCGCACCGGCTCGCCCAGCGTCCCCTCGCCCGCCTGTAGCGTCAGGCGCCCGTCCAGGGGCGTACCCGGGACGACCGCCGCCTGCCAGTTGAGCCGCCCATAGCTCAGGTTGTCGAGCCATAGCTCCCCGCTGGCGACCCCCTCGGCCCCTACATCCACGACCACGACCCCCGTGCCGCGCCACGCGGCGGCACTCGGCACAAAGCGCTTGTCCATCGCCGTCAGCGCCGCCTCGGCGGGGCGCCCCTGTACGCTAAAGAACGCCATCTGGTCGCAGCCAGAGGCGATGCTGTAGTTGAAAAAGAACATGGCCCCCATCCAGGGATAGTGCGCCGCGGCGTACTGGTAGGCGCCGACGAGGTTGGCCGCCTGCGCCTCGGGGGAGACGACCATCCACTGGAAGGCCACCATCGTCGGGTCGTCCCAGCACTCGGGCCGGCCCACCAGCCGCGGGTCGACGATCCAGCCGAACTCGGTGGCCCAGATCGGCTGGGGGAGGCCGAACTCGTCGTGGAGGATGGCGTGGATGCGTTCCACGCCGCGGAAGCAAAAGTCGTTGGCCCCGCAGGCCGACGAGCCGGGGGCGGCGTCGTAGGGGGCGCTGAACCCATAGGGGTGGTAGCCCAGGGCATCGAAGCAGGCGCCGGCGCCCGCCCGCAGCATCTCGCGCAGGAACTCGCGCTCGTCCTGGTAGTACACCGGGCACCAGCTCACGCCGGGGGCGCAGTAGCCCTGGTGCCCCTGCCACTCGAAGGGGATGCGCCCCGTGGGGGCCAGGCCCGCGGATACGACGAGGGCATCGGGGTCGGCGGCCTTGATGGTGGCGTAGGCGCGGCACAGGGCATGGGCATAGTCACCCGCGTTCGGCGGGGCGCCCCAGCCATAGCTGGCGTCGAGGTTGGGCTCGTTGCCGATCTCGTAGGCGTCGGCGACCTCCGCCCACTGCCGGACGTCGTGCTCCAGGTCCACCAGACAGCCGTCGAGGGTGGCGAGGTCGCTCGCCTGGAGGTCGATGCGTACGAGCTTGCGCGCCTCACCCCCGGCCGGGCGGCCAAGGGTCTTGATCCAGTCAAAGCCCAAGGCCTCGACGCCGCCGGTGGTGCCATACCCCAGGTGGGGCGGCGCCTCGGCGCGGGCGGTGGGAGCCGGGAAACTGCCGACCAGCGCGATCAGTGCCACGACAGCGAGCGCAAGGCGTCGGCCGAGGCGAGGTCTTGGTCCCAAGGGGCCCTCCCACCGCGCTGTGGCGGGCGCGGGTGTTGCACGAGACGACGGCCCGCCCCCAGGCGGGCCGTCGTCGGATGAGACGCGATTGGTGCCGAGATGGGCGCGAGTGTAGCCGCACCCCGCGCGCCCGTCAACCGGCCTTGCCCATATGACGGTCAGTGGCCGGTGTCTGCTGGCCAGCACAGGGCGGCCCAGCGCTCACAGTTCGCACGCGCGCACCGGGCAGGAAAAGTCGCGCAAACATGGGCAGGGCATCGCTTTCGGCTTCCCTCTGCCGGCCTTCTATGCTACAGTGCGGGGCGACCGTGTCGCTGACGCCGCGGGGCGCGTGCCGGATGGGCGGCGCGGGTGACTCGCTATCAGACTCCATGAGCAACCGGAGGAGGTCAGGCAATGGCGCGTTCCAGGGTCACTGCAGGCATCGTTGGGCTCGGTTTGGCGGCCCAGGCGCACGTCAAGGGCTACGAGACCCATCCCCTGGCGGAGGTGGGCGCCGTGTGCGACGTCGATCGAGAGCGCGCCGCTCGGTTCGCCGCGGAGCACCGTATCCCACGCGTGTACACCGCCTATGAGGAGCTGCTGGCGGACCCCGCGATCGACGTCGTCGATATCGCGACACCCACCTATCTCCACGCCACGATGACCCGGCAGGCCGCCCTGGCGGGCAAGCACGTCCACTGTGAGAAGCCGTTCTGCACCAGTGTGGCCGAGGGGTTGGACGCTATCGCGGCGGTGCGCCAAAAGGGCGTCAAGCTGGTGGTTGGCGAGACGTACGTCTTTATCTCGGCGCACATAAAGGCGCGCGAGCTGATCGCGTCGGGAGCGATCGGGCGCCCGCTGCAGATCCGCCAGCGCCACGGAGCTTGGCTGGAGCGCAAGCAGGGGCTCGCCGAGGGCGCCCCGATGGACCGCAGCTGGCGCCTCGACCCCGTCAAGTCGGGTGGCGGCGACTATACCTGGATATTCGACCACGCGGTGCATTTCTTTGCAGCGGCCGAGTACCTGATGCTTGACCAGCCGATTGCCGAGATCTATGCCTTGAGCGGTAGCAACCGGGCGCTGCCCGGCCAGAGCGGCGCCGCCCATGACCCCTACACGACGGCCGAACGCGATATCCCCATCATCACCTGGAAGTATGCCGACCCGGCCTGCCATGGCGTTTGGATGCGGGCGGAGCGGCTGAATGGCAAGTACGATTTCATGCGCGGTTTCAGCACCATTGTCTGCGGCCAGACGGGCATGCTGGAGGTGCTGGGCGAGGGTGGACATAATCTCCTCTGGGAAGGGAAGCAGCAGCACCTTGTCTTGCATCGTGAGGGGCAAGCGGCGGAATGCTGGCGCTTTGACGAGGGGGGCGACGAGGTCTGGGAGTCCGACATTGCCTACTACAGTCAGGGACACATCCACCAGGTGCACCATCTGGTCGATTGCATCCTCGCCGACCAGGAGCCGCGCTATACCGGGGAGGATGGCGTCCACGCCGTGCAGTGCACGTTGGCGGCCATTCGTTCCGCGCGTGAGGGGCGTCCTGTGCGAGTGGAGGAGATCGATCCGGCATACGCCGCCTATGAGGGGGCAGCGTCGTAGCATGCTGCCCGCGATGTGACATAAGCAACCGCGGGCCAGGCGCTCAAGCCATCTGGAGGGAAGGGCCATGGGTGAGGCAGACACGACCGCACAGAAGAGTACACTCCTGGCCGAGCAGCGCCGCGACCGGGCGCAAGCCATCGCCAGAGCGGGCGGGCTCGAACAAGCCCTGCTGCAGGGGGCGCTGCCCCGACGCATCGACACCACCGTCTCCGAGGCACTGGTGCTCGGACTGCTGCGCCAGAACGTACGCGTCTTTGTGGGGGTGTTCGGACACGGCACCACCGAGGTTGGTGAGGTGCTGCGCCTCTATGAGGAGGCCGGCCTGGTGCGCACCTGCGGGGTCAGGCACGAGACCGAGGCGGCTCACGCCGCGATGGCGCTGCGCTGGGTGACCGGTGAGAAGGCGGCCGTCTTTACCTCGATCGGGCCGGGCGCGCTCCATGCCATGGCCGGGTCGCTGGCGGCGGCCAGCGACGGCGTGGGCGTCTGGCATCTCTATGGCGACGAGACGACCGAGGACGAGGGCCCGAACATGCAGCAGATCCCCAGGGCCGAGCAGAACCTGTTCCTGCGGCTCTGCGCTACCATGGGGCGCGCCTATACCCTCCACACGCCCCTGGCCCTGGGGGCGGCCCTTCGGTACGGGCAGAACGCCGTAGACCACCCGCATCGTGCGGGGCCTTTCTACCTGCTCCTGCCGATGAACGTGCAGCCCTGTGCGCTGCCGGCGTTCAACCTCGACGAGCTTCCCGTTGTGGCGCCCCCGAGGCTGGGTGCGGCGGCCGATGACGGCGCGTACGCGCGGGCGGCGGAGGCCCTGCTCGCGGCGGAGCGCGTCGTGGTTAGGGTGGGAGGAGGAGCCCGCCAGGCGGGGCCCGAACTCTTGGAACTCCTGGACCTGGTGGACGGCGTCGCGGTTGTGAGCCCGGTCGTTTCGGGCATCATACCCTATGGGCATCCGCGCAACATGCTGGTGGGCGGAAGTAAGGGCTCGCTGTGTGGCAACTATGCGATGGACGAGGCCGACCTGCTGGTGGCCATCGGCACGCGCTTTGTGTGCCAGTCCGATTCGTCGCGCACCGGCTATCCGAACGTGCGCCAGGTGATCAACATCAACACCGACGTCGAGGCAGCCATGCATTATGCGCACACCACGAGCTTTGTCGGTGACGCGGGGCCCACCTTGGCGCGCTTGAACGAGGAACTGCGCCGCCTCAAGCCCCACCATCGGGACGGCGATGGCCGCCCCTCGGCGTGGCTGACACGCTGCGCGCGTCAACGCCAGGCCTGGGAGGCGTTCAAGGCCGAGCGCTACCGGCATCCCACGCTACATGATCCCATGTGGGGTGGCGAGGTGCTCACGCAGGTCGCGGCGATCAAGGTGGCGACCGACTGGGCGCGCGCCCAGGACGTTCCTGCCTTCTTTGATGCCGGCGACGTCCAGGCGAACGGCTTTCAGATCGTCGAGGATGAGCGGCTGGGGCGCACCTTTAGCGAGACCGGGGCGAGCTACATGGGCTTTGCCGTCTCGGCGCTGCTGGCGTCAGCCCTGGCCACACGCCCCTTCTATGGACTGGCGATCTCGGGTGATGGCTCATTCACCATGAACCCGCAGATCCTCATTGACGGCGCCCAGCATGGCGCGCGCGGGTGCATCCTATTGTTGGACAACCGGCGCATGGCGGCCATCTCGGGCTTGCAGATGGCCCAGTACGGCCAGGACTATGCCACGAGCGACGGCGTGGCGGTGGACTATGTGGCCTGGGCCAAGGCCATCCCGGGCATCGCGGCCTTTGACGGCGGCCGTTCGCCCGAGGCGCTGAGGGCCGCCCTGACCCAAGCGCGGGCGCACCCGGGGCTATCGCTCGTGCACGTGCCCGTCTACTACGGACCCGACCCGTTGGGGGGACTGGGGGCGTTCGGGCGCTGGAATGTGGGAAACTGGGTGCAGGACACGCAGGCGCTGCGCCACGAGATCGGCCTGTGAGGGGGGCGGCGCACGCGCCCTCATTCCAGTAGGGCGGGAGGGGGTCGAACCCTCACGGCCACCGGATTTTGAGTTCCAGCCGGCCAGACCGTCCCCGCCCCTCACTTGGCGATGATAGGCCCCCCTCTTGTCCCTGTCAACGCGCCGACGCAGGGCAATCGCATACTAACCCCGCAGCACCTTCAGCAGGTAGTCATGGTCCCAGGCGGCCCGGAGCCGCTTGGCGTGGATGCCGCCCTTGGCGGTTCTCTCCCGCTTGAGCAGGTTCAGCGCCAGGCGCCGCAGCACGGAGAATAGGTGCGGCGCATTGCCCACGCGGACGCGGCTCTCATCCTCGCGGAAGGCGATATCCAGCACCCAGTGCAGGCGGTTCTCGATGCCCCAGTGCTCTCGCACACTCAGCCCCGCCTCCCGCGCATCACCCCCCAGGCTGGTGATGTAGTAGCGCGTCTGGCGCTGCGTCTTCGCCCCCATCCGGCGCTCTGCCTCCACGCGCACCAGGGCGCGCAGCCCCGGCCAGACGCCCCCCTCCGCCGTGCCCTGGATGTAGAGCAGGTGGTCGGTATCGGTGAGCACCGTGCAGCGGCGCCTCTCGATGCGCCCGTGCCCCTTCTCCACCCGCTCCCAGGCGTCGTGCGCCGTGTGGGCGTAGCCCTGCGCCTCCGCCTCGGCGAACGCCTCCTGCACCTTGGCGTGCAGCCGCGGCTGGTTGTCCTTGACCGCCAGCAGGTAGTCGCCGCCCCGGTCCAGGATCTGCTGGGCGATGGCCTTCTGGCAGCCCATGGCGTCCACCGTCACGATCTGCCCCGCCAGGTCCAGCATCTCCAGCAGCACGGGGATGGCGGTGATCTCGTTCGACTTCTGATCGACGCGCACCTGCCCCAGCACCACGCCGTTGGCCGCCGCCCAGGCGCTCACCAGGTGCAGCGGCCCCCGCCCCGCGGCGGCGTCGTGGGAGCGGCGCAGCGTCTTGCCGTCGATGGCGATGACCTGCCCGGCGGTGAGAGCGACGATGTCCTGCACCCAGCCCATGAAGGCGCGCTCAAAGGCCGCGGCGTCCAGCAGGGCAAAGACCCGCCCCAAGGTGTCGTGGGAGGGGATGCCGTGGGGCAGCTCCAGGAAGGTGCCCAGCCACGCCGCCTTGGCGCGGCCGTACGCCTCGACCTCCACCCAGCCGTCCGCACCGCAGGTCACGGCGCAGATGGCGATGGCGATGATGTCGATGAGCTTGTGGTCACACAGGTACTCCACGCGCGGGTCGGGGACGGTGGCGAAGTAGCGCAGGAAGCAGCGGTCGGCATGGTCGGTCATCGAGGCGAGGCCTTTCCAGTCAGGATGCCCCCATCCTACCATCCCCAGCCCGAGTATGCGATTGCCCTGGCCCTCCATCCCGGGGGACGGCGAAAGCCCGGCGGGTGACGTGGCTGCTCCCCTCACCCCCACACCCGCGCAATCAC
>ENA-UOUL01004653-UOUL01004653.1-bioreactor-metagenome-genome-assembly--contig:-NODE-4653-length-12496-cov-45.033658_pt1 | contig 12496 bp, 15 predicted proteins | sample MGYA00249838_ERZ747220 | MGnify/ENA primary metagenome ERZ747220 (study PRJEB28778, sample SAMN05720191) | bioreactor metagenome | isolation source: Anaerobic biogas reactor | place: USA:Washington...
GTCATTCTGAAGAAGTACGAGCCCGGCTGCATATTCTGCGGAAGCGTGGACAGAGTGAACAGACACAAGGGCCACAACGTCTGCGGCCGTTGCATGAGCGAAATGTCTAGGAAATCTGCCAAACAATAATCTCGATTCTGCCTCCCCCAAAAGGCCTGGTGCGGGGGAGGTTGGTTTCGTTTAATCGGGAAAGGAAAACGGTACGGCCATATCTATGAGGAGGCGATGGCCAGGCGGTAGGGCTCTTGGATTTGAACTTTGTATGACTGATATGGAGCAGGGGAGTTATGGCAGGAAAAATAGAAGGCATATGACCGTTATGGCCATTGCCTTCTAAAAATATCGCCTGGACTATTCAGGGGAGACTGAATTATGTAAATATACTACGCTTTCCTTTGTCATTTCGGTTAGACAGGCATGGCAGATGTTCTTGCCGTGGTGAACGGACAGGTCTTCGGCGTTGCCGCAGAAGATACAGGCGGGCTGATACTTCTTGAGGAGTATTCTATCGCCGTTGGTGTAGATCGCCAGCGGATCTTTCTCCTGTATGTTCATGGTTTTGCGCAGTTCCATGGGGATGACGATTCGCCCCGGATTATCCACGTTCCTTACGATTCCCGTAGACTTCATAATGCTATACATCCTTTCCTAAAATGGTATCGATTCTGCAATGGCGGCAGGGTCACTAATAAGATATTGCCCTGCTCATGCAAACAACGTTAGAATCATTGGCCAGCTCAACCAAGCAATTTTTGCAGATATTCCTGCCTTGGTATTTTATGATTTCGTCTGATTCGCCGCAGAATATGCAAACCGGCTGGTACTTCTGAAGTACTATGTATTCGCCGCTGGTATAGATTTCGACGGCATCCATATTGTTAATATCCATGTTGCGCCTGATTCCAATCGGAATGACAATGCGGCCCAGCTCGTCCGTCTTCCTTACACTCCCCGTCGATTTCAGCATAATTCTATTCCTCCTATATTATTTTTGTTTTCTATATTATTGAAGTTGCCCCTGTTATAAAACCACGTTAATATCCTGGGCAATGTCAGCCAGGCAATCTTTACAGACCTTCTTGCCGCGGTAATCAAACGTGGCTTCAGCATTACCGCAAAAGATACATGCCCGCTGGTACTGTTTTAGTATGATGCATCCCTCGCCCATGAAGATTTCAAAACTATCCTTATACTTTATGGTCCATGGTGTATCGCAGTTCTTTGGGAATGACTATCCAGTCCCGCGGCGGTGTAGAATCCAACCTTGTACTTGGACTGACAGGCACAGATCCCCAGGGCGATTGCCAGATGAGTTTTTCCGGTGCCGGAATTGCCAGCCAGGATAACATTTTCTTTGTCTTTAATGTACTGCCCCCGAGAGAGGGTGAGGATTTTGGACTGGTTAAGGTTTGGATTCTCCGCAAAATGGCTTTGAATACGGTAATGCATTCTGTTCCTTGCGGTTCTTGCCCTGTAATATTCGGGCCACAGCGGTCTTTAAATTGTCATAGATGATGGTCCGGGGCACCCCGCCAAAATACTCGAAGGCATTTCTGTGGCCTTCGAAAAATGCCTCTTGTTTGGCGGAGCGGAATGCCATCATGAATGGATCCCGGCTGCCAGACAGTTTGAGAATGAAGAGATATATCTTCTGCCGCTGACCCTTCAGGATTACTTCAGCCTCTGCCCAGTCGCATTGGGCATGGCTGCCCAGTTCATATTCCAAGGGGATGAAAACTTCTTGTTTATCCAATCCCAGTTGGATCTTCAAATCCCTGACGTAATGCCGAACAGTAGAATCATTTCCCTTAAACCCGTATTCCTCGCATAATCTCTCATATATCCTGGCCGCATTATGACGCTGTTTGCGGGGATTGGTTTGATCATGAATAATCCACTCGGTGATTATATCTTTAAAGGGATCCATCACCGGTCGTTTCTTAGCCTGGCGCAATTTGTACTTCGGGATAGTGGGCACCGCTTCATTGATTACTTTGCGTATGTATTGCCGGGAATGTCCAGTGTCCCGCGCTATCTGCCTAATCGGCGTCCCTTCAACATAATGCTGTTTCCTGATATACTCTTTACTAACCATCCCAATCATTCCTTTCCCTCCCGTATCCTATGTTTCCTCACAATTCATAAGATACAGGAAAGTGTGTTTGGGGTGGTCAACTTTTATGATACCGAAGACAAATAGTAACTAGAGCGAGCAATCCCTATCTTCTTCATCAGTCTGGTTATCGAGTAGGTAGTCTTTAACGCGCCGATCACCTGGGTTTTTTCCCTGTTGCTCAGGCCTCTCGGATTCTGAATGTCAATGAATTAGTTTACCACGTGACACCGAATTTGTTTGCCACCAATGACACCCAATAACTTTACCACTAGTGATGCTGAAAAAGTTTACCACTTGGGGCTTAAAAATAGGAAATACATTACTGCGAGTATCTCCCCAAGGTAGTTGCCAGGTCTAGGTCAGGATTTCCTGTTCAGCGCGATAGGGACGCTCCGAATTCATGTTCAAAACATGGGACCTAAAAGTCAGCCGATCGATCAAGGCCGTCACCATAGTGGTGTTTTCAAACATGGTTATCCAGCCCGAGAATTTGAGATTGGTTGATACTACAACACTCTGCCGTTCCGATCGATCGGCAATGACTTTGAACAGCAACTCGGACTGATGGCGATTAAAGGTTAGGTAACTCAGTTCATCGATGATCAGCAGCTCAGCCTTGGCGATTTGTTTTTCCAGTTTGAGCAGTTTCTTGTAATCCTGGGCCTCGATCAACTCATTAGAGAGGTTGGCAGCCGTGTAGAATTTTACGTTCATACCCTGCATACAGGCCTTGATACCTAAGGCAATGGATAAATGAGTTTTTCCGGTGCCCGGATTGCCAATCATTACGACGTTTTGGCGTTTGCTGACAAAATCACAGCTGGCCAGCTCCCGGATGAATGCCTCATTCAGATGTTCAAAGCGGCTGCAATCGAGTTCATCCATAGTCTTGATGTATGGGAACCCGGCTGCCCGGATCTTGCGCCGCTGGCTGCTCTCCAGGCGGGAGTCCAGTTCCATTTTCATAAGCGCGATCAGGAAATCCTCGTAACCCTTATCCGGACCCAGCTGCCGTATAATATCCTCGTAGTGGTTGAAGGCCGGAGTGCGTAATTGTTTGGCATATAGTTCTATCGTCTGGGCTGTTAAATTCATTGCTATGCTACCCCATACCTCTCATCATATTTACTCAAGTCGGTGGGGGTGATGGCAATATCTTGTTTGTTCCAAATGGCCTGGACCGGAAGAACTTCATGGAGACAACTCCTGATCACATCCACGGTAGGGACTATCCCTTGGGGCAGGGAATCCTTTAGGGCCAGGATACGTTGCTCGCCGTAATCAACACATAACCTAAGGAGTTTGACCATCTCCTGGTTGCCTCCGGGAAGCTGTCGGCCCCATTCCAACAGTTCGCGGGTGACGCTTTCCTTAACCGGCTTGGCCTGGAAAACCGATCTAGGTTTGCGTTCCAGCAGGTCCAGGTAGTGCTCCAGACGGTACTGGGTTCGGCCATGTCCGTAAATCCGAGGATATTTGGCTATGACCTGATTATCATGCAGGATGCTGATGGAGTTGGCATAGCCTTTAACGGTGACCTCTTTACGCAGGTACCTGGTGGGCACCGAGTAATTGTTCTTCTCGAAGCGCACCGTGGAAAAGTCACCTACCTTGGCCATAACAGTCTTACTGGTATCATAGCGGTAAACCGGAATAGAGCTAAGCAAAATCTGTTCTTCCTGGTAAAGGTACATTACCGGATGTTGGCGATTTTCCACTTTGTGATTTTGCCGGTAGGCCAAACAGTCATTCCAGAGTTTAAGGTTAAGTTCTTCGATATTAGCCACTCTGGGTACGGGCACCATGAAGTTTCTTCTGGCATAGCCCACCAGGTTTTCGACCAGGCCTTTCTCATTGCCCCTGGCCGGGTTACAGAAGTCAGTGGCAAAGGCATAGTGAGCACTGAAGGCCAGGTATCTGTCCTGCGGTTTGGCATAGATACCGAAACCTTCTTTAACGGCTACCCTGGCATTGTCAAAGATCACGCGTCTGGGGACGCCACCGAAGAAGTCGAACATTAGCTGCTGAGCTTCCAGAAATGCTTCGCCGTTGGCGGACCGGTAAACTTGAACAAATATATCGCAGCTGTAGCACAGCCGTCCGCAGAAGAGATATACTTTGGTCTTCTGACCATTCAGGTAGACGGTAGCTTCACCCCAGTCAATCTGCACAGCTTCACCGGGAGCATATGATAGGGGCACGCAACTCTGGGGCGGAACTGCCTGGACTGCTTTAAGATCACGGACTGCCTGGCGGATGGTCGAGTAGGACCCCCTGAAACCGGATTCATTAATTAGGCGGTCATATATCCTTTTGGCAGTATGTTTCTGCTTGCGCAGATTTTCATCCTCATCTTCTTTAAATCATCTCAGGATGAATTGTCTGACTGAATCCGTTACGACTTCCGCGTCCCGTTGATATACTTTGCGAACCTGGGGATGGGTAGCTCCTTCGCAGTATTTCTTAACGGTCTGTCGGGCAACTCCTAGTCTGGCCGCAATGGAGCGTATAGATTCGCCGTTAGAATAGCGGATTCGTATCTCGGAGTACATGTCCATTTCGATAATCACACCCTTCACGTCCTCCCGGTAAAATTGGTTACATTTTACGGGAAGACTGATTATGGGTGGTAAACTAATTCAGTATCAAATGGACCCGAAGTGGTCAACTTTTACGATATCATTCATAGTAATTGGGTAATCCTTTTCAGCTATCGGGCATTATACTTCACTATACGTAAAAATCGTTTGTAACCATTAAGCCCCTTAACCGAGTATCTTTTCAACCACAGACGCTTCATTTTTTCTTCCCCTATTTGGACAAGCGAATCTCCAATAATACACATAAAATAGTGATTTAGCCAAACCGATTCATCTATGTTTAGAGCTTGAAGAAAAGATTTGTCAAACAAAGCTATTGGACCCATTCAAACCTCCGGCATGCTGCAGAACTCACAACCGCCAATACCTATATCCCGCAGCTTCATTTTCCCGGCGGTCTAGTAATCCCTTGACATCCATAAGCATTCTATTTTGTTTGGGCACATTGCGGAAGAGACCATTCAGCTTGTCCATTGAAAATGCATTGACCTGATATGGGCAGAGGTTTCCCTGGTACTATCCAAGACTATGCTTTGCCGGCAATATATTTCTGGTGATAGCATTTATAAAATATATTAAAGTATTCGGCTATCAGGGACTTGAACTCATTTATTCCCATTTCTCCATTAAAAGTAACTTCTCCCTGGTGCTGGTCAATAAATGTTATGTTGCGTTCGTCATCTATATTAAAATCTGCATGAGATATAGAATTTCTAATATGCCTAATAATGTTTTCGCTTTCGCCAAGATCATGTTGTTTTTTGTTTTTCCTAATGGTCATCTTCTGTAAAATTATGTCTATGCTACTACAGGATATATTCAAATTTAATCTCGCTATTGACTCCTTTGGTACAACAAGAAACGCGTACGCCATCATAAACAAAAAGCTGTCATTATAGATCGATATATCAGGATTATTCCTCCAGACATTTGTTTTTTCTTTTTGTATGTCAATGTATTCTCTTAAAGAAATATTGGGTGTGTTTTGCAAGGTCTCATCAATATTCATGATTGCGAACGCAGTTACCCATGCTTGAGTGGGCACCTGTACTCTCGTGTCTTTTTCACCATTATTCATTTCCTTCCTCCCTTAATAAACTTTGATTTTCTTGCAATTACTCTTGTTTTCACAGTATCTCAATTTCATTAATGAAGCTAACTCCTCTTGATTAGTGCATCTTCTGCAATTTTAGGTGTTGATGAGCGTGGCCCAACAGACCGCGGTTCTCCCATATTTCTTGCCGTTGGGATTCCACATCAACTCCTGGCAGCAAACCTCCCATGTCTTCCTGGGTCTAAAGCCCTAAATTCCTTCGTCCTGCCTAGCCAAGAGGTGGAACGTCAGTAATGCTCCTAAGCTGGGTCAACGCCCTGAGGGAATGATTCAACCTGACTGTCCCGGCTTTTCATTTTCTGTGGCTTCTCATATTGGTTGCTTGGTTCTCGTGAGCTACTGCGGCTTAGGCAACTCTGAACCGAAATGATCTGCTCAGTTTACGCGGCTGTTTTCATCCCCCGTTCAATGTCGCCCAGCATCTTCTCGGCACTGTAGTCGGTTCCGGTTCTTAACAGTCCATAGAATACCCGGATCAGTTTGCCACACAGCGCGATTATCGATTGCATTTTGGTTAGAGGGTTCTTCTCTCGGGTCAGGTTCTTCTGGTGCAGCATCCGAAATTCCTGATTCTTGGCCAGTATGGTTATCATGGCCATAAACAGGCCGTGCCTTAAGCGTTTTCTGCCCCGGTGACTTATCCTGGTCTTGCCTTGGTGCTTACCGGAGCTGTTTTCTACCAGGTTTAATCCCGCTAGCTTCTGGATCTGACGGGGGTCCTGAAATCGGCTGATGTCGCCTACTTCCCCGACAAAGGTTGCCGCTGTTACCAGGCCTACTCCTTTGATAGCCAGCAGTTTCTCTCCGTTAGGGACCTGCTGTAGGAGATCCAGCATGAGCTGCTCCAAGTCTGCGTATTGCTGACGGTACAACTCATATTCAGTGAGCAGGTTCTGCAGGCCGGCTTCTGCCGCCACCAGACCGGTTTGTCTGCCGATGCTGGACTGGGCTGCCTCAACCAGCTGTTGGGCTCGCTTGAGTCCGGCTGTGCGTCTCATGTATCTTTTCCAGATTGCCTCTATCTTCTCTGCTCCGGCTGATGCGATCTTCTCCGGGGTCGGAAAGTGCCGCAGGGTTAAAAACCCGGCCTGGCCTCGCCAGTCCTTGAAGACGGTTGGATATTCCGGAAAGTGGATATCAATCCACCGGCTCACATTGTTGTTGATGGTTATCAGTCGTTGCACCAGCCGATCCCTTTCGGCCACCACTACCCGCATTTCCTGATACAAGCCCTCGGGAATGTATACTTCACGGTAACGGCCATCCTTAACCAGCATGGCGATGGTCTTGGGGTCTTTGCTGTCACTCTTGCTGGGGCTGTTGTCATCCAGTTCTTTGCTCCTTTTTACATGAAACGGGTTGACTATCGCCAGTCGGTGGCCGTGGGACTTAAGATGATCTCCCAGCGTGAACCAGTAATGTCCGGTGGGCTCGAAGCCTACGATAATGTCCGTCTTTTGTCGCTGCCGGCAAATTTCTTGCGTCCACTCTTCCAGCTTTTGATAGCCTTCGGCAGTGTTGCTGAATCTAAGCAGCTTGGCCAGCTCCATGCCTCTGAAATCAAAGGCTCTGGCGTAGTGGGTCTCCTTGGCCACATCGATACCTACCACCAGGGTCGAAAATTTGATTTGCGAAATCTTCTGGTTTTGTGTACTTTTCATATAGGGACGCCTCCTCAACTCTGATTTTGTGCCTTACTTTTGCGGGTTTCAGCACAATTTCATTGTAGGGATTGGCGTCTCTTTTTTCAAAGATCGTGCTAAGGGATTACAGGAATGCTCCTACCAACGGTGAAACCAGAGCATCCGCCATGTGCATAATATCGACTCCTTTACAAAATGAAACGACCCAGGAAGGTTCGTCCGACTGCCCTTCATGGGTCGATTATGCCATCTGTCTTCAGTTGCGTTCTGGTGAAATATGTAACCTCGACGGCGATTCAAGACCTTCATGGTCTCATTTACCGTATATAAAATACCATAGGCCGGCCAAGTTGTAAACCGCCTTCGTTCAAGAGCGACGAGGGGAACATCTCCCTCGGTAGAATCCATAGACTTGAACTGCAGGGCCATGGACATGGCGGTGCTTCCGGGCCGACCAGCGAATTGCTGGCCGCAGCAAAATACTCATTCCCGGCAGTCGGGCCGACGGTAATCACACAGCCAGTATCTGACCGTATGGATGAGTTAGGGTCAATAGGGCTGGTGTCCGTTCAAAACATCGGCAGCGTTAAGCTCCACTGTCAGACTGCTTAGAACCACTGGTCTTCAGCCTCTGGGCGAGCCCAGGTTCAATGACAATCCTCGGCGCTGAATCAAATGGTGCACTTTGCCGTCCTGACTGGCACTACCCGGCTTGATGCGGCCTCTTTCTATTTCCACCACATCATCAGCCAGGAAAGCCGCATCTTCCCGGTCGTGGGTTACAATTATGAAGGGTATCTGCCACCGCTGGTGCAAATCCTTGATCACATGGCGCAAGTTCACCTTGTTGTCGTGGTCGAGAGCGCTGAAAGGCTCATCCAGCAGCAGCAATTGGGGATTCACCACCAAGGCCCGGGCGATGGCAGTCCGTTGTTGCTCTCCGCCCGACAACTGACTGGGATAACGATGGACCAGATGTTTTAATCCGAAAGATTCCAGCAAAGGCTCGGGATCGTGGTTGGTGGCCAGCTGTTCTGATGACCAACGACCGATTCCGTAACGGATATTCTCCAGTACCGTCTTATGCGGAAAAAGAGCATAATCTTGAAACACATAACCGATATGACGGTCGCGGGTGGCGATGTCAATACGGTCCATAGATGAAAAGAGGACCCGGTCATTGAGTCTGATACTGCCTTCATCCGGCCGCAGAAGCCCGGACAGAAGGTTTAGGATGGTGGTCTTTCCGCAGCCTGATGGTCCCCACAGCACCAGGATCTGGTTGTTCAATCGAATGGCAATGTCTAGCTCGAAATGCCAAAGATCTTTCTGAAAGCGGACATCAAGCATGTTCATTCATAACACCTGTTTCTAAATAGTTTTACGCCAATGGTTGACTCCCCAGATAACGGCGAAGCTGAACAGGGTGATTATCAACACCAAGGTGCGGGCGGTCACATCATCGCCCCGGTCCACCGCATAATAGATGGCCACTGGAATAGTCTGGGTCTGGCCGGGTATATTGCCGGCCACCATCAGAGTGGCCCCGAATTCGCCCAATGCCCGCGCAAAAGCCAGCACCAGGCCGGCCATCACCCCAGGCCAGGCCAGGGGCAAAGTCACCGTGAAAAAGATTCGCCATTCGCTTGCGCCCAGGGTGCGGGCCGCTTTTTCATAATCGACGTTGACACTGCTGAAGGCCGCCTTGGCAGTCTGGTAGAACAGCGGGAAGGCGACCACGGTGGCAGCCAGGATTATCGCATACCAGGTGAAGATGAGGTTGATATTCAGGTTGGCCAGTGCTTGGCCGATCATCCCGTTCTTGCCTATCAATACCAACAATCCGTAGCCTATGACTGATGGGGGCAGGACCAGGGGCAGGGTGATGAAAGCCTCACAGACATCTTTACCATGGAAATCCTGGCGAGCCATGAACCGGGCTAACGGTAACCCCAGGGCCGCCACCAGGATTACCACCAGACAAGCCACCCGCAGAGACAGGATTACCGGAAACCAGTCCTCGATGTGCCAATACATACGCCGATGGCTTTACTGAGCCGGCTGGGTGAAACCGTATCGGGCGAATACCTGCATGGCTTCCTCGCTGGCCAGGAAATCAGCAAATTTCTGGGCTTCCGGCTGTTGTTTACTGCTGGCCAGGATCGCCATCGGATATACTATCGGTTTGCTGCTGCCAGGCGGAGCGGCGGCCACGATCTTGACTGTGCTCTTGGTGGCGGCATCGGTGCGGTAAACCAAGCCGGCATCTACATTGCCGGTCTCCACGTAGGTGAGCACCGCCCGTACATCCTTGGCCTGAACCAGCTTGGATTGCAGCTTGTCCCACAGTCCCATGGAGATCAGGGTATCTTTGGCATATTGACCAGCCGGCACCGATTCCGGGGTGCCGATGGCGATCTTACCGATTGCGGCACCGGTCAAACCGTCAAAACCAGTGAGACCGCTGTCCTTAGGGCCGATCAGGACCAGTTCGTTACCCAGCAGGTTTTGCCGGGAAGCAGCGATAATAAGCTGTTTGGCAGCCAGGTTATCCATTTGGCTTTTTGCGGCCGAGATAAAAAGGTCGGCTGGAGCTCCCTCTTCGATCTGTTTCTGTAAAGTCCCCGAAGCGGCAAAATTATAGGTGATGGTAACGTTGGGATGTGCGGCCATGTAGACCTTGGATAACTCTTTGCTCACATCGGTAAGACTGGCCGCGGCGGCTACCGTCAGGTTGACTGGTTGGGCCTGCTGATCAGTCCGGCTGGCCTCTTTACTGCAACCGGCAGCAGAAACCAGCAGACAAAAGATCAATCCCCATAGCATTAACTGCTTTTTCACTATGTATCTCCCCTCCTAATCTGATCTTGTTGAACCTGTGCTGTCCCCCCTTCTGATTGCAGTAACCTGAGCCATCTGTCCCCTATCCGTAGGTAATCTCCGGCTCTAGATTATAATACCGTACATAAACACATATGGCTGGTTTCAACGTCGATTCCCACAATACATAACATAACATAAATGTTAATAAAATAACTCAAGTAAATTATGACAGTATTCTAGTCTATGTTAGAATTATGGTCAAGAACTTTAGGAGGATAAATACATGGACGATAAATCTTTGACCCCCGAAGAGGTTGCCGGCCAGTTGCAGATAACCAAGAACACGGTCTATGAGATGATAAAAAGGGGCGAGTTACCCGCCTACCGGATTGGGCGCAAACTGCGGATCGACCCCCGCGATGTCCAACAATTCCGCCAGCAGGGCAAATCCTTCGAATTTACCCGGACGGGGCAGCTGTCGGCCAGCATGGACCCGGTACCGACCCGGTTCAGCCCCATCGAAAAAATGGCAGACTCGAGCCCTGCCGAAATAATCATCTGCGGCCATGATATTATCCTGGACATTCTAGCCCAGCACCTGGAGCGTCGTCTGCAGCCCTTGCGGGTGTTTCGGTATAAGGTAGGCAGTTTCAGCGGCCTGTCTGCCCTCTACCAGGGACAGGCAGATATGGCTGCCACCCACCTTTGGGATGGAGACAGCGGTCGCTACAACTTGCCCTATGTCCGTTACCTGTTGCCGGGCATCCCGGTGACCATCATCCACCTGGCCCAACGCATGGAGGGCTTCTACGTACAAGCCGGCAATCCCAAGCAGATCCAAGACTGGACCGATTTGGCCCGGCCTGATGTCCGTATCTGCAATCGGGAGACCGGTTGTGGGACCCGGATCCTGCTGGATGAGCAATTAAGGCAGCTGCAGATAGACAGTCAGCAAATCCAAGGTTACGAGCGGGAGGAATCATCCCATCTGGCAGTGGCCAGCGTAGTAGCTAGAGGTGAAGCCGATGCAGCGCTGGGAATCGAGAAAGCCTCTCTGCAGGTAAGAGGTATTGATTTCATCCCGCTGCAGAAAGAACGCTACGAGATGGTGGTCAAGAATGAAATGTTGGACCGTCCCGAATTTCAGGCGATGATGGATATCCTGCGCTCGACTCAGTTCCGCGCTGATATCCAGGGTTTGGGTGATTATGATCTGAGTGAGACCGGAAGGATAATGACCGGGATATAAGGCGGTAAGATCAGGAACCAGGTTTATGATCACCAGGCATAATATTAGGAGTGAGGCCAGCTGAGGTGAGCTTTCTTATCGATGCATTTAATGAACAGTCACGATGTTGTCGGCCAGGATTTATGCCCAACGGTATGACCTGGTGAGCCGGCTAAAACTACAAGCTTTCCGGTACGCAAGCGTAGCGGGCGATTTCGTTGACATAGACGATCTGCATCTTGATGCCATACAGTTCGCTCAAGCGCTGCTGCTGCAGGATTTCTCCTACCGGGCCGGTCTCCATGTGCCCGTTCCGGGACAAAACCCCGGCGCGCCCCCCCAGCAATATGGGGTGATCGGGATTGTGGGTGGTCATGATAACCGCATAACCTTCACCGGATAGACGTTTGATGAGCCTCAACACCCGCAGTTGATTGCCATAATCAAGAGCCGAGGTAGGCTCATCGAAAAGTATAAGCTCGGGTTGCTGTACGATGGCCCTGGCAATGGACACCAGCTGCCGCTCTCCCCCGCTGATCTGGGTCACCGCCTTGTGGGCGAAATGGGTCAGGTTCATCAGGGCCATGGTATCATCAGCCAGTCGATAGTCCTGCTGAGAAGGTTTGCTGAACATCCCCAGATGGGGCGCCCGTCCCATGACGATGAATTCCCGCACCGAAAATCCATAAGCGACTTGGTAGCTTTGGGGCAGATAGGCAATCCTCTGGGCTATCTGGTTAGGGGCCAGACGGTCGATATCCTGGCCGTCGAGGATGATCTTGCCCCTCTTCAGGCTATAGACGTTGGCGATACAGTTGAGCAGGGTGGATTTACCTGAGCCGTTAGGGCCCAGGATGGTGAATAGATCTCCTTTCTCCACCGTGAAATTGACTTTTGAGTATTCCGGAGCAGTTTACACCACCTGTCCGGTGATAGGAAACCACCATTCCGGTCTAGTGGAAACCGATGTGC
>ENA-UOUL01004654-UOUL01004654.1-bioreactor-metagenome-genome-assembly--contig:-NODE-4654-length-12490-cov-5.907194_pt1 | contig 12490 bp, 12 predicted proteins | sample MGYA00249838_ERZ747220 | MGnify/ENA primary metagenome ERZ747220 (study PRJEB28778, sample SAMN05720191) | bioreactor metagenome | isolation source: Anaerobic biogas reactor | place: USA:Washington...
CTGCGCGGTGTCGTGCGTATCGCAGGTTAAAACGGGCTGCAGCGACTGCCCGCGCCCCCAGCGGCTGGCCTGCATCAGCGGGTAGTAGATGGTCTGCGCCCAGGCGCCGCCCTCAGGGTTGGTCATGATGGGCGCAATGACATTGACCAGCTGCGCCATGCATGCAATGCGCACGCGGTCAGCATTTTTAAGGAACGTAATCAGCATCAGCCCCACCAGCAGCGCATCCTCAAACGTATAGATGTCCTCCAGCAGCGACAGGGCGGTGCCCCAGGGCTGCCGGCGGTATAGCTGTTCGTCCTGCTGGTTGGAGTGATACCATACATTCCATTCGTCAAACGACAGCTGGATGCGCTTTTTGGCGCGCTTCTTGCCGCGCACCGCATCGCACACCGCCACCACCGTCTTGATAAACTGATCCAAGTCCATCGTGCTGGCCAGGAAATCATTGGTATCATTGTGGCGGTTGCCATAATAGGTGTGCAGCGATACATAGTCCACATGGTCATAGCACTCGCTTAGCACCTGATACTCCCACTCGCCAAAGGTGGACATGCCCAACCCCGAGGAGCCGCAAGCCACCAGTTCAATGCTGGGATCCACCCATTTCATCAGCTTGGCGGCCTCTGTGGCAACACGGCCATATTCATACGCCGTTTTGGTGCCCATCTGCCACGCGCCGTCCATCTCGTTGCCCAAGCACCACAGCTTGATGTCAAAGGGGTCGCGCGCGCCGTTTGAGCGCCTTAGGTCGGATAACTGCGTGCCGCCGGGATGGTTGGCGTACTCCACAATATCGCGCGCATCGGCCGGCGTGCCGGTGCCCAAGTTGACCGCATACATCACCTGCGTGTTGGCTTTTTGCGCCCAGGATACAAACTCATGCAGGCCGACCTGGTTGGTTTCGGTGGTTTTCCAGGCCAAGTCCAGCCGATGCGGGCGCTGATCCTTGGGGCCGATGCCATCGCGCCAATCATAGCCGCTGACAAAGTTGCCGCCCGGATAGCGCGTGACGGGCACGTCTAACTTGCGCACTAAGTCCAGCACATCCTGCCGGAAGCCCTCGCTGTCTGCCGCCGGGTGGCCGGGCTGATAGATGCCGGTATACACCGCGCGCCCCAAGTGCTCAATGAAGCTGCCGTACAGCCGCCGGTCCACCTGCCCGATGGCATAGTCCCGGTCCAGTATCATCCGTGCCTTCTTCATCCCTGCCTCCTTTTCCGGACAGCCTTGTTTGATTAATACAAACTGCGCCCGGCTTTATCCTGTTGTTTCTACTTTTATATAGCATGTTTTGGCGCCTCCTGCAAGTTTTTACACATCCAAAAACACCATCAAATGCAATCTTTGACGCATCCATTTCACAAAACTAAATCTGAGGGAGTTTCAGAGGGCACAGCCCTCTGAGTGAAATCGTATCGACCGGCTCGGCCGGGCGGGCGGGGCGAATTGCGAAGCAATTCATTCCGCGCGTTTTCGCCGGCCGGGAGCGCAGCGACCAGGCGAAAGCGCCCGTCCCTCCCAACCGTCAAAGTGACCGCAGTCACTTTGATGGCATTCAAAAAACGGCCTTGCGGCCGTTTTCAATATATAGGGCTTGCAGCCCAACGATATTATGCTTCGGGGATCAGCAGGCCCAGGTCGCCGTCCTGCCGGAGGTACAGCACGTGGGACTGGTTGCTGTCCACGTCGATATACACGAAGAAGTTGTGGCCCAGCAGCTCCATCTGCATGATGGCATCCTCCTGGCTCATGGGGCGCACGGTGTAGGTCTTGCTGCGCACCACCTTCCGGGCTTGCTGCTCGTCGGCGTCCAGGCCTTCGATGAACTCCGGCTGGGCATCCTGGGGCAGGCCTTCCCGCAGGCGCTTGTCCAGGCGGGTGCGGTGGCGCAGGATCTGGCGCTCCAGTTTGGCCAGGGCCTTGTCAATGGACATGAACAGGTTGTCCTCGCTCCGGGCCTCTGCCCGCAGCAGCACGCCGTTGATGGGCACGGTGATCTCCACGATGCGCTGGTTTTTCTCCCGGCGCATGCGCACAAACATCTCCGTGTTCTGGCGCAGGTATTTGCTCATGGTCTGGGTCTTGCGCAGCACGCGTTCCTCAATGGCGGGGGTGATGTTCATTCCTTTGGCGGTCATGGTTGTTTTCATGGGTGAACCCTCCTACAGTATAATCAATAACCCGGATTGCGCCGGGCAAGGGTATCTGAAGTTTTTTTAAGCGGCAAAGATGTCGCTGTACCTCTCATGCTGCAGCACCTTGTGGGCATAGGAGCAGGTGGCGCTCACCTTCAGGCCCTGCTCCCGGGCGTAGTGGGCCACGGCCTCCACCAGCTTGCCGGCGATGCCCTGGCCCCTGAGGCTTTCGTCCACAAAGGTGTGGTCCACCTCAATCTGCCCGTCCTTCACCTGGTGAAAGGTGATTTCCGCCTGGGGCTTTTCCGGGTCGCCGATAAAAAAGCGGTCGCGTTCAAAGAGGATGTCCAAACAACTCCCCTCCTTCCAGGTAATCTATCGTGATACTATTGTATACCCTTTGTAAAGTCCATTTAGACCCGGGGTGAATCCCCGGCCGGCCACTTGATATGGGCTGCATCCTTTGCTATGATGCTTTGGGGCATCGCGCCCCGGAAGGAGTACACAATGGACAAGAAAACCGTCTTTTCACATATCGACCACACCATCCTAAAGCCCGATGCCACCTGGGCGATGGTGGACCGGGTCTGCCAAGAGGCCGTGGACAACGGCTTTGCCTCCGCCTGCATCCCCCCGCGCTTTGTGAAAAAGGCCAAGGACAAATACGGCAACCGCCTGGTGGTCTGCACCGTGGTGGGCTTCCCCCTGGGCTACAACACCACCCGGGTGAAGGTCTTTGAAACCCAGCAGGCTGTGCTGGAAGGCGCCGACGAGATTGACATGGTCATCCATGTGGGGGACGCCAAGGCCGGGGATTACGACCGCATCACCGAAGAAATCCGGGAGATCAAGGCCGCCTGCAACGGGAAAATCCTCAAGGTCATCATCGAAACCTGCCTCCTAAGCGAGGAGGAAAAAGAAGCCCTCTGCCGCTGCGTCAGCGAAGCCGGGGCCGATTTCATCAAAACATCCACCGGCTTTGGCGCACAAGGCGCCACCCCGGAGGACATCGAGCTGTTCAAAAAGCACATCGACCCTGAGGTGCGCATCAAGGCCGCCGGCGGCATCCGCACCAAAGAGGCCATCGAGGGCTATATCACCCAGGGCTGTGCCCGGGTGGGCGCCAGCGCCGCCCTCACCGCCTACGCAGACCAGTAATAAACCAGCCTTCCCAACAACGGGAAGGCTGATTTGATAGGAGAACAAGCCCATGATCAGACTGCGCAAGCCCTTCTGAGAGACAGAAGGCGTGTAAATCTGGTGCCATAGCACCGGCATAGCCCCCTTCTGTCAGATGCATAAAACACATTTGATCAGGAGGAAACTTCATGAAACGCTATTTGAAGCCCCAAGCCAAATGGCTTGTTGTTGCGCTCTCTCTTGCCCTCTTTGCTGCCCTGGCTGCGGTGGCCGTCCAGTTCACCAAGGGCCGCCTGCTGGACCAGGCCATTGCCAGAGACGGCAGCCAGGCCCTCTCCCTGATGGGCCTGCTGCTGGGGCTCATCCTGTTTGAAATCGGCTGCTATTACGTCTACAACCGCTGCCGGGGCCAGTACCAGACCCGGGCCCTGGCCCAGCTTCGAAGGGATTTCTTTGCCGCCCAACTAGACAAAGTCCAGGGCCTCATGGACGAAACCCGCCAGGGGGAGCAGCTGGCCGCCTACACCGAGCAAATCGACACCGTGGCCCAGAAGCTGCTGCAAAACTTCCCGCTGCTTACGGAGATCATGTTAAAAATCATCATCGTCTCCACCTTGCTCTTCCTGCTGGACGCCCGCATCGCCCTGATGACCCTGCTGCTGGCCACCACCCCCCTGTATGTACCCAAGCTGGTGCAAAAGCACCTGGAGCGGGCCCAGAAAGCCCATACCGAGGCCTTTGCCCGGCACCTGGCTCAGGTAAGCGAGTGGCTGTCTGCCCTGGTGGTGATCCGGAACTTTGGGGCAGAAGGCCCCATCCTGTCCCGCTTCACCAGTTCCAACCAGCAAGTGCGGGAAAGGCACCTCCAAATGTTGCGGCTGGGCTATCTGTCCCAGACCGTCTCCACTTGCCTGTCCTACCTGTCCCATTTCATCATCCTGTCCTATGCTGCCTGGCTGGTGGTGCAGGGCAGCTTCTCCGCCGGGGATTTCTTCATCGCCGTGGGCATGATCGACCAGATGTCCTGGCCCATCCTGGGGATTTCCTACTACCTGCAGGACATGATCGCTGCCCGGCCCATCCTTCAGGGGCTGATAGACAAGATGGCGCCGGAGCCGGCCCCCAGGGAAGCCCTGCACAGCCTGGCTGAGGTGCAAAAGGTCAGCGCCCACAACCTGGGCTATGCCTACCCGGAGCAGCCGCCCCTGTTCACCGGCCTGGATTTTGAGGTGAAGGCCGGCCAGAAAACCCTGATCACCGGCAAAAGCGGCGGCGGCAAAACCACCCTGATCAACCTGCTCTTAGCCTGTGCCGATCCCACCCAGGGGCAGATCCTGATGAACGGCGTCCCTTCCCGGCAGGTGGAGAACATCCTGAAACAGGTGACGGTGATGGCCCAGCAGCCCCTGCTGCTGGAGGACAGCCTGCGCAACAACCTGAGCCTCTATCAGGAGGTGGCGGACAGGGACATGATTAGGGTGCTCAAGCAAGTCAACCTCCACCAGTTCGCCAGCCCCAAGGGCCTGGACCACTTCATTAGGGAGGGGGGCCGCAACCTGTCCGGCGGGGAAAGGCGGCGCATCTGCCTGGCCCGCAGCCTGCTAAAGCCCTCCCCCATCCTGATTCTGGATGAGCCTCTGGCAGAAATCGACCCGGAATCCCTCAAGCTGGTGGAGGACCTCCTGATCACCCTGCAAGGCCGCACCCTGTTTGTGGTCAGCCACCAGGTCAGCCCCCGTCTTGCAGCCGCCTTTGACCACCACATCCAGGTGGGACCGCGGGAGGCAACTTCGGCTTGATTGTCATACCAAAGGCCGCGGCATCCAGGTGTTCCGGACCGCGGCCTTTGGTTGTTTTCCGGGCTATTCTGAAGGTTTCGCCACCTGGCTCCTGGCGAAGTCGTACATGGCGTCGATGAAGGCGATGACCCCGGCCTCACTGAAGTGGACGCCGTCGGTCTTGGCGTTTTTCTGGTTCAAATAGCCGTCCGCCGTTTTCAGCGGCGTGGCAATATCGCAGTACACCACGTCCATCTCCGCGCACAGCGCTTCCAGGGCGCGGTTGAAGTTGTCAAAATACAGCTGGCGGGTGGTCTTGGTCTCGTATTTTTCCGCCAGGGGCGGCACCGAGATGGCGATGATCTCGATGTCTGGGCGCTTTTCCCGGATGCGGTCAAAAATCCGTGTCCAATAGCGCATCAGGCGGTCCAGGTGCTCCGGCACCCCGGGGTTGTCGCAACGGCCCAGCATGATGAACACCTTGGACACATCCAGCTGGTACACCGCCTCGGGCAGGCTCAGCCGCTGCCCCCGGTACACCATGGCCGGGCTGTTGTCCAGGGCGCTGCGCTGGCTGCCCAGGTACAGGGAATAGGCCCCGGAATACAGCACCTTTGCCCCCGGGAAAATCTCCTTGCCCTGCTGGTTCTGCTCCCGCCGGTAGCGGCCGATCTGGCCCATCATGGAGTCGCCGATGAAGGCGGCGTCCTCAAAATAGGCGTCCACATCGGCGTTTTCCGCCCATGCAGCCGGCAGGAGCAGCAGCAGGATCAAGGCCAGCGCCAGCAATCTCTTCATACTTCATTCAACCTCATTCACGTTGTTCAGATGCCGCACCACAAGGGGCAGGTAGGAGGGGCCTCCCGCCGCCAGGCGACTTTCATACAGCACCACCGCCCGGGGGACAAACCGGGTGCCCGCCCCGTCTTCCGCACCGTCCAGGGCGCGGCGCAGCTTCACCTTCCGGGCCAGGGTGATATGGGGCACAAAGGGCCGGGTCTCCGCCCCGATGCCCAGGCCCCGCAGGCCCTGCTCCAGCTGCATTTGCAGCGCTGTCAGCCCGGCCTTTGCCCGGACCGCCGCGTACACCGTCAGCCCGTCCCGGTTCAAAAACTGGCCAAAGCCGGTGAGGACGCCGGCCGCCGCCGCCAGGTCCGTTTGCGGCAGCGCAGCAAACCAGTCCCGCACCCCTTCTGTCAGGCCCTCGTCACAGGCGCCGATGAAGCGCAGGGTCAGGTGCAGGTTGGTCTCCGGCGTCAGCTTCAAAATCAGCGCCCGCTCCGCCAGGGCCTGCTGCATGGCAAGGAGCCGATGCAATAGATTGTCCCCCGGCACAGCCGCAATAAACAAACGCCTCACGGCAGGCGGAACAGCAGCTTGATGCCCGCCCCCACCAGCCCGGCCCCGAACATCACCACAATGGGGCTGGGCTTCCATTTGCGCAGGGCAAACAGGGACAAAGCAAAGCAGCCCAGGGCCACCAGGTCCAGGCTATGAAGGCTGATTGCGCCCCCTTCCCCAAACAAGGCCAGGATGGCGATGGACATGCCTGCCGAGGCAATCAGCGCCACCGCCGCCGGCCGCAGCCCCGACAGCACCCCCATGAAGGCGGGCCGGTCCCGCCAGGCGCTGTACAGCCGGGCCAGGATCAACACGATGATCACGCTGGGTGTGATGCAGCCCAGGGTGGCCACCAAGGCCCCCGGGATCCCCGCCACCTGGTTGCCCACAAAGGTGGCGGCGTTCAAGGCGATGGGCCCCGGGGTCATCTCTGCGATGGTCACCAGGTCCGTAAAGGCCGCCATGGACAGCCAGGGGTGGATCACCACCACCTGCTCCCGGATTAAGGGCAGGGCGGCCAGGCCCCCGCCAAAGGCGAAGAGGCCCACCTGGAAAAAGGCCCAGTACAGGGTCAGCAGCATCAGGCGGCCTCCTTCCGGGCCCGCAGGCTGGCATCCACAAAGCCGATGAGCCCGCAGGCCACCAGCACCAGGATGATGTTCACCTTCAAAAACCACACCGCCACAAAGGCCGCCGCCATCAGCAAAATGGGGGTGGCCCGGCGCTTTTTGGTGATGTTTTGCGCCATGGTCCACACCACGTCCACAATCACCGCCGCCACCCCCGCCCGCATGGCGTTGAGCAGCGCTGCAATCCAGGTGTTGGCCCGGAAGGCAGAATAGAACATGGAGATCAGGGTCAGCACAAACAGGGGCGGCAGCGCCGTCCCCAGCACGCTCACCAGGGCGCCTTTCAGCCCCAGCAGGCGGTAGCCCAGCAGGATGGAGGTGTTCACCGCAATGGGCCCGGGAGCGGACTGGGCGATGGCGATCATGTCCAGCATCTCCTCCTCCTTCACCCACAGCAGTTCCTCGCTGAAGCGCTTGCGCATCAGGGGCACGATTACATAGCCGCCGCCAAAGGTGAAGGCGCTGATCTTCAGCACCGACAAAAACAGCGGCAGCAGCCGGGGTTTTGTTGCTTTCATGGGGCCTCCTTGCTGGATTTCTGCCACCATGCTATGGCCGGACCCGCCTTTTGTCAAGAAGGGCCCCGGCCAACCCCTTCGCCCCGCCACTTGAGTAAACGCCCCCCGTGGTGGTATACTGCGGCAAGACAAAGCCACAAAACACACGAAAGAGGACAGCCATGCACATGTTTTACAGCGCTCTGATGGCAGGGGTCATGACCGGCCTGGGCGGCGCCGCCTTCCTGGGTGCCGCCAGCCGCGAAGCCGGCGCCCTGCTCTTCTCCATCGGCATGTTTGCAGCCCTGGTCATGGGCCTGCCCCTGTACATCGGCCGCTGCGCCCCCGCCATTTGCAACAAGCCCCGAAAAATCAACACCCTGCCCACCATCTTAATCGGCAACCTGACAGGCGCCGTCCTCTGCGGCCTCCTCTTCGGTCTGGCGGTGCCCTCCGGCGCGCCCCAGCTGCAGGAAGCCCGCATGGCCCAGCCCTTCTACTCCACCCTCATCAGGGGCGCCTTTTGCGGCATGATCATCTACACCGGCGCCTACTCCTGGAACACCATGGCCTCCAGCAAGCCCGTCGGCACCCTCCTGGCCGTCACCGCCTTCATCGTGGCCTATTTTGAAAACTCCATCGCCGATGCATTCTATTTCGCCGCTGCCTTCGCCCAGACCGGGCACTTCGAGGTCCAGGTCTTCCCCTTCATGCTGGCCGCCATCCTGGGCAACACCATCGGCCCCGTGCTGCTCTGCCTGGCGATTCCCAGGAAGGAGAGCGCGTAGGGACGGGGAGACGGATAGGAACGCCTGGGGGTTTCACCCCCAAACCCCCGCCCGGGGATTTCATCCCCGGACCCCGGAATCTTATCAAATCTTAAACAAATCTGCTTGTAAAATGCTGCATAGAAAAAGCGCCGTCGCAGGCGCTTTTGTGACAGGTTGATGGGGTTTATTCATCCGCAAACTCCACCTTCAAACTGATCTCTGCCACTTTGCTGATGGTCTCGTGGACGGAGCAGTATTTGGCAGCCAGGTCGCTGGCCCGTTCAAAGCCCTTGGAGTCCTCGGCGCCATACACCTTCAGCACCATGTCCACGGTCTTCAGCGTCGTGGGCACCTCCTCCCGCTTGACCCCGTGCATGTCAATCTCCACCTTGTCATAGGCCAGCTTCATCTTGTCCGCGATGCCCACAAAGGTGGCGTAATAGCAGGCCCCCAGCGCCCCCAGCATCAAATCATAGGGGCGCAGCTTGCCCTCTTCGGCCTTGCCGATCTTGGCGCTGCCGTGCTCCGCCTCCAGCCAGCCGTCAAACTCCCTCGTAAAACGCAGCTTCACATTGGTTTCACTCATTTGATTGTCCTCCATTCATCGGTTTCACCGCCCAGGTGGCGAAAAAACAGGGCACATTGTAGTCCCTCAGCGGCCCCTCATTGGTGGTGTCCTCATACACGTCCTTCAGCATCAGCCCGGCCCGCAGTTGCCCGCCGATCTGCACCTCAATTGGGTGGGAAAACTGCAGGCTGTCGTTGTAATCCTTCACCTTGGTTTCCCAGTCCGGATCTCGCAGGTCGTCATGGGGCAAGGGGTGCTTCACCGTCAAACCGCCATCGTCAAACAGAAAGCCCATGCCGTTGTCCAGGCCGGACAGCAGGCTGCCCCCTGGCTTTAGCACCCGGGCGCACTCCTCCCACACCGGCTGCACCTCCCTGACATAGCAGTTGGCCACCGGGTGGAAAATCAAATCAAAGCTGCCGTCTGCAAAGGGGAAGGGCCGGGTCATGTCCCCCTTCACGATATCGATGTCATAGCCTTCCCTGAGGGCCACCATGCGCTCGCTTGCCAGCTGGCTGTCCGACAAATCAAACACCGTGCACACCGCCCCCAGAGCCGCGAACACCGGCATCTGCTGCGCGCCGCCCGAGGCCAGGCCCAGCACCCGCTTGCCCTTCAAATCCCCCAGCCACGCCCGGGGCACCGGGATGTTGGGGGTCAGCAGCACCTGCCAGTCCCCGGCCTTTGCCCTGGCAAAGGCCTCTCGGGTAATCGGCCGGCCCCATTCCCATCCCTCCGCCACCCAGCGGTCAATGGCCTGGGCGTTGTAGGCGGTGTAGCCGCCCGGCTCCTGCTTCTTGCTCATACCTTCAATATACCCTACCAGGCCGGGCGCTCCCACAGCACCACCTGCCCCGCCTCCCGGGTCTTCCTCAAATCAATCAGCCGCTGGTTACCGCTGCCCCGGAAGTCCAGGTCCAATGACCGCAGCGCCTGCACAAAGCGGCCATCCACCAGCACGTCGCACACTTCCAGCAGCCCCTGCACCGCCGGATCCTCCATTCCCTTGAGCTGTTCATAGGTATAGCCCGAATAGGCCCACACGTTCATCCCCAGCCCCTTCGCCGCCTCCGCCAGCACCAGGCAGGGCCCCGGCTGCTCAAAGGGCTCGCCCCCACTCAAGGTCAGCCCGTCCAGCAGCGGGTTTTCCTTCAGCATTTCCACAATCTCCCCCGTGTCCATCACCCGCCCCCCCAGGGGGTCATGGGTCCCCGGGTTGTGGCAGCCCGGACACCGGTGGCTGCAGCCCTGCACAAACACCGCCAGCCGCAGCCCGGGGCCGTCCACAATGCTGTCATTCACCAGCCCGTTGATACGAATTTCCATTGGCTTCCTTTCCGGTGATGAAAAGAATGCCCCCAGACCCCCTAAGAACTTTAACAGGGATACAGAGGGCTTTTCATCTGATCCATTCCGAAGTTTTTCGGAGGGGGGTACGGGGGGAACCGTTTTTTCAAAAACGGTTCCCCCTGCTTCGTAAAAACCCCGTCCTATACGCCGTGTTTCACTCTTTCGTGTTCCTCGGCCTGCTTGGCGTTGTTAAAGCGGTCGGTGGTGCCCACCAGGTAGCCGGTGATGCGGCGGATGCGCTCGAACTTGTGCTCCTCCTCGGTGCGCCCGCACTGGGGGCAGCTGTCGCCGATGATGCCGTTGTAGCCGCAGACGGGGTCCCGGTCGATGGGGTGGTTGATGGAGCCGTAGCCCACGCCGGTCTCATGCATGTGCCGGACGATTTTCTCAAAGGCGTCCAGGTTTTTGAGGGGGTCGCCGTCCATCTCCACGTAGGTGATGTGCCCGGCGTTGGTAAGGGCGTGGTAGGGGGCCTCCAGGCTGATTTTCTTGAAGGCGGAGATGGGGAAATACACAGGGATGTGGAAGGAGTTGGTGTAATAGTCCCGGTCGGTGACCCCGGGGATGACGCCGTATTTCTCCCGGTCGATGCGCACAAAGCGCCCGGACAGGCCCTCGGCAGGGGTGGCGATCAGGGTGTAGTTCATTTTCAGCTCCTCGGACTTTCGGTCCAGGTAGCGGCGCATGAAGCCCACGATCTCCAGGCCCAGGTTCTGGCTTTCCTCGCTCTCGCCGTGGTGGCTGCCCCGGAGGGCCACCAGGGTTTCCGCCAGGCCGATGAAGCCCATGGTGAGGGTGCCGTGCTTGAGCACCTCCCGCACCTCGTCGTCCCACTTGAGCTTCTCGCTGTCCTTCCACACGTGCTGGCCCATCAGGAAGGGGAAGTTGTACACCTTCTTGCGGGCGATGATCTCAAAGCGCTCGTTGAGCTGGTCAAACACCAGGTCCATGCGGCGCTCCAGCTCCTCATAGAACCAGTTGATGTCCCCCTTGGCCTCAATGGCGATCCGGGGCAGGTTGATGGAGGTGAAGCTGAGGTTGCCGCGCCTGGGCGCCACCTCGCCGTTTTCGTCGTAGGCATTGGCCAGCACCCTTGTGCGGCAGCCCATGTAGCCCACCTCGGTCTCCGGGTGGCCGGGCTTGTAGTACTTCTTGTTGTAGGGGGCATCCATGAAGGAGAAATTGGGGAACAGGCGCTTGGCCGAGCAGCGGATGGCCAGGCGGAACAGGTCGTAGTTGGGGTCCTCGGGGTTGTAGTTGACCCCTTCCTTCACCCGGAAGATCTGGATGGGGAAGATGGGGGTCTCCCCCCGGCCCAGGCCGGCCTCGGTGGCCAGCAGCAGCTGCTCCATCACCAGGCGGCCCTCAGGGGAGGTGTCCATGCCGTAGTTGATGCTGGAGAAGGGCACCTGGGCGCCAGCCCTGGAGTTCATGGTGTTCAGGTTGTGCACCAGCGCTTCCATGGCCTGGTAGGTGGCCTTCACAATCTCCTTGTGGGAGAACCTGCGCACGGTCTTCAGCAGCTTCTGGGCCTCCGCCTCCGTCATGTGGGCGGAAAGCTGGGCAATCAGCGCCGCGTCAAAGGCCGGCTTTTCCTCCATCTCGGGGACGAGGCCGGTTTCCTCCTCCACGGCCTGCAGCATGGCCCGGGTGAGCGCGTCGCTGTCCGCCACTTCATAGCCCGCGTCCAACAGGCGGCTCACGTTGTCCCTAAAGCGCTTGCGGTAGGTCTTCTTCACGCCGGGGGCCATGCCGTAGTCAAAGTTCACGATGCTCTGGCCGCCGTGCTGGTCGTTCTGGTTGGCCTGGATGGCGATGCAGCACAGGGCGGAATAGGAGGCGATGTCCTGGGGCTCCCGCAGCACGCCATGGCCGGTGGAGAACCCGTTTTTGAACAGCTCCAGCAGGTCAATCTGGCAGCAGGTGGTGGTGAGGGTCAAGAAGTCCAGGTCGTGGATGTGGATGTCCCCCGCCCGGTGGGCCTGGGCATGCCTGGGGTTTAAGACATACATATCATAAAACTGCTTGGCGCCTTCAGAACCAAACTTCAGCATGCTGCCCATGGCGCTGTCGCCGTTGATGTTGGCGTTTTCCCGCTTGATGTCCGAGTCAATGGCATCAGAAAAAGTGATGTCCTCATAGGTTTTCATCAAGCGGGTGTTCATCTCCCGCACCCGGCTGCGCTCCGCCCGGTAGAGGATATAGGCCTTGGCAGTCAGCACGAAGCCTTTTTCAATCAGCACCCGCTCCACCACGTCCTGCACCTGCTCCACTGTGGG
>ENA-UOUL01004656-UOUL01004656.1-bioreactor-metagenome-genome-assembly--contig:-NODE-4656-length-12482-cov-3.533091_pt1 | contig 12482 bp, 11 predicted proteins | sample MGYA00249838_ERZ747220 | MGnify/ENA primary metagenome ERZ747220 (study PRJEB28778, sample SAMN05720191) | bioreactor metagenome | isolation source: Anaerobic biogas reactor | place: USA:Washington...
ACAAAAGCACGCCCAAGACCAGGCTGATCACCGAAAGCAACAGCCCTTCCATGACCATACCAAACACCAACCGCTGTTTTCGACATCCCAAGGCTTCCCTAATCGCAAGATCCCTTCTTCTTTTGGAATCAATGATCCACTTCAGGCCAAAGACATTACAGGTCGCGGACAGGCACATAAGCCCAACAATCCATAACAACAGGTTCACTCTTTCCCTTGACTCGTCGCGAACCCTGTTGGTTCCCCGATTTTCCTTTGTGGCGGATATCCCGATTCCGGCATTTCCCAACTCCCTTTTCAGAAGCTCAACAGACCGGTCTACAACCTGGGATTCGGCGTCACGGCTGACAACGAACCACAGGTTCACCCACCACCCCTTATCGGTGCCCTGAATCACCGTCATTGGGCCATCGTCCGGACGATCATTGATCCGGATGACCAAATCAGGAATCCGGTTCTGTTGGATGGACACCTCATCAGGTGTGATCCCAACGACTGAGTATGTCCTGCCTTGGACCGTAACAACCTTACCAGGTTCAAAATCGATATCCCCAACGCATCGTCTCCAGTATTCCCGCGAGACCAATGCCACATCGGACTTATCCGAACCGAAGTTCCTGCCAAATGGAACCGTAATCCGCAAAGCATCGAAGTAATTGTCGCTTACCAGAAGAGCATCAGCTCCGCCTGACGTATCGTGAAAATCAACCCCGTTGTAATGCCAAAAAGCATACGCAACCGCCGAGGCGGGGCTGTTGCCTGAAACCCGTTGATACAGACTGAATGGGAACGAATACCCCTTGACGGGCAACCCATCAGCATTTCTTTCAATCTCCCCGAGAGAAAACTGCACATTTTGGTTTGGACCACGCCATTCCGCACGATACAGGTCATAGTCGTCCACAAATGCCAGATTCGTCATGAAAAGCTGATCATAGATCGTCGAGCTTACCAATACGAAGGCTCCAGTGATGGCAGTTGTTACAACGAAAAACAGGAAAAATGAAAATCGCTGCGGCATGGGACGCAATACGCTCAATCAGCGGAAGCGGTCTGGAACAAAACTGAGGTCGGTGGCCTCGGCAACGGCGAGTTCGATTTGATCCTGAATCACGTCCATGGAGACCGGTGGCTGGTAGTCGGCCAAGGCCGCTTCCACCGCAGCCTGGGCGTCGAGAGAACGGGTCCGGTGGAGGCGATAGGCTTTTACCGACAGGGCTTCGGCTGCGCCCGGGGTCAGTAGATCGGGAATGCGTTCGCGCATGGACTCGGGCAGGACGGGATCCAGAGCCAGGCCACGCCGCTTGCACAGCGCACGGATCAAGGCATAGCCTTCCTCAAGCGTGGCAGTCGGGAAAATCGGTATTTTCACATCCACACGCCCGGGACGCTTCAGGTCCACTTCGACGAGATCCGGTCGACTGGTAGCCAATGCCCACAGGATACGGCCGCGTTTGCGGGAGTCGCTCATCCGCTCGGCCATCATGCCGTAGACCCTGCCGGAAACCCCGGAATCGCCAGAGTCGCCACTGCGCCGCCCGAGGGACTGATCCGCCTCATCCACAAAAACAATGCAGCGGCCCAACGCATCCAGGAGTCTGAAAATCTTCTCGAGGTTACTCTCGGTGCTGCCGACCCACTTGTCGCGGAAATTCTTCATCTTGACCACCGGGACATCCGCCTCGCCCGCCAGACACTCCACCATGAAGGTTTTTCCGGTGCCGACCGGTCCGCAAAACAGGTAGCCCATCGGGAGGGCCGCAAGGTCGCCCTGCCGCCAGAGTTCAATATCCTGGCGCAACCATGCCTTGATGGCATCCTGACCGTAGAGATCGTCCAGAGTGCGGTCCGGCTTGATGAACTCGATCAGGCCCTGTGCATCCTTCTCGACCAGTTCCTTTTTCAACACCACCAGATCGGACAATGCCATCTCCTGGCCGTGGTGCTGACGGCGTTGGAGGAGGGTCTCGATCGAATGCAAGGTCGCGCCGGTCAAAGCGGCTGCGGGTATCGCCAGCTGGCCCGCGAATGCAGAGAGGGGTTTCGGATACAGCCCGCTGAGATGCGACAGCACGCGCTGCAGGGTATCGGTGTCCGGCAAAGGAACGAGTATACGGGAAGTGTGCGGATTCTGCGACACCAGGGGATGCAGGTCATTGAGGTTCTCCGCCAACAGGAAGGTGGCGCAATGCTGCTCCGAAATCATCGGATCACTTGCCCAATCCCGCAACTGGCTGGCCATCGCGTTGAGCTCGTAGTCAGCCCCGCCGGGAGAGGGCGGTGCAATCAAGCCGGCGTTCCGCACGATCACGGCCACCCGGGTCAGGCGCTCCGGATGCAGCCTGGCCACATTCGCGCAAAACCGCAGGTAGTGGGTCAGCAGGTGGATGGCCTCGCGCGGAGCGGATGGAAGGGTTCTATCCTTACCAGCCGGCCACTCGGCAAAACGGTCGCCCCCCCGCTCCACCCGTATGCCGTTGCCGAGGTCATAACTCAGCACCACGTCAAAGCGGGCCAACAGCACCTCGCGGATGTAGGCATCGAGCGAGCCGATCCGCAGGCTATTCTCCGCGCCGGGAATGAGAACGCTGTCGCTCACATTCCCGTGCAAGATGAACTGGGCACTCGCCCCGGACTCATACAAATCGGTGACTTCACGCGCCCATGCGGGCAGCATACCGGACACAGCGGCCGAACTCATGCGTGTGCTTGGTGACCAGGTTTACTCGGAGGCCATTTCCCGCTTCGCAGGCTGGGAGGCCGGAGCATCGGTCTGGGCAACCGGAGCATTGGGAACACTCATCCCCAGCTCAGCCGCCAAATCCGCAAGCGCCATGTCCTCCAATGCTTCGCGCTCGGCTTGCACTTCCTTGAAACGGGTCGTATCGATGCTGTCCTTGGCCACGCGGGCACGCCCGGCGGCCTTGGTGTTCTCCTCCTCGACCATGCGGTGCAGGCGATCCAGAGTATCTCCGGAGCCACCGATCTCGGTCAGCATACCGCTGGCCATTTCGTTCATCTCGGCGAGGGCCTTGTTCATCTTCATGGAGTCGAGATCACGGCGCAGCGCCTCGATCTTGTCGCGGGCGGCTTTCATCGCTGTGTCCCTGGACTGAATCAGTTCCTTATAGGTGGTTTCAGCATCGGTAAGCTGCGCACGGTTATCCACCAATTCCTTGCGGATGCGCTGGAGCTCGAGCGCGATCTCACCCGCCAGGCGCTGGTTGCCAGCCCGCAAGTTGGCAGTTGCCTTGGCCTTGAGATCCTGCTCTTCGCGCTCCTGCCGCTTGACCTGAGCGATGAGTTTTTCGCAGAGCCCGGCATGGGCCGCCAAGCCCTGATTGTATTGGGCGATCTGCTTGCGCAGGTTTTCCTTTTCGAGCTCGAGCAGAGCCTCGGGATTGCGTTTCTCGAGTCCGGAGATGAACAGGCTCATGAAACCGCGGAATAGATTGGATATGCGTCGAAACATGGTGATTGGGTGGTTTTGAGTTAGCGTATGATACAGGAAATACTATCACCGAAGCGACCGTCCAAGCGGATCATTGCCGCACCGCCCTCCGCTGCGGTTGAGGCCGGGCCGGTGGCAGATCAGGCGAATTGAGCATCGGTGGAATCACATCCTCGTCGAAAATGGGATCAAGGTCCACGCTCGAGAAAATCTGTTCGGAGGATTGCAACGACGCCGACAAGCTCTCCATCCGCGCCGTCAGGCCATCGGTATCACGGGCGGTCATGCCGACCTCGCAAAGGTGCGTGATCTGCTGCTCGGTGCGGTCAATTTCGGAATTCAGCAACTCGAGCGACTCCAAAGCCTTATTGCGGTTTTCCATGCGGCCCTCAATGGTCGCCAGCCGCTCACGGATCGACACAGTGAGCCGGGACTCCCCGATGCCTTTCATGTTGTCCCGATCAAGGGAGGCCTGCAGTTGCCCCGAAGCAAGATCGAGCTCTGCCTGAATCATCTCCGCCTTTGTGGATTGAAGAAATCGATCCAATCCCGAACGCTGATGCAGCAGTTTCAGGAAGATCCAAAGCATACGATCCAGAGAATCGGACCGGAAACGCTCCGCACTCGGATCACCCTCCTTGGACTCCATCCGGCGTCGCAGTTCGAGTAGATCGGCCGCACGCTGACGCAAGGAGTCAAAACGGCCACGATCCCGTGGGGTCAGAAAACTCAGGAACCGGTTCAGATCCACCCGCGTCGCTGTGTTTTGGGACGCTGACTTCTGCATGCCTTCAGCCTTGAGAACCTTTTGAAATCGGGTCTGGGTTCCAAGAAAAAACAGGTAGATCAGCTCACCGGCCATCACCACCGGAAAAAAGCGGTCCATGTTGCCACTGAAAACCGAAAGGGTCACGGCGGAGCCAAGCGCCAGCAAATGCCAATGCCACATGAAAGCCCGCTTCATCATCGAGCCCAGTCCGTCATCTGATGATCCGGATCCCATACCGATCAATCGCCCTTCCCTTCGACAGCTTTTTCTTCCAAACGTCCGAGCATCCCACGCACCTCCTGAACCGACTCAAGAAACACCGGATCACTCTGCATTTCTGCTGCGGGGCGATCCGGAGGAGCCACTACCAATTGATGCGCGATCGTACCGGGCGATGCACTGAATATGAAAACCCGGTCGCCCAGGTAGACCGCCTCGGGAACATCGTGTGTGATGAAGAAAACGGTCGCTTCAAGCTCGCGCCAAAGCGATACAAGCAAATCCTGCATGCGGTGACGGGTGGTCGGATCCAGTGCCCCGAAAGGCTCATCCATCAGGATGATGCGCGGGTGCATGATGAGGGTGCGGGCGATCGCCACACGCTGTTGCATACCACCACTGAGTTGATGCGGATATTTACCAGCATCCCGTTTGGGATCCAAACCGACCTTGCCGATCCATTCCTTGGCCCGCTCCACCCGTTCCTTCTCCGGAACACCCGCACACTCAAGGCCAAAGGCCACGTTACGAAGCACGGTGCGGTGCGGAAAATTCGCGTAGTCCTGAAACACAAACCCACGGTCCGGCCCGGGTTTCACAACCGGCTTTCCGTGGACGAGCACGGTTCCCGATGTCGCGGGATAATGGGGAGCCAATCCGGCGATCAGCCGAAGCACGGTGCTCTTGCCGCAGCCACTCGGCCCCAGGATGCCGATAAACTCCCCGATACCCGGCAAATCTTCGACCGCAAACGTGACGTCCTTGATTGCCGTAAATGCCTTGGGGGTGCCTTCCTCGAATGTCTTGGTGACATTGCGGAAGTCCACCACGAGGGGGAGCTTGGACTCCACTGGCTGCACGTCAACCGTCTTCAGCTCGGAGGGCTTGTCAGAAGCAGATAGTTCAGGTTTCGGCATGCTTGAGATAGGGAAAGAGGTGACGTTGAAGGTAGAGAATACCCCGGTCGATACCCCATGCCAACAAACTGATGATGATGAGGCAGAGGTAAATGTGCTCACGCGGCCCTTGACGCTGGCTGATGATGATGATCGATCCCAAGCCGTGCCGGGCATTGATCACCTCCGCCAGCATGATGTAGCCGAAGGCCAAACCGAAGATCAAACGCAGGCTGTTGACGATGTCCGGTAGCGCGAGCGGGAAGATCACTTTGCCCAGCATCTGATGACCGGTGATTGGAAACCACAGAACCCAACCACATAGAAAACCAAGCGCCACCCGACCCCAGAAACCGACGGACATCAGCTCCATGATAAAGGTCCGGGTGCTGTCCTCCCGCATCCAGAACCATCCGACCGCAATCACCAACCCATAGATCAACCCTACCAGCGAAGCCTGAGTCGCCCCCCGTTTCGCCGATCCATGCACCCCGAGAGTGTAGGCGGTGTCAAGGTAGCGATCGGAAACCGCGTGCACCGAGTTGATGGCGTCAAAAAGCACAAACGCCACCGACGCCAGGAAAATGAACATGACCTTCTGCACTTCACCGAGTCCAAACCAGATCAGGGTAAGCGGGATCAACGCCGCGATCGGGACATTCCGCCCGAAGATGGTGAGCGGCTTGATCATCGCGTGGAAAAAGGGATAGCTCCCCGCAATCACACCAAGAGGCACCCCGACCGCAGCGGCTACGGTGAATCCGCCCAGCACACGCGCAAGCGAAGTGAGCGCACTCACCGACAACTGGCGATCAAACCACAGGCTATGGAAGGACCGGATCGTGTCGCCGGGACTCGGCAAAGTGTAGGCATCCACAATCCGCGCATCGCCTTGCCCACGGGTCAGAAACCACCACAACAACAGCACCAGACCCAGGCCCGAGACTCCGTAGAGGATCCGGGCCAGTTTTCCGGGTTGCCGGCGAATGGTTGCGACGCGCCGCAACCATTGAGGCACGGCGAGGCGGGACGGTTCGTCGGCATTCTTCCCATCCTTTACTGGCGGGGCTTCGGGGCTCGAGGTCATTTGAAGGCTCAGTTCTCCACTAGTAGATTACGGAAGAGCGGGACACAGGAGGAATCGTGATCACTCCGGGCTCTCCAGCGCGATCACCTTGATCTCGACCCGGCGGTTCTTCGCATGATTGTTCGGATCGGAGGGATCAAAGGGACGGTCCCAGCCCATGCCGATGGTGTTGAACTGGTTCGGATTGAAATCCGGGAAAAGCTTCAGAATCTCCGTCTTCACCGCTGCCGCACGGTTGCTCGACAAATCCTTCACCAACTGCGGACTCACCTGCCCCTTCATGCTGCCGTCTCCATGACCTTCCACCACAATGTTGGCGGCACCGTATTGGGCGGCGAGCTTGCCGACCTCCTCCAACACTGCGTCCACATTGGGTTCATAGGGTTTCACGATTTCCTTGCCATTCTCAATCACCGTGACGGTCTTACGCAGATCCCAGGAGTTCGGGAAGAAATGAAGGGTCACCACCTTGGTCAGGATTTCCGAACCCTCAGCCTGAATCGACTGAACCGTCCGCGGCGCAAAATTCACCTGATACTCATTCCGGCTTGAGCGGTAAGGCTCCTCGTTTGCCAGCTTCTGAATGATTGAGAAATCCATCACCTGATCAAACGGAACCTGCTGTGAAATCCGGTTCATCTTGCGGTAGAGCAGATAAGCCGTATTCCACGTGCGCTCGAAGTTGGCGGGATTGTTCTGATTCATGAAGAAATCCCGGTTTTCCGCATAATTGGTTGAGTGCGCATCCCCCAGCATCCCATAGGTTTCGGTCTCAGGAATACTATAGAGTCCAGCCATCAGAGATGCTGCCTTGCGGCGGCCTTCTTCCGTCTTCATGGCTTCCATGCCTTCGAAAATCCCACGAACCAACCCTTCGCAGATGTCCGGGTTATCCCTCGCAAAATCCGCACGGGGGAACCACACGTCGGCGATCAGTTTGTTCGCGGTGACAGTGCTCACCAGTAGGTGATTGCTGGGAATTTCACTCAGGTTGTAGATGTCGGGTGCCCATGAAACACAGGCCGCTATAGATTTATCGCTGTTAAACGCAGCGGCGGCCTGGAAGGCATCTTCAGTGTAGATAAAGTCCACTTCCGCAGGCTGCACTCCACCATTCACAAGCGCATTGAGCAGGAAATACTCGGAAGGTGAGTTCTGAGCGAGCACCACTTTCTTACCACGAAGGTCGGACACGGTCGGATTACGCGGATCGCGGGCCGCGCTACGACGGATCACGATACCATCTCCCCCATTTGAGAAGTCCACCTGCTGGTAAATACGGGGCATGATCCGCTCATCCTTGCGGAATTCGTCCATGAACAAAGGCACCATATCCAAGGTGGCCCATCCTACATGAATCTTGCCCGACGCATAGGCATCCCGCATCGACACCGGATTATCGATCAGGACCAACTCCACCTTGAACGGCTCGCCCGAGGGGGTCTTCCATTCCTTTCCAGCCAGACCGCCTTCGTTTTGCAAGATGATCGGAGCCCATCCCGCCCATACGTTGAGGGCAAACTTGACCGTCCGGTTCACCATCGGCTCATAACTGCTGGTCTGTGTGATCGGAGGCAGCTTATCACTTGGCAGGAACTTGTATTCCTTTACCGTGGTCGGCACATTCGCGTCGGCAGCCTCTACACCCGCTGCCGTGTTGATCTCATCCTGAGAGATCATTGCCGGTCCCGTATCGCCGGCCGTCGGAAAAAGGGTATCGCGGAATCCATAGGCCAACAACCCACAGATCACGAGGGTCATTACGAAATAGAAAAACGGCTTGGGTCTGGGTCGGTCACTCATGGCAGCATTTCGGTAGACATAGTCGATAGGGAAAACCTCGGCCGAACGCCTCGGTTCGTGAAACCCGCATTTCTCCGGCCGACAGATTCCGGACTCAGGGCACGCGAAACATGCAACAGATTATCCAATGCTTGCAGGAAAAAACGGGTTCACAGATACAGCCGTCAATTATCAGCCAACCCTGCACTGCGTCAAGCCCATCCTTCGTACAAACCAAAGGCCGGGCCTGCTTCAGACCGCTTCAAAGACCCAGCGACTGCCAGCCGCACAGGAACGCACCACACCGGGGAGCGCAACCGCCATATCGATGCGGGCCTGATACCCCGTGCAATGGCAGGGATAGAGCTCATGGATTCCCTCTTCTCGGAATCCTTTCAAGGTGCGCTCCATACGCTCGGCACTCGCCAGCTCAAGGTGCATGCCACCCATCACCACATGCACTGGCCGTCCACCGGTCTGGTGCCGGATATGCGCGATCGTGTTCAGAACACCGGCGTGCGCACACCCCAATATGATCACCAACCCTTCCGGGGTATCGAAGTAGATCGACATGTCATCCGAAATCGGATCCGGAATCGTTGCTTCCGGGTCGAGGTAGAATGCCCCACCGGTGTCTTCAAACTCATAACGATGGGTGACTTCACCACAGATGTGAATCCCCGGAACCGGTTCTCCGCCCCGGGTGGCGTCGCGGAAACGGCTGCCCATGTGCTCGCGGCCCTTTTCATGAAGGAAAGGAACACTGATGCAACGGACCTTTCCGGGGATGTTTGCCGAATACTTCTTTTCGAAAGCCGCAGGATGCACCCAGATCGGACACGACTTGCAGTCATTCGCAACCACCGCATCCAACGCACCGACGTGATCGTAGTGCCCGTGACTCAGCACAATCGCATCCGCTTTGGACAAGTCGATGCCCAACACCTTGGCATTGTGCCGGAGTGCCATGCCCTGTCCCGTGTCAAAAAGGAGACTCCGGTCGCCGGCGGTAATCCACCATGCCAAACCATGCTCCCCAATGATACCCTGCCCTCGCGCGGTGTTTTCAACCAAAAGCGTAATCGATACTTTCATCCAGATCCCCTTCTTTGTTACTAGATTTGAACCGGGGCACCCGCCCGGTCGCCGGGATTGCGCCAGCATACAAAAGAACCCAACTCCACATCATGCCCGGTCTTATCACCAAGGCAGGAGACGACCTGTCCACACTTCACAACAAAATGAAAAAACACATCTGATTCCGAGCTGAGCGCCTCAAAATTCGCCTGCCCTTTAGCGATGACCAGATCCTGTGCCTGCAGCCGCTTCCATGTCGCGTGGTAACGGTTTTTCTGCCCACGCTCCTCAGGCCAAAAGGCCACAAGCTCTGCATTTTTAACCCGATCCAGCCCGGCATGTCTGGCATCCTCGAGGGTCGCATCGTTGAGGAACGGCCGGTCCCTCACCGCGATCAGAATCGAATCAAGATGGTAGGTTTCCTGAACCCACTCCAGCCAAAACCGGTCGAAAACCACCTCTCCGGCATTGTCTGTGAGGATGGCGAGACTACGGGACTGTCCCAACTTTTCACGCAGATCCTCAAGATGGTGGCCATCAACGAAGGGCGCCGAAACCACCCGCTTCATGAGAAGCTCGGGATCCGGATCCCCGTATACTCCATAGTCAATCAGATTGCCCGCCAGACTGCAACGGAGCATGTATTCAAACATATCCGGTGCCCGCGAGGCACCTTCCACCAAACGCGGTATCAATTTCTCAACCAGTTGATTTGATCGGGTTTTGATGTCGGCATAGATGTCATCACGGCCCGTCACTTCCCGGATGATCTGCTGAATCCGCTCCGCGACTTCAATCGGAGAGTCTTCGCGACCGACAGCCAACAAAGTCCCTTGTACGCCTTGGATGGCCGTCTCGATCGATGCGTCATCGATTCCGGACATCCTCAGAGTCCGGATCGCTTGGCTCAGAAAGCAGGGTAGGCATTCGAGTTGGGTTTGCATGGGGTTGGTGTGTCTTGAGATTACAGGCCGGACCGGGATTTCGGTGCGTGTTCAATTGCATCGCAAGACAAGGACGCGGTCAACCCGCTTGATCCACAGGCGGAGCGACGCTCTCCTCCCGAACGGATCATGAACTTGGCACTGCCCCGAACCAGCACCGCCTCGTCCTGCCAGATACTGGCTTCCATCTCAAACAGAGGAGCGTTGGCCGAGCAGAGGCGCGAGCGAATCACAGCGGGCACACCGGGCTGGACAGGATGCAGATAGCGCAGGTTGAGACGCCCAGTTACGGCGACCACTCCATGCGCCATCAGGTTGCAGGTCATGGCTTCATCGATACAGAGACTCAGCAACCCGCCATGAACCAATCCATCATAGCTGCAACAACCATCACCAAAGGCGCGGATCGCTTCAAGCCCACCGTCCGGTATGACGGTAAACTCGAGCCGGAAAACATCAGAAGCACACGCGAAACACTTGGAATGGTGCAGTCGACGCAGTTTTTCCAACAGCTCAAGCGATGGATGTACCACAAAATTCACGCTTTGCTGGGATCGGGGAGGATGATCACGGGACCGGACGATGACTCATCCCCATGATGGCCGCAGTGTCCATGATCGTGGTCATGATGATCCCCATCCTCATGATCGTGATGATGCCCTCCCGCACAAAGAGCTTCGTCTCCCAGCTCGGAACCCGTACCGGCGACAAATGCATCCCGGACATCCGCCACGTTGACGCCTTCTGCCGCATACACTTTTAGACCCCTATGATTGCATCGGGCAAGCGCACCACGCCCGAGGTGCCTACACAGCACCGCTTCGCACCCCTCCAACAGAAATGCGTCGATCGGTGCGCACTCACTGGGTTTACGGGCTGTACGAGCCTCAATTGGACGGATACTATTGGTGACACAATCCACCACAGCGAAATACGGCGCATGACCAAAATGATCGGATACAGGCGACAACCAGCCCTCCCAACGGGCAACAGGAATTGCAATCTTCATGCTTGGGACTCAAATGGGCATATGCTCATTTGTCAATCCCTTTTGACTTGATTCCTCATATCTTTGGTGCATCCCTCATCTTGCATTCACATCCGCATCGTCCCATGCCCCGACCAACCTGCCCCAGAACCATCGCCCACCAACCGCCCTGCGATTATTTCAAGCCCGCAGGCATCCCCTTGCGCGACCTGGAGGAAACCGTGCTGCTCCCGGAGGAGGTCGAGTCCCTGCGGCTCGCGGACGCCGAAAACCTCTACAGGGTCGATGCCGCCGCACGCATGGGCGTCTCCCGCCAAACCTTCGACCGCATCGTCAGAAAGGCCCGCCACAAAGTCGCAGTCGCCCTTACCGAGGGAAATGCACTTCGATTGGAGCGTCCCCCATCCAGGGACACCCCTCCGCAAGAGGCCTGACCCTGAAACACAAACCCACCCGCAGAATCCCCCGGGGCTGCCTTGAAGCCATCCACCAGTGCGACAAATTTCGCACAAACCAGACGAGCGATTTCATTGAATGCACCGGTGATGATCCCTATAATCGGCATCACCCCTCATCAATGAAGACTGCCATGCCCCGGATCATCCTGCTTCTATCCCTATTGGTCACAAGTAGCGTTTTGTGCGCCTTCACCCCGATCGACGAGTTCAACCTACCGGCAATCGATGGATCGTGGGCTTCCGACTCAGCAACCTACGCTTTGCACACGGACAACGGATCCCTCGTCATCGCATACAACAGAAATGGGCAGAGCGGACAGTGGGATCAGTTTCACTGGACGGAAACGGTGCCGGTTTCAGACGATTTTGCGATCCAGACAAGAGTCCGCAGCTCGATAGGATCCGTGCTGGGCCTTAAACTTGTTTTCAACAATGGCACCGATGCGTGGATCGACATCAAGCTTTCCGGCGATGGAGCGTGGTCTGATCATTCCGTAAGGGTTTCCGGGCCGGATGCGCGCAACCTCATGGCAGTCTATTGCTATCTGGACGCCGGGTCACAGGAGCCCGGGGCAGGGACCGTGTGGATCGACTACCTGCGAATCGACAATAGCGCAGACGCCACCCTTCTCGACCAGGCAATCGCGGACGCACAAGCACTGCTCAATCATGCGGTAACTGGAAATCTACCGGGACAATACCCGGAGGGGGCAGAAGCCGCCCTCAAAAACGCAATCGAAACCGCACATCTGGAGAGTGCCAACCCCGTCAAAACCAGGCTTTCCATCCGCTCCGCTGTCCATGCGCTCAA
>ENA-UOUL01004657-UOUL01004657.1-bioreactor-metagenome-genome-assembly--contig:-NODE-4657-length-12482-cov-3.121322_pt1 | contig 12482 bp, 9 predicted proteins | sample MGYA00249838_ERZ747220 | MGnify/ENA primary metagenome ERZ747220 (study PRJEB28778, sample SAMN05720191) | bioreactor metagenome | isolation source: Anaerobic biogas reactor | place: USA:Washington...
GACAGCGCCTTGACCTTCTCGAGGCCGAAGTCGGAGATGTGCAGGATCACGCGCCGGTGATCCTCCGGGTCGACCGATCGCTGAAGCAGGGCGGCGTCCGTCATCCGGTCGACGAGCTTGCTGGTCGCCGACAGTTGCATCCCCGCCTCCTCCGCGAGCTCCGACATGGAGCGGCCGCGCTCGTCGGCCATGACCTCCAGCACCCGCCAGAACTCCACCGGAACCCCCTTGGCGCCCACCACGCGCCGAAGGTCGGCGGTGGCCCGGCGATCGGCTTCGTTCAGGAGGCCCGGCGGTAGGCACTCGAGGATCGCCCCGGCATACTCCGCGACAGGGAGCTGTTGGCCCCGGTGTGAGCACCACTGACCGTGTCCCGGATGATGTCCCGGTGGACGTCCCTGTCGAACCCGACCTGCCGCGCTCCGTCCTGGGGCTGCAGCGGATGACCCCGCGCGACCAGCTGCGCGCCGGGCGTCTCCCGCACCGGCTCGTCCAGCTGTTCGTCGGCCTGACGATCTTCGGGCTGTCGATGGCGATGCTGATCCGGGCCGGCCTGGGGATGATCCCGTGGGACGTCTTCCACTACGGCGTGGCCTCCCACGTGCCGCTGAGCTTCGGCACGATCACGATCATAGTGGCGCTCGCCGTGCTGCTGCTGTGGATCCCGCTGCGGGAGATGCCTGGGGTCGGGACGGTCGCCAACGCCATCTGGGTGGGGGTGTCGGCGGACATCGGTCTCGCGCTCTTCAGTGAGCCCGAGCCGCTGGTCCTGCAGATCCTCATGATGGTCGCGGGCGTCGTGCTCAATGCCTTCGCGACTGCCCTCTACATCGGCGCCCAGCTCGGCCCCGGACCCCGCGACGGCCTGATGACCGGCCTGGCGCACCGCACGAGGTTCAGCGTGCGGGCCATCCGCACCAGCCTGGAGGTGGCCGTCGTCGCGATCGGGTGGCTGCTCGGCGGCGTGGTCGGCGTCGGCACCGTGGTCTTCGCACTCTCGATCGGGCCGCTGACCCAGGCCTTCCTCCCGCCGCTCGTCGTCAAGGTCGACCCGCCGCGGAACGGCTGACCCGGAAGGGTGTGACCGGCGAGTCACCGCCCGGCAGTTTTGGTCACGCGAATCTGGTCGCATGCGACATGAACCGCGCGACCATTTCTGCAGGTCGCTCGACTGCGCAACACGGTGCTCTCGGTGGCCCTTGGGAGCGCAACACCACGCGCCCGGTGGCCTCTGGGAGCGCAACACCACGCGTCCGGTGGCGTCTGGGAGCGCAACACCACGCGTCCGGTGGGGTGTGGGAGCGCAACACGGCGCGCCCGGTCGATGGAGGGGGGCTCACCCCAGGGAGTGGACCAGCTCCACGACGCGCGTGAGCACCGTGGGGTCGGTCGCCGGGAGCACGCCGTGCCCCAGGTTGAAGATGTGGCCGGGTGCCGCGCGCCCCTCCTCCACGATCGACCGGACCCGCTCCTCGATGACCGGCCACGGCGCGAACAGCAGCGCGGGGTCCAGGTTGCCCTGCACGGCATACCGCCCGCCCGTCCGCGCGAGGGCGTCGGTGAGCGAGACGCGGTAGTCCACGCCGATCACATCCGCTCCGGCGTCCGCCATGTCCGCCAGCAGCTCACCCGTGCCTACCCCGAAGTGGATCCGGGGCACCCGCTCCCCCACCGCCGCCAGCACGGCCCGGGAGTGCGGCTCGACGAAGCGCAGGTAGTCGGCCCGCGGCAGCGCCCCCACCCAGGAGTCGAACAGCTGCACCGCGGAGGCGCCGGCATCGATCTGGACCTGCAGGAAGGTGGCGGCGATCTGGCCCAGCCGGGCGCACAGGTCGCTCCACAGCTCCGGGTCGCCGTGCATGAGCGCCTTGGTGCGCTCGTGGTTCTTGGACGGCCCGCCCTCGACCAGGTAGCTGGCCAGCGTGAACGGCGCGCCGCTGAAGCCGACGAGCGGCGTCGAGCCCAGCTCGCCCACCAGAGACGTCACGGCCTCGGTGATGTAGGGCACGTGCTCGGGCGTCAGCTCGGGGAGCCGGTCCAGGTCGGCCCGCGTCGCGAACGGTTCGGCGACGACCGGGCCGACACCAGCCACGATGTCCAGGTCCACCCCGACCGCCTTCAGCGGCACGACGATGTCGCTGAACAGGATCGCCGCGTCCACACCGTGGCGTCGCACCGGCTGCAGCGTGATCTCGGTGACCAGGTCCGGCATCGTGCAGGACTCGAGCATCGGGATGCCCTCGCGCACCTTCTTGTACTCCGGCAGCGACCGCCCCGCCTGCCGCATGAACCAGACGGGCGTATGCCGTGCGGTCCCGCCCCTGGCCACGGTGACCAGAGCGCTCTGGCGCGGGTCGTCGGTGGCGGGCGTCCCGGCATACGGCGTCGTGCCGGTGACACCGGCGGGTGCGGACTCGGGGGCGTGGGGGTCAGGGGTGGTCACGAGGCCCGATCCTGCCATGTCTCTGCTGGCCGTCGGCGTGGCCTACGGGTGTTGTCGGGGGACGCGCCTACGCTGAACGACGTGGTGAGCCGCATCCAGTCCCGGCCGCGCAGGTCGTCGGGAGGTGAGAACGTGCGCGACGACACAACCTTCGCCGAGGCGTTGAAGTCCGTGCACGCCGCAGTGCTGCGCCCCGAGGTGCTCGTCGAGGAGGTCCCGGCCCCGACCCGGCTGGCCCCGTCGGCGCTCGCACTGTCCGGGGAGGTGATCCCCAGCCGCAACGCCGACGACGAGCCCATCGCGACCGGTCGCTTCGTGTTGCTGCACGACCCGGCGGCCCCCGAGCCGTGGGAGGGCGTCTGGCGGGTGGTCACCTATGCCAAGGCGACCGTCGAGCCCGAGGTCGGGCACGACCCTTTGGTGGGACAGGTCGGGTGGTCCTGGCTCACCGACGCCCTGCAGTCGCGAGACCTGCGCTGGACCGCCGAGGCCGGCGCCGTCACGTGTGTGCTGAGCGAGAGCTTCGGCGCGCTGTCGGACCGGGAGCCCACGGTCGAGATGGAGATCCGCGCCTCCTGGAGCCCGCAGGGCGGTCAGATCGACGCCCACCTGCAGGCCTGGGCCGACCTGCTGTGCACCATCGCCGGACTGCCCCCGCTGCCCGAGGGAGTCGTCGCGCTCCCTCAGCGGCGGTAGGGTCCCGGGGCGATGGCCTCCTCACAGCACCCGCAGCCCGACCACGACCCGTCCACCGCCGACGCCGACCTCGGGGATGCCCCCGACGTCGAGCCGGTCGAGGTCCTCAGCACCCCCGCCGACGGCGTCCCGCCCGTCACGGACGCCCCGTCCGGGCTGGCCGAGGTCGTCACGGCGCTGGCCGCCGGCACCGGGCCCGTCGCGGTCGACGCCGAACGCGCCTCGGGCTACCGCTACGGGCAGCGCGCCTACCTCGTGCAGCTGCGCCGTGAAGGGGCGGGCAGCTTCCTCATCGACCCGATCGCGCTGCCGGACCTGGGCCCGGTCAACGAGGCGCTCGGCGAGGCCGAGTGGGTGCTGCACGCGGCCACCCAGGACATCCCGTGCCTGGCGGAGGTGGGCCTGCGGCCCAGCACCCTGTTCGACACCGAGCTCGGCGCCCGGCTGGCCGGCCGACCCAAGGTCGGGCTGGCGGCGGTCCTGGAGCACTATCTGGGGGTCAGCCTGGCCAAGGAGCACTCGGCCGTCGACTGGTCCACCCGGCCGCTGCCCGAGCCGTGGCTGCTCTATGCGGCGCTCGACGTGGAGCTGCTGGTGGAGCTGCGCGACGCGGTGGAAGCCGACCTGCTCGCGCAGGGCAAGGGCGACTGGGCGGCCCAGGAGTTCGCCGCCGAGGTCGAGTTCACCGGCACCGCCCCCCGCCAGGACCCGTGGCGCCGCACCTCGGGCATGCACAAGGTCCGCAACCGGCGGATCGCGGCTCACGTCCGGGCACTGTGGGAGGCCCGAGACCGGATCGCGCAGCAGCGCGACGTGGCGCCGGGCCGCGTGCTGCCCGACGCCACCCTGATCGACCTCGCCGTGCGCCAGCCGCGGACTCCGGCGGCACTGTCCTCCGACCGGTCCGTGGAGGCCGGCCGGTCCCGGCAGCGCCGCGCCAACCAGGGGCTGGCCCGCTATCAGCGTCAGTGGCTCGAGGCGATCCGGCACGCCGCCACCCTGTCCGAGGACGACCTGCCGGACCTCGCCCGCCGCACCGACGCTCCTCCTCCCGCCCGCGCCTGGGCCGACCGGGACCCGGTCGCGGCAGCCCGCCTGGCGAAGGCGCGTGAGGGCATGACCGAGCTGTCCGAGCGGGTGAACGTCCCGGTGGAGAACCTGCTGACCCCGGAGACGCTGCGCCGCGTGCTGTGGACCCCGCCCGAGACCTTCGACGCCGAGTCGGTGGACGCGGTCCTGACCGGGCACGGCGCCCGCCCGTGGCAGCGCGACCTGGTCACCCCGCTCGTCGTGGACGCGTTGCAGGCGACACCCGTGGCGGACTGAGCGTTATCTCATATGTGATCTACAGTGGCTCCCATGACCGAGAGCTACCTGTCCCGCATCGGTGCCCTGATCCGTGACGCTCGTCGCCACAAGGACCTGACCCAGGCAGAGCTCGCGGCCCTGCTCAACACCAGCCAGTCGGCGGTGGCCCGCATCGAGCAGGGCAAGCAGAACCTGTCCCTGGAGATGCTCGCGCGGATCGGGGAGAGCCTGGACTCCGAGATCGTCTCGGTCGGCAGCGCCCTGCCCCAGAACCTGCGCATCACCGGTGGCCAGCAGCTCTCCGGTGAGATCGACGTGCGCACCTCCAAGAACGCCGCGGTCGCGTTGCTGTGCGCCTCGCTGCTCAACAAGGGCAAGACCACGCTGCGCAACCTGGCCCGCATCGAGGAGGTCAACCGGATCGTCGAGGTGCTCACCAGCATCGGCTTCAAGATCCGCTGGCTCCCCGACTCCTCCGACCTGGAGATCGTGCCGCCCGCGACGATCGACCTGGCCTCGATGGACGAGGCCGCCGCCCGGCGGACCCGGACCATCATCATGTTCCTCGGCCCGCTGATGCACGAGCTCGACGACTTCGAGCTGCCCTACGCCGGCGGGTGCGACCTGGGCACGCGCACCGTCGAGCCGCACATGGTCGCGCTGCGCCACTTCGGCATCGACGTGACCGCCACGATGGGCAGCTATCACGTCACGGTCGACCCCGAGCGGCGGCCCGAACGTCCGATCGTGCTCACCGAACGCGGCGACACCGTCACCGAGAACGTCCTCCTCGCCGCCGCGCGCCACCCCGGGACGACCGTGATCCGCAACGCCTCCTCCAACTACATGGTCCAGGACCTCTGCGTCTTCCTGCAGCAGCTGGGCGTGACCATCGAGGGCGTGGGCAGCACCACGCTCACGATCACCGGCGTGCCGGAGATCAACCAGGAGATCGAGTACTCCCCCTCCGAGGACCCGATCGAGGCGATGAGCCTGCTCGCCGCCGGCGTCGTGACCGGCAGCGAGATCACGATCCGGCGGGTGCCGATCGAGTTCATGGAGATCGAGCTCGCCGTCCTCGACACGATGGGGCTGCGCTACCACCTGACGCCGGAGTACCGCTCGGCCAACGGCCACACGCGGCTGGTCGACCTCACGACCATCCCGGGACCGCTCAAGGCGCCGCTGGACAAGATCCACCCACTGCCCTTCCCCGGCCTCAACATCGACAACCTGCCGTTCTTCGCGATCATCGCGGCGTGCGCCGAGGGCTCGACCCTGATCCACGACTGGGTCTACGAGAACCGCGCCATCTATCTCACCGAGCTCACCACGCTCGGCGCGAAGGTGCACCTGATGGACCCGCACCGGGTCATGGTGGAGGGCCCGACCAAGTGGCGCGCCGGCGAGATCATGTGCCCGCCGGCCCTGCGCCCCGGCGTGGTGATCCTGCTGGCGATGCTGGCGGCCCCCGGCGAGTCGGTGCTGCGCAACGTCTACGTGATCCACCGCGGCTACGAGGAGCTGGCGACCCGCCTGAACAACCTCGGCGCCGACATCCAGACGTTCCGCGACATCTGACCAAAAAATGTAGGGGTTTTGCACGCCGCCCACACATTTTGATAGTGGTTTCGTCGGTCCTCCACGTATTTTCGCAGTGGTTTCGCACGCCGGTCGCCGCGCCGGGACCGCAGGTCGGTAGCGTCGGTCCCGTGACGCGCACCGCCTACCTCGACCATCCGGGTCCGATCCCCCTGGCCCACCGTGGGTTCGACCGGGACGGCCTGGAGAACTCCATGCCTGCCTTCCAGGCCGCGGTCGACCTGGGCTTCAGCTATCTGGAGACCGACGTGCACGCCACCTCCGACGGGGTCCTGGTGGCCTTCCACGACGAGAGCCTGGACCGCGTCACCGACAGCGTCGGCACCGTCGCGAGTATGCCGTGGGCGCACGTCTCGCAGGCCCGGATCGGGGGCGTCGAGGAGATCCCCCGGTTGGAGGTCATGCTGCACACGTGGCCGGAGGCCCGGTTCAACATCGACATCAAGGCGTCGGCGGCGATCGGCCCCCTCGTGCGCGTGATCGAGCGTGCCAGGGCCCACGACCGGGTCTGCGTGACCTCCTTCTCCGACACCCGACGGCGCCAGGCGCTGCGCCGGCTGACCCGCCCCGTGGTCACCTCCGCGGGACAGATCACCACGGCGCGCTTCCGCGCGGCCAGCCAGGCGGCCGCCCGGTCGCGGAGGACCCTCGTCTCGTGGGCGATGCGCGATGCCGACGGGCTGCAGGTCCCGGTCAGCTTCCGCGGGCTGCCGGTCGTGACGGACCGCACGGTGGCGGCGGCGCACGCGGCCGGCAAGTTCGTGCACGTGTGGACCGTCAACGACCCCGCCGAGATGCACCGGCTGCTCGACCTGGGCGTCGACGGCCTGGTCAGCGACCGCGCCGATCTGCTCAAGCAGGTGCTCACCGAGCGCGGTCAGTGGGTCTGAGGCCTAGCGCTTCGGCTCGCGGGCCGGCGCCAGGGCGATGAGCGTGACACCGGACTCGGGCAGGTCGGTGTCCTCGGTGATGACCTGCGCCCTGGTCCCGTCGTGGCTGAACAGCAGGACCGCCTCGGGGTTGCGCTCCTGGTAGTCCTCGACCGTGAAGGACTCCGTCAGGGAGGTCCGCCGCACGACCATGCCGGCGGCCACCCGCTCGTCCAGCTCCTCGTGCGTCAGTGCGGGCCGGAAGGGGGCCCGGGCGGACAGCCGCTGGGCGCTGGAGTGACGGTCGTGCGTCGACGGCGAGGCGTCCTCCCGGAGCAGCTGGAAGACGTGGGACCGGCCGAGGGTGTGCCCGAACTCGCGGGCCGCGGTGGTGTTCGTCCCGTCGTCGTCCGTCGCCGCGACGAAGCTGCCGATCCCCGCCAGGTCGAGGTCGTGGAGCGCGTAGTCGGACAGGATGTTGGTGCGCTCGGTCCGCACCCCGTCCATCCGGGCGCGCTGCAGCTCACCACCGTTCTGGCTCACGATGATGGTCGGGACGTCCAGCTCACCCAGCGCACCGGCCGCCTGACGCACCCAGGCCTGCGACCCGGCGAAGACCACGCCCTGAGGGTTGGTGGTGGCCAGCCCGAGGCGCTCTGCGAGACGTCCGACGCCCAGACCGTAGACCGCGACGCTGACGACGATCGTGACGAAGACCAGCGGCACCATCCCCTCGGCCTCCTGCGCCAGCGCGACCAGCGCACCGGCGCGGTCCCCCTGCGCGGAGTCGGCGGCGTGCTCGAGCTTCAGCGCGAAGATGCTGGTCACCGCCGCCGCGACGATGCCGCGGGGCGCCATCCCGGAGAGCAGCACCCGCTCCTGCCGGGTGGTCTCGGTGCCGACGAGTCCGAGCCAGATGCTCACCGGGCGGACGATCAGGATCAGGATGGCTACGAAGACCAGGGCGGTGGGCAGTATGTCGATCACCTGGGTCGGGCTGACCCGTCCGGCCAGGATGACGAACAGGATGCCGATGAGGAGCACCTGCAGGTGCTCGTAGAACTCCTTGACGTGCTCCAGGTGGAGCGTGGGACGGTTCCCGAGGATGATCCCCAGCACCGTCACCGTGAGCAGCCCGCTCTCCTCCTGGAGCATGTTCGAGCCCACGAGCCCGCCGACCGCCACCGCGATGAAGAGGGTGCCGTGCAGGTAGTCGGGGACCAGGTGCCGGACCATGACGACCTCCACCAGGACAGCCAGCCCGAGCGCGACGCCGAGAGCCACCCCGACGGAGATCAGCAGGGTGACGAGCGCGGTGCCGACGGCGTCCTCCTGGTTGCCGACCACGACCGCGTGGTAGACGAGCAGCGCCAGGATGGCGCCGATCGGGTCGACGACGATCCCCTCCCAGCGCAGCAGCGAGGAGACCCGCCGGGTGGGGCGCAGCTGGCGCAGGATCGGGTTGATCACGGTGGGGCCGGTGACCACGAGGATCGCGCCGACCAGGAGCGCGAGCTGCAGGTCGAGCCCGACCAGCCACCCGGCGGCCGTGATCAGGGCCCACGCGATGAGGACGGTCACGGTGCACAACCTCAGCACGGGTCGGCCCAGGTCCCGCACGTGCGCGACCCGCAGGCTCATGCTCCCCTCGAACAGGATGATGCCGACCGCCAGGGTGACCCCGGCGAAGAGCACCTCGCGTCCCAGCACCTCGTCCGGGCTGACGTAGAGGCCGCCGAGGAACCCGACGATGAGCAGGACCAGGATCGAGGGGACCTTGGCGGCCCAGGCGAGCCACTGCGCGAGGGCACCGACCACGAGGACGGCACCCAGGTAGACGACCGGCTCCACGCGCACCCCTCCGGTTCGACGACCGCGCCGTCGTCGGTTGCGACGCGGGACGCACACGCTACGCGGACCCGCCGCACCTCTCAAGGCAGACTAGGGGCGATGTCTTCTCCCAGCCGCACCGTCCGGGGGCCGCGCCTGGCCCTGCCGAAGCCCGTCACCGTGGCAGCGGCGGTCGTCGTGCTGCCCGCCCTCATGGCGGTGCTCGCCGTCGCGCTGACGATGCTCACCCGGATGCTCGTCGAGAGGGAGCAGGAGCCCGCCCTGCACTGGCCCACCTTCTGGGTGTGGTTCGTGCTGTGCACCGGCGGCATCGCCGTCCCGATGATCGTCGCCGAGATCCGTCGCGACCCGGACTCGCGCCACCCCACCCCGCCTGCGGGCTCCCGGCTCACCCTGACCGTGCAGGAGGAGGAGGCCGGTCCGGTCACCAGGGTGGCGCTGGCCGTGCCGGGCACACCCGCCGTCTCCACGCTGGTGCGGGCCCACGAGCTGGCCGCGGCGGACGTCGGGCTCATGGAGCAGCTCACGTCGGGAACGTCCGGCCTCGGCACCTCGCGAGGCGACACGCACGAGCTGAACGCGGCGGGCCTCGCCCTGCTCGCCTCCTCGACCGGGACGTTCCGCGACATCCTCAGCGAGCTCGTCTGGCGCGCCCGCCACGAGCCTCTCGACGAGGACGGGACCGGCAGCGAGGTCGACGCGGCCGACCTCGCACCCCCGGCCGCGGACGCCCAGGACCGGGTGGACGTGTTCAACGACCCCCACCTGGCCGTACCCAAGGGTCCGGGGCACCGGCGCGTGCAGCTCGTGACGTGGACCCTCATCGGGCTGTATGCCGTGGCAGTGGTCTCCCTGCTCGTCTGGCGGGGCGTCTCGGACTCGGGCACGGGTCCGGACATCGACGACTACGACTGGGCGATGAACGTCGGGGGGACCACCATCCTGCTCGGTCCGTTCGTCATCTGGGGGGCGTTCGGCGTGCTGAACTACGTCCGGGCCCGCGAGGCGCAGGGCGGGCGCCGCGCCGTCGCCGCGCGGGCCTGGGCGGACTTCTGGTTCTTCGGGTTCTGCAGCGCCCTGGTGATGGTCTTCATCGGCCTCGTCGCCGCGGCAGGCGTCTGGATCGGGACCGACGGGTTCGTCCCGACCCTCATCGCCCTGGCCGTCACCGGACTGTTCGTCGCGGTCGCCCGCTGGTGCCACCAGCGGAGGAGGGCCTGGAGCACGATCCCCCGCTGAGGCTCACCGCGCCGGTGCCCCAAGGGTGCCGTCGCAGCCGGTGAACCGCCAGATGGAGGCCTGACCGCCCTCGTCGACCAGCTCGAAGCCCGGACGGTTGGTGGAGATCACCCGCAGCCCCTGCGTCGACTCCTCCCACTTGCCGCCCTCCTCGAAGGTGAGGTCGTCGACATACACGTGGGTCACCCCGAGGTCCCGGACCGCCTGACACACGTCGGGGTCCAGATACCAGATGTTGAACCGCTCGGACAGCAGCAGCCGTTCGGGTGAGCCCGCGATCGGCGTCAGCTGAGGGAAGACGACCTGCACGCCGCTGCGCGACAGCAGGTAGGGCGAGCCGTTGACCGGCTCCCCCAGCACGACCGCGTCGTCGGGGAGCACGTCGCCGGCCCGGTCGATCATCGCCAGCTCGTCCTCGGAGTCGATCATCGTGCCCCACGCGATGGGCCAGTGGCTGTAGACCGAGGACATCACCTCCACCTGCGAGGGCCACCGCAGGCCGAAGGTGGCCAGGGCCACACCGACCAGCACCACGGCGGTGGTCCCCGTGATCGAGAAGCGGAAGCGGTCGGCCAACTTGCGGCAGGTCCAGGCCAGTCCGCCTGCGGCCAGCACCACGGCCGGTATGACGACGAGCTGGTTGAGGCGGGAGGGCTGGGTGTACCAGAAGCCGGCCAGGCCGCGCAGGACGTTCTCCGGCGGTCCCGCCGCGAGCAGGGTCAGGACGACCGACGCGGCCAGCGCCACGACCAGCCACCGAGCGTGTTTGCGGGTGATCGTGAGGTAGACGCCGACGCCGACCATCGCGGTGATCACCAGGTTGACCGACTTCACGCCGTACACATAGATCAACGGGCGGTCGATGAGCAGGCTCCCGATGCCGGGGAAGTAGCTCTGCTGACCACCCCGCTCGTAGTCCACGATGGCCTGGACGGGCGGGAAGTTGATCAGCCAGTAGGCGCCGGCGAGCACGCTGACGATGAGGGCGGTGGCGAGCAGGCCCACCGGGAGCTGGTGCCCCCGCCGCCAGTAGCGACGGCCCTGCCGGAACAGCAGCACCGCCAGCAGTGGCGCCGCGAGCAGCGCCAGGGAGAACAGCCCCGAGCCGTGGGCCAGGACGACGCCGGCGGCCGACGTGGCGAAGCCCAGGGCGTGCGCCAGGTGCATCCTCCAGGTCTGGTTGCCCCGCAGCGCGGCGATCATCAGCGCCAGCGCGCCGGGCAGGCAGGCGACGCTCACCGCGAAGGGCCACACGCCGAGCATGGACACGGCGATCGCCGGGAAGGCCACGTAGGTGGAGGCCACGATCGGGGTCAGGACCACGGGAAGGGCCCGCGCCGGCCAGACCACCCTGGTCAGGGCCACGAGGCTGGTCATCCAGACGGCGGTCCCGAGCACGATCGAGGAGGCGTTCGCGGCCTGGGTGACGTTGTCGAACCCCGGGGCGATCGCCACGATCGAGTGCCACACGGTCGGGTAGTACGGAGCGGTGGTGTCGGCATACATCGGGGCGAGCGAGCCCAGGCTGGAGGCGTTGCCGGTGTCCTGGATGAACCACAGCGCGTTGAGGTGGTACACCGCGTCCCAGACCTGCAGCGGCATGTCCGCCCGCTGCATCCCGGTCATCATCGCCATCGCCAGCACGCCGCCCCCGACGAGCCCGGTCAGGGCCAGCCAGCCGCGTTCGCTGCCGGCCAGCCGCCGCTTCCCGGCGACCACCTCGCCGGCCGGGTCGGTGGTCGTCCCCAGCAGGGCACCCACCAGGAGCGCGATGAGTATGGCGCCCGCGCACCCGGCCAGGAAGGTCACCAGACCCCAGGTGACGCCGATGATGTCGTAGCCGATGGCCAGCACGCCGGCCAGCCCGGAGGTCACTCCACCGCCGGCGCCCAGCGCGAGCAGCCCGCGCACCCCGAGGGCGCGCAGGAACAGGTAGCCCGGCGCGAGCCAGAGCACCGCCATCATCACGATGCCGGGCAGCACCCCCCACCAGCTCATGCGGTGACCGGCTCACCCCCGCCGATGGTCAGCCGGGGCACCCCGGTGAACGCGGCAGGGTCGGTGACGCGGCGGCCGTCGAGCAGCAGGCGCAGGCCGGGCAGGTCGGCGCCGGTCAGCTGGGCGTATTCGGGGTGGTCAGCCTGGACGATGGCGACGTCGATGGGCTCCCCCGGCTGTCCGGGGGTCCAGTGGTAGGGCTCCCAGCCGTGGGCGGCCAGCTCCTCGTCGGTGAACATCGGGTCGTGCACGAGCACGTGGGCGCCGCGGGCGCGGAGCGCCTCGACGGTGCCGAAGACCCCGGAGAACGCGGTCTCCTTCACCTTGCCCCGGTAGGACGCCCCGAGCACGACGACCCGCAGCCCGGAGAGGGACCCCAGCAGGGACTCGGCGCGGGCCACGGCATACTCCGGCATCGCGGCGTTCGCCTCCCGGGCCTGACGGACCACGGTCGCGTCGGGGTCGGTGGACAGGTA
>ENA-UOUL01004658-UOUL01004658.1-bioreactor-metagenome-genome-assembly--contig:-NODE-4658-length-12481-cov-5.093276_pt1 | contig 12481 bp, 10 predicted proteins | sample MGYA00249838_ERZ747220 | MGnify/ENA primary metagenome ERZ747220 (study PRJEB28778, sample SAMN05720191) | bioreactor metagenome | isolation source: Anaerobic biogas reactor | place: USA:Washington...
CGATTTGGACATTTTTGGGCCTAAATCTTTATTTCAATGGATATCAGTGGCTAAAACAGTTCTGGGTAGACATCATCTAAAAACACTCCTGGCCGAACTAGCGAAGGACCTTAATACCATAAAAATGCGCCAAAATGCAGTTAGGGAACTGACTACTAAACTGGAATTCTGCCAAAGACTAGAGTGCCAGGGCTTACTGGTAGATGAAGTATCGCGGGATACAGGGGGATTAATCAGCTATGCCGAAGAATCCAGACCGCTCTCCAAAGGTATACACATCATGCGTTTTTTCCCCCTGGTCACCATTGCGGCCTTTATACTAACTATTTCAGGTTGGGGCCTACCCGTTGAGGTTCCCATAGTACTTCTTACCCTGCAATTGCTATTATATTTTGCCAGATATCAAAAAATAGCATCAGATTTGAGCCGGGTGTATTCATTTCAAAAAAGTTTGGGTGCCTTTAGAAACATGTTCATACTAATTGAATCTGAACAATTTAAAGATGATTACTTATCTACCCTGAAAGCTGAGTTATATAACCAGGCAGAGCCCGCCTCTACTTGTATGAAACGTCTGGAACGAATATCCGATGCCATTGACCTGCGCTATAATCCTTTTTTCTATTTTATTTTTAACCTTTTTCTTTTCTGGGATTTCCACTGTGTGGTTTATTTAGAACGGTGGAAAGCTCAAAACGGTAAGAGGATTAGAGCCTGGTTTGAAACCATTGGGACCTTTGAGGCCTTAACCAGCCTTTCTGTCATATCCCACATACACCCGGAATGGGGTTTCCCCGAACTACAGGATCATGGTATGAGGATTCAAGCGCGAGACTTCGGTCATCCTTTAATTCAGTCGGAAAAATGCGTTCGTAATGATATAGACATTGATAACTATTCTTGCATTATTACCGGTTCTAACATGTCAGGAAAAAGCACCTTCCTGAGAGCTATTGGCATGAACCTGGTCCTGGCCTATGCAGGGACAGCCGTTTGCGCCCGAAAATTCAGGTGTTCTATTATGGATGTATATACATCTATGGTGATAAGAGACGATTTGATTAGCGGTGTTTCTACCTTCTATGCTGAACTGACCAGGATAACCATGATATTAAAGCATGCAGATAAAGGGCAGCCTATGCTTTATTTAATTGATGAGATATTTCGGGGGACAAACTCATTGGACAGGATTGCCGGCACCCAGGTTGTCTTAAGGGAATTGAGCAAGAAGAACGTAATCGGTTTGATTTCTACCCATGATTTCGAACTTTGCGATCTGGAAAAAGACCAGGGATTGAACTTTAGGAATTACCATTTTGAAGAACAATATACACAGGGGAGAATTGAATTTGATTATAAGCTTCGTTCCGGCCGCTGTACCACTTCCAATGCCAGATATTTGATGAACATGGTAGGGATTCATGTTCCAGAATAAACTATATTATACCTGGCCAAAATCCCGATAGAACCCAGGTTCTTATGAATGGTGTCAGGGGGACGGTTCGAAACCCCTGAAAAAGAGCCTCTTTTACGTGTCATTCTGAGCGATAGCGAAGAATCTAATTAGCGTAAACCCCAATACTACGGAATTCCAAAGAGATCCTTCGTCGCCTGCAGCTCTTTAGGATGACATTTATGAATACTTTTTCAGCAGTCTCGGACGGTTCTCTTGATACCCCAATGATAATCTTGGTTTAGCAAAATAAGAACGGTATCCTGCTTTTTGGCCGGATACCGTTTTAATCTTTCTAAAAGTTTTCCCCTTGTTTAATGCCTGGATATTAGGAGCTAACGTGTAGAGGGCATTTTTATCTGTCACCCGGTGCTATGAGTTGCAAAGTCTAGGCCAGGGCGCCCCCATCAACTACGATGGTAGCACCGGTGGTATAAGACGATGCGTCTGATGCCAGGTAGAGGACGGCGCCGCACATCTCCTCGGGCTGTGCAGCTCGGTGAAGCGGTATCTGCGGCAGCAGGATTTTCTCCATTAGTTCCTCGTTCTGCACCATTACTGAAGCGAACTTTGTATCGGTAAGCCCAGGAAGCAGCGCGTTTACCCTGACCTTGGAGGGAGCCAGTTCTTTGGCAAAGGATTTTGTCATGGCAATGACCCCCGCCTTGGTAATTGAGTATACCCCCTGCATCAGCGCGGGCCTTATGCCGTTGATAGACGCGACATTAATGATTGAACCTCCGCCGTGTTTCGTCATCAGCCTGGCTCCGTACTGGCACATAAAAAAAGTACCCTTCAGGTTAACATCCATGGTCTTATCCCACACTTCCTCCGACGCATCGATGACCCCGCCAAAGTAGAAGTTCATTGCAGCGTTATTCACCAGGATATCAAGCTTGCCGTAGGTTGCCTCGACATATTTGAACAAATCTTCTATATCGGACACGACTCCGTTGTGACATGCTCTGGATATTGCTTTGCCGCCTGCAGTGCGAATCTCCTCTTCCACTTCAGGCAGACCCTCCATGGTTTTGTTGGTGATGATCACCTCAGCGCCATGCTCGGCCAGTGCCCTGGCGATGCTCGCGCCAATACCCCTGCTGGCCCCGGTTACCACTGCAATTTTCCCTTTTAAACTAAAATCCACGATCATGTTATCCCCCCCTTTTTATTCTATACCCTTGAGAAACTCTGGCTGCGTGAACGCAGGATTCGGATAATCATAGAATCCCTTCTTAGTCTTCTTACCAAGATACCCCTTCTCCACATAACCGCGGATGAACTGGGCATGCTTGCGCTGGTACTTGTCATTGTTGGCCTCCGCCAGGTACTCGGTGACACTGAGCATCGTGTCAAGACCTATGCCGTCCATCAGGGCAAACGGTCCCGCCGGCATGTGCGTGACTCCCATCCATGCTCTGTCAATGTCCTCGATTGAAGCGACGTTTTTTGTCTTCAGTGAAAGCGCAGCGGTGAACAGGGCGCCAAGCATGTAGTTGAACACGTAACCTGAATGCTCCTTCTCCATCATGATCGGAAGCTGACCCGTCTTAAGCGCAAAATCTTTGACCAGCTGTATGGCCTCCTTCGAGGTACCGGGGTGAGGCATGATGTCGACTACATTTGTCACCTTCACGTCGTGAAAATGTAGGGCCAGAAACTTGTCAGGCCTGCCTGTTGCCTCCGCAATCATTGATGGCAGGAAGGTCGAGGTGTTAGTGGTGAATATCGTACGTTTTGGACAGAGCTTGTGGAACAGCGAGAACACCTTCACCTTGAGATCTGGATTTTCCGGGATCGATTCGTTGATGATGTCAGCGTCTTTAGCCGCGGATTCGGGGTCGGTCGTTGTTGATATGCGTTTCATGGCTGCATCTGCCTGTTCCTGCGTACATTTTGCCGACAATACAAACCAGCCAAAAAGGTGCTGAATCCTCTCCATTGCTTTTTTCAAGGAGTCTTCATTAATGTCATAGATAACAACGTCATAGCCCGCAAGTGAACATGGAACGCTGATCTGCTGCCCCATTGTACCTGCACCAAGCAGCAATACCCTTCTTACGTCATCGATATTCATACCCGTCCTCCTTGTTATGTTTTTTAAAGATCCGACTTTTCAATGACCTTCTGTGCGGTTGCTTCTAGTGCCTTAATTGGGACCATGAGCATCCCAAACCTCTTATCCTTGGTCTGCCCGTGATAGAACCTGTAGTATATCTGCTGCGCGATGACCGCCAGCCTGAATAGGCCGAAACAGTAATAAAAATCGAATTTGTCTGATTTTACACCCATCAGTTCACCATAAAGCGCAAACTGTTCCTTTCTGGTGAGCATGCCGTCAAGGTGAGTGGGCATCTGGCGGATGGCCTGCATAGAGGGCGGGTCATCTTTCTCCACCCAGTATCCCAGCGAAGAACCCAGGTCCATTAAAGGGTCACCCAGGGTCGCCATCTCCCAGTCGAGAATGCCCATGATTTCAGTGGGGTTGGAGGGGTTAAGAACGGCGTTGTCGAACTTGAAATCGTTATGTATGATCCCCACGATCCCTGACTCGCCCGGCATCTTATCGTGCAGCCACTGCATTATCTTTTCAAAGTCCGGGGCATCCGGTGTCCTGGCGTCCCGGTAGCGGCCGCTCCAGCCCTCTACCTGGCGCCTCACATAGCCCACGGGCTTACCGAAATCCGCCAGGCCTGCCTTGACGTAGTCCACAGAATGCAGCTGGTACTGCACCTTAATCAGGTTCTCACTTAAGGTGCGGGCCTCTTGCGCGTTCAGTTCCATGCCCGGCGGCAGATCCCGGCGCAGAATAATGCCTGGTATGCGTTCCATCACATAAAACGGGCACCCCATTACGGTTTCATCCTCGGTATAGACCAGCGGCTGCGGACAATAGGGGAACAAGGGCTTTAAAGCACTGAGTATTTTATACTCGCGTCCCATGTCATGGGCAGTCTTGGCCTTCTTGCCGAATGGCGGCCTGCGTAATACCATTTCCCGGTCTCCAACCTTCACGGAATAGGTCAGGTTGGAGAACCCGCTGGGAAACTGCTTAATCTCAATCTTACCTTCCAGACCGGGGATACTGGCTCTTAAAAATTCCAGCACCTTTTGAGCATCAAGTTCCTCCCCGCTCCTTATGGATGTAGCGCGATCAATCAAATCACTCATGTCACACCCCCATAAATTATTTGATCAGCAGAATAGATTCTGCTACATGGATCACAAAGTCTGCATATTCGTCCACTGACACTTTCCTGTTTTTGTACTTCCACCTTTTCAGGTACCAGTCCTGGAGCATCGCCTTGATTACAGATGCAACCAGGGTCACGTTTTCATCCCGGAAAACTTGCTCCGTAATGCCTTCATTGATGATATCAATAAATATCTTCTCAGTCTGAAGCTCACTCTGTATAGCCCGTTTCTGTTCATCCCTGGGCAGGTTTCTGGCCTCAATGTAGGTGAAGTAGAACCAGGTCTGCATAGCCTCGGAGAGATAGATGTGCGACTTGATGGCCAGCCTGAGCTTCTCCGTGGGACTGCTGCCTTTGGCGATCTGATCGGTTAGCACCCGGTTGGCGATCTCCCGGCCCTGGGATAGTATCAGCACCAGCAGTTCCTCCTTGCTGGTAAAATAGGAGTATAGCGCACCGCGGCTTAAGCCCGATGCAGCCGAAAGATCCCTGATGCTCATGGCCTGGAAACTCTTTTTGCTGCAAATATCCAGAGTTGCCTCGATGATGCGTATCAGGTTTTCTATGACCTTCTTCTCCTTCTTAACCTTGATGGAGTCGCGGTTGCGCTCCAGGATCTGGCCCGAAATCTCCTCCTTGGAGATATGCACCATTTTTTTAAATTCGCTGTAAATCATAAACCTAACAACCAATCCTTATTTTTTCTGGGCATATTGTTTGAGTATGGCCCTGGCGACGTTCATCTTGTGCACTTCGTCGGCGCCGTCATAGATCCGGGCTGCCCGTTCATGCCGGAAGAAAAACGCCAGTATGGTATCATCGGTCATGCCCAGGCCGCCATGAACCTGAAGTGCCCGGTCAACAATGTTTTGCATCACATTGGCTACATAAAATTTAATCAGGGATATGTCGATCCTGGCTTCCTTCTGCCCCAGGTTGTCGATCATCCAGGCTGCATGCAGGGTCATAAGCCTGGCAGCTTGAATCTCCGCTGCTGAGTCCGCCACCATGGCCTGAATAATCTGCTTGGTAGCCAGGGTCTGGCCGTCAGGCGCCATGATCCGCTGGTTCACCCGGCGGCACATCAGCTCGAAAGCCCGGTTGCAAACGCCGATCCACCTCATGCAGTGGTGTATGCGCCCTGGACCCAGCCTTTCCTGGGCGATGACAAAACCATAGCCTTCAGGCCCCAGTAAATTGCTCTGGGGGACCCGGCATGACTGGAACAACACCTCACCGTGGCTGAAATAGCCGCTTCCTGCATGCCCCATTACCGGAATATTCCTCACCAGGTTAAAGCCCGGGTTATCAGTGGGAACGATAATCATACTGGCCCGCAGGTGAGGCGGGGCCTCCGGATTAGTTACTGCCATGCATATCGTGAACTGAGCGCCGTCCGCAGCTGTGGTGTACCACTTCTGGCCGTTGATGATATAATCGTCACCGTCCTTTACTGCGGTGGTGTCCATCATGACCGGGTTAGAGCCGGGCATCTCAACCTCGGTCATGGAAAAGCAACTGCGGATTTTGCCCTCCACCAATGGCTGCAGATATTTTTCCTTTTGCTCCTCGGTACCGAATTTGTGAATGATCTCCATGTTGCCCGCGTCGGGGGCCTGGCAGTTAAACACGTAATGCCCCAGCGGGCTCCTGCCCAGAGCCTCGGATACCAGGCCATGCTCAACCAGGTTAAGCCCCATGCCTCCATATTCCTTATCCTGATTAGGTGCCCAGAGCTCCATCTGTTTGACCATCCTGCGTTTCTCTTCGAGCACCGGTTCCAGCAACTTGAAGTCCCCGGTCAGAAAATCGTGCTCCAGGGGAATCAGCTCTTTGTCCACGAATTCGTTGATCATCCCGGTAATGGTTCTCATCCTGTCCGATATTGCAAAATCCATATGCTCCTCCTTATCTGTAGGTAATAAGTTCGCCTGCATTATAACTTTCAAGGTGCGGGTAGCTGTTAAACGTATGCAGAATGAGGCCTGCGCTCCCGAACCTGAATTTTGTGATCGATGTGTTAACCAGTCCCCAGCCCATGCGCATTGAGTCATATGGGGACATGCCAGTGGCGAGATGTACAGCGGCTGATATCACCCCCCCAGAAGAGAAAATCAAGATCCTGCTCCCCTTATCATTTTCAGTGGCGATTTGTTTTAGAGCAGACTCGACCCGCTCGGTAAACTGGTTCCAGCCCTCAATCTCATCCGGGCCTGCATCACCCGTGAGCCACCTGTTAACAGCCCGGTCAAAAAGGAGCTGGAACGATCGTTTATCCGTGAATACTTTCTCAATATGCGGGTGAAGAGAACTGTCCTCCTCCGCCAGAAGCGGAAAATAATGATGTATTATCGATCCAAACGGATATTCGTTGAGTTCCTTAAGCTTTGTAAGAGGCGGGGCCGCGGCAGTGTTGGCCTGCAAATGCGCCAGAACGATGGCCGCCGTATCTACCTGACGGTTCAGCGTTCCGGAGTAGGCCCTGACAAATGATAGACCGGTATGGGATAAATACTGTGCCACCAGCAGGGACTGCTCCTTGCCAAGCTCGGAAAGGATATCGTAATCCCCCCGACCGAAAGAGGCCTGCCCATGACGGATGAAAACTAATTCACTCATAATAACATCTCCTATGAATTCAGAATAGTAACATTTTGTAAAAAAGTCAAGGGAAAAAGGACGGACGTCCGTTTTTTTTCTTGACTTTTTTTCGCGCTGGGAATATTATTTCTATTAACAAATCATATGCAATAAATTGATATAGAATCTAAAAAATATTCTTGGCGAAAACTTGTGCGTTGCCCCGGCATAATGCCAGACTGGCGTACAGGATAAACAGAGGACGAATATGAAAATACTGGTATGTATAAAACAGGTGCCCGATCAGGAATCAAGGCCCACAGTTAATCAGGAAAGAACATGGGCTGGATATGCTGAGAACGCGTCCTATTGGATTAACCGTTATGATGAGCATGCTGTGGAAGAGGCCTTGCGCATACGGGAAATGATTCCCAAAACCGCGATAGACATTGTGTCGCTTGGTCCTGAGCGTGTCAAATCGGCGATCAAACGGTGCATAGAGATGGGGGCCGACCAGGGATTTCACCTTTATTATGACCGCAACGATTACCTTAGCCCCTCGATTAAATCGCATCTTATCGCTGAATTTTGCAAGAACCGGGAATATGACCTGATCCTAACCGGAGTCATGTCAGAAGATATGATGTCCGGCCAGACCGGGCCAATGATTGCCGCCCAGCTTGGTGTTCCCTCGGCTACCTCCGTGATGAAGCTGAAAATTAATGCTGAAAAGCAGAGCATTCAGGTGGAGAGGGAGCTTGATTCCGGCCACAGGTGTTTTATGGAGCTTGTGCTGCCAGCCCTGGTTGCTGTTCAGTCAGGGATTAACCGGCCCCGCTACCCTTCTCTTTCAAATGTTATGCGGGCCAAAAACACCGAGATCATGGAAATTAGGTGGACTGAAGGTCTGCCCGCCTCTAAATACGAAACTGTGGAAAGAATCTCGGAGGTAGGAGCCGACCGTGCCGGTATCAGGTTGGAAGGAACGACTGCCGAAAAGGCTGCGGCACTATGGCAGCTGCTCCACGAAAAATCGCTGATCTAATGGAGGACAGTAATGAACCATTACATAAGCAACAAATCCATCATGGTCATGTGTGAACAAAGCGGAGGCCGGATTCTTCCGGTAACCCATGAGTTGATTTTCTGCGCATCCCTGATTGCGGATCGCTATGATTCCAGGATTACAGCGGTTTTGCCGGGAAATATCGCTGGTGCCGAGTTCATTTCCGGAGCCGATTTGCTGGTTATAAATAGCCCCGGTTTGGCCGAATATACCTGCGAAGGATGGGAAAAAGCAGCCCTCCTGGCTGCCGAGCAGATCATGCCCGACATTATCATCATCGCCCATACCTCAACCGGATACGATTATGCGCCCCGGGTGGCAGCCCTGCTGGAAGGTGGCTGTATAACTTCCGTAGCCGGGATCGAATTTACCCGCGATGGCATAAGATATCGCCGAAGCGGGTTCCATGGCAAACTCGACCTGCTGTACAAAGCGGGAAAGCCACCCCTTGTCATCACGGTTCTCCCCGGTGCTTTTCCCGCAAATGTCCAACAGGCGGAACCTGGCACGGTCGGTTATATAAATGCTGACATCAATCCAGTCTTTACATCAAATCTGCAGTATATGATTCCGGACCAGTCCAATACCGAGCTTGAACATGCCGAGGTAATAATCGCAGCCGGCAAGGGGATTGGTAAGATTGAGAACCTCCAGATGATCCGTGAGATGGCCTCCTGTTTTAACCGGTCCGCAATCGCAGGATCAAGGGTGGCATGTGATAACGGGTGGATCGAGTATAATGCCCAGGTAGGACTCACCGGCAAAAAGGTTGCACCGCTGCTTTACGTGGCCTGCGGCATTTCCGGTTCCATGCAGCATATCGTAGGCATGAAGGACTCCAAAACAGTGGTATCTATCAACCGCGACCCCGATGCAGCAATATTCCACCACTCGGACATCTGCATAGTGGAAGAACTGGAAAAGTTTATCCCCGAATTTATCCGCGAAACTGAAAAAAATAGAACATGACAGTTTTCAACCTATCTATGGCAAAGCTCCGAAATTTCATTGGCGTTATTTCTCAAATCAGAAAGCTGTCTGTTTAACAGCTCCAATTCTTCAATCATTATTTATGCAATGAGTTATTACGGATACTCCTCCTCGTTTCGGGGGTTTAAAGTGTAAAAATTAAAATCGGAGGATGGGGTTGAAAAAGAAAATAGGTAGCACCTTGATCGGTGCATATATTAAAACTCAATAATTACATATTTATGGAATCACAGCCTTAAGAACAGTTAGGCGAATTATACATATTATACTTATAAACCTGTGAAAAGTGGTGTAATATGTGAAAACCGAAAATGAATGGCGATGGAGAAATCCTTTGCCGCAGGGTAATACTTTACGTTCTGTAGCTTATGGTGATGGGCTTTTTGTGGCGGTGGGCCAGTTCGGAACAGTTATGAATTCTAAGGACGGAAACAACTGGGTACGTGCTACAACTCATAGCATCAGTTACTTTACCGGTGTTTGCTTTGGAAGTGGGCTTTTTGTAGCTGTGGGGGCAGAGGGTAGCATCATAACTTCAACTGATGGCAAGGTATGGGAGGGGCGTAATTCGGGAACTTCAGCCTGGATTGATGCCATTACTTTTGGGGACGAAAAATTCGTAGCTGTTGGTCAGAGTGGGACCATACTGATTTCATCTGATGGAGTTAACTGGACCAGCACATCGGTGGGGCAATACTGGATTAGTGCTGTAGCTTATGGTAATGGAATTTTTGTTGCTATTGCCAGTGACAATAGTGTATTTACATCTAATGATGGTTTGGAATGGGTTAGGCAGGGTCCTCCGAGTTCCAGCCAGCTTAATGCAATTGCTTATGGGGCTGGACTTTTTGTCGCAGTCGGCAGTAATGGGACCATTGTTACATCTATGGATGGCAAGGAGTGGACAAACCGGGAAGCTCCTACCGGAGCTACTCTGGAGGCTGTAACTTTCGGTACAGGTAAGTTTGTGGCTGTAGGACACGGTACCATTAAACCGGGAGTATATGTAACATCACCGGACGGAATCAATTGGGCGGGAGGACCTGATGCTGATTTACAAAATGTATTGGCTTTGGGTGCTAGTAACGGATTATTGGCAGCTGTAGGTAAAGGCGGAATCATTTTGACCTCCGGTGATGGGGAAGCCTGGTCACTACAAACCTCGGGAGATTATCATGACCTCAAGGCGGTTGGCTATGGCAATGGTATCTTTGTCAGCGTCGGGAACGAAGGCAGTATCCTCAGTTCCCTCAATGGTGTTACCTGGAAAAGTAGAGCATCTGGAACTGACCGGGTATTGTTAGGAGTACAATATACTGCTGACCGGTTTATTGTTGTCGGTAATCAGGGTACTCTTTTGAGCTCGAAGGATGGGGTTAAATGGACTCAACAAGAAATCCCGTTTACCAACCGGCTATTTGCGGTTACTTATGCCGAAGGTATTTTTGTTGTAGCAGGGGAAAAAGGCTTGATTCTGACTTCTACTGATGGTGTTAAATGGCAGACGGTCAATACCCCTACGGTAAACGACCTTTTCGGTATCACCTTCGGGAACGGACTTTTTGTGGTCGTCGGAGATTCAGGTACTATACTGACCTCCCCGGATGGAGTAGAATGGACCCAAGAAGTAACTACGGTCCCGGCCAACAGTATTCAAAGCGTTAGCTATGGTCAGGGCCTTTTTGTGGCTGTCGGCAGCCTGGGTCTAATCTTAAATTCCACTGATGGCAAGACCTGGAATGATGCTTCCTTATCCATACCCTTCGGACTACAGTCTGTAATCTTCGTGGAACCTGATTTCCTGGCTGTGGGTAAAGACGGAACTATATTAAATTCCTATGACGGATTCCATTGGATTCCCGAGTACTCCGATACCCAGAATAATTTGTATGGAGTAACTTATAGTGGCTCCTATGTAGCATGTGGTGACTATGGCACCATACTGCAGACCTCCTGATATATAGGGGAAAATATTTGCAGAAGCGAAAGGGCTCTGCTAATTACATTTATATACCTCGCTCCACGATCTCTGGCATCGGCAAATAGCTGTTTTTTCCTAGTGATTCATTCCTACTTGTTCCATTTCGCTCATAGATAGTAACCCAGGAGTCAATTAGTGCGCCATCCATTCCTTTTACTACGATACGTTTATTGCCTGTTGGCAATTCCCTGGTGTTGCGGTATATTACATCAGCCTTTTGGGTTTTTAAAATCTTATGGTGCCATTCCACACGTGGCGCGGCCTGTTTGCTATAAAAAGCAATATAGAGTTTATTATCAATTCCCTGTGCCCAGATGAGAACGGGGTTTGCAGTATTATTTTTGAACTTGAAGTCCTTAGAACCATAGGATACCGTTGCATCCTGTCCATAGGGTACGTAAGGGACGGGCATCCCATGCGCATGCCTTTCAATCACTTCTAGATTGCTGAGAACAGTAACATTATAGAGAGTAGATGCAATTTTACAAACACCACCCCCAATGGTTTTACTAAGTTGGGTACCGATATAAACGGGACCTTCCTTAAACCCTCGGGCTTTTGAGTAGGGCCCAATGGTGGTATTTTGGGAGAATATTTTTCCTGGTTGTACAACTGTTCCTGCTAACAGCCTGGCTGCCAAATGTACATTTTCTTCTTCTCCTGGCAGGGGATCGATTAATACAGTGCGAAAAGCAGCCATTTGCTTAAAGGCCTGATTCTTTCGTTGAGCCGCTTTAAAGTTCTGATCATTTTCCCATGGAACTTTATCAACTCGACCAGACTTATTTTTATTACTTGAGGAGTTACTGACACTAGAATTCTTTTGAGAAGATTCTAGTTTATTCGTTTTTGATTTTACTTGCGGAGATTCTAAATTCTTCCGATTTGGTGATTGTGTTCCACAGGATGTTATAAATAAGGAAAAAATGATTAAGAAGGGGATGACCGTTAACAGAATTGACTTTTTACTACACACTTATATTCACCATCCATTTACCCATTAAGCGTTAAAGCCCGCACACTTATTATCCGTAGCTGTAGGTATAAATAAACAGGAATTTCTTGAATAATAAATTTGGGATGGGAAATGGTTTTGGCAGCGGATGGTTGGGACTTGGAAAATATGGCATCAAGAATATGTATAATATTTTTTTTTTTTTAATGATACGGCGACCACCGAGATCTACACTCTTTCCCTACACGACGCTCTTCCGATC
>ENA-UOUL01004661-UOUL01004661.1-bioreactor-metagenome-genome-assembly--contig:-NODE-4661-length-12475-cov-4.798435_pt1 | contig 12475 bp, 11 predicted proteins | sample MGYA00249838_ERZ747220 | MGnify/ENA primary metagenome ERZ747220 (study PRJEB28778, sample SAMN05720191) | bioreactor metagenome | isolation source: Anaerobic biogas reactor | place: USA:Washington...
GCCTGCGTCGAGGCGATGAAGGGGGTGCTGGGAGACGAGATCGGCCTGGCGCTGGATTGCGGCCCCGGGTTCATGGTGCCCGACGCCATCCGCCTCGCCAAAGCGCTGGAGCCGCTGAATATCATGTGGCTCGAGGACATGATCACGGGCGACTATTATCCCTACGTCATGGCCGACGTCTACCGCGAGGTGACCATGAGCACCTCGACGCCCATCCACACGGGCGAGCAGATCTACCTGCGGCAGAATTTCCGCGAACTCATCGAGGGGCACGCCGTGAACATCGTGGGGCCCGACCCCTGCGACATCGGCGGGATCGCCGAACTCAAGTGGGTGGCCGAGTACGCCGACCTGCACGGCATCCTCATGGCGCCCCACGGCACGGGGGATGGCGTCCTCGGCCTGGCGGCGCTGGTGCAGGTGGCGGCCACGCTGCCGCAGAACTATATCGGCTTCGAGTACCCCGTGGGCCGGCCCGATTGGTGGTACGACATCGTCACGGGGCTGCCCGATCCCATCGTCAAGGACAGCATGATCGACGTGTGGGACACGCCGGGCATGGGTGTGGACCTCATCCCCGACAAGGCGGAGCAGTACCTGCGCGAAGAGGACAAGGGGTTCTTTGACGATTAGGCCCCGTTGATCGCGAGAAAGGCCTTGATGCGTATCGGGGGCAGGCACGCAGGTCTGCCCATACGCCATGGCGGAACACGTAGGGGCGACCGGCCGGTCGCCCCTACGCTACGCGGCTCGACGGGCGTGGCGCCGTCACCGCGCGTACTCGTATGCTATCTCGATGATATGGCCGCGCCAGTAGGGCAGGCTCCGCCCCTCGGGCTGCCACTCGACCTCGCCAGAGGTGGGGATGCGCATGCCGTCGCGCTCGACGTAATCGCCAAAGCGGCCCTCCCACGGCGTGGGCACGGCCTCACCGCCCACGTCGCGGGGGCGCGCGTCGGCAAACACGCTCGACACGAGGCCGTCGGCGCCAAAGGTAAAGACGAGGGATACGGACGTCTCGCCGTCCACCAGGGTGGCGCGGGCCCGCTCGTCGTCCATCGGCTCCCAGCGCACGCCCTGGCTCGGGAGGAGCGCCGTGGGGATCCAGACGCCCTCGGCGAGGTAGCGCATCAGCTCTCCCTCGGCGACCTCGGGTGTCCCGCTCATGTCGACCACCGTCACCAGCCCCAGCAACGCCCCCTGCAGCACCCCCTCCCCGCCGATATAGGCGTCGTGGACGTACACGGACATGCCGGGCGCGGCCTGGCCGCGGGCATCCCACAAGAAGCCAGGGGGGCGTGGCGAGAAGGTCTGGGTGGCGGTAAAGGGTCGCCAGCCGTCCTCGGCCTCCCCCAACAGGATCTCGCCCCGCTGAGTCAGCCGGGCGCGCGCGATGATGGGCTGGCCGTCGCGCAGTGCCGCCCGAAAGTAGCGCTGCACCGGCGCGGGGAGCCCCTCCAGCTCCGCCTCCGAGTAGCTGGCGGGTTCCGGCGCCTGGCGCAGGGCGTCGAGGCGGGCCAGCCGCGCGCGGGTGATCCCCCGCCAGCGGAATTCTCCCACGGCCAGCGCCGTACCGATGGCGAACAACACCCCCACCAGGACGTACAGCGCGATCCGGAACCCGGCGCGCGCCCGCGCAGGACGATGGGCGTTCATGAATGCTTCCCTCCCTCGATGGCGGCGGTCACGCGCTTTGCCGGGCCTCCAGCGCTATTCCTCGTCCTCGATGTCTTCCTCTTCCTCGGGCATCGCCGAGTAGTGGCTGTGGATCAGCCCCCAGCGATCGTCTTTCTTGAGGAAGAGGAGCGTGGCGCGGCTGGCACCCACCTCGTCGTCGAAGCGCAGCTCCTGAATCGCCGTGGCATAGGCGACGGTGGAGGAGAGGAGGTGGACGTTGATGTCGGTGAAATGGACATTGTCGCCCGGTTCGGCGTTCTCGCGCGTCCAGTCGTGAATCTGGCGCACCACGTCGGCGCCAAAGGGTTCGGGCACAAAGTCCTCGATCTCGGAGAACCGCTCGTCCTCCAGCCACATCACCGCCTCAGCCTTGCTGGGATCCGCCTCATTCGAGGCATCCTCGAGGGCCTGGATGATCGCCTCGATTTGGCGTGTGTCCTCTCGCTGGTTTACGTTACTCACCATGGCGATATCGACCTCCTTCAGACAGCACCGGCGTCATGTCGTGAAGCCCGCCGTTGCTCAGCCAACCATCACATGTCCTGCACGAACCCCGCAGGCCCACCTTGGTCATCGCGCCGCCTCCGGTGGCGGGGCCACCGTCGTCTAGGCCATCGTCGCCATCATCCTCTCGAGGGCTGCCTGGTCCGGTCCGATGAACGAGGGGGCGTCGTGCGCCTCGCGCAGGAACCCCAGCAGCGTCTTGGTCATCCCCCTGGCCGGCGGCAGGTGGCTGCTCAGGACGACGGAGGCGTCGAGTTGGCGCACGATCTCCAGCGACCGGCCAAAGCGCTCCTCGTCCACCATCTGCAGCCAGGGGGCATCTACCGTCGCCCACGTCACCAGGCCGTCGCGCAGCTGCGCCTCCGGGATGTCCGCCGCGGTTGCGGCGGGCTCGCTCATGAGTGCGCCAAAGCAATCGACGCAAAAGAACGCCCGCGTCTTGGAGTCGATGAACCCCGTCGACTCGGGGGCGTCGAACGACGGCGGCTTGATGGCCACGATCTCTCGATCGCCGATGCTCATGCTCTGACCGGGATTGACCAAGTATACGCGATCCACCGGGAACCCAAAGAGCCCCAACTTGCCCGTGCCGAGAAAGGTGGTGATGATGCGGGCGTTGGGGGCCTCGGCCATGATCGCGGCCAGGCTGCCGATGTGGTCGGGGTCCGTGTGGGTGAGCCACAGCCAGCGGATGTCGGCGGGGTCGATGGCGGAGCGCAGCGCCGGCATAAAGGCGTCCTTCATGACGATGGCGCCGGTGTCCACCAGCAGCGGCTGCTCGGCCCGAACGATGAACGCGTTGACGGGCAGGATGCCGAACCCCGGCACGGGTACGTAGGACCCGAGCGATTCCGTATCCTCGTGCACAGCACGCACCTCGACCACCGGTTGGCCTTCCATCTCGCCCTCCAAATCACTGAATACTGGCGTTCTCTCTTGCCCTCAGAATGGGGGCTGGGATCACGGTAGCTTATATAGTTGATATAGTAACGCGTGAATACCTTCCTGTAAAGGCTGGGGCAGTTGGAGGTCTCCATAACCTTGGGAGGCACATCGACGACCCAGCGGCCGGGTTTGACGCCCCGCCACGGCGATGGTAAAACCACCCCGCCCGAGCCAAGCCGCCGGCTTGGCCATCGATCTGGACCAAGGGAGGTCGCATGAAAAAGGCACTCATCGTTCGCGGCGGCTGGGAGGGACACGAGCCCTTCCAGGTGTCCGAGATCCTGGCGGCCGCGCTGCGCGAGAACGGCTTTGACGTCGAGATATCCGAGACGCTGGACAGCTTCAGAGATGAGGCCAAGCTCGCCGGCCTCGATCTCATCGTGCCCATCTGGACCATGGGCAGCATCGAGCGGGACCAGCTCAACGGCCTGCTCGACGCCGTGCGAAGCGGCGTGGGGATCGCCGGCGTCCACGGCGGCATGGGCGATGCCTTCCGCCAGGAGACCGAGTTCCAGTACATGGTCGGTGGGCAGTGGGTGGCCCACCCGGGCAACGACGGCGTGCGCTACACCGTCGAGATCACCGACGTGCCCAGCCCCATCACCGAAGGGCTGCACGATTTCGAGGTGCGCTCCGAGCACTATTTCATGCATGTCGACCCCGGCAACACCGTCCTGGCGATCACACGCTTTGGCGACACGGTGATGCCCGTCACCTGGACCAAGATGTACGGCAAGGGACGCGTGTTCTACTGTTCCCTGGGCCACGTGGCGCAGGTGTTCGAGCAGGATCCCCAGATCCTCACCATGGTGACGCGCGGGATGCTCTGGGCGGCCGAGGGCAAGGCCCTGGCCGAGGCCGCGAGCTGAGCGGATCATGCGCATCGACGCCGCCGCCATCGACCGCCTGGAGGATGTGGCCTACGACATCCGACGGCTCAGCATCGAGATGATCACCTGGGGGTGCTGGGGCCACGTGGGTGGGGCGCTCTCCGCCGCCGATATCCTGGCCTGCCTCTACTTTCACGCCATGCGGCTGGACCCCGAGCGCCCCGACTGGCCCGAGCGCGACCGCTTTATCCTGTCCAAGGCGCACGCCTCGCCGGCGCTGTACGCCGCCCTGGCGCTGCGCGGCTTTTACCCCGTAGACGAGCTGTACTCCTACTGCGAGCTGGGCGGGCGCCTCGAGGGGCACACCGACATGCTCAAGACACCGGGGCTCGAGTCCTCCGGCGGCTCCCTAGGGCAGGGGCTCTCCATCGCCGTGGGGCAGGCCCTCGGCTTCCGGCTGCGCGAGAACGCCTACAATCGCGTCTACTGCCTGTTGGGCGACGGGGAGTGCAATGAGGGGCAGGTGTGGGAGGCCGCCATGATGGCCGCCCACTACCACCTGGATAACCTGGTGGCCATCGTGGACTATAACAAGGTGATGGCCAAGGGGTTCGTCTGGGACCTGATGGGGATCGAGCCCCTGGCCGACAAGTGGCGCGCCTTTGGCTGGGAGGTGCTCGAGGTCGACGGCCACGACGTGGAGGCGCTGCTCCAGACGCTCCACCAGGCGCGGCACGTGCGGGTGCACGGCGCGCCCATCGCCGTCATCGCCCACACCGTCAAGGGGCGCGGCGTGCCCGAGGCCGAGTTCAACTATCAGTGGCACACCCACCCGCCCGAGCCCGATGTGGCCGACCGCATGCTGCGCGCCCTGGCGCGCGAGTATGGTCGTCCCGAGGAGGGCTATTCGCGGCTCGCCGAGCAGACCAACAAGGAACTCTTTTACGGCAAGGAATGACCGGCGGCGCCCTGGCTGGCCGCCTCACGGGGTCAGACACGCAGGTTCGCCCCTACAGAGCCGCCGCAATGCCCGCCCGAGTGTTGTAGGGGCAGACCTGCGTGTCTCACCACCGGCGCGCGGACGCCACAACCATCCGATACGCACGGGCAGGCCCTTGTGTCTGCCCCTCAGGAGCTTGTCATGCCCGACGAAATGCGCGACGTGTTCGGCCAGACGCTGGTCGACCTGGGTCGCGAGTTTCCCGAGATCGTCGTCCTCGACGCCGATCTGAACACGTCCAGCAAGACCGTCCTGTTCAAGGATACGTTCCCCCAGCGGTTCATCCAGTGCGGCATCGCCGAGCAGAACATGTTCGGGGTGGCGGCGGGGCTGGCGATGCAGGGCTACATCCCGTTCCCCAGCACCTTTGCCGTCTTTGCCGCCAAGCGCGCCCTCGACCAGGTGACCGTCAGCATCGCCTACCCGCGCCTCAACGTCAAGATCGCGGGGAGCTATGCCGGCGTGCCCACCAGCCGCGCCGGCGCCTCGCACAACGCCATCGATGACCTGGCCGCCATGCGCGCCGTCCCCAACGTGCGTGTCGCCGATCCTGGTGACAATCGCGAGCTGCGCGGCATGATGCGCGCCGCCGTGCTCACCCCCGGCCCCATCTATTTCCGCGTGACGCGCGTTACCCTGCCCGACCTCATGTCCGCCGATTACGCCTTCCAGTGGGGCGTGGGGGTGCGCCTGCGCGAGGGCGACGACGTCTCGTTGGTGGGCACCGGGATGATGACCTCCCTGTGCATCGAGGCGGCCGACCTTCTGGCGCGGGACGGCGTCCGCGCCGACGTGCTGCACTGTGGCTCCATCAAGCCCATTGACGCCGACCTGCTGGCCGATTCGGCCGGGCGCACCGGCGCGGTGGTGACGGCCGAGAACGCCAGCATCCTCGGCGGCCTGGGGAGCGCCGTGGCCGAGGTCCTGGGGGAGCGCGCCCCGGCCGCGCTGCGCCGCATCGGCGTGCGCGACCAGTTCGTGAGCAGCGGCGGCACGCAAGAGCTGCTGCACCACCACGGCATGACGCCCCAACACATCGCGACGGCCGCACGCGAGGCGATGGCGGCCAGGGATGGGAAGAATGCCTGACGACGTGCGTCTGTTCGACGACTATTTGCGGGTCACCGGCGTGGCCCATCTGGGCCCCGAGCCGTACGAGGGGGAGCTGCCCTATCCGGGGCTGCGCGGCAAGCGCCTGGGCCTCATCAACGGCAGCTCGTGGATCACCCTGTGGTGCAACGCCTTCGGGCGGCGCTACCTGCCGGGGGTGCACCTGGTGAACGTGGGCAACGAGGCGGTGCAGCTCAACTTTATGCAGGCCCACGCCGAGGGGCGCCCCTGCCCGCCTCAGGCCAACATCGACGCCTTCAAGCGCTACGCCCGCGATCTGGCGGAGCTGGCGGCGGTGGACGCCGTGATGATCACCTGCTCGACCATGAACCGCGCCTATCGCCAGGTGCAGGACGCCCTGGCGGGGGAGGGCGTGCCGGTGCTGCAGATCGACCTGCCGATGATGGAGCGCGCCGTGGAGACCGGCGGGCGGGTGCTGGTGGTGGCCACCCACGGCCCCACCGTGGCCAGCACTCAGGCGCTCCTCCGCGAGACCGCCGAAGGCATGGGACGCGAGGTCGCCTTTGACGGCGTGGACGTCCACGAGGCGTGGGAGCGCCTGGCGGCGGCGGACGTGGCAGGGCACAACGCTGCCATCGACGGCGCCATCCGCGAGGCGCTGTCGCGCGGCTCTTTCGGCAGCGTCGTCCTGGCGCAGCTCTCCATGAGCACGGTGCTGTTCGACCACCCCGACCTCGAGGCAGAGTACGGCCTGCCGGTGCTCACCAGCGCCCAGTGTGGGTTCGAGCGGGCGCGGGAGGTGTTGTTGGGGCAAGGGTGAAATGGGTGGGGTACGTCCCCATCGTGAGACGAGGGAACCGCCGCACCGCGGGCCGGACAGCGTCCGGCCCCTACATTGCGCCGATGCGCCGCGCGTCGGGTGTAGGGCGCGCACGCCGGTGCGCGCCGGGGCCGGGTGGGGTACGTCCCCATCGTGAGACGAGGGAACCGCCGCACCGCGGGCCGGACGGCGTCCGGCCCCTACATTGCGGATGGGCCGCGCGTCGGGTGTAGGGCGCGCACGCCGCCCCCTACGGCACCAACCTAAGCGGCGCCGCTCCCACGCCCCACGCGATCCTCGCCCACAGGAACAACCCCGTCGCCACGACGATGGCCACCGTCCAGACAGCGTCTACCCAGCGGTAGTGCAGCTGGCGAAAGTAGGTTCGCCGCACGCCGGCGCCCAGGGCGCGCGACTCGAGCGCCCGCGAGAGGTTCTCCGCCGTGCGGAGCGCCGTGATGAGCATCGCCACCACGATGGGCAGGTAGGCCTTGGCGCGCGCCACGAGGTTGCCCCGCGTCAGGTCGAGGGCTCGCGCCTGCTGAGCGTCGCTGATGACGCGAAATGTCCCGGCCATGGTCGGTAGGTAGCGCAACGCCATGGCGAGGATTAGCCCCCAGGGGTGGGGCATCCCCAGCGCCACGAGGCTGCGCACCAGCGTGGCTTGATCGGTGCTGAACAGCCAGGCGAACACGGCGAACGCCAGCGCTCCGATGCGCAGCGCCATCGCCAGCCCCTCGGCCACGTTCTCGGTCGTCACTCGCAGGACCCACACCTCCACCCAGGCGGGACCGCGCCCGGGGTAGAGTGCCACCCACAGCGCGGCGATCAGCGCCATGGTGGGCAGGGTCACCCGCCACACCCAGGCGATGCGGCGCCCCGCGATGCGCGCGCTCCACAGCGCCGCGTGGACCGCCGCCAGGGTCGCCAGCATCACCCACACGTTGCGGCTCGCCAGGAGCACCACCGAGGCGCTCAGGACGAACAGCAGCTTCACCCGGGGGTCGAGCCGGTGTAGCCACGACTCGGAGGGCTGATAGAGGTCGTAGACGGCGCTCATGGCTGCCCCCCTTGCGTCGCCGCGCCGAGGGCGGCGTACGCCGCCACGAACTCGTCCGTGGTGAGCACGTCGCACGGCATCCCCTGCAGCTCCAGACGCCGGGCGAGTTGCCCCGCCTGGGGGGGTGCCAACTGGGCGAGGGCCAGGTCGTCGGAGCGGCAGAACACCTCGCGAGTGGGGCCGTAGGCCAGGGCCCGCCCCTCGTGCATCACCAGCACTTGGTGGCAGTGCTCCGCCGCCAGGCGCATGTCGTGGGTCACGAGGATGATGGTGTGCCCCGCGCGGTGCATGGCGTCCACCCGCGCCATGAGGTCGGCGGTGCTGCGGGCGTCCATGCCGGCGGTGGGCTCGTCGAGGATGAGGATGTGGGGCCGCATGGCGAACACCGCCGCCAGCGACACCTTGCGCCGCAGGCCATAGCCCAGCACGGCGGGGGGCGCCTCGGCGTGGGCCGTCAGGTCGAACGCCGCCAGCGCCTCGTCGGTGCGCTCCCGCACCTCGGCGGGACTCAGCCCCAGGTTGCGTGGGCCGAATCCGACCTCCTCGCGCACGGTGGCGCCGAATATCTGGTGGTCGGGGTTCTGAAAGACGTACCCCACGCGACGGGCGAGCCGCCCCACGGAGGTCGTGCGCGTGTCGACTCCCTCCACCCACACGTGGCCGCTGCCGGGCTTGAGCAGGCCGTTGAAATGCTTAACCAAGGTCGTCTTGCCCGAGCCGTTCTGCCCGATGATGGCGAGGTAGGCGTTGTCGCCGATGGTGAGGTCGATGCCGTTGAGCGCGGTGCTCATCTCGTCGTACTGGTGCGTCAGGGCCTCGACGCGGATGGAGGGGGGCGTCTCACCCCTAACCCTCGCTCCCGAGGACCCCTCACCCCTACCCTCTCCCCGAGTACGGGGAGAGGGAGTAAGAGACCCCTCGCCCCTCACCCTCGCCCCAGAGTACTGGGGTTCTCCCCGAGTACGGGGCGAGGGAGTAAGCACCCCTGTGTAGCCTGGAGCCTGTAACCTGCAACCCATCCGGCCCGGAACCCGCACCCCGGAACCCGCAGCCTCTTCCCCCAGCGCCTCGGCGGCTGCATCGAGGGTGGCAAAGGAGTAGCGCGTCCCCAGGCGCCGGTTCAGCCCGAGGGCCACCTCGCAGACCTGCGGCGCGGCCAGCCCTGCGCACGCCAGCAGCTCGGCGTCCTCGAACACGCGCAGCGGCTCGTCGGCGCGGGCGATGCGCCCCTCCACCATCACCGCCACGCGATCGGCGAACTCGGCCACCTGCTCGGCGTCGTGGCTGGCCATGATGATCGTCGCGCGACGCTCGCTGCACAGCTTTTCCACCACGGCCAGCACCTCGCGCTGGCCCAGAGGATCGAGGGCGGCGGTGGGCTCGTCGAGCACGAGCACCTCCGGCAGCATGGCGAGCGTGGCGGCGATGGCCACGCGCTGCTTCTGCCCGCCGGAGAGCTGCGATGGCGCCCGCCCGCGGTGGGCGGCCATGTCCACCACGTCCAGCGCCCACGCCACGCGTTCGGCGATCTCGCGCGGGTCCACGCCCAGGTTCTCAGGCCCGAAGGCGACCTCGTCCTCCACGGTGGTGGAAAAGAGCTGGCTCTCCGCGTCCTGGTAGACGATCCCCACGCGCCGGGCCAGCTCGGCCACCGGCGTCCCTCGGGAGTCGGCGCCCAGCACCGTCACACGTCCGCTGATGACGCCGCCGGTGCTTTGCGGCACGATGCCGTTGAGGGCCATGAGGAGGGTGGACTTGCCGACTCCGGTAGGGCCCATGAGGGCCAGGAACTCGCCGCGTTCGACGGTCAGCGAGAGGCCGCGCAGCACCTCGACGGAGGCGCCGCCGGCCCAGAGTGGGGGGTAGGCGTAGCGGAGGTTATCGATCTCGACGGCGGACAAGGGGCGGCCTCACTTACGTTCCTCATGATGCGTCGCACTCGGTGGCGCGGGAACATAGCACGGCGACCGGCCCCGCCGGTCGCCGCACGCACTGCTCGGTGGGCGATCAGCCCTCCTGCCATCCCTCGGGCTGCGCCAGGCGGATGACGGGCGGATAGGCCCGGCGCACCGCCAGGTACAGCGGGATGCCCACCAGGCCGCCCGCCACGTTCTGCAGCAGGTTGAACGGCAGCTCGGCGATGGCGGGGCCCCAGCCGGTGAGCACCAATCCCTCGCCCAAGAGATAGATCGCCGCCATGGTGACGGTTCCGGCCGCCCAGGCCACGATGAGCCCCGGCAGCGAGCGTCCGCGGGCCAACACGCCGGCTACCACCCCTTGCAGCCCATGGGCCAGGAGCGTCAGCACGGCGAACTGGGCGTACCCGCCGATGACGTCGGCCAACGCGGCGCCGATGCCGCCCGCCACGAACCCGATGACAGGGCCGAAGGCAAAGGCGGCAAAGTAGGTGGCTACGTCCGAAAAGTTGACGTAACCTTGGGTGGCAGGGATCGGGATGCGCACGAGCAGCGTAAAGACGGCCGTCACGGCGATCATGACGGCGGCGATGGCGACGATGCGAGCGCGCGGTGTGAACATGATGCCTTCTCCATTGTGCCTGCACGAGAGTCGATTGCCGGCAAGGCAGGGATCGATGATACGCAGTTTACGCTGATAGAGCGCTGATTTCCGCAGCTAGCAAGAAATGAAGAGATCAGCGTAGATCCGTCCCGATCCGCGGAATCCGCGTTCCATTCCCCTGGCTCGAGTCTAGGCTTCCCTGTCGCGCGTCTCGGCTTCCTTGGCCTCGTCCCAGAGGGCGTCCATCTCCTCGAGAGTCATCTCCTCGAGGGGACGGCCGATATCGGCGGCGTGGCGCTCGATGGTCTCGAAACGCCGCGCGAATCGCTGGTTCGCCTCGCGCAACGCGCTCTCTGGGTCGATGGCGTGCCAGCGGGCCAGGTTCACCAGGCTGAAGAGGAGGTCGCCGAACTCGGCGCTGCGGCGCTCCGGGTCGGGGGCCAGACGGAACTCCTCGATCTCCTCCGCCACCTTGGCCTCCACCGGCTCGACGCTGCCCCAATCGAACCCCACCCGCGCGGCGCGGCGCTGCATCTCTAGCGCCTGGCTCAGCGACGGCAGCGCTCGCGAGATACCCGCCAGCAGCGAGGCGAAATGCTCACCGCGCTCCTGGCGCTTGATCTGCTCCCAGGCGCGAAGCACCTCGTCCGAGTCCTGTACCTTCTCGCCGCCGAACACGTGGGGGTGGCGTCGGATCAGCTTTTCCATGACGTGCTGCATGGAATCGACGAGCTTGAAATCGCCGTCCTCCACCGCGATCTGGGCGTGGAGCAGGATCTGGAGCATCAGGTCGCCCAGCTCCTCGCGGAGCTTGTCCATGTCATCGGTGTCGAGGGCGTCGAGCACCTCGTAGGTCTCTTCGAGGAGGTGGGTGCGCAGCGTCTGGTGCGTCTGCTCCCGGTCCCACGGGCAGCCATCGGGCGCTCGCAAGCGCGCCACCACGTCCTGAAAGCGCGCCACCGACCCCGGCTCGGCCAGCGCCGGGATATAGAGCGACGTGAGGTGATCCAGGTCCCCCTGTCGATCCAACTCGTACAGCGGCAGGTCGCGCACCGACGCATCGGGCGTGCCCGCGGCGCGCACTAGCCGTACGGGATGGTCGTCATGGTACAGGCTCATGAGCGTCAGCTTGACCTCTGACGCCAACTGCCGGTTGTACACCTGCACCACCAACGCCGCCACGTCGGGGTCGAGGTTGGGGTGGTGGCGCAGCGCCAGGGCGGTGGCGTCGGCGATCTGCAGCCCGTCAAAGGGGTCGATGCCCAGCGCGACGGCCGTCGGCTCCAGGAAGCTGAGCCCCGCGATGATGCGCACGGGCAGGGCGCGTTCCGCCGCCAGCTCCAGCGCGCGCCGCACCGAGGTCTCACCCATGGTGGGGTGCCCGGGCACGGCATAGACCACCCCCTCGGGGCGCTCTGCCAGCGCGAGGAGGCGCTGCGCCATCGCCTCATAGACCTCGGGGAAGGCGTCGTGCGCCTCGTAGAGGTCGTCGAAGGAGCGGTAGGCGGGCCCGCGCGGCAGCGTCCCTACCACGGGATGGCGCAGGGTGCGCAGGTACACCTCCTGGGAGCCCTCGAGCGCGCGCCACGCCTCGAGGGTGATCTGTTCCGGATTCCCCGGCCCGAGGCCGATGATGGTGATGCCGGGCATAGCACTCCTCACGCGAACGATGCGGTATTATTGGTACAGCGATATGTGTATTGCCATACCGATATGGCGATTATAGCCCACCGCCCACCCCGAACCAAGTTTCCGCCGCGCGGGCCGCCGGCCCGGCGGCGCTCCGATACGGCGCCGGCCCATCCGTGAGCGGACGGCCACCTGCCCCTACGCCAACCGGGGGCAATCCAACACACAACCCACAACGCACAACCTGGAACCCTTACCCTTGTGCCCTGAAACCTGTCACCTGAGACCAGTGTGGTTCACTTGACACTCCACCACCCCTGCCCTATAATGGTGGTCGATCACGCGGGTGTAACTCAGTTGGCAGAGTGTCTGCTTCCCAAGCAGAATGTCGTGGGTTCGAATCCCATCACCCGCTCACA
>ENA-UOUL01004663-UOUL01004663.1-bioreactor-metagenome-genome-assembly--contig:-NODE-4663-length-12466-cov-5.981516_pt1 | contig 12466 bp, 11 predicted proteins | sample MGYA00249838_ERZ747220 | MGnify/ENA primary metagenome ERZ747220 (study PRJEB28778, sample SAMN05720191) | bioreactor metagenome | isolation source: Anaerobic biogas reactor | place: USA:Washington...
GACCAAGTTGTGCGCCTAGCCCGGTGCGACCTGCAAAGCTGGTGCACGTTGACGTCCCTAGACGGTCCTCGGGCTACGCCGCGGGACGCGCCGCGCAGGCGGACTGGATCGCGTATCTCCCGCCGGGCTAGCCAGGCGACGTTCAAGATCGGTGAAGGCTCGAATCAGCTCCGAAGCTTCAAACGCCCGGTTGCGTCTGCCAATGGTCGACTGAGATATCACCTTGGCCTCGACCATCCGTGCTGTGGCCTGGTTGACAGCAGGAATGCTACGACCAACAACCTGGGCAGCGCTCTGCACAGTGAAGATGGGTATGCCCGGCAGAGCCCGGATCAGCAGATCAGTGGCCGAGCTTGCCCTCACGCGACCGAGCCTCGCTCTCCACTTCTCCTGAAGAACGCCCACGCGCTCCTCAAAGATCGCCGCATCATCAACAGCCCTCTTTGTGGCGGCGGCGAACAGCCCAATCCAGCGATCAAGACTCGCCTGCGCCTCGGGAGAGTCTGCGGGACCCACAAACCGCGTGGCAGTGAGCGCGCCTATGTACTCCATCGACCATGTGGCAAGAACAAGGGATACGGGCGGGACTACCCTCGGGGCAACGCCTCGGCGCCGCAGAATCAAGTGAACCAGGACGCGACCAGTTCGGCCGTTCCCGTCGACAAAGGGGTGGATGGTTTCAAACTGCGCATGGGCCACGGCTGCCTGGGCAACCGGAGGCAGAGAATCCTGGTTGCAGAACTCAACGAGATCCACTAGATAGTCGTCCACAAGTTCCCAAGGCGGAGGAACGAATGCCGCCGAGCAGGGATTGAAGGCGGATCCGCCAATCCAGTTCTGCTCCTTGCGCAGCTGGCCGCCTTGCTCCGCAAGAGGGGTGCCGGCAAGTAGACGTCTGTGTACTGCGAGCACAGAATCGACGGTGATAGGTGCACCTTCCTCCAAACCCTCGAGCGCATTTGCCATGGCATCAATACTGCCTAGCACTTCGCTCGCGGTGACGTCGGCCGAGACTTCCCCTAAACCTCGAGCAGCCTCTGCTCGCAGCAACCGCCGAGCGCTCACTTCAAGGCCCTCGATCTTCGATGAAGCCACCGACTCGCTACGAAGCAGGAGTCGAGCAAGCGCCTCGCTGTCGCAGAGCGTCCTCGCCTCCGTGTTAAGCTTGGCTACAGCGGCCTCGGCCTCGCCGACATCAGCCGCGACCTCTCCGTCGAGCCGGATCGTCCGTCCGACTAGAGGGTCCGGGATATAGGTGTGATATACACAGGACTTGCGATCCCGGCGCGGCAGGCCAGACTGACCGCTTGTCCTCCAGGTTCTCTTGGAAACCTTTCCCACCGCCCCTCCTTGTTAAAGGTTATGCTACAACCTTTAATAAGAGAAGTCCATAGTTAAGGTTGTTGCGGCCGGCGAAGAGAGGCCCATGTTCGCCAACCAGGAACCTGACCACCCCTAACCAATGATTCTCTTGACCTCTCGTCTTCTTGCCCTGCCCCCCGGAAGCGGCAGGACTCCTTCGCGAACCGGTCTTCAACCCTTTATTACGAGAAACGATCACTATGAACGGATGGTAACCGTCAGCGTCTTCCTGCGAATTCCAGGCTTTGATGCGGAAGAAGTCCGCTTCTTCACTGACTTCTCCACCGAGAACGCGAAGACTCCTGCAAATACGCGCACTGCTTCGAGAGGTCAATCTGGCCAGTTGGGGCACGCGTGGGCCCGCTCAGCCTCCGGCTCACGGGTATGGCAGCGATCCTGGTTCAATCGCTGTGATGGTCGTCGCACTGGCATCGACCACGACAGTGAGGCTGTGGGCTGGTTGTTGACTTCCGGAGTCCTCGAACAACAGCCAGACCTGCACCACATCGCTGGAATCCGAACCGGCTGTTCTCGTCACCTTGTAGCCGCGTGGCGCGACGAGCGTTGAGATCATTCGAGTGAGGTCTTCTTTGGCAGAGGGGGCGACGAGTGCTTCGACCGACGCAAGGTCTGTCTTGCCGCCTAAGTAGGAGACGACGGCATCGCCGAACCGCTCGGCAGCATCCCTGGCTGCCCTTGAGTTGGCCCCCCACCTGGGCGAAGTGGTGTCGACGATGACCTCGGCGGCCGTGGTGGGCGTGGAGGGCAGCGTCGTGGTCTCTGTCCCGGGGCTGGTGGATGTTGTCGTGACGGTCGCAGGTCCACCGCCGGTCGGCCCAGTCGTCACGTCTACCGAAGCCATCTGGGTACCGCCGCCGAAGACCCCAAGGGCTGCGGCAGCAACCAGAGCGACCACTATCACGCTCGCGCCGGCTGCGACCGCGGCAAGCATGGCCCGTCGCCGGCGCACTAGAGGCCTCGCCACCCCAGGCGACAGTTCGTTCACCAGCCGAGCCTGCAGCCGATCCCATCCCTGTTCGGCGTCCACCATCGGCAGGTTCTTCTGGAACTCCTGCCGCAGTTGCTCGTCGTTCGTCTCGCTCTGTCTCATGATTCCACCTCAAGCTTCCCGCGCAGCGCCTCTCGCGCTCGAAACAGATGACTCTTGACGGCGCCTTCAGAGAGTCCCATGGCTTCCGCAGTCTCCTTCTGTGAGAACCCCGCGACGTAGTGGAGAGCCGCAGCCTGCCGCTGACGCTCGGGCAACTCCTTGAGCGCGTCGAGAAAGCTCCGCTCCGGCTCCCAGACGATCTCGTTGGCTTCAGCTGCCGTCCAGGGTTGGCTCTGCCTGAACTTGAAGAGTCGGAGCGAGCGACGCCTGTAGTCGCGCGAGCGGTTGATGGCGACGCGGTAGACCCAACCAACCCTGTTCTCATAGTGGGACACCCGCTCCCAGTCGAGATGTAGCTGGAGGAAAGCCACCCTCAGACCGTTCTCGCGGAAAAAGTCGAGGAGCTTGCGTACGTTCGGCACGACCAGCTGCTCGAGCCGTCCGAAACGATACTCGATGATCAATGTTCTTGTGTTGGCGCTTCACCTCCAGAAAGACGATGGGCGGCGCCGGTATTTGCTGAGCCTCGAACAGTGAGTTGACGAACTCGACGCCGAGCGAATGCAGCCGCTCATCTTCCGTGGCATCGGGCCTGGCCCAGTCCGCCAAGTAACACAGCACCGCATCCTCCGACAGTTCCGACGTCGCAAACTTGAACAGATTGGGTCTGGCCACGAAGCCTCCAATCAGACATGACGAGTCAGGGGACTACCGCAAAGGTACAAGCGGGTGAGGACCATCACTAACTGTTGATAGTGATTTCCCAAGGCCAGGGTGGCAAGGGCGGCGTGCGGCAGTTGAGCGGTAATCGGCCCGTTCCGAGCGGGTCATTTCGATGAAAGACGATACAAAAGCCCTGCAAATCGCAATATGCCGGAGGCGGGACTCGAACCCGCACGGGCATAGCCCTACGGTGTTTAAGACCGTTGCGTCTGCCATTCCGCCACTCCGGCAGTGCTTGCCGCGGCGGTCCGGTGTCCTGTCGGGTCAGAGCACCTTGGTGCCGCCTACGCCGTGCCCTACGTTAGCACGCCGGGCACGGCGTAGGCGGCCTCAGCGCGCGCGGATCGGCCCCGACAGGGGGGCCTGACCGCACGCGGATTCCTTCCGTCTATCTTGTCGAGATGGTCGTTCCCATCTCACTTTTTCATCGTCTCGGGAAGCCACAGGGTTATGTCCGGGACGGCGATAAGTACAGCCAAAGCGATCAGCAGAACAATGACGAAGGGTAGTACCCCCTTGAGAAGCTTGTTGACGTCGATGTCGAAGGCCGTCCTCATCATGAAGAGCGACAGCCCCATGGGTGGAGTTATCAAACCGATCTCAATGTTCACAACGTAGAGAACGCCGAACCATATCGGGCTGAAGCCAAGCGCTTCGATCACCGGAACGAACAGCGGAATGGTCAACAGCATGATCGTGATGCCGTCCATGAAACAGCCCAAGATCAGCAGCATGACGTTGATGAGGATGATGACCCACCACCGTGAGAAAGTCGCATCGACGGCCCACCCGGTCATCCAGTCGACCACACCCGAAGACCCAACGACGTAGGCGAACAGCCATGCCGACACCATCATGAAAAGGATCATGCCGTTGAGCAGCGCCGTGGCCTTCAACACCCGGATCAGACCCGCCCAGCGGAGACGGAACACCCCCACGCTGAGAAGCAGCACCACCACGCATCCAACTCCGGCAGCCTCGGTCGGAGAGGCGATTCCAAGGTAGATCGTGCCCAAGATGGCGAGCATTATTATCACCATGGGCCAGACATACTTCAGAGACACGAAGCGTTCTCTCCAGGTGACTCCTCCCTTGATGGGCGGCGCCAACTGCGGTTTCCACGCGGATATGCCGATGACAGCCGCTGCGAGAAGGACGGCGATGAAGACGCCGGGTATGATACCGGCCATGAAGAGATGGCCTATCGAGACTTCCGCCAGAACACCATAAATGATGAAACCGGCGCTGGGGGGAATGAGCGGGCCTATCACCCCACCGCAGCACATCGCTCCCATAGAGAAACCTGTGTCGTAGCCGTACTTCTTGAATTCCTTATCGGCCACTTTGCCGACGGCCAAGATACAGGCCGCGCTTGTACCGACGGACGCCGCCATGATCGCTTCACCGAAGATACTGGTCACTATGAGACCACCCGGCACGCCCGATAACCAGGCGCGGGCCGCTGCGTAGATGTTATCGCCCATCGTCGTCTCCGCGATAAGGCACGCGAGGAGAACAAATAGCGGTAGCGGTATCCAGTTGAGGTTGAACAGAGTGGTGAACGTAGTCCAGCCTAGCTTGTCAATGCTGGCGGGACCATACGTGAAAAAGGCTACAACAAGAGCGCTGAGACCCAGGGCATAGACGATACGCATGCCCATAAGCATGAGAAACAGCATTATCAGTATCAGTCCCACCGCTGCGAGTGCTTCGTCCATGCGATACCCTATCTGTCATTCATCGCAGTATCACCGCTATTCTCTACCTTTTGACGGTGTCCGCTCTTTATTGACCGTATCCCGTGAATCACTTTGCTTACGAGTACAAGACACAGCAGAAGAAGCCCAAATGGAATGCTCAATTTGATAGGCGCCAACGGTAATTCCCATGGCGATTGACTGTGCTGCCCTATGCTGAGCGCGTACAAGGCGTCATCCATGCTCTTCCAGGCAAGCACGACAACAAAGACAAGCGAGAGCACCGGGAAGACCGTTTCTACGAGAATCGCGTTCATCCGCGGGGGGAAATGAGAAGATACGATGTCATTCCGCACGTTCTGATCAAGCCGTTCGACACCGGCCACCGCGAGCACGCCGCACAACAACAGGAACAACTGGCTTAGCTCATACGAGGCGGGGTCGGGACTGCGGAAAACGTACCGCATGATCACGCCGTAGGTCTGCGCGAAAGCCATCACCAATATCAGCCATCCGCTGAAGACCAGGAGAAATTCACTTACCCGGCCGAGCCAGCGGTCTATTCTGCGAACCAATCTCCCAACCAAGGTCTATCTCTCTTCCAATCGGCCGCGCAGTCCCCACGGTGGGGACTGCGCGGCATACGTGAGCACGACGTTGGCTTCTGTCGCCGAACGTCTATTGGTTGGGATACTGGGCGTTAGCCTCGTCGCAGATGGCCTTGACCTGCTGCCCAAACTCGCCGAGCTTCGCCATCTGTTCGTCCCAGACAGGCTGGCAGGCCTCTTTCCACTTGTCTATTTCGTCTTGTGGGACTTCGTATATCTCAACGCCGGCCTCAAGGATGGCAGCCTTGTCTCTCTCCCACTCGTCCACCATCCACTGGTCGATGTAGGCCGAGTTCTTCACTGCTTCCTCCGACATAGCGGTCTGGATGTCGGGAGGCAGGCTATTCCAGACATCGAGATTGACCGAGTACCCGTGTATGGCAGGCGTCATGTAAGCCCACGTGCAGTACTTGGCGACGTCAGTCAGGGAGAAGATGCGCATAGACGCCGGTGCGTTGATCACCGCGTCGACTGTCCCTTTCTCCAACAACGAGTAGCCCTCAGTATAGGGCTGACCGGTGACCGGACTCGCGCCCAGACACTCCAACATGTCCGCAACGATCGGAGAGAGCGACTGGACGAGCAGGCCATCCCAATCGGCGAGCGTCTTCACCGGCTTCTTGGATAGCAGAGCCATGCCGGTGTAGTTGTGAAGACCCACGAGCTTCTGATTGAACTTCTCCTCCAGGATCCCGCCATAGAGAGGCATCAGCTTGGGTATCGCGGCGATATGCGCTTGAAGGTTGTTCAACAGGAAAGGCAACTCAACGACTCCCAGCCTCTCATCATCGGCCGAGTAGAAGTTGGGCGTGAGAGCGGCCAGGTCACAAGCGTTGGTCCGGATTCCGTCGAGCATCTCGAAGAAGCCCAACATCTGCTCGGACGGATAGAACTCTATGACGTAGGCGGGCGCACAACGCGCGTTGAAAGCATCAACAAATTCCTGCTCGATGTCGACGTAGTTGCCCGTCGCGGCACTCGCCATCTTCAGTACCACGGTCTCGCCGGTCGTCACCACCGTTGTGGACTCCCCCCCGGCTGCCGTTGTGTCGGTCGCCCCTCCCGCAGTCGTGGCGGTTGCTCCCGCCGTCGTGGTGGTGGCTTCGTCCTCACCACACGCACTCACTAGAGACCCAAACAACGCGACCACGAGAACTAGAACGCTGAGTAGCAACCAATGCTTTTTCACAGATACCACGGCTCCTTTCGTCCTCAATATGGCGATCTTGGATTCAACCGTCTTATGGTAAGTAACCCCCCTTATCTAACCCGCTTTCACCCCTGACACCTCCTCCGTTGCAGCAACGTGCAGTCTGCGCAGGCGCTGCTACCCGTTTCCCCCTTCCCGGCCAGACTACTACCGCGCCGCCATGCACACAAGCGGTTGTGCGGAATTCCGATACCCACGCACCAAGATTCGGAACGCGGATACCATGACTGTATCAAACCCGCACGGGACTAGCTCTCCGGTGTCTAAGAGATCGGCCCGGTCGGCCCCGAGTCCGACCCATCGCCGGCGCCGCGGAGCACGAGGCCGTCCAGCAGGTCACGCTCCGAGACGGTCAGCCGGTCGTATCCCAGGGTCTCCATAGCGGCCAGGAGGATCGCCGCTCCTCCCACGATGACGCCCGCACGGCCACGCTGCATGCAGGGAAGCGACATCCGCTCTTTCAAGGTGAGTGCGCCCAGCCGCTCGACCAGACTGCGGACGCTCTCCAGCGAGAGGACCCTCAGGTGAAGTTCATCCGGGTCGTATTTCTCAAGGCCGGCATCGAGGCACGCCAGCGTGGTCACTGTACCCGCCACCCCCGCGAGTCGCCGCTCACCCGATGAGTCGGCGGAGAGACTGCCGCCGGCGCTGAACGTGAAACCGATCTTCTTGAAGGCCCACTGCGCCTCCTGGTAGACGTTGCCGATCTCGCGTTCGGTGGGAGGATCAGATCTGATCCACCGTTCGGTGGCCCGGCTCGCGCCGATCTCCAGGCTCACCACGCGGATCGATCCGTTCTCCAGACGGCGCATGACCTCGGTGCTACCGCCTCCTATGTCGAGCACCACCGAGTCGCCCTCCATGTCCAGCGCCGCACCGGTGAAGGCCAGTTCGGCCTCGGCGGTCCCGGTCAGCACCACCGACTTGACACCATTGTCCTGGCTGAGAGCCGTGACGAAGTCCTCTCCATCGACGGAATCCCGAGCCGCGCTCGTCGCCGCCAGAACGATAGACTCCGCACCCTGCACGCGCGCCTCGTTCGCATACCGCGCCACCGCGTCGGCGGTCCTCCGCTTGGCATCCTCGCCAAGAAGGCCACCGGGCCGCAGCCCTTCTCCGAGCCGGGTCACCTCGGCTCTGCGCACCACGGTGAGCGGACGGCCGTCCTTCAGGTCGGCAACAAGAAGACGCACAGAAATGGTGCCCACATCGATAGCCGCCGACCTGGTGACCGTGTCCCACCGCTCGCAGCGCTTGTCGCGACACCAACACTCTTCGACGGGGGGCAGGAAACGCGACCACACTTCGCGGGCACGCTCGACCAAGCCCGGGCTGCGCGCTTCGCCCGCATCGAGCCACCCTGTCATCACAGCCAACAGAGCGGCGGCGTAGGCATGAAGGCAGGCAGCGGTCTCGGGGCCCTCAGGCCCCCCTATCCCCGCCCCCAGCCTGGCGCCCGGAGGCTCGGCCGTCTCTTCCGCCAGCGCCGCCCGCCGTTCGCGGTAGATCTCGGTTATGTCCAACAAGACCCGGCGAACACTCTCATCATCGTGACACGACGCTTTGAGTCGTCTCACTCCCCCATCCGCCTCCACCCTGCTCACTGCACAGGCCAGAGACGGACAGGTGACGTACAGCAGGGTCGGGTTGGGCGCGCCGCCCGTCATGACAGGCGCCGTCTCTATGACCGCCGGATAGCCATATGGGCAGCGCGTGGCGATCCCAGTGAGATCCCGAGGTTGGCGACCCAGTTCCCCCGCGATGACCGTCTCGTCTCGCAGCGTGACGATCTCTCTCGAGGTCTCTTGATTCACCGGCGCTCGACGACCGCGACGGGCGTCGTGGTACTGGTGGTGGACGTGGTGGACGTCGACGTTGTGGTCGTGATGGCAGGTAGCGTGGTCGAGGTCACGTTGATGGTGTCCAAGTCCAAGATCAGGCTGAAGGGAGTGGAGCGCCCCGTGCCACCGTCGGGCTCGGACGGCCCGAACTCAACCCCCACTACGGAGATGAGCACCACAGCCACGACGAGTATGCCCACGGTGATCCACCGCGACCGGCGTGTCTTTCGTTGGTCTGCACGCCGCTCTCGGGCGGCGGCCGCCCGGGCAGACCTGTCGTTTTCCATCATGCCCGGGTCCTTAGAAAAGGCCGCCCAGTGCCGAAAGAAACCTCTCGAGCAGCCCGGGCTGATCGCCGGATTCGGCGGGCGCGCTCTCCACCGTCTCGACCTCCGCGCCCTCGGACGTGTTCACTATGTAGACGTCCTCGCCCGGTCGGGCATAGGTGAGTTCTTCTCGCGCCAGGCTCTCCAGATACGCCGCCTCTGTAAGACGGCCCAGTTCCGCCTGTAGAGCGGCCTTCTCGCTTTCCAACTCTGCTACAGCCGTCTTGGCCTGATCCAGGCGTGCGCGCGACTCGTGATACGCCTGCAAGGGTCCGTAATTCGCCGCAACAGCGATGACAAAGACGACCGCCGCCGCAGCCAGCACCACAAGACGCCTCCGTCTCGCGTAACGCGGACGCCCGGAAGCGGGTGCGGTCGTCTGGCCGGGCCAGCCCGGCGCTGTGGGAACCTTTGTTTCGGCCATGGTTCAACACTTATTCGCCCCGCCGCCCGCACTGTCCTTCGACCGCGGGCCCGGGAGTCGCGGGATCTGCTCCGGAACGGGCGGGGTCACGGGCTTCGCCGCTGCTCTTTCTTGGCCCGTTGGTAGTACAACTCTTGCGCGTCCAGATCCATATCCTCAAAGACCAGGCCCTCGGCTCCGGCCACGCGGGCCGCCTGCTCCACCCTCTCTTTGAACCTGAGGGAAGAACGGCGTAGGGCCAGCTCCGGATCCACCCTGACCTTGCGGGCCAGGTTGATCACGGCAAACAGAAGATCGCCTATCTCTGCGGCCACTCGCTCCTGGTCGCGTGGAGCCGCCAACTCCTCTTCGACCTCGGCGGTCTCCTCCCGTATCTTGGCCAGGACCTCGTGGGCATGCTCCCAATCGAAACCCACCGCGGCCGCCCGTTGCTGGAGCTTCTGCGCCAGTAGCGTGGAGGGGAATGCTTCGGGTATCTCGTGAAAGATGCCTTCCCGCCCCTCCGCCTCGCGCTTTATGACATCCCACGTCTTGCGGACGGCTTCCGGGGTCTCGGCGGTCGCCTCGCCGAAGATGTGCGGATGACGGCGGACCAGCTTGGCGTGGATGCCGGCAGCAACGTCCCCCAGGTCGTAGAGGCCCTGTTCTTCCGCCACACAGGCGAGAAAGTACGTCTGGAACAGAAGATCGCCCAGTTCACCACATACCGCCGCATCGCCGAGGACCTCCCGCCTCTCGATGGTGTCCGCCAACTCATAGACCTCTTCGAGCGTGTACGCGATGATGCTCTCTTGCGTCTGTTTGCGGTCCCAGGGACACTCTTGCCGAAGCCTCTTGGTGAGTTCGTACAGACGCCCCAGCTCTTCAACGATGGACTCCCGCTCCATGACGCCTCGCTATTCGGTCGTGGTGGTCGTGGCGGGCGCGAGATGCCTGTTGAGCTCGGCGCCCGGGCTCTGCCCGGACGGCGCGTAACCGTCGCGGTAGGCCACCCCCAGCTCCGCGACCTTGCCGGCCAGCCAGGCTTCCCAGGTCTTTGTCAGCTTCTGGTTGAGGAGCGTGGTCCTGATGGTCTCCTTGACTTGGTCGTAGGTGATCTGTCTCTCAGGGGTGATGTCGGTCACCTGGATGATGTGGTACCCATACCGGGTCTTCACCGGCTCGGAGAGGTCGCCCTTCTGGATGCTGAACACCGCCTCGTCGAAGGCCGGCACCATCTGTCCCCGGATGATGGCCCCCAGCTTGCCGCCGTTCTCGCTGGTGGCGTCGTCGTCGGAGTATTGCTCCACCTGGCTGATGAAGTCGGCGCCGTTACGGATCTCGTTGCGGACCTTCTCGGCCTCCGTCCTCGCCGCCTCCCACTCCCCCTCGCCGGCGGTGGAGCTGACCGTCCCGTCAGCGAGATTCCGGAATGGGGAGATCAGGATGTGCCGGACCTCGCGCGCTTCCTGCTCCACGTATTCAGCCTTGTGTGACTCGTAATGGTCCCTGACCTCGTTCTCGCTCACGGCGACATCCTTGGTCACCTCGGCCTTCATCCGCTCGATCCACAGGCTCTCGCGCACCGATTGCTTCAACTGCTCGAAGGTGAGGTTCTGGGCCTCCAGAGCCGCCTCGAAGCGCTCCTCATCGCCCTGGAACATCCCCTTGATGCGTTCGATCTCCTCTGCGATGTCTCTGTCGGTGACCGAGACTCCGAAGTCGGAGGCGGTCTGGCGCAGCGTTTCGAGCATCACGAGATACTCGGCCAGCGCCTGCTCGAACTTCGCATACTCGTCCGGCTGCTTCTCCTCGTCGGGAGCCCGGCCGGCCGCTTCGTAGGCAGTCTTCAAGTCGTCGAATGCGCTCTGCGGCACGAGGGCCGCGCCGACTTGAGCTACCGACCCCTCGGGCAGTTCTGATTCACAGCCCAGGATGAATAGGATCGGCAGAAGGAGCAGGCCGGCGGCAAGCCTTCTGATCACGGTTGACCTCACTTTTGACTCGTTCGAAAACGAGGCCGCGGCCGCCTAGCACGCACCGGGCAGCGCCCCGTCCCCAAGGACGCCGAGTATATCATCCAGCACTTCACGGACCGCCCGGCGCAGCCCCCGCTCGTCGCCCCTCATGCCGAGGGCGAGATTGCCCTGCACGGGTGCGTATATGTACCGCCGGTCGCGGCTGCGGAGCTTCTCGCGGGATCCCGGCGGTAGCGCCAGCCCACTGATAGAGAGGCGGCCCTGGCGCACCGAGAGGGCGTCCGCACCAAGCCCCTGCAACGTCACGCGCACCTCGCCCAAGAAGATGAGATTGTCCACCGGCTCGGGTATCTCCCCGAAACGGTCGGCGAGCTCCGCGCGCAGATCGGCCAATTCGTCCAGACTCTCCGCGGAGGCGATCCGCCTGTGCAGGTCGACCCGCGCGGCCTCATACCCTATGAAACCGGCCGGCACGTGGGCATCTATTCCGATGTCCACCCGAGGCACCTTCTCCACACCCAGCACCTGGCCCTGTAGCTGTGCTGTGGCCTCGCGCAACATCGAGAGGTACATCTCAAAACCCACAGCAGCGATCTGGCCCGACTGTTCCTCACCCAGCAACTCCCCCGCCCCCCGTATCTCGAGGTCGCGCATGGCGATCTTGAAGCCGGAGCCCAATTCCGTGTAGTCGGCCAGAGTGGAGAGCCGCGCCACGGCCTCCTCGGTGAGGACCGCCTCATCGGGGTGGAAGAGGAACGCATGGGCCACTCTTGTGGAGCGTCCTATGCGCCCCCGTATCTGATAGAGCTGCGCCAACCCCAGCAGATCGGCCCGCTCGACGATGAGCGTGTTGGCGTTGGGGATGTCGAGCCCGTTCTCGATGATGGTGGTGCTCACCAGAACGTCGGAATCGCCCCTCAAGAACTCCAGCATCACCCGCTCCAACTCCTGCTCGGCCATCTGTCCGTGAGCCACCGAGAAACGCACCCGGGGCATGAGCTCGCGGAGCCGGAGGGCCGCCTTGTCTATGGTCTCGACCCGGTTGTGCAGAAAGTAGACCTGGCCGCCGCGATCGACCTCCCGTTCTATGGCCCTCGTGACCATGCCCTCGTCGTAGAGGCCCACATAAGTCTGGATGGGATGGCGGTCGCGGGGCGGCGTCTCGATGGTGGTGATGTCGCGGACCCCCGAAAGCGACATCTGCAG
>ENA-UOUL01004669-UOUL01004669.1-bioreactor-metagenome-genome-assembly--contig:-NODE-4669-length-12436-cov-3.214419_pt1 | contig 12436 bp, 11 predicted proteins | sample MGYA00249838_ERZ747220 | MGnify/ENA primary metagenome ERZ747220 (study PRJEB28778, sample SAMN05720191) | bioreactor metagenome | isolation source: Anaerobic biogas reactor | place: USA:Washington...
TTGCCTGGTTGTTCCAGTACATGCCGATTGGGCGTTCATTCACTCTCGATTTGATGCCTACTCCGCAACAGCGGTTATGGATGTGGCGGCGGTCGTGGGAAATTATCCGCAATCGTCGGATGTTCCTGGCCGATTTCTGGAACCACGGCACCGCCTGCGATGGATGTCTGTCAGCCGGAGGACACGGCAATGGCGGTTATTTTTACATTGACTGGAATGGCGCAGTCAGCCCATGCGTATTTCTGCCGTATTCGCCAGTGAACATCAAGGATACTTACGCGCGGGGCGGAACCCTCAACACTGTATGGGAAGCTCCATTTTTCCACAGTCTGCGCCAGTGGCAGCTCAACTACAAAAGGCAGAATGGGAATGGACTGGCGCCTTGCCCAAACCGCGACCACCACGCCGACCTCCAACGGCTCATTATGGAACACGAGCCAGATCCTACGGATGCCAATGCCGCCGCAGCGCTGCTTGACCCAGACTACGCTCACGGTCTGGCGCAATATGATGCGGAGTATGAAGCGCTGACCCGCAATATCTGGCAAACTCATTATGTGCATCGGACAGTCCCAACACAGGCCGGGGCGATTGCTCCACTACCGAGTCTATTGGAACTTCCACCCGCCGTCACCCCCACTGCACCCGGATAGAGAACGACACAGCAAAGGCACCAGATATGGTGATTGGCAGATTGTGTGTTTGAGCGAGGTAAACGATGAACAAATGTCTTGCATTCGTATTAGGCGGCGGTGGTGCGCGCGGCGCGCTGCAAGTAGGCGCAGTCCGCGCCCTGATCGAGGCTGGGTACAAACCAGACCTCCTGGTGGGCACCTCGATTGGGGCAGCCAATGCAACCGGTCTGGCGCTCTGGGGCATCAACCACACCGGCTTGGCCGCTCTGGAACGCGCCTATCAGAAAATGGCGGCTTCTAACCCCCTGGATCCGCGCCTGGCGCGCCGGATGCAGCGCGTCTTTTCTCGACGGCCTAACTCTCACATCAACAAACAGGTTTCCGAATTCTTCATCGCGGAGGGTATCGCGCCGAATCTTCGCTTCGACCAGATCACCAATGTCCGCCTCGCCCTGGTCGGCGCCGACTTGGTTTCCGGTCAACCGGTGATCTATGGGCAGGAGCCAGGTCAATCCATTCTGGAGGGATTGTTAGCGTCTATTGCGCTACCGCCCTGGTTTGCGCCAGTCGAAAATGACGGTCAATTCACCATAGACGGCGGTGCCCTCAGCAATCTGCCTATCGAACCCGCCCTACAAATGGGCGCCACGGAGATCATCGCCCTCGACTTGGACGATCCAGGCTCATCAGCGGAGCAATTCCAGGGATTTAGCCAACTTCTGGGGAGGCTCGCTTTCGCCATAAGTCGGCGGTACGTTCAGTTAGAGACTGCTATTGCGGAGTCACATAGTGTCCCCGTCCAGCGCATCGAACTGCGGAGTCCCGAAGCTACCTCAATCTGGGATTTCAAAAACTACCAACAGTTAGTGCAAATTGGTTACGAAATCACCGTTCGCAAGATCCCTAAGAGGATCAAACCAGTCTCTATCGAAGCGGTTCCCCCGCAACTGCCCGTTCAGAATCAGCTTTCCTGGGGGTATGTCTGAACAAAAACCAACCCACATCCCGTCTGGTTGGCTGCTGCGACTTTGGCAAAGCCGTGCAAACAGGTTCGATTCCTGTTGGGATGTCTCATCATTCCCTCAGTCAGACATCCGATAAGAAGGGAACAGCTAAGACCATTGTTTTTACTGGCGGTTTCAGCCGCAAAATCATCCCAGCAGATATGACCTGATTAGAATGATAAAGTCCTGTTCCAGGGCGTTTGGGTATTGACAAACGCCCATTCTTGTTGTACAATCTATCGTAAAAATACGATAAGCGTAAAAATACGATAAAGGAGAACGGATGACCGAAATGACTTCGTGCGCGCTATGTGCCCCGGCCTGTTGTTCCCTGGATATCTCCGGTGCGGATCAAGAGCGCCTGGTGGCGATGTTCAAGGCACTCGGCAACTCGATCCGCTTCGAGATTCTCAAGTTCCTGGTGACGCATCCCGGCTGCATCACCGGTGACATCGTGGATTACCTGCCCATCGCCCAGGCAACCGTTTCACAACACCTGAAAGTCCTGCGCGAGGCGGGTCTGATCAGTGGCATCACCGAAGGCCCGGCGCGTTGCTACTGCCTGAACGAAGAAAACATCGCGTGGTTCCGCGAAAAGATCACGCAGATTATGAGTTGATAAAGTAGACAGTAGACGATAGACGGTAGACAGGGTTTCTGTCCCGTCTACTGTCTACCGTCTACCAAACCGGAGGATTTGAATGAATACAACACCTGACCTGATGCACACCAGCAGCACGTTGGCGTTTGCCGATCATTGGGATCACTTTTTGGCGCGGTGGGGGTACCGGCGCGGCGATCATCGCGTGACGCCGGGGCTGTACACGCTCGGCGCTCCGACGCCAGAGTCGCCGGTGTTCGTCACCGCGAACTACACGCTCAGCTTCGACGCACTGCGCGCATCGTTACCGGGTGTGGACGGCTACATCCTGGTACTAGACACAATGGGCGTCAACGTGTGGTGCGCCGCCGGGAAAGGCACGTTCAGCACGGATGAGATCGTGCGCCGCGTCGAAGCCGCGCATTTATCCGACGTGGTCAGCCACCGCACGCTGATCCTGCCGCAGTTGGGCGCGCCGGGCGTCGCCGCGCACGAGGTCAAGCAGCGGACGGGATTCAAGGTAGAGTACGGCCCGGTGCGCGCCGACGATTTACCGAAATATCTCAAAACGCATCAAGCCACGCCGGAGATGCGGCAAGTGCGCTTCCCCTTGCGCGACCGGTTGGTGTTGATTCCGGTGGAATTGGTCCACCTGGTCAAGCCGACGGCGTTGGCGGCGCTGGCGCTACTCGTGCTGCTGGGGCCACTGGCGGCGTCGGGAGCGGCGGCCGCCGTGCTGGCCGGAGCGGCTTTGTTCCCCATTTTGCTACCCTGGCTGCCCACCGAGGACTTCAGCAGCAAGGGTTTCATCCTGGGCGGGCTGACGGCGCTGCCGTTTGCGCTGGCGTCCCGGAAGCGCGGCGAGGGACGAGGGTGGCCGCTGGCTTACCTGTTGAGTCTGCCGCCGGTGACGGCCTTCCTCGCGCTCAACTTCACCGGTGCGACGCCGTTCACGTCCAAAACGGGCGTGAAGCGTGAGATGTTCAGGTATATCCGCGTGATGGCGGGGATGTTCGGCGCGGGGGTGCTGTTGGCGCTTGGGCTGCGAGTGACGCGGAAAAACAAGAAAGCGATAAGGTGATGAGGTGAATAATGACAAGCGATATTGAAACGACGGCATGTGGCTGCGTGACTGCTGCACAGGCGAAATTCGTGGCGCTGAGCAAACGCAATACATTAGCTTTTAACGCAGAGGCGTGCATCAACTGCGGGATGTGTAGCGCGGTGTGTCCGCAAGGGGTGTTCGCGCCGGGTGCGCGCGGGACGCGGCGGGTGCAGATCGTGCAGGCCGATGCCTGTATGGAGTGCGGCGCGTGTATGCTCAACTGTCCCACCAGCGCGCTGAAGGTGGATAGCGGTGTGGGCTGTGCGGCGGCGATGATCAACGCGGCACTGCGAGGACTGAAGGAGCCATCGTGCGGGGGGCCGGAGCCGACGTGTGGCGGTCCAGAACCGGCAGCGTGTTGCGGTTAATAGCGATAGAGCATTATAGCGAAGATTGATATGCAAGCCCACGAAAATACCAACACAGGCACTCGCTTTCTCATTTCCATCGGCGTGACCTTCGGCATTCTCATCGCCGAAGTTATCGGCGGTTATTGGACCGGCAGTCTGGCCCTACTCTCGGACGCGGCGCACGTCTTCATGGACGTTTTCGCCCTCGTCCTGAGTTACCTCGCCCTGCGACTCTCCTCCCTACCCGCCGACGACCGCCACACTTACGGCTTCCATCGTCTGGAAGTGCTGGCCGCGCTCATCAACGGCGTCACACTCGGGGTGATCGCCATCGAAATCTTCACCGAAGCCTGGACGCGCTGGCAAAATCCGCAGCCCATCAAAAGCGTCGAAATGCTGGTCATCGCTGTGATCGGCCTGATTGCCAACCTGATCGTGGCTCTCATCCTCGGCGGTCACGTTCACACACATAACCATGACCACGCCGAAGGCGAAGCCGCGCACGAGCGCGAAGACGTGAACGTTCGCAGCGCCTTTCTGCACGTGGTGGGCGATGCCCTTGCTTCAGTCGGTGTCATCCTGGCGGCAGGTGTGATCTGGCTCACCGGCTGGCAGTGGGTGGATCCGTTGATGAGTATGCTGATCGGCCTTATTATCGTGGTGAGTTCCTGGCGCGTGCTCAAAAGCGCCTTGCACATCCTCGTCGAAGGCGTGCCCGAGGGACTTTCCAGCAAGGATATCGGCCAGAGCATGGCAAGCGTACCCGGCGTGCAGGATGTCCATGATCTGCACATTTGGAGCATCTGCTCCGGTCACATCGCCCTGAGCGCCCACGTCACCATCGCCGATCAACAACTGACAGCCAGCGATGGCATCATGCTCGCCCTCAAAGAGCATCTCGCCAAGTTCGGCATCGAACACACCACCATCCAATTTGAGTGCGCCGATTGTGGACAAGGCATGCCCTTATGCACGGGGCGCACCTGCGGGGGAACGTCATCTTGACATCCTTTGGATAATGCGTATACTATATGTAGCTTGTTGCATATAGTATGCAGATACCGATGAGCAAAAACCCGACTCAATACACTCAAAGCGCGGCTGTTTTTCAACTGCTGGCCCACCCCGCCCGGTTGCACATTCTGGACGAGTTGCGGCGCGGTCCGGCATGTGTGTGCCATCTCCAGGCTGTTTTGGGACGCCCCCAAGCCTACATTTCGCAGCAGTTGCGTGTTTTGCGCGAAGCGGACGTGGTAGTGGACGAAAAAGATGGCCTCAACGTGTACTACCGAATTGCGGACAGGCGCAGTTTACGGCTATTGGAAGAAATCCTGGGCGAAGCTCAACCCGCGCGGCGCGTGGAAGGATGCCCCTGTCCGCATTGCACCGGGCAAGAAGTGTAAAGAGAGCCTCGTCGGCGCATTGCGTGAAGCCGGACTCGAATAACCGTTCGCCATCTCCCCCCATATCCAGGCACATCGATAACGCGCATCCGGTACCGTAAATTGACACTACGCAACGTCCGCGTTGCGCGTCTACCTGCGCCAGCCCATCGGGCTTCGCCCTCTTGGCCCTGTGGCTTTAGCCCCGCGCCGTCTGCGCCGCGGGGTATAGGACAGATTATTGGAAACTTGACACTCGGGTATACGACAGACTATAGGAAAAAGCCAAATATCTATCTTGTAAACCGCGACTACATATTTCCCTAATACTTTGTCCTATACCCCAAGATATGGCTGTGGTAGTGAAGTGATGCGGGTGATCTCAAGCGTCCCTACGGGACGCGAGGAAGCCTGGCTAGCGTGCAGGCCATCCATACCTGCCGACGCTCAAGCGTCCCTACAGGACGGGGGTTTCTTGTCCCGTAGGGACATCTGAGCGTCGCCTGGCGCTTGAGCGCCAGGGAGCCGGGAGATGCAGGTTTGCGTCCCGTAGGGACGCCTGAATTTGGCGACCTTACCGGATTATTTCTCTAAAGATCATGAGCGTCAGGGCGCTGTCTACGCCGGAACAGCGCGACCGCCCCGCCGAGCGCCAGCAACGCCGCGACCGGCGCGAAGCCCCGCGCGGCCAGCCCCACGCCGCGCGCGGCGGTGGGCGTCGCCGGCGACGCAGCCAGCGTCCACGCGCTGAACCCGCTGATGCCGGTGAGCTTGACGCAGTTGTTGTCCGGGTCGGGCGTCGCGTTCTGATCCACCCACGCGCTGCCGTTCCAGCGGAACATCTCCAGACTGCTCTCGTCCAACCCGGCAACCTCATCGTCCGTGTAGCATAGGCTCAACGTCGCCGGCAGGCCGGTGCCGAGCGTGCTGCTGATCCACCACGTCGCCGGGATTTCACCCTCGTCATACGTCCCGCCGGGGTAAGTCAGGTGCTTGGTGACGGTGAGCGCGCCGGTATCCACCGCCGCGAGCGTCACGCTGACCCAGGTGGGGCCGAAGCTGTGCGTCGTCGTATCCGCGAAGGTCTTGATGACGGTGTCGCTATCGCTGTGCTGTATCTCATACGCGCCGATGTCGCAGCGCAGGTCGGCGCGGGGTTCGCCACGTTGATCAATCGAAGGGCAATTGGCCTGATTGCCCGCATCAATCGCCGGAGAATTTGGCAAAAGGGCAAAGGTCGGCGTCGAGCCGCCGTTATTCGCCAGCGGGCCAAGTAAGGGATTGGTGTTGGGGAAGGAACCCTTGGCTGTGCTAAACCCACAGGAGTTGCCGTTTTCCAGATTTCCACCGTTATCGGTGAAGTCGCCACTGCAATTCGCGCCGCCTGTTGTCGCCGTGTTGTTGGTAAAGAGATTGTTGCTCAAGGTCACGGCACACCAGTTGCTAAAGAAGGCGTCGCCGAATCCATCGGCGGAGTTCCCGACAAAAGTGTTATTAATCAACGTGGCAGAGCCATAAAGCATGTCAATGGCGCCGCCGTAAATGTAGGCGTTGTTGCCGGAGAAGGTGCTGTTCATAACCGTCAGGTTACCGTAATAGCTGTAGATGGCACCGCCGATACCGACGCCGCTGCTGTTGGATGCGCCGTTGCCGGAGAAGGTGCAGTTTGTAACGGTCGCTGCGGCATTGTATTCCAACAACATTCCGCCGCCGCATTTGTAAGCAGCACCGGCGCAATCGTCGCTGCTGAAATTGCCGTTGATAATATGGAGATGGTCAAGGGTGGGATGAACCCCGCCGGGGACGTGAAGCACACGCACGGTGTGATGGCCGTCGAGGGTAATGCGGTGTCCCAGGCCCGTAATGGTGATGGTCTTGTTCAGTTCCAGTTGGCTGGCCAGCGTAATGGTGTAATCGTTGTCAAAGGAAATGGTGGCATTTGCGCCCACACTGGCCAGTCCATACCGCAGCGAACCGGGGCCGCTGTCGGCATTGTTCGTCACCAGATAATCGGCGCCGTCCTGGGTGACAATCACGGTATACGTCTTGTTCGTAAAGCCATCGGGTGCCGTCACCACAATCGTGATGGTGGTGTCTCCGCCAATAGTGAGCGGAATCTCGCCCGAGGCGCTCCCGGAGGCAACCGGTGCGCCGTTGACCGTGATGGTCGAAGTGGGGTCAGCCGCCGTGGGGGTGACGGATATTTTCAGGGCGTGGGTGGTCACAGCGTATGACGTCGTAGTGGAAGCGAAATCAGGGTGCAGCGTCCCCGTGCTCAAGGTCAATTGGCTCAAGTCTACGTTGTAGTAGATCACCGTGTTCGTCAAGGTAAAAGTCGCGCCGGTTGGGGCGCCAGTGCTGCTGGCATTGACCGTGTAGGTTCCGGTAATGTTGTTGGCGCTCACCGTTTGAAGACCGCGCCGCTCGCAATGACTGCCGTGTTGGTGATGGGATGGGTGCTCGCGCCGGTAAGCGGCCCGACAAAAGTCACCACGCCGCCATTCACCGGCTCGCCATGCGTACTCGTGACGGTCAGCGCGAGAGGTTGCGCAAATGGCACGTTGGTTCCGCCCGTTTGATTGTCGCCGCCGGTTTTCGTCAAGGTGAAGCCTTGCGACTCGAACGCGCCGAGGTCGCAGGTGGTCCCACGCGCAATCCCACGCGCATCCGTCGCCGGACAATTCGAGGGCGCACCATTCAGGGCCGAGCTGCCCGGCAGGAGCGGAAGCGTCGGAACATTGCCGCCATAATTGGCGAGTGCGCCAAGCAGCGGGTCAGACGTAATGAGGTTCGTGCACTCGGTATTGGCTTGGAAGCCGGTAGGACAGCCGCCGGCCAGGACGCTGTTATAGACATAGACGTGCGAGTCGCCATCGTTTTTTATCTCCACCGCCGCGGCGTCCCAGAGGATGCTGTTCCGAACCGTCACCGATGTTGTGGTTAGGTTGTACAGCGCACGACCGTCATAAGACCAGTTCCCATTGAAGGTGACATTGGTCACCTCCACGGTGGCGAAGTAGTTATACATCGCGCCACCAAGGGGCGCCGAGTTATCTTTGAAGGTGACGTTGGTCAAAGTTGCGTGGCTCAGGTAATTGTACAGCCCGCCCCCGCCCCCGGTGTCGCCGGAAGCATTGCCGACAAAGGTCACCTTCGAGAGCACGGCATCGCTTGGGTCATCGTACCCACCAGAAACGTTGGCCATTCCGCCGCCAACATAGGCGGCATAGTTGCCGCTGAAGATAACGTCCGTCACCGTCGAGCTGTTGGCGTAGTTATACAACCCGCCGCCGCAGCCATTGCTGGGGCAGTTGCTGCCGCTGTCCGCGTCACCGGCCGTGATGGTGAGGCCATCCAGGGTGACGCCGTCCGCGCTGGTGACCACATGATAGGCGTTGTCCCCGACAATATCCGCCGTCGTTTCGGCAATTCTATTGCCATCGGTGTCCACATCGTTACTGTCAATATCGCCGCTCAGGATGGTGACATTGACCGCCGGGTTGCGCTCGGTGCGCTGCGTCTCGGTCCCGGCGAAGCCGCCATAGACGGCCATGTCGCTCTTGGGCTGGAAGGTGGCCGTGCGATCGGTCCCGGTAGTGGGCTTATAAACTCCCGCCGCCACCCAGAGTTCATCGCCGCTGGCGGCATTGGTCAGCGCCGTTTGCAGGTCGCAAGCGGCGTCCCAGGCGCTGCCGCAGGGCCAGGTTCCACTGCCCGTTGACTTCACGCGGATGATGCTGGCGGCGCGCGTGGGTGAAGGCTGCATCGGCAGCCACAAACCTAGCGCTACGCATAGCGCCAGGGCCAACCGGAAGTGATACAGGGAGCGTGAAACGTTCATTTGTGTCCTCCAATAGCCGTGGATCTTGTAGCGCCAGCCGCCGGCTTGCGTCGGTCACACCAGCCGGCGGCTGGCGCTTCACCGCATTCTACTCGCAAGTCCCCGCCGCGCAACACTGCAAACGAAGGGGGCGCCGCTTTTCCAAGCGCCGCCCCCCGGAGTTCAGGCACGCAATGGCTACCGGCTCAGGCCGCTGGTGATGTCCACGTCGCGGGGAGTTCACCCGGATCGCAGGTCCCGCCGGGGCGCGCGCTGAGCCTGTTGGAAAACGTTGCCGCCGTCCTCGGCGTCGCCGCCGAGGAGAGTGAGAATGAGTTCGTACCTCAAGAGAAGTTTATACCTCAAGTTGTCCGTTTGGCTCTCGATTTGGTCCCCGATTTGGATTTCTGTATAGGAAAAAGCCAATTTCCTCAATACTTTGTCCTATACCCTGCGCCGCGCGGCCACTTGCCACCCTCCCCCTTTCCCCCTATAATACTGATGTACCATAAAAACCGAATCGCGACGCCCGCCCCCGCGCGTCAATGCGGCTCAGAAGCCGCCGCCGGGGGCGGCATTTTTAGAGGATAGCCGGGAGGTTCAAATGGCTCAATGCAAAATTACTATTATTGAGAGGTCCTTCAGAAAGGAATATGTCGAACAATATGTGGAGGAAGAACGGAAAAAAACTTTAGGTCCCTGTGAGGTTTTTACTGAAGGACAAACTTTCATTGTAGATGCAGCTGTCAGTATGCCGCAAGGTTTCTGTCCTTGGGCATGGAATGATATTTACAAAGTATTGGTTGCTTATTATGCGAACGGGAGCTTTGATATGTGGAATCAAGGCGGTCATACCATTATCGCTTGTTGCACTGATGGCACACGCCCCGTCTATTTCAAGATTGAGAAAATTGAAAAATAGCTCATCTTGGTGAGTTTCCCAACTCAATGAAATTTGGATGAAGTTGTTAGATCATATTTTGGTGATAGTAGCAGACTGCTTGATAATCCAAAACAAAATCAAAGATATTGGTTTGATCGTAAAGATGCGAATAATGTGAAAAGAACCGCACTTTTCATGGATTTGATTTGGTGGTGGTGGACACGAACTCCTGGAAAAAATAACAAGGTAGCTGTTTATATTCATGGAGATGGAAACATTGGAATTCAAGGGAATGGCATATCAAAAACATCATTCAATACGCTGCATCCCATTACAAAAAGCAATGAAGGTGGAATAAGACCCGCTATGTGGGTAAAAAAGTAGCAAGGGTGCTTTTGCCGAATTGAACGGCGGCGGCTTAGGCGGAAAAATTTCCGTATCATTACATTGCTAGCACGCCAAGCCAATGGCACATCAAAGAACTCGAGAGTGATCCACGAACTGAAGCAACCAAGCAGTAGTGTTCTAGCCATAGACTGTCCATTTCCAGAGGCTCTCGCCATCATTGAGGGCAACAATCCGGGCTGGGTGTTTGTGGACAGTCTGAATACGCCCAGGGCTGCGTTGGTGTGGGCTCAAGGCGTTGAGGGCTTCTATCTGATCGGAGATGCAAACGGCGCGGCATTTCTTGAGAGCCTCGATGCCTACACGGAGCAGGTACTTAAGCCACGCCTGCGCACGCTAGGGGTGGACTGGTTCGAGGTTAGCGGGAGCGAAAACTGGAATCCAGTTATAGAGAACGTTTTTGGGAAACGAAACCTTAAAAGCAGTCAACAATGGGTCTACACGCTGAAGCCAAGAGGGCACAAGTCTGTGACGCAGTGCAAGGCGGTTGGTGATTGCCAGTTGCTAAGAGTCGATCAGCATCTACTCGACAATCTCTCAGTGAGTAACAAGGAATTCCTATTTTCCAAATTGGTCCAGTTTTGGGGTAGTGTGGACACGTTCCTGAACACTGGCTTGGGGTATATGCTTGTGGATGGAGAAGAGATCGCTAGTCTATGCTGCTCCAGTTTCGCGGCAGAGGATGTTCACGTGATTGACATCGAAACAGGAGTGTCGCATCGTAGAAAAGGGTATGCCGAGACAGTGGCGCGGGCTTTCGTCGCAGAGTGTGTTGAGAAGCACCTCCAGCTTCATTGGGATTGTATGGCTGAGAACACGGCCTCATCACGGTTGGCGGAGAAGCTGGGCTTTACTCAAAGCTATAGGTATACCTTGTACAGTTTCAGATTGTAGTCGCAAAGGCGCGCCAACACGGCTTGCACCCGACTCGGCTATCGCGGCCCGATTTCGGAAGTTGCAGCGTTATTGTGAGGTGCCTTGTGCAGAAAACGGCCCGCCGCAAACCTGCCGGGTGGGTGAAGACAACCGTTAGCGCGCTCATCTTTTACCGAAGACATTTCGAGGGTGTTTAAATGACTACCAAGTTTATTGCTGCCAGAGATGGAACTCGCATTGCTTATGATGTGACGGGGAAGGGACCAGTGTTGATGCTTCTCCATGGTGCTGGTAAAACCAGACGAGATTGGCACAAAGTTGGTTACGTTGATCAGCTCAAGGATGATTTCACGGTCATAACCATTGATATTCGCGGCACAGGCGAAAGTGATATACGTACAGATATTGCCGACTATGCTATTGAAAAGATTTGTGATGATCTCACTGGGGTAGCTGATGCTTGTGATGCGCACCGCTTCCTTGTTTGGGGATATAGTTTTGGAGGTAATATTGCCCGTTATCTGGGGGCTTGGACCAATCGGGTAATAGCCGTGGCGTTGATTGGAGTGCCCTTCGGTCCCGCTGTGGATAACGATTTTGACCAATTCATTACCGAGTTTGTGGTGAAGTGGCAATCTCTGGCTGATAGCTATAAAGCCGGTGGTATGACGGAGCAAGAACGAAAATCGGCCATCAAGGGGAGAATTCCTGTATGGGTAGCTTGCTTCCAGGCCATGCGGACTTGGCCCAAGATTGAGTTGAGTGATATTCGTTGTCCAGCCTTGTTGCTGGCGGGCACAAAGAACACCAGCATGTTGACATGGATACAAACGAATCGGGAAGGACTGGATAGTGCCGCCGTCCAGGTTGAAATAGTCGAAGGACTAAATCACAGTCAAGAATTCAGTAAAGTCAATTGTGTATTTCCAGTCGTTCAGCCTTTTTTCAAGCATGCAACTAGGGCAAATAAGTAGAGAGGCTATTTTGAAGATACGAAGCGCACATAGGGATGACCACGAACAACTAGAGCGACTTGTGGCACAGTTTCGAGTTGAGCTAGGAATGCTTCATGGACATGCTCAGGAACCGGACCTGAAGGCGGCCGCCCAAGAAATTGCAGAGTATGAGGCTTCGGGCTTCATGATCACCGTGGCGGAGGAATCTGAGTGCAGGTTAGTTGGCTACCTAGTTTGTAGAGTAAATGATGGAATTGTTTGGGCCGAGAGTCTTTATGTAGCACCCGAGTTCCGTCGGCGAGGTATTGCCTCTGTTCTATATGCTGAGGCAGAGAAACTGGCGGACAAGATAGGATGCGACACTGTCTACAACTGGGTTCATCCAAATAATGATCGGATAATAGCATTCCTCCGCAAAC
>ENA-UOUL01004673-UOUL01004673.1-bioreactor-metagenome-genome-assembly--contig:-NODE-4673-length-12427-cov-3.594899_pt1 | contig 12427 bp, 8 predicted proteins | sample MGYA00249838_ERZ747220 | MGnify/ENA primary metagenome ERZ747220 (study PRJEB28778, sample SAMN05720191) | bioreactor metagenome | isolation source: Anaerobic biogas reactor | place: USA:Washington...
TGCGGGCCCAGGAGAATCTCCTGAAGGTGGTTACGCCTTTGAGCGAGGCGGTGACGTTGGAGGCCGGCCGAAGCGAGGCGGTCGGGCGGCTGGAGGTGATCGGCAGCGATACGGCGGCCATGGTGGGCGTTTGCGCCATGGACGGGAAGGATCTGTCGGACAGCCGACGGATGGTTTTGCTCTATACGACCGAGGCCGTCAATACCGGCATGGCGGTGACGCCGGATCGCGCGATGATGTTCGACTACGGTGAGTTGCCGGTGTTGATGAAGGTGGGGCGTCTGGACGCGACACTGCGGAACGCCCACGGGAAGGACATGGCCCTTTACGCGCTGGCCCTTAATGGGGAGCGTCGGGAACGGTTGGCGCTGGCGTGGGAAGATGGCCGGCTCCAGATCCATCTGGACACCGCGAGTCTGAAGCACGGCCCCACTCCGTTCTTCGAGCTTGCCGCGGACTGAGCCTGGCGGTGTGACGGGGCCTTTCGTGCGCTTCGCGTCACGTCGTGTTGTGGCGAGAAGATACTGTTTTGCGGAGGAGAAGGGACGAAGTGAGCATGACGTCGGCGGAATTGCTATACTGATGTGTCGAGCATCAGGCCAATGGCGGTCGTTGGCATGGTCGCTTTCTGAACTGCACTGATGGAAGGGATCAGGAATGGCTGAGGAGCATCCCAAGGATCACGCAGGCTGCAAGAGCGATGAACACACGACTCACCTGTGCTACTTCGTGTCGTACGGCTATCACGTGGACAGTCCGCAGGACTACAAGGCGCTGGTGAAGGATCCTCGGTTCGTGTGTCGTGTCTGTGGGCGCACGGCTCACTGCAGGGAGAGTTTTTGTCTGCCGGAGGAGCTGTAGCCGGGCGCGCGACAGCCGCCGCGCATCATTCCTTCGCCGCTTTGTCGTGGCCCGGATTGAACCGGACGTCGTCGGATCATTGTTTCCAGCGGAATCCGAGCATTTTCATCATCGAGCGTGCGGCCCGACCGAGGGTCAACCGCGGCGGCGACTCGCCATTGTGGTGCAGGACGACGGTCGTCTGGTCATCCTCGGGCGGCCGACCGCCGCGCCACCGGTCAACCGCGTGGATGAGTTCCTGGCCGATGAGCTGAGCCGTCCGCGGCGGATCGACCGACGGCGTCGATCCGCTGGCGTCGGCGGGTTCAGGTTGCTGCAAGCGCGCCGCGGCTGAGGCGAGCTTCCACGTTCCTCGTGCGGTGGCGTCAGCAGCATTGCCCGCTTGCGGCACCCACTCGATGGTGCGGCGGGCCAGTTTCAGCAGCCCGCGACTTGTGAGCATCTGTCCGGCGGGATTCCTGGCCTCGATCATCGCGTCGGTATAGAGGACGACCACGTCGCCCGTGGCCAGTTTGGCTGCGAACTGCCGGTAGGGGGTCGGTTCGATCATGCCGAGGGGGAGATTGGCGACCCGCGAGAGTCGGTAGCGGGCGCGTTCGGCGCGGATGGATGGTCCGGCGTCAGCCGCTGCGCGGTTCAGGTAGCGCCAGCGGCCGGCGGCGTGACTGTACCACAGGGGCGGCGGGTGTCCGGCGTTGCAGACGATCAGGTGATGGGTTGGGGCGAAGTAGGTGACCAGCAAGACGGTGGCGAACTTGCTGTCGCCGACCTGTTCGGCGAAATGCTTGTTGATCGCGCGGGCAAAACGCGTCTGATCCAGCAGGTTGATGTAGCGGCTCACCAGGTTCCGCAGCCGCTGGGCGAATTCGTCGAGATCGGGGCCGTGCCCCGAGATGTCGGCGACGATGAATCGCGTGACCCGTCCCGAGCCGCACATGGAGACGTAGTGCAGATCGCCGCCGCGTGTTCCGGCGTGGGGCCGGCTGTCGATCCACACGTTCATTCCGGGCGTGGCGAGGGCGTGGCGCACCACCTGGTTGCCGCCGAGGATCTCCAGGCATTGCAGCGAATGCGTGGCCTCGGGCGTGGGCGTCGACGGTTCGGGCGAAGGGTTCGCCGGGTGAGCGGATGAGGACTCCGGTTCCATTGGTGTTGCCTTTCCCAGGATCGGCACGGCGTTGACCCGCCTGGCGAGCGATGGCCGGGCGGCATCGGTATCGGTATCCTGGAGTTCCTGTTTGCGGTGTGGCCTACGACCACCGCGATTCTGGTACGGAGTATTCTACCAGGCTCACGGGGCCCTTGATAGTGCACGTGGCGTTTCGCTGGCAGGGGACGGGAACAGAGGATCAAGGGGAATTCCCAGTTCCAATTCCGAGATTAATCAGTTTTCGGCATTGGCTGATGCATATCAATAGGTGAACAGTTCGTGGTGGACCTGGTCGGTCGGGACGTATCGCTGGTGGAGTTCGCGTTCCAGCTTGACGGTCATGGCGGGCGGTCCGCAGATGAAGAATTCGCAGCGGGCGAGTTCGGGCCCGAGGTATTTTTCGAGGAGGTCGGCGGTGATGTAGCCCTTTTCGCCCGGGTAGTCGGGTTCGTCACTGATCACGTGGACCACCTGGACATGCCCGGCCTGTTCGAGTTCTTCGCGGTAGGCGATGTCTCGGCTGTCGGTGTTGCCGTAGAAGAGGAAATGCTGGCGGTCGGAGTGCGGGTTGAGCTGTCGGTGGAGTCGGCGGAAGGGGGTGATGCCGATTCCGCCGGCGATCATGACGATGGGGCGATGGGTCGTCAGGGCCTCCCAGGTGAAGACTCCGTAGGGGCCGTCGAGGAGTACCCGTTCTCCCGGCTCGATGTCCTGGTGTCGGCTGCTGGTCTCTCCGAGGGCCTTGATCGTCACGGCGAGCTCTCCGGTGTCGGGGTCGTAGTGCGAGACGGTGTAGGGCCGGGCGCCAGCGAGGGATTGGCGGCGAAGGAACACGAACTGGCCGATCCTGGGCGTCATTTTGGCGGCGAGGGGCCGCATGGTGATTTCGGTGGTCTGATCGGCCACGGGAACGGTCCGGATCACGCGGTGGGGGTGGGCGGCCCACCCGAACCGGAAGAGCAGCCGGGAGAGGTAGAAGACGGAGACGAGGACGATCAGCACCCGCCAGAGGACTCCCATGCCCGTGCCGGCGATGGTCATGCCGATGGCGTACCCGTGGACGAGGACGGCCGGCATGATCGCGTAGCTCAGCAGGTGGGAGCGGTACCAGGTGTGGGCGTCCATCCGGGACCGCAGGAAGAGGCTGGTGACGACGATGAACGCCACCAGCAGCAGGGCGAAGACGCCGAGGGCGACGTAGGCGGCGAACGCGGCGCCGGCCTCGAAGGAGAAGACGTTGAGGCCGAACCTGCGGGCGTAGTAGATCGTGATGAAGATCGGGTGCAGCAGGATCAGGGGAATGGCGCAGGCGCCCAGGGCCTTGTGCAGGTCGATCAGCCACAGCAGGTCGGGTACGAGCCAGCCGACGGCGCCCCGGAATCCCAGCAGGAACTGCCAGACCAGGAGCATGGCGCCGACCAGCGATCCGATCTTGGCGAGGATCTTGATGGCCTGCAGGCCCGCCGTCGGCTCGTCATAGGGGATGAACCAGACGGGCAGCAAGGTGGTGGCGGCGATGGCGATCAGGAGGGTGATTTTCTCCGCCTTGAGCTTTGTCATCGCGTGTGTCCCCCTCTCGGCTTGGACGGTCCCGCGGGCGATCAGGGCATGAGCGATGCCCGGCACTCCTATGCCGGTAGATCATACGCCTGTCACGAAGCGAACGCAAAGGGTATGCTTGCGCGGCGCAGTTTCGAGTGGGTGCGGTCGGATTCTGGGGGCTGGAGGTGGGGGCGGTGGGATGATGTTGTTGACAATGCGTGGGCGGTTTTTTAGGATGTCGGTTCCTTTTGGAGGTAGGGCAATCTATTTCGAGGAGGCCGTCATGGCGCAGGAATCTGTCAGTCCGTCGGGTCAGGGGTATGTCGTTCCGCAGCAGGGGGAGTACGCGGCGGAGTTCGAGCGGCTCAAGAAGCTGGCGGATCAGGCGCGGGCGGACGGTCAGGAAGTGGTGGTGGTGATGGGGTTGGGGTTCGTGGGGGCGGTGATGGCGGCGATCGTGGCGGACACGGTGGACAAGAAGACGGGCAAGCCGAGCAAGTTCGTGATCGGCTGTCAGCGGCCGAGCGTGCGGAGCTACTGGAAGATTCCGCTGCTGAATCAGGGGGAGTCGCCGGTGAAGGCGGAGGACCCGGAGGTGGATCCGATGATCGCGCGGTGCGTGCGGGAGAAGAAGACGCTGGTGGCGACGTACAACAGCGACTGCCTGAAGCTGGCGGACTGCGTGGTGGTGGACGTGCAGTGCGATTATTCGAAGCGGGATCTGGGGAATCTGCGGACGGGGGAGGCGGAGATCGCGGCGTTGGAGGCGACGATGCGGACGATCGGGCGGAAGGTGCCGGCGGGGTGCCTGGTGCTGATCGAGACGACGGTGCCGCCGGGGACGACGGAGTTCATCGCGTTTCCGATCATGAAGAAGGCGTTCACGGCGCGAGGGATCAAGACGGACCCGCTGCTGTCGCACAGTTTTGAGCGGGTGATGCCGGGCCGGGAGTACGTGAGTTCGATTCGGGATTTCTGGCGGGTGTGTTCGGGAGTCAATCCGGAGGCGCGTGGCCGGGTGGTCAAGTTTTTGACCGAGGTGCTGAACACGGAGAAGTTCCCGCTGACGGTGATGGACCGTCCGATCGAGTCGGAGACGACGAAGATCGTGGAGAATTCGTATCGGGCGACGATTCTGGCGTTTTTGAACGAGTGGAGCCTGTTCGCGGAGCGGAACGGGGTGGACCTGATCAAGGTGATCGACGCGATTCGGATGCGGCCGACGCATTCGAACATGATTTTTCCTGGACCGGGGATCGGCGGGTACTGCCTGCCGAAGGACGGCGGTCTGGGTCAGTGGGCGTACAAGCATATTCTGGGGTTCGAGGACGATATCTTCAAGATCACGCCGATGGCGATCGACATCAACGACACGCGCGGGCTGCACGCGGCGGAGTTGACGCGTGACGCGCTGCGGAACATGGGCAAGTACATCGCGGGGGCGTCGGTGCTGCTGTGCGGGGCGAGCTACCGTCAGGACGTAGGCGACACGCGGTACAGCGGATCGGAGCTGGTGGTGCGGAAGCTGACGGAGATGGGCGCGGACATGCGGGTGCACGATCCGTACGTGGACCACTGGTACGAGCTGGAGAGTCAGGATACGTATCCGGCGCCGGGCCATTCGTGGAAGCGGTTTTTCCGGAACCAGGAGGAGTTGGTCAACCTGCGGGTGCAGAAGGACGTGTCGGCGGCATTGAAGGGGGCGGAGGCGTTGATCCTGGCAGTTCGGCACAGTCCGTATTTGGAGTTGAGTCCGGACGACGTGGTCAAGTGGGCGGGGGCGCCGCTGGCGGTGATCGATTGTTTCGGGGTTTTAACGGACCAGAAGATTCGGCGATATTTCGAGCTCGGCTGCGAAGTCAAGGCGCTTGGCCGCGGGCATATTCAGCGGATCAAGGAGGAGGTTCGGGCGAAGAAGTAGGCTGCGCCGCCGGAGGCGGCGAGGGCGGCAGGACGGAGAAGGAATTGCCACGCGGCTATCGGTCAGGGTCGGGGGTCTGCATTTGGAGTTCGTAGTCACCCGCGGGCACTTCGAATTGGTCCGGGAGCCGATCGGGCAGGTTGGCTGAGTGCTTCACGACGGTGCGGTAGGGCGGAACGACTGTGGCGGCGGTATTGCAGGGCACGGAGAAGTTCCACGTCAGGCGGTTTCCTCGTTTTTTCCATGCCGAGGCGATCGTGCCGTGAGCTGAGCGGTAGCTTACGCTCGCGTGGGTCAATCGGTGTCCGGGCTGAGGGGCCAGGATGAAGCGTTTGAAGCCGGCGTTGGCGAAGGACGAGTAGTCCGGGCGGATACCGCCGATGGTCTGATAGAACCACTCGGCGACGGCGCCGTAGGCGTAGTGGTTGAAGGAGTTCATACTGACGTCGCCGAAGCCGTCCTTGTGCGTGTAGCTGTTCCAACGCTCCCACATGGTGGTGGCGCCCTGGGTGATGGGGTAGAGCCAGCCGGGATAGGTAGTTTGCAGCAGCAGATCGTAGGCCAGATCGGTCTGGCCGTAACGGCTCAGGACGGGCAGGAGCAGCGGCGTTCCGAGAAATCCGGTGGTCAGGTGCGTATCGTGCTTTCTGATGCCGGCGACGAGAGCTTTGACGACGCGGGCGGTTGACGGTTCGGGCAGGAGGTCGAAGTGGAGCGACAGGAGCAGGGCGGTCTGGCTGCGTTCTTTGGGCATTCCGCGGGCGTCGAGGAATTCGGTTTGGAAGGCGTTTTGTATTCGAGCGGCCAGGGCGTCGAGCGTTCGCGACTCGTTGTGCCTGTTGAGGATGGCGGCGATTCGGGAGAGTAGTTTAGCCATGCCGCAGAGATAGGCCGTCGAGATGAACTCGTTTCCGGTGGGATCGTCGAGGTTCAGCCAGTCGCCATGGATGGCATTGCCGGTGATGAGCCGGTCATCGGTTATCTGGCTGTCGAGGTACTTTTTCATCTGGTCGAAGTACGTGGACATCAGGCGGAGGTCGGCGTACTTCCAGAACATGATCCACGGGCAGATGAGGGCGGCGTCGCTCCAGCCGGTACACGATTTGTAGCCGTCGAAGGGCGATGGAGCGATGTAAGGATAGGCGCCGTCGGGTTGCTGGCAGGAATTCAGGTCGGCGATCCACTTGGTATAGAACGCGGAACCGTCGAAGTTGTAGGTGGCGGTGTCCATGAAGACCTGGGCGTCACCCGTCCAGCCGAAGCGTTCGTCCCGCTGGGGGCAGTCGGTCGGCACGTCGAGGAAGTTGCCTCGCTGGCCCCAGATGACGTTGGAGTAGAGCTGGTTGAGCAGGGGGTGGGAGGAGGAGAATTCTCCGGTGCGTTCCAGATCGGAGGAGAGGACGACGGCTGAGATGTGGGATTTGCGCAAGGCTCCGGGCCAGCCATTGATTTCGAGGTAGCGGAAGCCGAAGAAGGTGAAATGGGGTTCGTAGATTTCCTCGTTGCGGGTTCCGCAGCTATAGACCGTGGTGGCGAGGGCTGTGCGGAGGTTTTCGAGATAGAGGGCGCCGTCGGGATTGAGCATTTCGCCGTGCTTGATGACGATGGTGGCGCCTTGTCTGGCGTCGGTGAGGCGGATTTTTTCGCGGCCGGTGAGATTTTGTCCGAAGTCCACGAGATAGGCTCCGGAGGCCTGTTTGGCAATTGTGACGGGTTTGAGTTCCATTATCCGTCGCACTCTGGCTCCGCTGTGCCAGACGATCGGGGTGGAATTGGAGAATTCCTTGCAGGGCACGGCGGAGTCGCGGCAGCCGTTCGGCAGCATCCAGGACGTGTCGCGCCAGGCTTCGTAGATTTCGCCGTCGTAGATGTCGCTGGCCCGAATGGCGCCGTCCCGGTTGATGTATTGGAACCGCCGGTCGGAGACGATGGTTTGAGTCGATCCATCGGCGAGGGTCAGGTGCAGTTCGCACCTGAGCATGTTGGTATCGCCGTAGGTGGGGTTGTTGTTCCGCCAGTGCCGGGCGATTCGTCCGTTGTACCAGCCTTCGCCCAGGTGGAGGGCGAGGGTGTTGTCTCCGCGTTGCAGCCGTTCGGTCACGTCGTAGGCCTGGTACTGCACCCTTTTGAAATAGTCGGTCCAGCCGGGAGTGAAGCAGTCGTGGGAGACCGGCTTGCCGTTGAGGTACGCTTCGTAGAGGCCCAGGGCGGTGACGTAGAGGCGTGCCCTGGCCACCGGCGAGCGGAGGGAGAAGTCGCGGAGGATGCGTTGGACGGGCATTCTGAATCCTACGCCGGTTCGCCAGCCGATCCACTTGCCGGTCCAGGGCCGATCCATGAAGCCGGTTTCGAAGGAGGCTTCTTCCGAGTTCCAGTCGCCTTCGCAGCCGTTGGTGTCGCGGACTTTGACGCGCCAGAGGTAGCGGGTGAATGATCGCAGCGGCTGTCCCTGGTAGGGGATTTGGATTGAGGCCTCGTCGGACACCCAGCCGGAGTTCCAGACGGTTGCGCCGGAGTCGTTTCGGACTTCAATGCATCTTTCGGCTTGGAGGGTGCAGTGGTCGAGCAGGTATGAGAAACGAGGGGTGGGTTCGTCGATGCCAAGGGGGTTTTCGAGGTATTCGGTCCGCAGGTGGGAGGCGAGGGGTTTAGAGGAATGCTCGTTCATCTTGGCTGCCTGGGCTGCTTGACGATTTGGAGTATGGTGTTTTCGCATTTCCGCTCGAGTTTTTGCTGTCGCCGTATCAAGAGGAACACCATTCTACCTTCCGGCGTGTCGTTTCCAAGGGTAAGTCGCCTTCGGCGGGTGAGGACCGCGTTCTTTTACGTTCGCGGCTCTCTTCGGAGGCAGAGCTATGCCGTGCGGTCGAGGATGGTCTGGGCGAGTTGGCGGTAGGAGTGGTGGTTGGCGAGGTAGTTTCGGGCGGCGAGGGATTTGGGCTGCAGGGTGTTGGTTTCGCGCAGGGCTTTGCGGATGGTCTGGGCGGGGTCCTGTTGGTGCAGTTCGACGGTTGCCCCGCGCAGGGCTTCGACGGCTGTGAGTTTGTCGTTGGGCAGGCGTTTGAGGGCGACGGGCCGTGCGGCGCAGAGGGCGTTCAGGACGTGGGGCCGCCAGTTGGTTCGGTGTTCGAGGCAGAGGACGAGGGCGGCGGCGTTGATGGTTCGGTTGACGTCGGCTGGGTCGTCGGGGGCTTGGCGGGCCAGAGGCGCGAATTCGGGGTATTTGTTCCATCCGCTGCCGAGGATGGCGACGTTGAGATTGGCGCGGGTGAGGTGGCGGACGACGGCGACGGCTGAGGCGGTGGGCCCGATTTGTCGGATGAGAAGGTCGGCGAAGGCGCGGAAGAGGTCTTGGTCGTCGAGTTCGATTCCGGCGTGCCGGCTGACGCGGGTGAGGAGGTTTTCGGCTTCGGATTCGCGGTAGGCGAGGGGCGAGGCTTCGACGGCGGCTTGGAGGTGTCGGCAGAGGGTTTTGTGGGATTCCTGGGTGACGCCGAAGGCGGCGGGGTCGAGGCTGTCGACGTCGGCGAAGACGAGGACGTCGGCGCGCCGGTGTGGTTCGATTTCGTTTTCGTTCAGCGGGCGGAAGGTGTCTTCGTTGACGGCCGGTTGGAGCGGTTCGATCTGGACGGAGGGGAATTTGTCGCGCAGCTCGTCGAGGTTGTCGCCGAAGGCAAAGAAGGTTTCGCGCGGGCCGGGATGGAGGTGTTCGACGAGGGCGGGGCTGAGGGTTGTTGCGGGCAGTCCGAGGATGGAGGCGAAGGGCATGGCGTCGGGCGGTCGGACGGTCAGGTCGTGTCGGGCGAGGCCGACGGAGGCGCAGCGGTGGGGTCGGAAGTCGGCGATGGCATCGGCGAGGGCGAGGGCGGAGCCATGCTCCGGCTGATCCATCAGGAGGGTCTGGCACCGATAGCCCAAGCGATCAAAGCCCCAGGCGAGGTCGAGGGCGACCTGGTGCATGGCGGGTCGGGCGGCCATGGAGCAGACGAAGACGCGGAGCGGCTGGGTTGGTTCGGCGGTCATGGCCTCGACCTTGGCGCGGGCGTTTTTGAGGAGGTCGGAGCGGACCTGGCCGATTCGGGCGACGGCGGCTTCGACGTGCTGGAAGTACTGGTGGACCTGGTTCGGGGAGAGCCAGGGCCAGGAGATCATCTTGGCGGGCGGGGTCATTCGCGGATGGTTGACGAAGAAGTCGCCGAGGGTTTTTTCGAGGTCGTCGCCAAGCATCAGGGCGAGTCGCCGGGTCGCCAGGTCGGCGGCGAAGTCGTAGAGCCGCAGGAGGAGGGCGAGGTGGATGGTCCGGGTTTCCCAGACGTAGACGGTATTGTGGCGGCCGAGTCGTTCGAGGAGTTCGCGGATGGCGTAGCCGTGTCCCGATCCGGGCAGGAGGACGTTGGAACCGCCGTGTTCGAACTGGTCGACGAGGGCCTCTTCGCGGACGGCGGGCATGGAGGTGTGCGCGAACCAGCCGGAGTCGCTGAGGGAGTCGGCGCGGAAGGAGTCGCAGCCGTCGAAGGTTTCGGCGGGTTGGAGGTCGTTGGGCAGCGGACAGGTCTGGATGCGGTCGGCGAGGTCCGGGTCCACGGAACGGAGCGATTCGAGGTTGCGTCCAAGATTGGCCTGGTGTTGGTCCGCTGTCTGCATCGGTTGCGGCTGCTCCTATGTCCGGATTTCGTTTACGTCGTTGTCTGGGCCACCTCTTCGACTTTGGTGACGAATTCTTCGATGAGGCGATCGGGGGTTGAGGCCCCGGCGGTGATGCCGACCTGGTTCGCGCCGGCGATCATGGCCGGTTCGAACTGGCCGAAGTGTTCGAGGTGGTGGGTTTGGACGCCGGCTTCGCGGCAGAGTTGGGCGAGGTGTCGGGTGTTGGCTGAGTCGAGTCCGCCGAGGACGAACATGACGTCGACCTCGCCGGCGAGTCGGGTGGCGGACTGCTGGCGTGCGATGGACTGGTCGCAGAGGGTGTTGAGGATTTTCATTTCGGAGAAGCCGTGGCGGATGAGGAGTCCGACGACCTCGGCGACACGGGCGGGGCTGATGGTGGTCTGGGCGACGACGCCGAGTCGGGCGAGTCGCGGGAGTTGGGCCACGTCTTCGGGCCCGGCGGCGACGGTGACCTTTTCGCCGTAGCCGATCAGTCCGCGGACTTCGGGGTGGTTGGCGTCGCCGATGACGACGACGTGGTAGCCTTCGCGGGAGAGTCTGGCGACGAGTTCCTGGGCTCGTCGGACGAGGCCGCAGGTGGCGTCGATGACGGTAAGCCGGCGTTCTTTGGCCCGCTGGAGGACGGCGGGGCTGACGCCGTGGGATCGGATAAGGACGGCTGAGTGCTCCGGGACGTCGGCGATGTCCTCGACGACCTTGAGGCCGCGTCGGATGAGGTCGTCGACGACCTGCCGGTTGTGGATGAGATGGCCGAGGCTGTAGACGGTGCCGTATTCATCGAGGGATTCGAGGGCCTTCTGGACGGCCCGTCGGACGCCGGGGCAGAAACCGCGATTGTCGGCGAGTATGATCTTCATGTCGTGTAATTGTATGGCTTTCGGCCGGCCATTTGCCGGACGCGGTGTTGCATGTTGACCATTTGGGTGTGCAGTTGCTGGACGAGGATCTCCGGTTCGGTGGAGCGGATCTGCTCGGGCGTCCAGGGCTGGCCGAAGTAGACGTGGATGGGCGCCAGCGGTCGCGGGACGGGTGACTTTCGCGGCCAGGCTTCGAAGGCGCCGTCGATGACGGCGGGGACGACGGGGACGGCGGCTTTGCGGGCGAGCATGGCCAGGCCCGGTTTGAACTCGTGGATTCGGCCGTCGACGGTTCGCGTGCCTTCGGGAAAGAGCAGGACGGCGCGTCCGGCTTTGAGGCGTCGGAGGGTTTCCTTGATGGCGGAGACGTCGACCTCGCCTCGTCGGACGGGAAAGGCGTTGAGGGAGCGGATGAGGCGTTCGAAGAACGGGTTGCGGAAGAGGGTGTCGCGGGCCATGTAGTCGAGTTCGCGGCTCAGGCCGTAGCCGACGAGGACGGGGTCGAAGAAGCTCTGGTGGTTGCTGACGACGAGGATGGGGCCTTCGGCGGGGACCAGGTGCTGGTTGAAGACGCGGCCGAAGTGGAGGCCGCCGACGTAGGCCCGGCACCATATTCGGCAGAAGCGGTACCAGCGTCTCATGGTCGGCTGCTCCTTTTGGCTTGGATCAGTTCGAGGACTTTGGTTTCGACCTGGTCGAGGGTGAGGTTGGTGGTGTCGAGTTTGACGGCGTCTTCGGCGGCGACGAGGGGGGCGGTGGCGCGGGTGGAGTCCTGGTTGTCGCGTTGGCGGATGGCCTGGAGGATCTGGTCATAGTCAGCGGGTTGACCGGATTGTTCGAGTTGGAGCTGTCGGCGTTTGGCGCGTTCCTCGACGGAGGCGTCGAGGAAGATTTTGAGTTGTGCGTGCGGGAAGACGACGGTTCCCTGGTCGCGTCCTTCGGTGACGACGTTGTCGAATTGGGCGGCGAGTTGTCGCTGCTTGTCGACCATGGCGTTTCGGACTTGCGGCAGGGTGGCGACGCGGCTGGCGAAGGATGAGATTTGCTCGGTGCGGATGGCGTCGCTGACGTCGGCGCCGTCGACGATGACGCGGAGGTCGCCGTTGTCGGCCCATTGGAAGTCGAGGTCGAGGGTTCGGCAGAGGCGGTCGAGTTCCTCCGGCTGATGGATGTCGAGGCCTTGCCGCTGGGCCTGGTAGGCGACGGCGCGGTAGGTGGCGCCGGTGTCGAGGTACATCCAGCGGAGGGCTTTGGCGACACGTTTTGCGAGGCTCGATTTGCCGCTGCCGGCCGGGCCGTCGATGGTGACGATCATCTGCGAACTGGTCTCCTTGGTTGGACGCGGTGTCCGTGCTGACAGGGTATAGGGGCGGGGGGCGGCGATCAAGGGAAAAGGGGCGGCACGGAGCACGCGGAACACGCGGAGGG
>ENA-UOUL01004675-UOUL01004675.1-bioreactor-metagenome-genome-assembly--contig:-NODE-4675-length-12423-cov-3.124494_pt1 | contig 12423 bp, 13 predicted proteins | sample MGYA00249838_ERZ747220 | MGnify/ENA primary metagenome ERZ747220 (study PRJEB28778, sample SAMN05720191) | bioreactor metagenome | isolation source: Anaerobic biogas reactor | place: USA:Washington...
CGCAGGTCGTGATCGAGCAGCAGATCGAAGGCCTGGTTGATCGAGCCCGCCTGCGAGTTCTCGACGGGCAGCAGGCCGAGGGTGGCGTTGCCGGTCTCGATGGCCTTGAAGATATCCTCGAAGGTGGGGCACGGGAGCGTGTTCACTTGCGGGCCGAAGTACTGGAAGACCGCCTCCTGCGAGTAGGCCCCTGGCTCGCCCTGGAACGCGACCGTGTGGTGCACATCGGAGCGCGGCTTGCCGTTGGTGGCCGGCGGCTCGACCGCAGGCGCGGCCTCCGGCGGCGCGGGATCGACGCTGAGGTCGGGGCGCAGGCCCGCCGCATCGCGGAGGTAAACGTGGCGGACGTCATACATCGGGCGCTCGGTGTTCCAGTGGATGAGGGCGCGGATCGTGCGGGGCAGGCTCCCGTCGACTTCGATCTCCGCTGCGTCCAGGAGTGGCACATGGTTCCAGCCGAACTCCCGCGCGGCGCGTGCCGGAAATGCGGCGTCCAGATCGGGCGTTACGGTGAAGATCGCACTCGCGACGTCCTCAGGGTTCACGTTGTTGGCCGCGACGATCGCGGCGAGCAGTTCCCGCGTGGCCTGCAGGATCGCTTCGGCGGAGTTCGAGTCCACGGTGGTAGCGCCGCGGATGCCTCTGACGGCCATAATAACCTCCTGGTGAAATGAGTTCGGATCAAAAAAAGAGCGTGGAAGCTATTGCCTCCACGCTCGGCTACACTAGGCTGGACTGGGCATCATCGCTGCAGCGGCACACCATTTCCAGCCGGCGGGGGGCAAACCCTGGGCGGGCTGGTAAAATAATAGTAGGAGAAGCCGCTGAACAGAGCACGCATTGGTTGGTGGCCTCAGGACCAGAGAATCACAACGTGCGGGATCATAGCACGACGGTCGCGCATTTGTCAAACCGCGAATTTCGCGCGCAGGTCCGCGCGTTGTCAATGGCGGATTGTCACTGCCTGATGGCGTTTTTCGCTTGACCGGCGCGGCGTGAGGCGCGAGAATAGCCCTGTCGTGCACGTTGGGTGGCTCATGCGCGAATAAAACAAGAATTCAGGAGACGTCATGAATATTGACTACAACGCCCCATTAAGAGCCAAAAGGGACATCCTGATCTCTGCGCCATTAGAAAAGGTGTGGTCGGAAATCACGAAGATTGACCGGTGGTTCGAATGGCAAACCGATGTTACTTCATCGAAGTTGGACGGTGAATTGGCAGTGGGAACAATGTTCTATTGGAAAGCAAAAGGACTAAGCATTCGTTCAACAATTGAGGTATTGGTGCCAATGCAGAGCATCGGCTGGACAGGGAAGTCTCTGGGCATGCAAGCCGTACATATCTGGACATTTGATGTGCGCAAAGAGGGCACGCATGTCGCAACGGAAGAGTCATTATCAGGTTGGTTCCCGCGCATCCTGAAAGTATTCGATTCCCATTTTCTGGAGAAGTCACTGCGCAATTCCCTGCAAGTGCTGAAAGCGCATGTAGAAGGCAGATAAAAAGATTGCGATGAGCTGACAAGAAGAAAGAGGGTGCCGCTTTTCTGCGGCATCCTCGTCCCCTGCTTCAGGTGGGGATAGATCGGGTGGCGGGGACGCTCCTGAAGGGCTACGACTTCTCGGCCCAGTCGATGAGTGAACTGAGCGCTTCCGGCTCTCCTGTAAGATCGCTCGTCGTCTCTCTTACATGCGTGGCTACTGTGCTCATGATCGCGTTTGGAGCCGGCATCTGGCGGGCCGAGGGTCAGGCACTTCTTCCCCGTGTTGTCGCTGTGCTCGTGATCGGGCACGCAGTGCTGGGGCTCGTTGCCACCCTCTTCTTCCCAACCCGGTTCAGCGAAAGGCCGACCTTCGGCAGCGCGGGCGTGCTGCTCATGTTCCTTAGCGCCGTCTGCTTCGTCTTGTCCATGGTTGTCGGGGCTGCGGCCTTCAGCGGCTGGTTGGGTATCCTGTCGATCGGGATACCGGCAAGCTATGTCCTCCTGGCTCTCCTAAGGTTCGCGACGGCCGCCTCGTCTTCTTCAGAGCAAGCGGTGTCGATGATCGGAACCCGGGAACGGACGATGGCCTTCAGCTTCCTGTTCTGGGCGATGGGCTTGGCCGTTCACCTGTTGCTGTCAGGCAGGTTGATGGACTCAGCCTGCGGTCTCGGGGGATAGCCGGCAGGTTGCCTCACTCGCTGGGCGCCTATCGGACGCAGCGAGCCGGTGCGAAGGACAGTTGGGCGCTTCGCGCGGTATGCGCCGAGAAGGCCCTGTCGGTGAATCAGAGGCTTCCTCACACATCCCCTGGCAGATGTCCATCAAGGGCGCCCCTGCGTCAGCGCCTGGTTCAATAGCCTGTCACCGGCATCCCGGTCATGTGCCCACCAGGGCTTAGATGCGACTTGAGGAACCGGGCAATGTCGTCCAGCGATTCGACCGCCTGCGGCAGCGACAGGAAGAGCTGCCACACGTGCCACATGCGCGGGTACGTCTCCAAACGCACCGGGACGCCTGCCGCGCGCGCCGATTCAGCAATGCGGGCCGCGTCGTCGAGTAGCATCTCCTCTTCTCCGGCATGAACCAATAGCGGCGGCAGACCGTGCCAGTCGCCATACACGGGCGATATCAGGGGATCGCGGCTATCGCTGCGTGCGACGTAAGATGCATTGTAGAACCTCACCGCCTCCGGAGTCAGCAAGGGGTCTTTGAATCCTCCAGCGGGGCTGCGGCTCTCGGACAGATCTGCCACGGGTGAGAGACAGGCGGCCGCGGCCGGCAGCGGCTCGCCGCCAGCGCGCAGCTTCATCATCGTCGTGATTGCCAGGTTGCCGCCCGCCGAGTCGCCCGCCACCACCGTGTTCTGCGGGGCAATGCCCTCGCTCAGCAGCCAACGATAGGCGGTGACGCAGTCGTCCAGCGCTGCGGGAAACGGATGGTCCGGCGCCAGGCGATAGTCCACGATCAGGGCGCGGATGCCCATCTTGCGCGCCAGGTACGCCACCATCCCCATATGCTGGGGTGTCACTCCGTAGACGAAGCCGCCGCCGTGCAGATAGATCAGCGCTTGATCCCGCGGGCTGTTCTGCGGGATGAGCCACTCACATGGCACGCCGTCCGCAGACACGGCCTCTCGTGTGACACCGGCAGGCAGTTGGGCGCGGGCCGTGGCCTGTCTGAGCGGCCCCCTTGTCCAGCGCAGCGGCAGGCGCGTTTGCATGAAACGGATGACGGGCAGCCCTGCCCGGATTCTGCGTTCGATTGAAGATCGCGTCATTGGGGCTCCTTAGCTTGTGCGAATGATAGCCAATCCGCACGCCTTTGGCAAGGGGGCCGCGCTGCGGTGTCACTACTCGATCGCGAACTGCCGAACTGCTGAACTGCTGAACTGCAGACAAGCCCCATATTCGTCTGCAGTTCGGCCGCATAGCTTCAGGCGTGTGCCCTTATCCCCGAACGGGCCTCCAAATCACGCTTAAGCACCAGAGCACCGAAAACAACCCGCGCGGAATCGATGGTCTTCAGTATTGTGATTAAAGACCACTGAGATTTTGTAACTATTCGTGACGGCCGCGCCTCCCGCGGTGCGTGTTGAACTGCTGACGGTTTCTGGTCCTGTCAGCAGTTCAGCAGTTCAGCAGTTCGGCTGCTCAGGGCTGCGCGGTGCGAGCCCGCGCTGGCTCGTCCGGCCCGGCGTTGCCAGCGATAGTATATCCCGGATAGAACATTTATTCAAGCACCAAATGGTGTTAAACGGTGAGGAAAGAGGTGATCTCGATGAGCAGCGACTTGTCGTTTTCGACCGCGTCGACGCGTGTGTTGTAGGTCTGCAGGAGATCGCGGAAGCCGGTGACCCGCTGGCTGCGCGGGCGTATCACACGCCGAAGAACACCTTGCGGATGAAGTCGCGGGCTGGGACATCGAGCACATCGAAGGCTGCGAGCAGCGGCCCGCGCTCGTACGCGACCCGGTGCTCCGCGATCGTAAACCGGCCGCCCGAGATGTCAACCGTCGCGAAGGAGGCTTCGCCGCGGTGGCTGCAGCCGACTGCGCCCGGGTTCAGGAAGCGCCGGCCGCGATAGATGCGGTTGAAACGGCGATCGTGCAGGTGGCCAAAGCAGACCAACGCGCCCGGCGTCCGGGCAAACAGGTCCAGGATCCGGTCATCACTCCAGCGCGGGCTCACATCGCTGATCGAACGGCCGTCCGCAGCCAGCGCAAAGTGCACCACGGAGAGGTGCACGCGGTCGATCGTCTCGCTGATGATCGGGGGCATGGCGCAGATGAAGTCCCGCTGCGCCTGGTCGAGCCGCGAGAGCGTCCACTGCTCGTGTTCCATCTCGTCCTGGTCTCGCAGACCCTTGCCAAGGCCCACGGGCGCGTCCCCCATGAGCCACGCCTCATGGTTGCCCCGCACACAGATCATGTCGCAAGCCCGCGCCAGGTCGACGACTTCGGCCGGGTAGGGCCCGATGTCGATGAGGTCGCCCGCGTGGTAGATCCGTTCGCAGCCGTGCCGCCGCACCTCGGCCAGCACGGCCGTCAGCGCGGGCAGGTTCGCGTGTATGTCGGTCAGGATGGCGATGCGGGTGGGGCTATCCCCGGCGGAAGAAATGGTCCCGGTGGCATGGTGCACCGGTGCCGCGCAGCTTGCATCGGTGCAGGCCGAAGACGGCTTCCTCTCCGCCTTGTTCTGCACGAGGATCACGCAAGACCGTCGAGGATTTCGCGCAGCGCAGCGTGCAATGGGGGTAGATCCTCATGGACTGTCCGCCAGATCACTTCCGGATCGACCCCAAAGTACTCGTGGATCACGACGTTGCGCATCCCGATCATCTCTTGCCAGGGCAAGTGCGGGTATCGCTGCTGCAATTCCAGCGGCACCTGCCGGGCAGCCTCTCCAACGATCTCCAAGGCTCGGGTGACAGCAAATAACTTCTCGCGATTCTCTGCGAAGGTGTCCAGATCGACGCCCGCAACGAAAGATAGGGCCAACCCAGCCGCTTCGTAGATGTCATGGAAGTAGTCGAGGTACGTGCGCCGGCTCATACTGGCACCAATTCCGCCAGAATTGCCTGGCCGATGTGGGGCTTCAGCGCGCTGCGCATCACCAGATCCACCGGCAAGCCCAGCACTTCGGCCAAGTGGGACTTGAGCCGGACGAACTCGAACAACGTGGGCGCGGCCGCGTACTCCACGAGGATATCGACGTCGCTTTGGTCCGTCGCCTCGCCACGGACATAGGACCCAAACAATGCGAGGGAGCGTACGCCGAAACGTTCGGTAATGTGCGGCATTTCGGCGCGCAGAAGGGAGAGAAGCTGTTCCGAAGGGAACGCGCTGCTCGTTTCCAAGTCGTCCTGCAAGGGAATGCGGTTCATAACGTCAGTATAGCTTTGCGGCCTGTCACCGTCAAGCAGTTTGGCGTTCGCTGCAAGTCCCGGAATTAAGAGCAAGCCGGCTCAGCTCAGCGGGTTTGGCCGCGCGATACGCGTCAGCTCCGGCGCGGAAAGGCGCGGCTTGGAATAGCCTAGCACCTCGCCGAACCGCCGGTGCGCCTCCCAGTCTGCACGCGCCTCCGCGATCTCTTCCGGGGTGCGCGCGACGAAGTTCCACCACATGAGGATCTCCCCACTGAACAGCGGCTCGCCCCACGGCGGCCCCCCGATCAGGAGAAGCCGGCCGCCTGGCGGGCTGGAGAAAGCCGCGCTGCTGTGGCCCGGTGCGAGGACATACAGCGTGCCCGCGGTCAGGGGCTGGCCCTCGAACAGGCACTCGCCTTCGAGCAGGAGCAGCCCATGCTCGAAGGAAGGATCCAGCTCGATCTCCACCTCAGACGCGGGGTGCACCTGCACGTCTGCGCCTATGAGCGGGGAGAAGTGCGGCGCGGGCGAGCGCACTCCCCCCAGCGCCCCGGCAAACACCCGGACAAGGCCGCCGCGCGGCTCAAAGGCCGGCGTCTCGGCGATGCCGGAGAACGACGGCTCCATGTTGCGAACCGCATCGGGCAGCGCAACCCAGAGCTGGATGCCGCTGAGGCGGTTGTTCGGGCGGCCGCTTGCGCTGGGGGGCGTTTGTTCCGCGTGGCTGATGCCGCGGCCCGCGGTCATGACGTTCACGCCGCCCGGCCGCCCGAGCGCTTCGCAGCCGAGGCTGTCCGTGTGGAGCACCTCGCCCTCGAGCAGCCAGGAGACGGTCTGCAGCCCGATGTGCGGGTGGGGCGGCACGTCCATAGGCTTCTCGTTGGCGAAGGCCAGGGGGCCGAAGCGATCGAGAAAACACCAGGGGCCGACCAGCCGGCGTTCCCTGCGCGGCAGCGCGCGCAGGATGGGCAGGTGGCCCAGCCGCGTCTCCCGGCTCGGGTGGGCTGCGAGCACCGGGACGGCCGCGCCGCGCGTCCCGGGGTCTTCAGGGGGATCAGGCGTCTTATTCACGATCTCCTCCGCTCAGGCGGGATCTTTCAGGGATGCCGGCTTGCTCGCCTGGCCGGTCAGCACCCAAAACAGCTTGATGATGCCCTGGATGTAGTCGGGCAGCGTGCCCACGAGCGTCAGGACGAACACATCGGGCATGACCAGGCGGAAGTTGACCAGGTTGGTGAGCAGGTTGAAGCGGTAGCCGTAGAATGCCTTCAACTGGGTGAAGACGACCACGAGGATGGCGGTCGGGATGATGAAGCTGATAGCCACATCCCACGCGCGCCTGGCAGGGGTCATCTGCCGCGCGCGCTCGCGCCAGCCGGGGAGCGCGGCGAAATTGCGGATCGCGAGGATCACCAGCAGAAGGACGATGGCGGCCACTGCCCAGCCCACCCAGCGCACCGACCAGCCCTGCGAGACCGGCGGCGGAGCCTGGCCCAACACCACCGCCTCCACGCTGTTCGCAAGCTGGCTCGCGGAGATGAAGTGATCCACCTGGTGCCCCTCGTTAGCGAGCAGGACGAAGGCGCGGTCGCTGGGCCCATAGAGATTGACGTCCGTGCGGAAGGCCTCGTTGGCGCCGCCGTGGTAGATCTTCGCACCGCTGTCCGCGATGAACCAGCCCATCCCATAGCCGCCCTGGCCGGCCGCGAACAGCTTCTGGCCCCACTCGAGCGAGAGCAGGCCTGCAGCGCCATTCTTCATCGCGATGGCGTAACGGGCCAGGTCCTCCGCGGTGGAGATGATGTATCCCGCGCCGATCTCATAGTCGCGCACCCCCTGGCGCACGGGCACGGGGAAGCCGAAGAAGCGGCTGTAGCCCTGCGCCACGTCCGTCACAGTCGCGGGGTCGGCGGTCGTGTGCGCCATGCCGAGCGGGACAAACACGTGCGCCCGGAGATAATCTGCGTAGCGCTCGCCGCTGACCACCTCGACGAGATAGGTAAGCGTGCTGTAGCCGCGGTTGAAGTACTGGAAGCGCGTGCCCACAGGCGCGGTGAGCCGCGCCCGCGCGAGCGAGCGCACGGCCTGTTCGCAGGTGGCATCGTCGGGCAGCAGCACGGCATAGCCCGCTTCGGACAGGCCGCTGGTGTGGTGGAGCAGGTGGTTGGCGGTGATGAGGGCTGAGGCGCTGGGATCATCGACCCGGAACCAGGGGATGTAGGTCTGCACGGGCGCGTTGAGGTCGAGCTTGCCCTGTTCGGCCAGCTGGACGACCGCCAGCGCGGTGAACGACTTGCTCTGCGAGCCGATGAACATGGGCGTCTGCGTGGTCACCGGCCTGCCCCTGCCGGCCGTGCCGTAGGCTTTGAGGTAGGCGACCTCGTCGCCTTCAACCACCGCCAGCGCCACGCCGGGCAGCCCATGTTTCGACATCTGGGCTGTGATGGCAGCGTCGAGCGCAGGGTAGTCGATCTCGCCTGCAGGTGCGGCCGCGGAGGCAGCGGCCACAACCCCTCCGTGCAGGAGAACGATGATGAGCAGGATGGACGGAATGGTCTTCATTTTCTTCTCCTTTGACACCTGACCGCGCCGGAGAGTTAGGGTGCGATGATCCGCCTTCTGCGATATTGTAACAGATACGCCGGGGATGCACCACCGCGTCCTTCGACTGCGGGCCTGCGGCCCTCCGCTCAGGATGCTTGCCTGCAGATGGCATTGGAATCGTTCAGGCTAACGCCGGACCGGACGGCGGCCTGGCTGTCGAAGCAACCGGATAGGGCAGATGAACGTATTAAGAGCGTTGGGGAGGTCATCGAGACGTGCATCACAGATTTCTTCGCCTGCTCCTGATACCGGTGGCCGTTCTTCTTGTGGCGGTGCTCCTGGTGGCTGCTGCGGAACTCATCGTGCGCTGGGAGCCGGTCACGGCCCCCCTGCCGGCGACCGAGGGGGAGTATGTGCAGCTCCTGGCCGACGAGCGGCTGTTCACCCTCTTCGCGGCGCTCAATGCCACGGGTTACGATGATGAGAACAACGAGCAGGGCATGTCGCAGGTCCGGCAGCACGTGCGCGCGGTGCTGGCCTCCAGGCCGCTGCCCAGCCTGCGCCGCCTGCAGCCCTACATGGCGATGTGCCGCTCGATCCATCCGAGCTGGTGCGTCGCGTGGGTCCTGCAGCGCGGTCCCCCGCCGGATTTCGACCGCGCGGTGGAGGGCTGGTGGCTGCCCAAGCCGGCTTTCCCGTTCCTGGGCTTCGACCGGGCCCTCGCGTCCTTTTATCAGCAGGCGGACATCGCAAGCCTGTGGCAGCAGCACCGGCCAGCCTATGAGGGGGAGATCGAACGCTATCGCGCCGCAGCCTCTCCTGCAGTGGACGCGGTATTGGCCTATCTGAAGACGCCGGAGCCTCCGACCCGGGGGGTGATCGTGCTGCCGAACCTGCTCGATGCCTACTGGCGCGGCTACGGCGAACTGGTGGGCGACGTCAGCTACGTGGTGATGGGTCCCGCGGTGCAGCCGAACATCGGCCTGATCCAGCACGAGGCGATGCACCCGATCATAAACTCAATGGTTGATGCCCACCTGGATGCCATCGGGGAGGCACAGTCCGATCGCCTCTTCGCCGGCCTCAAGCCGCGCCTGGCCAGCTCAGGGTATGGCACGTGGCCGAGCATCCTGCACGAGTGTGCGATCCGTGCGATCGAGGTGCGCCTGCGCGATCCCGCGCAGCACGAGCGGCTCATCCGGCAGGAGGAGGCCCAGGGCTTCACGCTGGTGCGTCCCCTGGCCGCGCGCCTGGAGGATTACGAGGCGAGCGGACGGCCGATGGCCGAATACATGCCGGTGCTACTCGATGCGCTGAACGACGAGACGCTGCTGCAGTGAGCCGGCGGACCACATCCCATGGCTGCGGGGCGCCAATTGCGCGTTGGGCCGCGTGGCCGTACAATTGGGGTCGTCATCCGATCAAAGGGGGTGCTTCATGGCAATTGGTGAGGCCAAACAAAGGGTCGTCGCCCGCATCTGGCAGTCCATTGCGTCGAGCGGGGTTTCGGTCAATGCTATTCCGAAGGAACAGCTCGATACGCTGGTCAGCGCCATCGCAGATGGCGTGCTGCTTGCGGTGGATCACGAGCTGGCCGAGGCCGGGCTGGCCGCGCGCAGCTTCGGAGATGAGGCGGATACGCCAGAGGTCGGGGAGAAGGTCCTGTGGGAGGGCCGGCCCTTCCTCTCCCTGACGACGTTCTACCGGGTCACGAACGAGCGCGTGCGCGTGCAGCACGGCCTGTTCGGCCGGGATTTCGACGACATCGAGCTCATCCGCATCCAGGACCTCGACCGCTCGCAGGGGATGGTGGAGCGCATGCTCACCATCGGCGACGTGATCATCAAGAGCTCGGATCCATCCAGGCCCGAGCTGATCCTTGAGAACGTGCCCGACCCCGACAAGGTGCACGAGTTGCTGCGCCGCGGCATGCTGGAGGCGCGCAAGAAGTTCCGCTACAGCGTGCAGGAGGAGATGTAGGGACCGTCAGGCAAGATGGTCACCGCTGAAGATGCAGTGAGTCTCTATCGTCGCCTTTCGGACCAGGGAATTCGGATCTGGCTGACCGGTGGGTGGGGGGTTGACGCGCTGCTCGGCGAGCAGTCGCGGCCACACAAGGATCTCGATGCAATCCTGCTGTTGGACGACATGGTTCGGATGGGTGAGATCCTCGGCCAGGATGGCTATGGGTTGAAAGAGCTCTGGTCAGAGAATCGCTGGACCGTTGACAAGGCAGGCAATACGACGGCAACGGCCTACGTGCTGCACGACGAAGAGGACCGTGAATTCGATGTTCATGCGATATGCCTCGATGAGCATGGTGATGGAATTCCTGCATGGGAGGAGGCCGGCGGGCTCGTATTCAGGAAGGAGGACCTCGCGGAAGAAGGAATCATCGCCGGGCATATCGTCAAATGCATTTCTCCTGAGGCGCAGGTCCAATGTCATCGAGGGTATGAGCTGCCGGAGGCGCATGTACACGACTTGAACTTGCTTCGTGAGAAGTTCGGAGTGGAGGTCCCCACCTGACTTGAGCGCATGGGCGTGCGCTCTCAGCCAAGGAAGTCGACTGTACTGCTGTAGCTACAGCAGCTTGCCGGGATTCATCATGCCGGCGGGATCGAACGCGGCCAGAAGGGCGCGCAGGGCTGCCATGCCGGGCGCGCTTTTTTCGTTGGCCAGGTAGGCCGCGTGGTCGATGCCGATGCCGTGCTGGTGGCTGATGGTGCCACCGTGGGCGATGATGGCCTCGCTGGCAGCCGTCTTAAGCCTGCGCCACCGCGCGAGCGTGACCTGTGGGTCCTCTGCGATCCGGTAGAGGTACGTGGTGTAGACGCTCGATCCGGTCGGGTAGAGGTGCGAGAGGTGGGTGAACACATGGACGCGCTCGCCCTCGTCCGCCAGCCCCTGCCCCAGCGCGGCGTCAACCGCGTCCACCATCCCCCCGACGCGATCCCACGTTGCGGCTGTCTCCAGCGTGTCGATGGCGTACCCGCTCTCCCAGAGCGTGTTGCGCAGGTAGGGCGTGCGGAAGCGTGACTTGCGCCAGGCGCGGCCGAACGCCTCGCCCGCGTGGACCCCCTTGTGCTCCCTGGCGACCGCCAGCGCCTCGTCGCGGCCGACCTTGACGACCTTCTTTCTGCCGGTGAACCCCAACAGCAGCATGCACTTCTCGCCCGAGACGCCGCGCGCGGACAGATAGCGCTCGACGAGACGGATGAGCTGGGCATGGCCCGCAAGGACCAGGGTGGTCTCGGTCTCGACGGGCGTGCTCAGCCTGATCATCGAGAGCGGGACCTGCGCCTGGACGACTGCCCGGGCCGCCGCGATCCCCGATTCGAAGTCCGGCAAGAAGACCGCATGGAAGACCTCCGCCTCGGGCAGGGGTGAGATGCGCACCGTGGCTTCGGTGATGATTCCCGCGCGACCTTCTGATCCCAGCATCACCTCGCGCAGGTCCGGTCCCGCGGCCGACGCGGGGAAGGGGGGCAGCACCAGCGTGCCGGCTGGCGCGAGCACCGTTCCGCCGGCGAACAGCCGCTCGATGCGGCCGTACCCGAGCGCCTGCTGCCCGGCAGAGCGGGTGGCGATCCAGCCGCCCAGGGTGGAATACTCGAACGACTGGGGGAAATGGCCGAGGGTGAAGCCCTCGTGGTTGAGGCTGGCCTCGAGATCAGGACCGGTCACCCCTGCGCCGAAGGTGGCGAGCCGGCTGTCCGCGTCGAGCCCCATGAGGCCTCGAAGCCGGCCCAGGTCGATGGTGAGCACCGGCCTCTCGCCCGCCAGCGGGTTGATGTGGCCCACGACGCTGGTGCCGCCGCCGTATGGGATGACCGCCGCGCCGCTATGCCGGGCGAACTCGAGCATCTCGCCAACTTCTTCGCCGGTCGCGGGATACGCGACGCCGTCGGGGAACGCGCTGACTTGGCCCCCGCGCAGGCTGATCCAGTCGGGCAGGCTCTGACCTGCCGCGTGGCGCACGCGATGCGCCGCATCCCCGGTGACGAGCTCGTGGCTGGGTAGGCGGCTCTCGGGGACCGCGGCCGCTACGTCCTCGAAGGCCGCATCGCGGGGGCGCGCGCCCGGCCCCACCCGTTCGGCCAGGTACTGTTTTCCTCTCTTGGGGAGGGGATAGCCTACGGCATCATCGCCCCAGCCATTCCAGCGCCGCATCGCGTCCTCCTTGGGGTGGCACTCAGGTGCCCGGCACTTCGAAAGTGGCGGGCACCTCTCTCGCATTTCCCCGCGATTACTCCACGATCACGACATCTCCGGTGCTGCGGCCAAAGGTCTCGGGTGCGTACATCTCTTCGGCTTTGGCCGGGGGCGTCACGAAGCGGCCCGGCGTCGTGGCGCGGGCGATGTAGCTGTAGCTGTGCACGCCAGGCCACAGGGTCGATGTGAACGCTTCCGCGCGCTGATCACGCAGGTTCTGGTGCTCGTACCAGGGACCCCACCACCACCAGTAGCCCTTGGCAGCCGGCTGGTTGGCCTCTGCGGGCAGCGAACCGGTGGTCGCGAGGGCCGGAT
>ENA-UOUL01004683-UOUL01004683.1-bioreactor-metagenome-genome-assembly--contig:-NODE-4683-length-12393-cov-146.179604_pt1 | contig 12393 bp, 21 predicted proteins | sample MGYA00249838_ERZ747220 | MGnify/ENA primary metagenome ERZ747220 (study PRJEB28778, sample SAMN05720191) | bioreactor metagenome | isolation source: Anaerobic biogas reactor | place...
TGTATATCGCCTGCTATGGCTCTGGCTGCCACTGACTGCATAGTGGGCATAGCTGCTGATATAGCTGTGACCTTGCAAGCGTCCAGGTAGGCGGCAACGAAGCGCGGGTCCTTAAAGAGCCTGTAGTAGCTGTCCCGGCTGATGCCAGCTTTTTGGCATATCTGCGTAATGGTCAACTCTCTACAGGTCGGCTCTACCAGGACGGCCAGCAGCGCATCACCGGCAGGCGTCAAGGTCTGCGCCTTGTCAGTAAGCACCGGAGCGCATACTATCAAATTCTGCAAATTTGCATCCATTTTGTAAAGCACCTCCTTAATATGTGCTATCATTATTTTGTTCCTTTAGCGTAGTAAAGCATTAAAGTAACTTATATTTTACCGCAAATATTAGCTGCTTGATTCTTACACTACTTATTTTCTGCTAGCAGTTATTTTAGTTAGTTAAAGCGTTAAAGAGTTAAAGCATAATCACTTACATAAACCGGGTATAATCCGTTCTTTTCCCTTCCCTACTTGTTATATAACCTTCTTAATTTGTATTGAATTTATATTGACGCAATCTATAATAACCATTATACTTATATTAATAAGAAAATAAGGAGTGAATTTTAATGAAAAAAATTATCTATTTAGGTATGAATAACGATCCTCATGAAGTATTTGAAACTGCACATGTTAAAAATTCTAAAGTAGTTTATCAGCATGAAAATAATAATGGTAAAAAAGTAATGCTTAAAGCTATAAAAGATAATTTTGCATATTCCCCGCCGCAAGATTTTAAACAATATCCAAATAACAGTTTGCCAGAATGTAAAGCAGGGAATTTATATCCTGTTAGTATTTTAGACAAAGGTTATAGCGGACATTATTTTGAACTTATAGAAGCATAACGCCACCAGCAGGAATTAAAATCCTGCTACATGGTATAACAACTAGTAAAAAGCATAACACCATAACAGCATAGTTATATCATGTAAGAGGATTTTGAAAACCAAAAATCTAAAATAGTATTTTAAGCTCAGAGCGTCAAAAGATATAATATAAGACGATAACAGTCAAGCATATACCTTTTGGGTAATAATAAAGAAGGAGGGGAAACGTAACAATGAAAACTATTAAACCTGATAGTATTAAACCTATCCACAAAATGCATGTAGAGGATAACGAATACATTATAATTATGGAATACACCACGACAGACGAATTTAAAGGCCGTACAATTGAAAAAACATATAAAGAGAATAGATTCTGCAAGGCGAATAAAAAAGGTGATATTACTATCAATTTTGCAGGTAGTAAAATCAAGTCTAATATCAATCTAATACCAGGAGGTGAATAAATGGATATATCTAAAATCTACACTTTTAGATTAATTCTGTATTAATTATGTAAAGGAGGCCCTGCTATGCCTAGAGGCGGTAAAAGAGTCAATGCAGGACGAAAGCTATTAGGCAGCAGTCCTGCCATTGCTCGAACCATCAGAGTCAATAATGAGGACTGGCAGCTTATCCAACAATTAGCTAATATTGCTGGTCTCTCAGTAACTCAGTACATTATCAAGTCGGCAATTCCTCAGAAGAGTCAAAAGCTCAGTAACTAAGAAGATGGCAATTCCTCAGAAGCTCAGAAAGTAAATACCCCAGTAAGCCAATTCCCTCAGAGCGGGGAATTTTTTTTGCCAATAAGGATCAACCTTACCCGATTAAGCTATCTGGTATTAAGTTAGTGATGCCGGGAAATGTTAGTTAGGTTTTTTGCCGATAAGGAAAGATTGATATTAAATAGCTCTCTCTAAGTCTACATTAAAATATCTAAAGCAAGCCTTTAGAAAAGCTAGTATGTTACCATTATTAGATGCAGGTAATTTTTCAAAGTGACATTTAACCTGTTCGGTAAATTCGTCTATATCTATGTCATATGACTCTATTACTTGCAAGGTATAACAAATGTAATTTTTTTGCTCTTGAGTAACCTGCATATGATTTTTGCTGAAGTGATTTTTGAATTCGGAAAGGTATGCAGCCAGGAAAGAATTACAACCGTCATCTTGTAAAGTGACGTATATGTTATTAGTTAAATCATTATTAGTTAAGTTATTATTAGTAACTACGGGTTTCCCAAAGTCGGAAAAACCAACATCGGAAAATCCGGTATAGGTGGGAACCTCGAATACTTGGTATTCATAGCCTTTTAGGTGACCTTTTTCGTCCCTGATTCGTTCCCGGTTAATATATCCATTTTCTATCAATTCTTTTATTCCGGCGGCTAAACTATCCCGGCCATCTTTGGCATGTTTTTTTATCTCACTTTCGTAAATTTGCCAATCGTCCGGCAGCGATAACAAATAAGTTAAAACGCCCTTTGCTTTCCAGGATAGGTTTTTGTCTTCCAAGGCATATTTATTTATCATCACATAAGGGTTATTTTTATCTTTTACAACGCGGAAAATACTCATTAAACTATTCACCTGCCAATCATCATATCTTTAATATCATAGACACAAGGTAGCGACTTACCGAAGTAATCCGGAGCAATTTTAAACAACATAAATTCAACTATATTATCCGGTAAATCTATCGTGTCTTTGTCGGATAGCACTTCATTAATATATATTTGTCCATAGTCGGGGCGTTCTGCAAAAAATTCTTTAACGAGCTGTTCCGAAAAATAAATTTTCCCGTTATTCATATAGCAGAATTCCTCTATAATTTCCGTGCAGGCGTATTCCTTAAAATGGTTTATCGCGTGATAAGACAAAAACTTTTTCTTCGCTTCCTCCGGATTTTTGGCATTTACTATCGCAAAATCCTCAAATAATCTCCCATAACCGTTATCAACACTAACAAAATACTTTGGCATATAATACACACGTCCCTTCTTTTTTTGTCCGTCCTTGTACCGATTTTGCGGGCCGATTAGCAAGGACGTAAACTAATCTTTCGGTCCGGCTCATGACTTCCAGACCTAGCCCGCAAAAATGCATATAAAAAGCCGGGCTTGTGCCCGACTAATTATCAGTTATTCAGTTTTTTACATTTTGCCTATAATACTATTATATGCTTCGGCACATATAATCAAAGACGTATATTATGCAGATTTTGTGCAGAAACCGTGCAATTTTTGGTAAATGGCCGATATTGCAAAAGGTATATATAACATGCTATAATTATATAATCAAAATTAAAGGAGGTTTTATTATGCCTAATCAACCTGCACGGGATACCGAAGGGATATATATAAGGGTGCACAAAGATATTAAAGCTGCAATTATAGCAGACATTGAGCGGATTAATAGACTCATTCCAGGCGCAAACATGAGTATAGCTAGTTGGATTCGCGCTGCAATAGATGATAAATTAGCCAATCCGACCAAAAAACAGATAAAAAATAAATAATTCTTTAAATATTTTTAATTAAATTTTACCTATAGCCCGCAAAGCCCAATATAGCGGGCTTTTTTCATGCAAATTATTTTTTAAAATAATACCCTTTTTGGTTGACACGGTATATATAACCTGATATAATTAAGACAGTTAAACAAGGTTCTTTGCAAACAGCATACCAACCGCAACCGGCCGGGAGTAGCCGAGAATGTAGATTAGATGTAACACCGGGCGCGGGGCTGGTACAATACCGCCGCAACCGGAAGCATGAGGGGGCTGGAGCGCAGCAACAATTCAAACGCAGGACGCGCGCAGCGAATAACGCCGGGAAGGGACCCGGACAGAGGCGAAACCGGAAGCACTGGAAAACGGGCGGGAGGAATGCACGGGAAGCTCTTTGAAAACTGAATACGGACCTGTTCCTTTAAGTGTGAGGCTTAAGCCTATATTATAGGGAGGTAGATATTAATGGCCAATATAACTACTGAAAGCATATTTCATCTTGGTGGTATAATACCGGAAAATGAGGTAATTAACACCAGGTATGGCAAAGTTGGAATATCAAGCGAAAGGATATTCTTCCAGCAGGGGCAAGAGGTTAAAAGCTTACCCCTGGAATTTCATTCCGACTATACCTATAGAATCCTTAAAACCAAGGTCCAGACAGCTAACATTGAAAAGCTAAAGCAATTTCTTGCGGATGACTTTTACTGGTCATTTCATAAAGGTATATTTGAGTTAATATTCAAATAAGCGCAAGGCTCCAGCCTCGCACTCAAGGGAACAGGAAATTAAGGGAGGTGGAAGCATGATAATGACAAACGCCATGCGGGTTGTTTCCCGCTTTTATTCAGCCCTCAGAATTATGAGGGTTGAGATAAGGGCAGGAAGCCCAATAAAAAATAGGAGGTACGCAAAATGAAGGAAATCAAAAACATGGAAATCATTGACTTATTAGGAGATGGAGACTTCAGGAGCCATGAAACGGTTTCTGCGACACCTGGGGAATGGCAGAGCATCACTGGGGAATACCGCCCAGTTGGCGGAGAATGGAAACCTGCAACCCTCGATATACTCTGGAACTCTGACGGCATTTCCTTTGAGGAATGCTGCTGCGTCATAGAAGATTAATTTTCTCCCCTGCTCGCTGTCTATCCGCGTGGTAGGCAGCAGAGAGGGTGATAACTCACCAGTTAGCCCGCCCCCTTAATCGGGGGGGGCTCACAAAAAAAGAAGGAGTCCCAGCACACGCTGGAAAGAAAAAGGAGGAAAAGTTTTATGTTAAATAAGATTAGGGATTATGAAGAAATATTGGTGTATGGAAGCGAGGTTAATAAATATCTTGCGGGGGAAGAACTGCCCCCTGACAGAGCTGAACTTGTCATCCGGTATTTAGACGGAGAAAAAGCTTATCATGAGCTAATTAATTCTTGTATTTCCTTTGACTCATCGCAGAAGGAGGAATACAGAGAAATGCTTGCTCAAAGAGGGTACAGCATTATTATATTTTGGAAATCACCGTTTCGTTACGGATCGAACGTATGGTTCAAATGCTACCCCGGAGATATATTTTTAGCGTCAAAGGCCCACGACCACGGTCCATTTAGGACATTAGAAGAAGCCGAGGATTTTATATTTAAGGTAGAAAAAAACGACTTGGACCTTTGTTATGAAGATGGGGGTGAGATTTCGTATTGGCGTATCTCCCCCAGCGGAGAAGAATGTTCCCCACCGGATTTCACAGTATATGGCTACCGGACGGTTGAGGGATCATCTGAATATTGGTGGATTAAGCCTATCTAGCCCGGCAGCCTGTAAGAGGCGGGGTAAGAAGGAGGAAGAGTAGAGATATTTTAAAATTTCTGCTCGCTGGTTATTGGCTTAATCCATCAGTAACCAGCAGGGAGGGATTAACCTTCAGCACGCAGCGCAATTCTTACAATTAGGATTCGCAAAAGTGCAAGCCGCCGTTATGGTACTGCCCAGACAGGCCGGGGCGGTTGAAAATACCGGCTCACTCAGTAAAAATTAAAAGGGGGATTTTAAGATGTACGAAAAGAATGGCGATTTTGGAGGAATTAAAATTACCGAATCGGAAAAGGGATGGATAGTAGAAAATTGGACGCGCTGGCAAGGCCAAACTACTGACCGCAAGGTATTAGTCCCTTACGGAATCGGCGGCATCCAAAAGGGTGAAAACCTGGAGGAAGATTATAACGACTATGTAAGTAAAGCAGATTATATCGTTGAGTATATGAGTTCAGAAGGCAGTCAAATCAAGGTTTTACGCAAAGGCCACAAGGTTGAATAGCAATAGTTCCCTGCACCTTTCGCCCGGCACAGTCGGGCGGCGGGGTCGGCGGAATTAGCCTTTTAATCTACCCAGCATGGAAACCTGCAGGCGGGATAAGCCGCCGGGGATGAAGGGAGTTTTGAATATGAATTTAAAAGCGAGGATTATCGAGAAAGACACCTTGGAGCAGATGTTTAATATTCGTAAAGATTTTAACACCGGGTCAATGGCAGGAAAAAAGGAAATAAAAGTTAAAAAAGAAATGAACTCAAAGTATGTATGCCCGATATGTGGCGAAGTGTATTATTCAGATTTTCCTTACTTAGTGGGTTATTGTTTAAATGATAATGCCGAAATGAAACGCCAAGAAGCAGAAAAGCCCTGCTGCAAACAGGGCTAATCCGAGAGAAGCAAACTACACGGGGTAGAGTGACCTCAGCAGTTACATTCTACCCCGAAAAAATGAAAAAGGAAAGGGGTAATAATAATGACAACAATAACCGAACGCAACTATATTTTCAACCGGGAGACTTTAAAAATTGAATTGCACTTTGACAAAGCAGAATATCAAGCCCTCAGTGAAGAACAAAAAAAGCTAATAAAATCTAACTTCTTGTTTTCCCGCTATTCCTCGGCATGGGTAAGCAGGGCGAAAGAACCGAACTTATACCACGCGAAACAGGCGGCCGCTAAACTCGGGTTCACTCAGGAGCAACGGCAAGGGGACCGCCTCAGTTTTGCCGAGCAGGTGGAACGGCAAGCAGAGCGGGCAGAGGCACGAGCGGAACGCTTCGAGGGATACGCCGACAACGCCGAGAGACGAGGACAGAACCTACAGAGGGAATTTAACGAACTCAGAAAAGATTGGTCATGGCTCACCCAACCTATCATTTCCGGGCATTCCGGGAGTCAACGATTCGGACGGCAACGGCAGCGCGTCATGGATCGGTATGACAAGGGATTCGAGGAATACCGCAAGTCTGAATATTTCCGGGACCGAGCCGCAACTGCTCAGAACACCGCCGATATGAAGAAATTCCGGGACCCGATATATTTGGACAACAGAATCAAGGAATGCAAAAAGAATATCAGGGCAATGGAAAAGAACATAATCCACTATGAAGAAATCCTTTACAGTTTAGAGAATCACACGGAGGAACGCCGAAGCCCGTATTTTGGCAAGTACACTCAGGAGCAGGTTTCCGACTGGATTGAAAACCAAATAGAACGCATAGAGGCCGAAATTGACAAGCAGGGATACATGGAGAATTGCCTAGATGAAATCGGCGGTGTTCCCTTCTCTCAGGAGAACATCAAACCGGGTTATATTGTTAAAATGCGTCGTTGGGGACGGTGCGAGATAACATCGGCAGGCCCGGTTAATGTCACCTTTAAGATTTTAGACGGCGGCGCGGCAGGTGGATGCTTGACGGAACCTTATGCAGCGGTCAGTGAAATAATTGCCGTGAAAGAGGTCCCGAAGGTCGAGAACCCTTTTAAGGAAGGCGATATACTCACGAAAAATAGGCCAGGGGATGACAGCATCTATAGGGCCTATCAAGTGGTGAAGGTAACTAAAGCCGGTGTTAAGATTCAACAGATAGCCGTTGAGAACGGTAAGCCTATTCCGGGACAATTCACCGGCGAAAAAGCCAAACAAAAGAAGGTAGTCAAAAGCAAATACAGCGACTTCGTAGGAGTATATGAGGACGGTTGGCAGTTGCACAAATACGCACTCGCTCAGTAATCTCAGCAAAACCGGGGGCGCAATGCCCCCTTGAAGGGAGGGAGACACCCAATGAGAAGAAGCGGCGTTTCTAAGGGCGGCATGTGTTCAAGCGGTTCTCATTATTCCCTGTATTGCCCTTTCTGTGGAAAACCCGCATTTAAGGCTGTTATTAATAACCAACAAGAAATATACTGCCATTTTACAGACAAAGGAGTAATGTACCATATCAAGGACGTAAACGGCGAATGGAGTAGAAAAAGAACTGCCCCGCAAGGAGTAACAATATGAAACACCACCGCACCCCAAAACCCCGCAAGCTGCCAGCAAAAGGAAAGTGCGGCGGTTGTGGCGAAATTGCTACAAGGCCAGGTACAAGTCTCAGTAAGATTTAGGGAGGGAACGCCATGAAAGTATGGGAACTTAAAGAAGGACGTGTTTATCATAATGGGAAAAATCCAAAGACCATACGAGTTCTCGATAAAATTGATGGTGTTTCAAGAGCCGTAATTTTTAGAACAATACAGGGCAAACCATCAAGGGCAATGTTTCAAACAACAAACGGTCCTACAGAAATTATCTCCTTAGAAGCCTTTGCGAAATGGGCGGTAGGGGAAGAAACTCAGTAGCGATTAACTCAGTAAGGGAGGAATAACCTTGACTCCTTGTTATGAATTGGATATCGACACCCGGCGCATAATCCTAGCATTGCTCAGTAAAGCCGCAGAACTGGATTTAGGCAACGTCAGTTTCAGTTATTACCGGGACTCGGTAGACTTTTACCTTGTTGAGTATAAGACCGGCTGGGAGTTAGTAGTCAGTCAGGAGCGCACCCGGCGAGACGTTTATAGTATTGTCGATGGCGAGATAGTTTACCGGTATTCAGAGAGCGATTAGAAGGAGGAATAGAGATGGAAAAACTAACCGTTAAGGAAAATTGGGACACTTACCGCTATCAGATAATGGATGGCAGTCCCCGATATGTACGAAGCACTAAAGTTATGGCTGGGCAATGACACCACAACACCGGAACTATACGAGGAGGCGGTCAAATCTGGGCGCAAAGCCCTTGCTAAAGCCGAAGGGAGGAATGACCAATGACCGAGCAAATCCAGGCTATTGCCGAGCTAATCGCTAACATTCCCGGCGCGACTGTAGAAATCTCAGAGGGTACCATAAAAATCTCAGGGGTTGATTCCCTCAGTAGCAAGCAGAAAATTTCCCCGGGAAAAAAGCGGCAGGCTAAAAAACTGCCGAAAGTACTCAAGCCCGGCGATATAGACAAAATGTTTGATGCTCTGAAACTAGAGCGTTTTGCAGACCTCCGGGACCGCTGCGCCATGCAGGTGATGTATTCCTCTGCCCTCAGAATATCGGAAATCTGCAACCTGATGGTAGATGACGTTGACCTGAAAGGCGGCTATTTGACCCTGCAAAGAGCTAAAGGCAACAAGGATAGAGTTGTGCCTATAGACGATGAAACTATCGCATGGCTCAGAAAATGGGAAGCTATTAGACCTCAATCAGACTATTACTTTTGCACTAAAAAAGGTGGGCGAATGGACACCAGACAGCTCAGAGAAAAAGTTTACAGGACCTCAGAAAAAGCCGATGTGTATATCAGGGACGGCGAAGAAAAGCGGAGAGTTTTCCCCCATGCTTTCCGGCATACGGGCTTGACAGATATGCTAGATCAGGGGTTCAACATTCGCGAAGTTCAGGAAATGGCTGGGCATAGAAGCATGAAAACTACTTCCATCTATCTCTCAGTAAGACCGGAATCGCTCAGAGCGAAGATGAAGAACCGGAATATAGGATAGCTCAGGAGCTGATCACTCGGTAACGCTCAAAAATTCCCCGGCCTCAGCAGGCTTAAAAACTTGCTGGGGCTTTTTTGTGCCTAAAGTTATTTCTAATTTAGGCAACTATTCCCCATTTTAATTATCTAATTTGTCGGGATATTTAGGGGTTATTGTGTCTAAATTCGGCATTATTTATATATTATTAGCGATACAATGGAGATAATTTATACTAAAGGAGGTTGTTTTAATGAAAGGTTTATCCAGTGCACTTGCTGATTTATGCCAAAAACGTATCGAGAAAATTTCCCCTGAAACCAATCCGAGGTATGCTGAAGCCGAAAAGGCGGTTAATCAGCATTTTAAAAACTTAAAAAAGGAATTACCCCCTAATCTGCAAAAATCACTAATCGAATTAGAAAACAAGCGCATGTTCCAAGAATATTTAGGCTATTCAGTTTGTTACGAGCAAGGTTTTTATGATGGAGTGAAAATTGTAATGTTAGCCGCAAAGCGTTAATAAAAACAAGGGAGAGCTAAATAAAAACTCTCCCTTTTTTACCGTGTCCCAAACCGTGTCCCAAAGAAATCTTGTAACCTAATGTCTGCTAGTGTTTTATTTTAAGTTTACTAATCAATATTAGTAAATAAGTGTAGGAATGCCTGTAAATCGGCTTTTGCGCAATGTAATATTTTATATACATGCATACTAATGTTTACAATGACACATTTTACCTGACTCTTAATCAGAAGGTTGCAGGTTCGATTCCTGCATGGCCCACCATAAAATAGGCGTTCATAGCACATCGCTTTTCAGTAAAATACAAAACCGTGTCCCGTTCGTGTCCCAAGTATAACAAATGCCTATATTCAGGCTTTTTTATTTTGCAATAGCTTCAAAACCAAGGTATTGACTGAGTTTCTTCATTTCTTCGTTGAGTGTATCAATGGGGATATGACCGTACATATCAATCGTAGTTGTAATGCTTTCGTGCCCCATGATGACTTGTAATTTTTCCATACTCATTCCGGCAGATATGCATAGAGCTGCGAAGGTATGGCGTAGATCGTGAAATCTTAACTCAGGTCTTTTAAACGAAACGACCAATTCCTTAAAACGCTTACTAACAATGTTTCCACTTATCCTGGTTCCGTTCCATTGACAGAATATAAGGTCTTGGTCGTCATAAATAGCTTTTAGCTCTTCTTCTTTGAATTCTTTGTTATCAGTATTTTTAAGTTTTTCTTCTACTTGCAGGCGGTAATTCGTCTGCTCTTTTTTTATCTCTCTAAACATTTTATTAAGCGGTAATTGCATAGGTATAGTCCTGTTCGACTTCTTGCTTTTGGGGGCTTTAAAAAACCAGCCTTCGCCCGGCACATATTGCAACTGCTGACGTACATTTATCAGTCCGCGGTCTAAGTCAATGTCCTGCCAGCGCAACCCTAATATTTCCCCTTGTCGCATGCCTGTCATAAGCGCACAATAAATAATATTATGATATTCACTGTTTTCAATGTGTTTTAAAAATCTCTCCAATTCCCCTTTGCAAAGTACGCTCATTTCTTTCTTTTCAAAAGTAGGCGCATCTACATATAATGCTGGATTAGAGGGTATATACTTCCACTTCACGGCCTGTTTTAATGCAGCGGTTAAAATCCTATGATGATAGTGTATCGTGCGTTGTGATAATCCTGGTGGCTTTTCTTTGACTATTTTCTTGCCTTTCTCTTGTTCTTTTGCCCTTCTGTTATCTTTTTTGGGAGCCGTGTCAATTCTGCCTTCGAGTTCCATTTTGCTGTAATATTCCTGTAAATCCATAGGAGTTAATTGTTGCAGGCGTTTTTTTCCCAAATTGGGTGCTATGTGACGCTCAATTTCTTTTTTATAACTGTAATAGGTTTTGGGTGCCAACTTAGCTTTGCGAATTTCCAGCCATTTATCCAGGTATTCCTTGACTGTTATTTTGTCTGGCTTAATAAATGTGCCATGTCGTAATTCATATAGCCTATCCTGCAAGTATTCATTAGCTTCTTTTTCGGTTTCTACCTTAATTGACTCTACGATTCTGTCTCTTTTCCCTTCGCTGTCATATCCTAGTTCAATTATAACGGTCCAACTGTCTTTGTAACGTTTTTCTACCCTGCCTGTCGCCATTTTAATCCTCACTTTCTTTAATATTCCTTTTCTTAATAGCACTAGCATGTTCATAAATAACCTTTAGTTCTTCCGGGTTAAGCTCATTTAAAATAGACTCAATGTCCACCCCCTTTACGGGTTTTGCTGCTGGGTATCTTTCGCGACAATCCGTAAGACCAAGAATATAGTCAACCGGCTTGTCAAATAAAATAGACATAGCGATTAAATTATCATATATATCTAATTCTCCCTGCTTGCTATTTTCGTATTTAGAAATCGTTGCCCTTGTTAAATTTAATTTCTTTGCTAATTCAACTTGACTAAGCCCCATTTCCTCCCTTAGTAAACGCAACCTATCGCCAAACCACATTTTAATCACCGTCCAAAAATATTTATTAAAAATATATTAAGCTATTTTATAAAATTGTGCAAGTATTTATTGCTTAGTGTCTTTGCGTGTCTTTGCGCTAATATTTGTGTCAGTGTAAATTATAGTTGACATTAATAGATTGATAATTTAATATTATATACATCACACGTCCCTTATATACATTTCACATACAAGGAGGATAGTCCTATGCCAGATAAATACAAAGACCTACCAGCATTATTAAACATCAAGAAAACCGCAGAAGTAATGGGAATCAGCCGTGATTATTGCTACAAACTTCTTCGTAACGGTGATTTACCCACAGAAGAATTTGGAGGCAAGCAATGGGTATTGCGCGACCCACTGCTTAGAAAACTAGGCTGTCTGCACAACTAAGTATTTCCAATACATAAAAAGGAGCTGATAATCCTCACATCTCCTAGCGGAGCCATAGACCTTTCGACCTTTATGGGCGGCATACCTGGAGCCTTTGAGCCGGGGCGAGCAGTAGAGGGCAGGCCTGAGTGAATGAAAGCTACGGGTTATTGAGGGGCGAGTAGCTTAGTTGACGGACTAAGCGAAGAATGAGAACGCAGCAATGATTTTAGTAAGACAACCTATGACGATAGAGAATTGTTCAGGAGGGATAAAATTGGGTAAAGGTGCAAGGATTAAGAAAGCCA
>ENA-UOUL01004685-UOUL01004685.1-bioreactor-metagenome-genome-assembly--contig:-NODE-4685-length-12389-cov-4.573506_pt1 | contig 12389 bp, 10 predicted proteins | sample MGYA00249838_ERZ747220 | MGnify/ENA primary metagenome ERZ747220 (study PRJEB28778, sample SAMN05720191) | bioreactor metagenome | isolation source: Anaerobic biogas reactor | place: USA:Washington...
CCGGCTGAAGAAGTATTTGTAGGTGAGGGAATGCTGACTTTCCCTCATGACGGGGTTGGTTTCCTGCTCGAAGGGGAGGCGGATATTGACGGCGAAGGAGTTGTCTGCTCCCGCCCCTTCGTTGCCGGCCTGCATGATGCCGCCGCCGCCGCCGGTGATGACCATGTAGCCATGGTCCACCAGGGACCGGGCGAAATCCCGGCATTTGCGGTAGATCGGCTCCTCCGGGGTGGTGCGCGCCGAACCGAAGATGGTCACTTTCTTCCGCTTCCGGTAAGGGCCGAAGATCTTGTTGGTGTAGCGCAGTTCCTTCATGGTGGTGCGCATCAGCTTGAGGTCGGCGAGATAGTCGTTTTCACATCCCGCCTTGAGTACGGTAACGATCATTTCGCGGATGATATCGGGATGGTTCACCTGGGCCTTGGCGTTCAGTTGCTCGATAAGGAGGTCGAAGTCGTTGCCGGTGTGTTCAAAAGAGATTTCCATGAAGTTTCCTTGAATGAGGTAAGTTGGCCTGCTTTTTGGCAGGATTCCGGAGAAAATAGCATCAATCGGTTAAGGAACGGTTAGCGGAACGCAAAGGGAAGGCCCTTTTTTCGTGTCCCGTCATCGGGGACATGATATGATCAACTCACATTTTACATCGAAGGAGCAGAAAAAAGATGGCTGACACCACCATTCTTCCCAAGGGGGAAGATCTGCGGCGGGCGGTCCTCTGGCTTTCTGAAGAGGGCAAGGACAGGGGCTGGAGTTTTGGTCTCGTCGCGGAGGCCAGCCGCCGTTTCAATCTTTCACCCAAGGATGAGGAGTTCCTCATCCATTTCCTGAATCAGCGAAAAAACGGCGGCAGCGCCTGATCGTTTCGATCTTTTTCGCCCCCATCCTCCCCATCCGCGGATTTTCAGGCCGGTAGCCGGTTACAGTTTCTTCTTTTCGCACCAGACGAAGAAGGCGATGATCACGAAGAAGAAACCGCCGATGACGACCCAATGGTTGACCTGCAACAACTCAGGAAGGGTGACCTTGCCGATCACCCCCCATTTCAGAAGGGTGTTGCTCAGTTCCGGATAGGCTTCGGCATAAAGGGCGGCGCCGGCGAGCATGCCGAAAATTCCCCAAAGGGCGTGGATACGCCCCTCTCCCAGCGCCCCCGCCGCCGTGCCGGGGCAGAAACCGAAGATCGCCCAGCCGACGCCGAACATCAGGCCGCCGATAATCTGCGCCCCCAGCACGGTGCTCTTGACGTCAAGCTGAATCATGCCCAGATCATAGCAGAGATAGATCCCCACCATGCCGACCAGGATGGCGGAGAGCATGAATTTGATGATCGTCATGTCGATGAGGCGCAGAAAACCGATCTGCTTCTCGAAACGTAGCACTCTCCCCTTCTGGAGCAAAAACCCGAAGATGATACCGGTTGCCATGCCGAAGACTAGGTCCATGGATATTCCCTCCCTCCGTAGATGGCGCGGGCGATGACGATCCCCCCCACCATGAAGCCGGCCATGGCGATCAGGCCGCTCAGGGAAAGCTGCATTACCCCGCTCAGACCGTGGCCGCTGGGACAGCCCCCCGCCAGGCGGGCGCCGAAAATGGCGATGATTCCGCCCCCAAAGGCGCCGGCGGCATCGACGATCGGCGACGTGACCACGAGTGCGTGGACGGGACTGCCGTCGTCCCGGAGGAAGTCCAGTTCGAACTCCTGCCTCTGGTCGGTCCGCCGGCAGAACGGGTTTTGGGCAGCCGGAACGGTGCCGCCGGCGCCGGCGTGGAGCCGCGCCTTGATGCGGGGATCGCTGCAGTGCACGTGGCGCCGCTTGGCGCCGTACGCCAGGACGTCGGCGAACAGGTCGGCGCAGCCGTTCTCGGGATGGGCGCCGTGCCCGGCGGAGGGCATCGTGCCCATCAGGCGGGTGCGCCCGCGCCCGTAGGTATGGTCGACTGCGGCGATGCGGCCGTCGTCGTACCACCCGACGGGCGTTCCGGTGGTGGGCTCGTACGCCTGCATAAAGAGCCCGCCCCAGGCCCTTGTGCCGTTCAGGTTCCAGCGCAGGTCGGTGAGCAGGTCCGGCGTAAACTCTACATCGACCTCCCGCGCGCCGAACAGCGCGTCCAGCCCCAGGTTGGGCTGGGTCGTGCCCACGCGCCCCCGATCGCCGAAATAGCCGGGACACCCCTCGCATACCAACGTGCCTCCCGCCTCCACCCAGGCGCGCAGACGGTCGGCGGTGGCCTGGCTCAGCATCACGGGGAAGGGGAGGTAGAGCAGGTCGTAGCGGTCGATGTCGTCGATGTGCACCCAATCGGCCTGGATGTTGCCGTCGAAAAAGCCACGGTAGGCGCCCTCCATGCACTGGGCATAGTAGGCCGTGCTCCCCTGCTGGGCGTAGGTGTAGAGCTGCGTCTCGGGCACGTACACGATCCCCACCTCACCGCGCACCGGCCGCGACCGCCACAGCGCCTCCTGCTCCGGGGCGGCCACCCAGCGCCCGACGTTGGCGGCCATCGCGGAGCGCGGCGTGCGCGCGCCGTCCATCCCGTAGGGGCCAAAGGCGCCAAAGAGGGGGCCGTCGAGGAGCGGCCGCCAACGCAGGTACATCAGCCCCGTGGCGCCCAGCATGAAACTCGTCAGGTCCCAATAGCGCACGTCCTCGGGGGAGGCGATGCGCCCGTTGTCGCGGGGGCGGTTGGGTACCTGGGGCTGCATCCACAGCGGTCCGGCGTACGCCTCCGCGTGCCAGAAGGGCTTGCCGCGCGCCGCGGCGCGTACCAGGTCGACGGCGTGGAACTGCTTCCACGGCTCGTCCCCGTGGCGCGACGACCCCCAGGTGTAGCCATAGCTCTCCACTTCGGCGGCCGCCCGCCAGTCGTCGGCGCCGCCCGGCGCCATGCGCGTCAGGCTCGCCGCGATGCCGTGCGCCGTGATCGGGTGTTGCCCGTCCAGTTCGCGGATGACGTCGGCGCGCCAACGCATCAGGCGGTAGGCGTTGTCGATGCGGAACCGCAGCCAGTCGAGGGTGTCGGGGTAGGGGCCCAGGGAGCGCGGCGGCGTCACGTCCTCCCACGTGGCGAAACTCGGCCGGTACCACGCCGCGCCCAGCGCCTCCACGTCGCCGTACCTGGCGCGGAGCCACTCCCGGAAGCGCTCCGCCGTGGCGTGGCAGTAGCAGGTGTCCGGGGCATAGTTGCTCTCGTTCCAGATGTCGTACCCACCAAGCCCGGGGTGGTCCTTGTAGCGCGCCACGAGTTCCCGCAAAAAGCGCTCCGCCGCGGCGCGATAGTCGTCGTTGTCCAGGCAGAGGCCCGGGAAGCCGCCCGTAACGCAGCTTCCGCTCATGTGGCTCTCCACGCGGCGCCCCTCGCGCGTCTCAAAGCGGGCGTGGTTAAAGGCGCGAAAGGCCCACTCGGGCGCCGCCGTGATCATCTCGGCGATGATCGTCTTGATGCCGTGCTCGGCGGCCAGGTCGAGTTGCCGGTCGTAGGCCGACCAGTCGTAGTGCCCCGGCGCCACCTCCACCGCCGACCAGAGGAACCAGTGGCGAAAGACGGTCATCCCGTCCTCGGCGGCGGTGCGATAGTCGCGTTCCCAGTCCTCCGGGGGTGGGTTCGAGTAGCGAAAGTAGACGGCGCCGTAGGGGAAGCGGGGCAGCTGCGGGTGCGTCATGGGCGTTTCACCTTCCGTCTGCTATGATGGCGGCAGGGGCATTATACCCGTCTCGCCGCGGCGTGTCGCTCCGGGCGCCACCCGCCGTCGTGCTGAGCGCAGGGCGCCATGGATGGCGGAGAGCCTCGTCTAGCTACACAAGGTCCCTCACATCCGTTCGGGACGACATACTCCTATCGTTCCGAGCGCGGGGCGCCATGGATGGCGCGGAGCCTCGTCTAGCTAGTCAAGGTCCCTCACGTCCGTTCGGGACGACGGAGGAGCGATCGCGGAGCGCCGCCGTCCCGGCGGCATCACGTGCGGGGGAGTGTATGGAGCACAAGGATCACGTCTATCTGCTGGAGGGGGGCATCCCGGGCCCCGGGGGAGTGTGGGCCGATTTCGGTTCGGGCACGGGCGCCTTTACCCTGGCGCTGGCCGACCTTATCGACCCGGGGGGCGTCATTCACTCCATCGATCGCGTCGCCGGCGCCCTGCGCCAGCAGGAGCGGGAGATGCAAAGGCGCTTCCCCGCCGTGGAGGTGCACTATATCACCGCCGACTATACGCGGCCCCTCGACCTGCCGCCCCTGGACGGCGTCGTCATGGCCAATGCCCTGCACTTTCAGCGCGACAAGGGGCCGGTGCTGCGGCGCATCCTCGGCTACCTGCGCCCGGGCGGGCGCTACATCCTCGTCGAGTATGACGCGGATCAGGGCAACCCCTGGGTGCCCTACCCCCTGTCGTTTCGCACCTGGCGGGAGCTGGCGCCGCGGGAGGGGTTCACCGAGCCGCAGCTCCTGGCGACGGTGCCCAGCCGCTTCCTCGGGCGCATCTACTCGGCCCTCAGCCTGCGGCCCGAGGAGGGGCCCGGCGCTGTGGGCGACCGGCCGGTCGCCCCTACGCCATCCCGCCGTCCCGAACGGACGCGAGGGACCACGATGAGCTACACGAGGTTCCGTGCCATCCCTGGCGCCCTCCGCTCGGAACGACACGAGTATGTCGTCCCGAACGGATGTGAGGGACCTGGTCTAGCTGGACGAGGTCCCTCGTGGCGTTGAGAGGGGCGGTGGCAGCGCCGTCAGCTCCCCTCGCCGGAGGTGCCGGGAACGTGGGCGGGCCGTGCGGGCGATGGCGTGGCGTGCGCCGTGCGCCGTACGGTGATGTTGATGAGCGGCGGCAGGAGCACCATGAGGATGACGATACGCGAGACGTGCATGGCGGTGACCAACGGCACGTTGGCGCCGAACTCGCCCGCCAGGATGATCATCGTGTCGGCGCCGCCGGGGGCGCAGCCCACGATGCAGGTGATGAGGTCGAGGGAACTCACCTGCGACAGCACCCAGGCCAGCGCCAGCCCGGATGCCATGAGAAAGAGCGTCATCAGGCCGCCCGCCAGCGCGAACGGCTTGAAATCGGCCAGCGCCGCGCGGGTGATGGTCGCGCCGATCCCTGCGCCGACGGCGATCTGGGCAAAGAGCTTCCACGTGAGCGGCAGGTCGGGCAGGTGGAGGAAGGCGGGGTTGGCCACCGCCGCGACCACCATCCCCGTGACGAGGTCGCCGGCCGGCACCTTGAGCCGGGTGACGGCCAGGCCGGCGATCAGGCCCATGGCCAGGAGGGCGGCCTGCCGCCAGAAGAGGGGGCCGCCATCGATGGTGCCGGACAGGAGGGGGGCGACGGCCTCCGGCGGCGGGGCAAAGAACCCGTGCACGAACGGCGGCACCACCAGCATGACGCTCACCAGGCGCACGAGGTGCATGCTGGCGACGACGGGCGCCGAGCCCCCGAGTTCGTCGGCCAGCGTCACCATGGCGGAGAGGGCGCCCGGGGAGGCGCCGCAGAACGCCGTGGGGGCGGCCATGCGCGCGAGCCGCGTCAGCGCCCACGCGGTGATGAGCCCCAGCACGAGCATGAACACTACCATAACCGCCACGGGCACGAGGGACGAGGCCACCACGCGCAGCGTCTCGTCGGTCACCGTGGCGCCGATGGTGAGGCCCAACACGATGCGCGCCGAGGTGCGCAGCCAGGGAGGCGGCTCCTCCAACGGCGCGCCCAGCACGCGGGCGCCCCCCGCAGCGACGAGCGCGCCGACCAGCGGCCCGCCCGGCAGGTGCACGGCGCGGGCCAGGAATGCCCCGGCCGCCCCAACCGCCAGTGTGAGTGCCATACCGCGCTCTGCGCGTGACAGACGCATCTCCCATCCTATCTCACGGCACACCGCCGACAGTGAACGCCGGACCCAATCCGCCCGCGATGGGGCGAACCACGGGTCCGGCGAATGGTGCGTCGCAACTATCCGAGTTCCGCTTCCAGTCCCTCGCGCCGGGCCATGGCCAGCATCGCCTCGAGTTGCGCCGGCGTCTGGCGCTCGGTCGCGAGGGGGTAGGGCCGGTCAAGCCATTCGTACTTGGCCGCCGAGGCCTCGTTGTACGGCAACAGCGCCACCGATCGGAGCCCGGCCGCGCGCATCAGGGCCACGATGGCGCCCAGGTTCTCCTCCGTATCGGTGATCCCCGGGATGAGGGGCACGCGCACCTGGACGTTTCGGCCCGCCAGGCGCGCTGCGTTCTCCAGGATGCGCCGGTTCGATTGCCCCGTCCAGCGGCGGTGCGCCGCCTCGTCGGCGAGCTTGATGTCGTACAGGATGAGGTCCGCCGCGTCCGCCAAACGCTCCAGGACGGGCCAGGAGCAGGCGCCGCACGTCTCGATCGCCGTGTGGATCCCCTCGTCCCGGCACCCCGCCAGGATGGCGTGGGCAAAGGCGGGCTGCATCGTCGCCTCGCCGCCCGTGAGGGTCACGCCGCCGCCCGAGTGCGCAAAGAAGGGCTTCATGCGCGCGGCGCGGGCGACGACCTCGGCGGCCGTGGCCTCGTACCCCTTGATGGCCAGCGCCCCCGTGGGGCAGGCGGCCGCGCAGGCCCCACAGGCTCGGCAGCGGTCGCGGTCCAGCGCGTGTTCGCCCTGAGCTATAGAATGAACGCCCTGGGCGCAGGCGCCGACACACGCGCCGCACGCGATGCAGCGGTCGCGGACGAACACGAGTTGCGGCTCGGGGCGCTGCGATTCCGGGCTGTGGCACCAGGCGCAGGCCAGGGGACACCCCTTCAGGTAGACCGTCATGCGGATGCCCGGGCCGTCGTGGATGGCAAAGGTGTCCAAGTCGAACAGCGTGCCGCGCACGCCGTCCAGTTCGTCTCGGCTCACGAGCGGCCCTCCTGCCGGTGGATGTGGTGGTCCTGCTGCTCGCGCCCCAGCATGGTAAAGTAGGCGCACCAGCCGCCCATGCGCACCCGCAGCGACCGGTAGTTGTCGGGGTCGCGCTGCGCGGCGCGCAGCTCTTCCGTATCCACCACCGTGAGGGTCATCATGTTGCCGCCCGTCTCGACGAAACTACGCACGAGGGCGGCCATGCGGCCGGTGCCCTCTTCCCCCTCCACCAGGTGGCGGTTCAGGCGCAGGTCCAGCGGGCCGCCGGCGGGGAGGTTGGCGTGGTGCATGGCGGCGTACGAGAGGATCGCCCCCGGGATGCCGTTGTGATCGCGCCCGAGCGCCGGCGAAAAGTTGGACGACACCGGCTCGCCCGCCAGGCGCCCGTCGGCGGAGGCGCCCAGCCCCTCGCCGATGCCGATGTACCAGGAAAAGGTGCCGACCCCGGCCGGAAACTTGATGATCTTTTCGTGGGCGCGGGCGTGGCGGGCCACCGTCTCGGTAAAGGCGTCGATCAGGGCGCGGCCCACGGCATCGGCGTAGGGATCGTCGTTGCCGTACTTGGGCGCCGCCAGCAAGGCGTTGCGCAGCGCCGCATACCCCTGAAAATCGGCGTCCAGGGCGTCGCACAGCTCGTCCATGGTCGCCACGCGGTCCTCAAAGATCACCTTTTTGATGGCGGCCAGTGCATCGATGGCGTGGGCGGCGCTCTCGGCCAGCATGGCAAAGGTGCGGTAGCGCGCCCCGCCGGCGGTCATGTCGCGGCGGCTCTCGATGGCGCCGTCAATGAGCGCGCTGAGCAGAGGCACCGGCGCGATGCTGTGGCGGGCGTTCACCGTCGCGACGACATCGTGCACCACGCGCCCCACCATGGCGTCCAGCTGTGCCAGGAAGGCGCGCCATACGTCGTCGTAACTGCCAAAGGCTCGTGGGTCGCCGGTGTCGATCCCCCTGGCCGGGCCGTCGATGCGCGAGGCGCCGCGGTTGAGCGCCCATTCGAGGCACAGCATCAGGCTCAGGCGCAGGAAGCCGAAATCGGTGCGCCCCGGGATGATGACCTCCCAGCAGCCGTCGTTGGTATAGTCGCGGGCGTCGGGCGTGGGGATGCCGATGCGCTCCAGCGCCGGCACCAACTGCTCATCGTTGAACAGCGCTGGCATGCCGCCACCCTCCTTGAGCACCTCGCAGGTGTAGCGCACCAGCGCCTCGGGAGAGGCGCGGTGCAGGCGCACTGTGAGGAGGGGATTGGTCATCTTGTTGCGGCGATAGCTCTCCAGGAGGAGGTAGCTCAGGGGGTTGGTGCCGTCCTCCCCCTCAGGGGTGAGCCCGCCCACGACGATGTTCTGCAGCCAGTGATTCGTGGCGTCGAGGCTGTCACGCTGGAGCGCGATCTGCGATGAGGTGTAGTGGCGCGTCCGCGCCATGGGGTTGAGGTCCTCCGACCGGCGGTTCTCGGGGCGCAGATCCTCCGTGGCCGCGGCGCGCTCGTTGAACTTGAAGCAGAAGCAATCCGTCAGCTCCGCCGCGCGGTCGATGTCGAGGCGGCGCGCGTCCAGGTCGTCGCGCAAATAGGGCCAGGCGTACTGGTCGAGCCGGCCCATGGCATTGCCGTTCATGGTGGCATGAAAGATCATGTGCAGCAGCCAGACGGCCTGCAGCGCCTGCCAGTAGGTGCGCGCCGGCCCGGCGGGCGCCTGGCGCAGGTTGGCGCCCATCTGGGCGAGTTCGGCGGCGCGGACGGGGTCGGTACAGGCCGCCGCCTCGCGCTCGCAGCGCTCCGCCAGGCGCTCGGCATAGTCGATCACCGCCTGCAGGGCGATCCCCACGGAATCGAGAAAGGCGCGCTCCTCCGGCGTGGTCGCCGCGGCGGTTTGCGCCGCCGCGTCCTCCATGATGCCGCCCAACCCGCGCTCCAGCAGCCGCGCATAGTTCGGCACGATGTGGCCGAACACCGAGCGGATGCTCAGCCCGCGCTCGGCGGCGTGGGCGCGCTCCTCGGCCGTGGTATAGTCGGGAAAGCCGCGCTCATAGTGGACGCGAGGGTCCTCGAGCGTCATCGAACCGGCAAAGAGCTGCCCCTCCCACAGTTCCGTGGACATGGCGCCCAGCTTGAGCGCCAGCGCGCGCGCCTTGCGCACCTGCAGCGGCTCGTCCATGTGGCGGGCGTCGATGCGCGCGGGGCACGTCCAGGCGACGGGCGGGCGCTCCATGGCGGCGCGCACGCGCCGGCGCAGGTCGGCGACGCGCGCCGTGTCCTCGCGTGCAACGATGACGCTCAGGCTGTCGATCATGGCTCTCTCCATGTTCCCGCGCTCGGGGCACGCGAAACGAACCCCTATCGCACGTCTACCTCGATCAGAGAGTGGTTATAGCCGCCGGTGCGGGAGGTGTCAAGGATGGCGGGGCGCGCGAGGGCGCGTTATCAGGGCCGACGCCTCAGCCGCCGGCGCGCTGGGCGTAATCGCGGCCGAGGATGACGAGGATGTCGATATCCGAATGGCTGCCCGCCTCGCGGCGGACGTTCTCGGGCGCCACACCGAGTTCCGTCGCCAGGGTCTCGACGGTGTAGGGCTTGTCGGCATAGACCACCAGCGCGGTGTCGGCATAGTCGAAACGGCTGGCGTTGTCGTACAGCACCACGTTGAACCCCTTGCCGCGCAGGTCGGCGGCGGCGTCCTGGGCGAGGGAGCCCGCCAGGGTGCCGTTCTGCAGTTCGATGCGCGCCGCCTCGTTGGCGAGCTGCGCCTCCACCAGGCTGGGGCGCGGCGACGCCTCGGGCGCCGGCGAGGGAAAGAGGTCGGCCACCAGGGCATGGATCTTGTCCCACTGGGGCATCTCTACCATCGCGCCGTTGGGCGGCAGCACCGTGGTGGTGGTCATGGTGGCGTCGATGGCGCCCTGGCTGATGTTGGCGCGGTCGATGCGCTTGCCGATCTCGGCCAGCGCCAGCATCTCTTCCAGCGTGAGGTCGGTCTGCACCGAGTCGCCCGCCAGCTTGATGAGCTTGGGGATGCTGGCCAGGGAGAAGTCGAGGCTCAGCAGCTTGTCGCGCGCCGCCAGCATGACGGCCTGTTGGCGCCCCATGCGGTCGAAATCGCTGTTGCCGTGCCGCGAGCGCGCGTATTGCAGCGCCGTCACCCCATCCATGTGCTGGATGCCGGCAGGGATGTGCACCGTCATATAGCCATAGTTGTTGTCGGGGTACTTTTCGTCGTGGATCGTCGTTTCCACGTTGATGGTCAGCCCGCCGATAGCGTCCACCAGCTTCTCAAAGCCGGTAAAGTTGATGCGCACATAGTAGTGGACGGGTATCCCGAGCGCTTCGGAGACGGTCTTTTTCGCCAGGGCCACGCCGCCGCCGGGGTAGCCGCGCACGTCGCCGGTGATGTGGGCCGTGTTGATGCGCCCCTCGCCGTAGCCGGGGATCGTCACGTACAGGTCGCGGGGGATGGAGAGGATGGCGGCCGAGTTGGTGGCCGGGTCGATGGAGGCGAGGATCAGGGTATCCGTGCGCCACGGGCCCGCCTCGTCACCCCGCTGGTCGATGCCCAGGAGGAGGATGTTGGCGCGCTCCTTGGCGTTGACGAGATCCGGCAATTCCTGCTCGGAGCTGCGCCCGGGGGGTAGGGTGCGGGCGACGGCGACGCTCTCGGCAAAGGGAAGGGGGACGCTGGCGACGAGGGCTCTTACGGTACAAAAAAAGAAGTAACCGGAGTATAGGGCGCCCGACGCGATGAGTACCAGGACGAAAGACACAAGCGCCTGTCTCCAACTGCTCCCACTTGTGTTCTCGTGCCTCATGAACCGCATCCTCGATACACTAGAGTCGGACGACCATTATAGCATCGCGCGAGTGGGTCGCCAAGGCGATGCCAGAGGCTGCCGCAGCTTCTTCTACGGGCACGTTCGCCAGGAACACTCGCCGAAGGTCTCCCAGAGAACTCGGTATATGTGCGAGGGCTGCTGCGGAAGGGCCAGCAGGAGGTGTTCCCAGGACATCACCTGCCCCCGTAGACGAGCGCGGGGGCGTCAGGGTTCCATCGTCGGGCCACCCGCCGGCGCCCCGAGGCCAAAGATACGTCCCAAGGCGTGCCCCCGGCGGTTCTCCAGCCAGAGCAGCAGGGGGCCCCCTACGGCCGTGGGCAAGTATACGGCGACGTGCAGCACGAGCCCGTAAGCGAGGGCGACGTCCCGCTCCACGCCATACAGCGCCAGCACCACCACGCACAGGTAGTGGAACACCCCCAGCCGCCCCGGCGACGTGGGAAGGGGCACGATGGCGCTGATCTGCAGGATGCTATAGAGGAGCGCGTAGGCGGTGAACGGCAGGTGCAGCCCCATCCCCAGCCCGATGACCGCGTTGGTCGACGATTGCAGCGCGAACAGCAGGGCCGAGCGCAGGCCGAGCCCGATGGCGTGGCGCGGCTGGCGCAGTAAGCGGATGCTGGCGAGCACCACGCCGACGAGCCGTTGCGGGCGGGCCCGACGAAGGAACGGGAACCGCGCCTCCAGCCACGCGAGCCGGGCGGCGCTCCACGCCTCGTAGCGCGCCAGCACCCACAGCGCCGCGCCGCCGGCGATGAGCGCGGCGGTGAGGGTCCATCCGGCGCCGCGCACCCAGCCGGGTAGCGGCATCAGCGCCGACGCGACCGCCAGGTAGAGGAGCAACGCCGCCGAGTCGAGCGCCTTTTCGAGCACCGTCGTCCAGAGTGCGAGGGCGCGGCTGACCCCGGCGATCTCACCGACGTAGAGCGCGCGCGCGACCTCGCCGGCCACCGCCACCGCGCCCCGCCGGAGGGCATCGGGCACGTACCTTGCGCCATCCACCCCGACCCCGCGGTAGGCCACAAACAAAGCGCCAGGCACGACCTGGCGCGAATCGGCGGTGATGAGAGAGATCTCGACGTCGAGGTCACCCTGCACCGCCCTGAGGCCGGGCAGGGTCTCAATCAGTTGTCCCAGGCGCATGGCTCAGGCGGCCCCCCCGGATGTGGAATGCGAATGGCCAAGTGAACCGGCGGTGTGCCCACCCTTGCCGGTGCGCAGGCCCTGCCAGCCGCAACGGCTGTCAGCGCATCGATACCGGCGCACCGGCACGCAGGCGTTGATCCAGCGATCGAGCGCGGAACGGTGCACGCGATGGACGGCGCCGCCGCACTTCGGGCACTTGATCGCCGTGTAGCGCTCATCTGTCAGCAGCCGCTGGCGCGTGCGCAAGGCGAGCGCCACGACGGCCCCCACAATCAGGGCAAAGCCGAGCAGGTCGGAGGGGGAAGTGCGCGCCAGTAGGTCGCCGATCACCTGGTCGAGGCGGGAGAGGTGGGCCAGCAGGCGATGTGCAGTCTCGCGCGCCCACACCCACAGCGTCTCCCGAAGGCTGAACGGCTCGAACAACAGGAACAGGCCAACCAGGACCAGTCCGGCCCACACCAGTTCGAAGCGATACTTCTTTGCGAACTGGCGAGCCCTACCTGTTCGCGGCTCGCGCCGGCGGCGAACCCACTTTTCGTCCTCCAAAGCTCAGTCCAGTCTG
>ENA-UOUL01004686-UOUL01004686.1-bioreactor-metagenome-genome-assembly--contig:-NODE-4686-length-12384-cov-6.780125_pt1 | contig 12384 bp, 12 predicted proteins | sample MGYA00249838_ERZ747220 | MGnify/ENA primary metagenome ERZ747220 (study PRJEB28778, sample SAMN05720191) | bioreactor metagenome | isolation source: Anaerobic biogas reactor | place: USA:Washington...
ACCACCCCTTCTCGAGGGGCCACAACAAAAGGAGATGTACCCACCATGACGAAGCGACACATGCGGCTCTTCGCCGTGGCTGCGAGCGCCGCCCTGGTGCTATCGGCCTGCGGAGGCGACGGCGGCGACAACGGCGACGCCGGAACGGGCGGCGACACCGGCGACGCCAGCGGCGAGAGCATCCGGATCGGCATCAAGTTCGACCAACCCGGTCTCGGACTGCGCGACGGTGACAACTACACGGGGTTCGACGTCGACATCGCCAAGGGCGTGGCCGAGCAGCTCGGCTACTCCGAGGACCAGATCGAGTGGGTCGAGGCCCCGAGCCCCCAGCGCGAGACGATGCTCGAGACCGGCCAGGTCGACCTGATCTTCGCGACGTACTCGATCACGGACTCCCGCAAGGAGCGCGTCTCGTTCGCCGGACCGTACTTCATCGCCGGCCAGGGCCTGCTCGTCCGTGCGGACGACGACTCGATCAACGGCCCCGAGGACATGGAGGGCAAGATCCTCTGCTCGGTCGCCGGGTCGACCCCTGCACAGCGCATCGCCGACGAGTACCCAGGCGTCGAGCTCCAGGAGTACAACACCTACTCCGAGTGCCTCCCGGCACTGCAGTCCGGCACGATCGACGCGATCACGACAGACGATGTGATCCTCGCCGGCTACGCCGCCCAGGAGCAGTACGCCGGACAGCTCCGGCTCGCTGGTGAGCCATTCTCCGAGGAGCGCTACGGCGTTGGCACCGCCAAGGGCAGCGAGCTGTGCGAGCAGGTCAACGAGGCGATCACGGCGATCATCGACGACGGCACCTGGGAGCAGGCGGTGACCGACAACCTCGGTCCGGCCGACTACACTCCCGGCCCGGGCAACCCGCCCGAGGTCGACGAGGACTGCGCCTGATCCAGCACCACGGCTGGCCGGTCGCTCGAGCCAGCCGATGACAGATGGGGTATGCGGTCCGCACCGGGTGCGCGCCGCATACCCCATCTGATCTCACCTTCTTCGTATCCCCGGAGGCCGCATGCTCGACATCATCTCGCGGTACGACATCCTCGGCGCGTTCTGGATGACGGTCCAGCTGACCGTCTTCTCCGCGTTCGGATCGCTCATCATCGGCACGATCCTCGTGATCATGCGCGTCTCCCCCGTGGCTGTGCTGCGCAGCGCCGGCGCGTTGTACGTCAACCTCATCCGGAACACCCCGCTCACGCTCATCCTGGTCTTCCTCTCGGTCGCGGTCTTCGGTGTCCTCGGCTACGCCCTTGCCACCCGGGGCGATGCAGGCTTCATCGCGACCAACGCCTTCCGGTGGGCGGTGATCGGGCTCTCGGTCTATCACGCGGCGTTCGTCTGTGAGGCACTGCGCTCGGGTGTCAATACCGTCCCGCTCGGGCAGGCGGAGGCGGCGCGTGCCATCGGCCTGACGTTCGCGCAGTCGCTGCGGGAGGTGATCCTGCCGCAGGCGTTCCGCGGCGCCATCGCCCCGCTCGGGTCGGTCCTGATCGCCTTGACCAAGAACACCACCGTCGCCGCCATCATCGGTGTCTCCGAGGCGGCGGCCCTGATGAGACGCATCATGGAGAACGAGACAGGATCGATCACCGTGTTCTTCCTCTTCGCCCTCGGCTTCGTGATCCTCACCCTGCCGATCGGGGTCGGATTCACGTCGATGTCCCGACGTCTGGCGGTGAAGCGATGAGCGCTCAGTCCGTCCTCTTCGACGCACCAGGCCCCAGGGCCAGGCGCAGGCACCTGATCCTCACGATCGTCAGCGCTGTGCTCCTGCTCGGTGTCATCGCGTTCATCGTGTTCCAGCTCCACGCGAAGAACCAGTTCAATCCCAGGTTGTGGAACCCCTTCCTCCAGGGGGCGACGTGGACGCAGTACATCATCCCGGGTCTACTCGGCACCCTGCGCGCAGCGGTGGTCTCCATTGTCCTGGCGATGCTCTTCGGACTGGTCTTCGGCATGGGCCGCCTCTCACACGTCCGCCCGATCCGGTGGGTGTGCGGGGTCATCGTCGAGTTCTTCCGCTCGGTTCCCGTGCTGCTGATGATGTTCTTCGTCTTCCTGTACCTAGCCCGGAACATGGGCGTGCCGGGGACCCAGGCTGCGTTCTGGGCCGTCGTCGTCGCGCTGACCCTCTACAACGGGTCCGTCGTGGCCGAGCTCGTCCGCTCGGGTGTCTATCAGCTCCCCAAGGGGCAGGGTGAGGCCGGCCTCGCGATCGGGCTCACACCGGGCCAGACACTGCGCAGCATCGAGCTGCCCCAGGCCCTGACCGCGATGCTGCCTGCGCTGATGAGCCAGCTCGTCGTCGTCGTCAAGGACAGCGCTCTCGGCACGGCGCTGCCGTACTTCGAGCTGATCACGTCCTCGCGGCAGCTGGGCTCGGCCCGGGCCAACATCCTGCAGGCCTACGTGATCGCGGCGGTCATCTTCATCCTCCTCAACTGGTTGCTGACGATCGGCGCCGGGCGGCTCGAGCGCTACATCAACACCCGCGGCCACACGGCCGTCAAGGCCAAGACCGCTGGCTCGGCGCTCGTCGAGGGCGGCGGGGCTCCGGGAGAGTTCGGTGCCAACATCGCCGAGGCCCTCGAGGAAGAGGTCGATGAGCTCCGGCACACCCGCTTCCGCAGGCACGGCGTGGACAGTGCGGTCGGAACCGATGACCCGGACCATGACGGCCCCGGTAGCGGTCGGTCCGGTCGGTAGGTCTTTTCCCGGACCACCGGTTACACCGAACGGCTGATGTCCAGAGACGCGGCACGCTGTGAGCCGCCATACTGGCGCCGTGAGCACCATGGCCGGACCCGCCGATCTCGCGGACGTCCTCGCCAGGGTGGCGCGAGGCAAGGGCTGATGCCGTGCCCGCCGACGCTGCCGCTGCGCGCTTCGGCACGATGCAGGCCGGCTATGAGAGCTACTACCTGAGGGCCGCCGACCCGGCAGGCGGTCGTGGCTGCTGGATCCGCTACACGGTGCGGATCGCCCCCGACGAGGAGCCGAGCGGCTCGCTGTGGTTCACCTGGTTCGACCGCGAGGGTCCGACCGCCACGAAGCGGACCATTGCCGGAGCCACCAGTGCGGCGGGCCAGGAAGGCTCATGGCTGGGGGTGGCTGGGGGGCGGATCGAGTCCGGTCGAGCGATCGGGGAGATCAACGGCGTCGCTGACCGCCCAGCGGTCCGCTGGGACCTCGCCTTCACCGGTGAGCCTCCGCTGAAGCACCTCGGGGGATCGTGGAGGTACACCGCGTCACTCCCCCGGACCAAGCCCATCAGCATCCATCCGATGGCGCGCCTGACCGGCACGGTCGGCATCGGCGAGCGACAGTATGCGGTGCACGAGTGGCCGGGGATGGTCGGTCACAACTGGGGCACCCAGCACGCGGAGCGGTGGATCTGGCTGCACGGCATGCTTTTCGACGGCTACGACGACAGCACCTGGCTCGACGTCGTCCTGGGACGGATCCAGGTCGGGCCGGTGCTCATGCCGTGGATCGCAAGCGGAGCGATGAGCGTCGAGGGAGAGCGGATCCGGGTAGGCGGCATCGCCCGCGTCTTCGGTACCCACGTACGGGAACGTCCGACCGGGGCATCGCTGCGGCTGCCGGGCTCGAGCGGATCGCACATCGGGGTCGAGGTAGGGGCACCGAGTGAGCGCTTCGTCGGATGGGTGTACGCCTCCCCCGGCGGTGAGGCGCATGACGTGGCGAACTGCTCGATCGCGGATATCGAGGTTGCCGTCCAACGCTCTAGGCGCCCCAACCTCCTGCTGCGGGCCAACGGCACGGCCGCCTACGAGCTCGGCATGCTCGAACACGATCACGGGATCGCGATCCAGCCGTTCCCCGATGGACCGGCACGGTGACATCTCTCGACATCTGCGACCTGCGGGGCTTGTGACGGCCCCTGACACCGGGACGTCATCCGTGGATGGAACCGGCGCCCGTCACGCGTGATCCCGCGCAGTACAGCGGTGTCAGTCCCCTCGTCCATGGTTGGCCCTGACCTTCGTCAATGTAGGCACCTTGGGTGCGACTCCCGGCAAACGCGACCAGCTCGTCGAGATCCTGACCCGTCGCAGTGCCGACCTCGAGGCTGCCGACTGCCTCCTCTACGAGGTCGGCGTCAACGACGAGCAGCCGGACAACGGTCTTCGTCGCCGGTCGTTTCCGTGCTCTAGCGAGAGCGCAGGTGGTGCCAGAAGCGCGACAGCCAACCAGCCCGCGTGGGGAGCGGTTCAGCACTCCCGGAGGACAACGCTGCTGCCGCGCCGACGGCCGTGGCACCGAGGGCGTCCGCGGCGGTTCCTGTGCTCACGATCGTGGGGGCGACGGCAAAGACGGCGTGGTAGTGCTGGTCGCACACCCGCTCTCCGTTCTTGCTCGTGAACGTCGCCTCGCGCTCGCATCGGATGCACTTCATGGCGACCCCTTCCCCTGTCCGTAAGGCAACCCTAGCGGGTCATCGAGTGCCCAGTCCGACGAACTGGGCACTCGATGTTGAAGGGCACGGGGAGAGTACGGGTCGTACGTCAGTGACACCGACGGGCACGATCCAGCTCCGTGCGCCAGACAGCGGCCTCGGCCTCGGCGTCATCGGAGCGACCATCACTCGAGTCGACTCTGGACTCGGCCGCGGTCAGTCGGTGCGTCAGGTTCTCGATGGCAGTGGGTCGATCGCCGGCCGCGGATGCCAGCAGTCCGAGAACACTGCTGACAGATGCACCCCCGGGTGGCTCCAGCGAGTCAGCGGAGTCGGGTGCTACTAATGGGCGGGCTAGGTCTGCGAGAGCTCGGCGAGGCGCTGGCTCACGTCCTCGCGACTGGGGTTGATCTCGATGGAGCCGTCCGGGAAGAGCACCGTCGGAATGATCCAGTCCCCTCCGTTGGCGTCGGCGGCGATGCGCTCGGCCTCGGGGTCCTCTTCGATGAGGACCTCTCGGAAGGTGATCCCGCTGGCGTCGAGCTCCGACTTCAGGCCCGTGCAGAACCTGCACCATGGTGCGGAGAAGACCGTGACCGTCCCGGGTGCCGGCACGTACTCCTCCAGGGCGTCGACCCGAGGGTTCTCGTCTGGCGGATTCATGGCCTTCCTCTCGGTGAGGTCGTAGGCGCGGGAGAGCGCGCCTTCCAGATTGTGGCAGCACTGCACCCGGGGCGTGAGGCCCAGGACTCGTATAGCGCTTTCGTCGGCGGCGACGACGGTTGTGTCCATGCCGGTGACTGGGGTGTCTCCGTGCGCGGACGGCTCGAACTCCGTGCATAAGCCTGTGTTAGTTTGCGGCCAACTTCGCCCCATGTAGGCGGAGTTGAGTTGCGTCCGCACGCGTGAAGGAGCGTCTCGCATGAAGGTTGGATCCGCCCGAGTTCGTGGTCTGCGCCTGGGGGCCGCGGTTGCTGTAGTGGCGGCCCTGGCTCTTGCCGGATGTAGCGGCGAGGAGCCCGCGGACGGCGGCGGTGCCGCGACGGAGGACGTCACCCTGACGGACACCGGTGAGGAGATCGACGAGGTGACCGTGGCCTTCCCCGGCTCGCTCGCGAACCTCTACATCGGCCAGGAGGCCGGCATCCTCAACTACAACCTGGCCGCCACGGTCCAGGAAGGTCTGGTCGCCCAGGACGCGAACGGCGAGATCGTGCCCGCCCTGGCCGAGTCCTGGGAGACGCCGGATGAGACCACGTACGTCTTCACCCTGCGGGACGACGCCACGTTCCACAACGGTGACCCGGTCACCGCGGAGGACGTGGTCTTCAGCCTTCAGCAGGCTGCCGACCCGGAGGGATCCCCGGGGACCTACTGGTACATGATGAACCTGGGCTCGGTCGAGGTGACCGGCGAGCGCGAGGTCACCGTCACGACCAACGCACCCGATGCGACGTTCCTGGTGAACCTGTCGAACGCCGGGGCCCTGGTCGTCACCCAGCAGGCGTACTGGGAAGAGCATGACGGCGCCGTGGGCACGAGCGAGTCGCTCCTCCTGGGGACGGGCCCCTTCAAGGTCGTCGAGTTCCAGCCCGACTCCCATGTTCTCCTCGAGCGCGCCGACACCTGGTGGGGCGAGGCGCCGAAGGTGCGGTCCATCCGGGTGAACTTCATCCCCGACGCCAGCACCCGACTCGCGGCGGCACGCACCGGCGACATCGATATCGCCTTCAACGTTCCGCTCAACCAGGCCAAGGACTGGGAGCAGATCGACGGTATGCGGGTCGAGTCGATGAACGACCTCTCCTACGTGGGGCTCATCTTCGACCAGCGAGTCGCACCCTTCGACGACATCAACGTCCGCAAGGCGATTGCCCACAGCATCGATCAGGACGCGATCGTCGAGAGACTGCTGCGCGGGTACGGCGAGCCGGCGACGGCGATCGTGACCCCCGAGGGACTCTCGGCGGCCTTCGACGGAGATGAGGCGCGTGCCAAGCTCGCCGAGCTGCCGCAGTACCAGTACGACCTCGAGGCGGCGAAGGAGCTCATCGCAGGCACCGACGCCGAAGGCCTCGAGACCGAGCTGACCTACCCGAACACCGGGCCCCAGCTCGGCGTCGCTGCACAGGCCATCGCGGAGAGCCTCAGCCAGATCGGTCTGACCGTCTCGGTCCGTGAGGTGCCCATCGAGGAGTGGCTCGCCACGATCGGCGACGGTGAGCACGGCCTCGGCTTCATGTGGTACTTCTCGACGACGGGCGACCCTGCCGAGGTGAACGGCTACTTGCTGGGAGTCGAGAACCCGAACGGGTTCGAGAGCGACGAGGCGAATGCCCTCATCACCGGAGGAAACGCGATCGCAGACCCGGTGGAGCGTGCTGAGACCATCCTTGCGCTGGAGAAACTCAACAAGGAGCAGGCCGTCAACGCCCCGATCTGGTGGGGCAAGTCGGTGACGGCCTTCTCCGACTCCATCGGTGTCAAGGACTACAGCCCGTTCACCTTCACCCGCGCGTGGGGCGCGCACCTGTTCAGCGCCGCATCGGAGTGACCGAGTGAGGCCGAACCGGACGTCGACCCACTCCTAGGGTCTCCATGGCGGAATCCGGTACCCGACGCACCCGGGCGAGGTCACGCCTCGCCCGGGTCGTCGTGCTCAGGCTGGCCAGTGTGCTGCTCATCCTGCTGGCGCTGTCGTTCCTGACCTTCACCCTGCTCTACCTCGCACCCGGGGACCTGGTGAAGAACCTGTTGGGAAACCGCCCGAGCAGTCCGGCGGCAATCGCCGCTGTGCGGGCCCAGTACCACCTCGACGACCCGTTCCTCGTCCGCTACCTCGATTGGCTGTTCTCCGCCCTGCGAGGGGATCTCGGTGTCTCCATCCGGATGCAGCAGCCCGTGGCGGACGTCATCGCGAGCCGACTCGGCGTCACGCTCACCCTCATCGCCTTCTCGTTCGTCCTGGCGCTCCTGGCAGCCATCCCACTCGGGATTCTCAGCGCCGCGCGCAGCGGCTCCGTGGTGGACCGCGCTGCGAGCGGGCTGTCCCTCCTTGGCCTGTCGGCGCCGAGCTTCGTCCTGGCCATCCTGGGCATCACGGTCCTCGCGATCTGGTTGCCGGTCTTCCCCGCATACGGAGCGGGCGGCAACGGCCTGGACCGCCTGTGGCACCTGTTCCTGCCCTCGGCGGTGCTGGCCGCGGGTATCGCAGCAATCCTGATGCGTATCACGCGGGCCTCAGTGCTTCGAGAGCTCGAAGGTGACGCCATCACCTTCGCCCGGGCGAGAGGTCTGTCCGAGCGCGTGGTCCTGTCCATCGCGCTGCGAAGTGCCCTCATCCCGATCGTGACCAGCGCCGGTCTCATCCTGACCTTCATCATCAGCGGCACGATCATCGTGGAGACCGTGTTCGCCCTACCCGGCCTCGGTCAGCTGCTCCAGCAGTCCGTCCTGTTCAAGGACCTGCCCGTGGTCCAGGCGATCACGTTGCTGGTCGCGGCCATGATCGGGCTCATCACGATCGTGGTTGACCTGAGCTACCTGGCCCTGGATCCACGAGTCCGAGCAAGGGACTCCGCCGCATGAGCCTGCCCGCCGAGGACCTCTCACTCGCCACCCAGGTGCACCCCATCGGTCGCCGACGGCCTGCCTGGCTCGTCACCGCCTCGGCGGTGTTCCTCCTGCTCGTGCTCGTCACGGCCGTGGCCTCGCCACTGCTCCTCGATGCCGCGACGAGACAGAGCATCCTCGACTCGCTCCTCCCGCCAGGCTCCGACGGTCATCTCCTCGGCACCGACGAGCTGGGGCGCGACGTGCTCCTGCTCACGATCGCCGGCACCGGCTCGGCGATCATCGGACCGCTGGCCATCGCCCTCGGCTCCATGCTCCTGGCCATCGTCTTCGGCACGATGGCGGGCTACCTGCGGGGACCGGTGGACTGGGTCATCGGCCGTCTTGTCGACACGCTGCTGTCGTTGCCGGTGATGCTGGTCGCCATCGTGGTGGCAGGCATCTTCGGTGCCGGCTACTGGGTCACCGTTGCGATGCTCATCGTCCTCTTCGCACCCTCGGACATCCGCATCGTCCGTGCGGGAGTCACCGAGCAGGCGCCACGACCGTATGTCGAGGCCGCCCAGATGCTCTCCCTGAGCCCAGCCCGCATCATGTACCGCCACATCGTTCCCAACATCTGGCCTCTGGCGTTCACGAACTTCATGCTGAACTTCGCCATCGCCTTGGTGACCCTGTCGTCGCTCTCGTTCCTCGGGATCGGCGTCGCACCCGGAACCCCGGACTGGGGAAGGCAGATCACGGACGGTCGGGGAATCGTCGGGGACAATCCCGCGATGCTCATCGTGCCCGCGCTCCTCATCATCCTGGTGGCGATGGCCACGAACATTCTCGGGGACCACTTCGGCGAGCGCCTCCGCGAACGGGGTATCCAGTGACGCGCGAGGCGAGTCAGGGCGTGCAGGTCACCGCTCTGCACGTTGTCAGCGCTGCGGGCACGATCGTCCAGCCGCTCGACTTCTCAGTCGACGCAGGAAAGACCCTTGCCGTGATCGGCGAGTCGGGGTCGGGCAAGTCGATGACCGCGCGGGCCCTGACCGGCCTCCTCCCCCGTGGTGTGCGAGCCTTGGGCGAGGCCCGCATCGGCGACCACACGTACTCCCTTGCCGCGCCGACCCCGGCCGGCTCGTGGCGGAACGTGCGGGGTCGCAAGGCGGCTCTCCTCCTGCAGGATCCCTTCACCAGCTTGAGCTACGTCCTTCGGTGCGGCGACCAGATCGCCCACGGTGTGCGCGCACGGTTGGCGGCCGAGGGTGTCCTACCCCAGCGCGCAACCGTTGAGGCAGAGGTGGAGCGACGGCTCGATGAGGTCCGGCTCCCGGCCGACATCGCCCGCCGCTACCCCTCCGAGCTCTCCGGCGGTATGCGCCAGCGCGTCGCGATCGCCGCTGCGCTCGCGGCCGAGCCGCGTCTGTTGATCGCCGATGAGCCGACGACCGCATTGGACGCCAGCACCCAGGGTGAGGTGCTCGACCTGCTCCGTGAGCTGCAGCGAGCCCACCACATGAGCATGATCCTGATCAGCCACGACCTCGGCATCGTCGAGGGCCGCGCCGACGAGGTCCTCGTGATGCGAGCCGGGGAGGTGGTCGAACGCGGAGATATCCGCGGGGTCCTCCGGAACGCGCAGCATCCCTACACCCAGCAGCTGATCGACGCCAACCCGTCCGTCAACGACGTCTCACCGCCCGCCCCAGCAGCGCGATCGGTCCTGCTCGCTGCTCAGGGCCTCTCCAAGTCGTTCGGCGACCGCCCAGCCCTCACCGATGCCACGATCGAGGTCGCTGCAGGCGAGGTCCTCGGGATCGTGGGTGAGTCAGGATCAGGGAAGTCCACGCTGGCGCGGGTCATCGCCGGCCTCGAGATCCCCGACGCCGGCACCGTCACCCTTGCCGGGCGGGCGCTGCCGCCAGGGCGACGACACCGCAAGCCGGGCGAGATCCAGATCGTCTTCCAGGACCCCTACTCGACCCTGAACCCGTCGTTCACCATTGCCCAGACGCTCAAGGAGGCGATCAACACGAGCGCCGAGCGCGACCGGACTCCTGCCGACCTGCTGCAGCTCGTCGACCTCGATCCTCACCTCGCCTCACGCCGCCCGTCCCAGCTGTCCGGCGGACAGCGTCAGCGGGTGGCCATCGCCAGAGCCCTCGCCCCGAACCCCCAGGTGCTCATCTGCGACGAGAGCGTCTCGGCCCTCGATGTCTCCGTGCAGGCCCAGATCCTCGATCTGTTGGCGCGACTTCGTGACGAGCTGGGTCTGGCGATGCTGTTCATCACCCACGACCTGGGCGTGGTCGCGCGCATCGCGAACCGAGTCGTCGTCCTCCGTGACGGGCAGATCGTGGAACGGGGCACGACCGAGAAGGTGCTCCGCTCCCCCGCCCACGAGTACACGAAGATGCTCGTGGCGGCTGCGGAAAGAGACAGCATCACCCGAGGTGCAACCACTGATGTGACGACCCGACTGGAAGAGCCGCATGCCTGAGATGCCCGAGCCCGCGCCCCTGAGCATCGAGAGCCACGGCGGGAGTGCCCTGCCGCCGGAGCTGGTGGGTCTTGTCAGGGAGGCGCGCGTCGGGCTCTGGGAGGTTGCGCGGGACCTCTGGTCCCCGGAGACCATCGTGGCTCGTGACTCCGAGGGTCGGGTGCAGGGGGCTGTCCTCACCGCGAGCCGACCACTCTGCGCATACCGCAAGATCGTCGACGTCGTCACCGAGGACGACACGGTCTGGCAGCACCTTGTGGCCGCCGCGCAAACCCGGGATCCGTCAGCCTCGACCGACCTCCGCTCGAGACCGGTGGCGGTCCACTTCGAGGAGCACCTCGCCCTCGCACCCTTGAGCGATTCGCGCCGCGCCCTGATCGAGTCGTTGGGCTTCGAGCGCGCTGCTCACCCTGTCCCATCAGTACCCAGCACCCGCCCCGGAGATCCCACCGAGACGGCGGCCTGGACGTGGTGGAGAACGGCCAGGCCCGCCCGGTTGGCGCCCTACTACGGACAGACCACCGACGTCACCTGCGGTGCCGTGGCTGCCCTCATGACCCTCGAGCTGCACGGTCAAGGGGCTTTCGACGCGACCAGCGTGGAGACCAACCGAGCGACCGAGATCGGCTTCTGGCGTCAGGCCACCAACCTCCCTGCGTGTGAGCCGATCGGCCTCGCTGTGGAGCTGGCCAGGTGGGCGGAGCCACTGGCGGATTCAGTGCCGCGGGTGATCCTGAGCGCGGACGGGCCTGTGCTGCTGGAGGACTTCGAGCCTGGGGGGTGGGAGCATGCCCTCCGTGTGGATCTCCAGCAGCAGTCTCTGGGTCAGGCCAACGCGGCGGGAATCCCCATCGAACGCCGCTGGATCGAGATCTCCGAGGTCATCGAGCTGGTCCGTCGCGGGGCGCAGGCACTCCTCCTGATCGATCTGACCGACCTGATCAACGACCCGACGCCCCACTGGGTCCTCGCCACGGACGTCGTCGACAACGCCCTCGTCATCTCCGATCCGTGGGTCCAGGCTCCGAACGGAGAGTCGTGGGTCGACACCTACGCGCTCCCCATGCCCTTCACCACCGTCGATCGGGTCACCCGCTGGGGAGATCCGGCCTACCGCGGCGTCATCATCCTCGGCGGCTAGAGCACCCACCGAGGGTGACGTCCGGCACCCGACCGCGTCAGTCGCCCCACTCGGCTTCTGGTGTGCTACGCCACTCCAGGTCCGTTCTATCCATGTCCGGATCCCGCATGGGTCCGATCTCTGGCCACACCAACCCTGTGCTGTCGATCAGCAGCGGCTGACTCGTGTCACGGGTGGCGATGACCTCGTCGAGGCACGAGCAGCAGATTGAGGCCCGCCTCCTCCAGGGTGCTCCCGGGCCAGAGCGCGTCGCGACAGTCCTCCCCCATGGCAGTCACGGCATGCGAGATGTCCTCCTCGGTCGTCAGCAGGGTCACCGATTTCGCGCCCTCGTGCTGCCACACGATGCGAGCGGTGCCATCGTCGCTGAGATGAACCGTCGCCGTGGGATCGCTCAAGCGAAGTCGTCGGACGAGTTCAGACAAACGCGGCGTCTCCATACCGATCCCCCGATCGATCCGTGCGGCGGAGGTATTCACCCACCTTGGCACATCGGCGCGCTGTGGAAGCAGCGCGGCGTCCTCCATCTGCCTATGGTGCCCGACGGCCCCTACCGCCTGGCCCCGGTACGGACAGCGCAACTCGACCCCACGAAGCATGGACGGGGCACATCCATGCGAAAAAGCCCTCTGGGCTGCGTTTCCGCAGCTCTGAGGGCCCTCTTCACGAAGCTCCCCCGGTTGGACTCGAACCAACAACCCTTCGATTAACAGTCGAATGCTCTGCCAATTGAGCTACGGGGGAATG
>ENA-UOUL01004691-UOUL01004691.1-bioreactor-metagenome-genome-assembly--contig:-NODE-4691-length-12377-cov-3.691870_pt1 | contig 12377 bp, 13 predicted proteins | sample MGYA00249838_ERZ747220 | MGnify/ENA primary metagenome ERZ747220 (study PRJEB28778, sample SAMN05720191) | bioreactor metagenome | isolation source: Anaerobic biogas reactor | place: USA:Washington...
TGGATGGAAGTGAACCACCGATCAACCAAATTGATTTCTCTTTCTACTACTACAACATTGTGAACACCGAAGACATACCTGCCGGTCTGAGCGGGTGGGGCAAGAAATCCGGTTCGCGGACTGGTTTCATTTGGACCGAAACTAATCCCCAATCGATGTTCCATATCATCGATCATCAGGAATCTTGGATCCACAACGAATCCGAAACATGGAATCGACCACAATCTGTTGATCTCGAGCACGTTCTCAAAACGGCGAACACTCTGGAACCAATACGGATGTTGAATCGACTTCATTGGCGCGCCCTTTTCCTGGTCAACGTCACGGCTGAGGGGCTCGGCTTGTCGGCCTCGCCTACTGTTCTTCTGGCACACCAGGCCTTCTTCCTCCCCCGATTTCTTGTCTTGTTGGGCCTCCAGGTAGGTCTTGCGGCGCCATTCGAAAGTCCTCTCCATGACGCCTTGGGTCTTCTCCATGGCTTCGTGGAGTTCAGCAAACATGAAATGGAGTTTCTGTCTTATGACCTCATGCACGAGCAGATACATGTAGAACTTCTCGACGTCGATCGGGTTGTCGTAGGCCATGTTTCCGGTGAACTCGCGATCCTTGTAGTATTCAGCGCGCTCCTTGAGCATTTTCCCATACCATGTCAGGAATCCGGGATCGGCTCTCCGGGGACTCAGTCGCTTCCAGATCTCCTGGACATCCCCCGAGTCTCGTAACCACTTTGCTATTTCGAGCTCGGAGAGAACAAACTCACAACTTCCTTTTACGGCTAAGATTTCTTTGACCTTCATGCAAAGCCTCCTTCTCAATCCGCCAACTCACCTGGAACGTAGACACCCGGGCACGGTTGCGTCTCGCGCGAACCTAACTCCCGCTGGCCGCGGCATGGAAGAGCCCCCCGGGCGCGAGCACGCCGAGGTCAGCGCCGTCGGTCCCTCCCTCCAAAGTGGCTGATGCCATATCGATGATGTATGGGTCTTTCAGGTCGTGCGATATCATAATGTTTCGTTCATGGAGGTCGTTGTGGTAGTAGTCCCGCTGGTTCAGGAAACGTACAGCGGCTTCCAGATTCGTTCTCATGGATGCTGGCAGTATTAACCTGTCTCTGACCAAATCGCGCAACATCTCGCAGAAGGCCCGGGAGCGGCCTCGTTCCGTATTGTCTCGAAGGTAGTAATTCATGAGATAGGAATTCGACACCGCCACTGCTTCCTCGAGGGCATCGGCATCTAGCTGACTTTCGATCAGCCGGTTCGTCTTGTCCAAATCACCCTCGCGGAGGCGGGTCAGCGCGTCGATGATCTCCCCAATCTGGAGTTGCTCGAGGGCCACCGCCTTCGCGGCAAGCAAGAGACTTTCCCACAAGCGGAGGAGGTCGCCGCCTTCCCTGATGACCGCGCGCAAACGTCCTCCGATGCGTTGCGCCTGCTCATTCTGAGGCGCACCCGGCCGGAGACGCGCAGCCGACATCAATATCTTCGCGTTCAGGAACACGTTGAGGATGCTTCTTGCGGCATGCATATGCTCTGTCTCACCATACTCCTCGAGAGAGTGCTGCAACCCGCTGTGGAGCGCGGCGCGATACGCCAGAGTGGCGAAATCCGTGCCTTCGACCCATTCCATCAGGAGATATTCAACGTTGCCGCCGTGGGGGGCGAGTCCCGCGAGACAGGTGAGCAGTTCCGGCGACTCCAAATGTCCGGCAGTGGTCTCACTGAGGATTGCGGGGATCTTCACGCCCAGCTTCGCGTCGAACCCATCCAGGAGATGATAGGCCGTCATGTGTTTTTCGCGTTCAGCGGCCGCGGTGCCGGGTGTGGATAGTTTCAGGATTTTGAGCGCTATACGTGTAGCAGCATCGAGTCCAGGGCAGATGGAGTCAGGTTCTATGCCTGCGGCTAGAAGCGCGTCACGGTCTACAGCAAGGATGGTGCCATTGTGGCCTTCGGTGTGATAGGAACTGCCGTACCGAAGCAGTGTCTCGAGTGGATCCACGTGCGGCTTCCTCCTGATTCGCGCCTGACGGACTCACCACGGGGCGCTTCTTCAACCTTATAGCCCTGCATTTCCGCGCATTATTCGGCTGTTCCCAGACCTGTCAAGATGGTCCTTTCCGCATTCATCGAGCGTGACGGCACATGCTGCGCGTTTACGCGTCAGCGTCGCCCTTTGCTGAAATCCGGAGGTGGGGGCAGCAATGGCACGCGTGTATCTGCCCTGGGTCTTTCGGGGGGGGTGTCTTCGCTCTTTTGCCATTCGCGTGACGCGTGAGATTTTGTATCGCTCTGCTTGCTCTGCCCGGAATCACTGGGCAGTGTAGTCGGGGCGTCGCTGGCGGGAGCCGGCGTTCTTTGACTGGTTTGATCTTGAAGCTGGCTGGAACGCTGGGCATCGAGCGGATTTGAGGCGACCGGTTGTGGCCGACTTGACTCACTCTGTCTATAGGCTTGCCGAGCGGACTGGTTTCCCCCGTCTGGGCTGCGCATGGCGGGGCCGTCCCCGGTTGTTGTCGCCGCGCCCCCTTGGCCCGTTCTTTCGTTAGATGCGGAGCTCGACTGACTACTTCCCCGATTCGGTGAGGTGGACTGGGCCAAGGGGCGGTTGCTGGGAATCTGTTGCGTACGGATGTCGCGAGCGCGTAGTGGGGCTCTGCTCTGTTCGGCGACGGGGGCCTGTTTATGGCCAAGCGAGTAGTACGTGGTGACGATGGCCACCAGCGTGAAGGCGGCCAGCATGCAGACAACGATCGCCGGGAGCCAGTCGTTGGACGCGGGCCTAGCAAGCGGCGCAAGAACCTCTTCACGCAAGTCGGCAGTTGGAGTGCGTGTTTGCCGCGTTCCTTCCGCGTGGCGAAGGTTAATGGGAATGTCATTCTCTTCTTGCGGACGCGTCCCTGCCGCATAGCGACGGTTAAGAGGAATGTCATCGTTTTGTTGCTGTCCCATTCCTTTTCCTCGTCCGCGTGCTGTATTACCCTTGGCACCACATTATTGAAACAATGAGCAGAAAACGCAAGGCGGCTCTACGGTTGCGCCGTTCCCTGCAACAGCGAAAGGCTGTTTGCGAAGGCGGGGCCGAGCGTTTTGTAACGTTCAATCATTTTTACTCGCTCCGACACGTCAATACGGTAATCCTGATGCGCCCGATACAGGTCGTCGCCGGTTAAGGCGTTGCCCTTGCCCTGGAAGAAGTTCTGTTTGGCACGAATCACGAGCTCTTCCAAGTCAGCACCGGCATAGTAGTTTGTTTCGCGAGCAATCAGGGCCAGGGCCGGGGTAACGGTGCTCTCCTCCATCGCTGGCTTGGGCCGGCTTCCCCTCAGCCCCAGGTGTATCTGCAGGATCTGCAACCGCGCCGATTCCTCCGGGTACAGAAACGGCACCACATAGCTGAACCGGCCAGGCCGAAGGAACGCGGGATCCAGGTGTTCGGGCACATTTGTGGTGCCGACAACGATGGCTTTGCGGTTCTGATCACCGAGCCATTCCAGCATCTGAGCGAATACGCGGCCGGTTTCCTGCGAGGCACCGTCTCCGCCGCCCGAAGTGCGTTTTCCAAAACGGTCGATCTCATCGATGAACACAAGCGCCGGCGACGCTTGTTCCACGAGTTGGATGGCGTTCTTTACGCGCTGGCCTGATTCCCCAAGCCATTTTGTGAAGAGGTTCTCTGTTTTCATGTTGATAAACGGCAAATTCGTCTCCGCCGCCAACGCTTTTGCAAAGAGGGTTTTGCCTGTTCCGGGCGGGCCGAAAAGCAACAGACCGCGGGGCAGGGCAAGGGCCGCAAGCCGCGCCCGTTCCGGACGCTGCAATGCCAGAATGAGCGTGCGGCGAACTATATCCTTGACTTTTTCGTAGCCGCCCACGTCCGCAAACCGCAGCGTTGGTTCCTCGATTTCCACCACGTCAGAACGGCGGATATAGTCGGCCTTGTAGTGCTTGAGCGTGTCCATCCGGAAGTCACGCTTCAGGTTATACGTCTTTCTGAGCACCGTTTGCGTCTGGTGGAGGTTCAGCCCGGCCGTGGCCAGGGTCAGGGCGCGCACTCCGTCACTGTTGATACTCTTGCCAGCCTGCTGGACTTGCGTGCACACTATTGCATGCCGCTCCTTTTCCGAGGCCAGTTTGGGCCGGACCAGAGTCACGAGTTCGAGGGTGCTGGTGTCAAGGGCCGCGCCTGGTTTCGCCGTAACAAGCCAGATGGCGGATTTGGTAGTCATAATCTGCTCATCGAGAGCCCACGCTCTAACCGCATTTATCAAGGACTGGTTCTGGCGCAATTCTTCCTCGCGTGCGCAATCCATCCCAGTCAGAATGAAGGCGGCCCGATGTTGGCGCAGGATGCCGTCCATGTGCCGGAGGGCCCCCTCGAGATCGCGGATCTCGTTTTGCAGGCCCGTATCGTAACCCGAGCCGGCGCTGACTCGGACCGGCCGGAACTGGTTCCCCGCTGCCAGCTGCCTGAGACCGTTCCAGGGGTCGTACATGTACAGGCTGTTCCTGAAATTTCCAATAAGATAGGCCACGAGCTGAGTGCTGCGCATCGGATCGGCTGTTTCGACGACAACCGCTGTGGATGCGCTGCTGTTGACATTTGCCATCGCGTCTTCAATCCACCCGAAATCCAGCTCCATTTCTATTGGCTCCTTTTGTATGCAATCAAGTCCATTCTATTTGCCTTCGTCTCTGTCTGTTCCGGCCTGTTCCAGGCTTTCCAGCCACTTGCCGGCTTCCATGGCCTCCTGGGTCTGTGGATCTATGGCTATGGCCTTCCGCAATGTGTCGCGCGCTGCCGCGTACTCCCCCAACTGGGCCAACGCCGCCCCAAGATAGCATGCCGCGGGTTGGTATTCCGGATAGCGCTCCGTAGCCCGGCGGCAATACAGATAGGCCCTCAGAAAGTTGCCTTCTTCCAGACAGGCTGCGCCTCGCAGCGTGATATTGGGCGCTGACGCCCTGGAAGCGTCGGCAATGAGCAGGGCTTCCACGCGTGTTTTGTCGCTCAAAATACCGACCAGGGCTTCCGCCACTTCGGCGAGAGCCTTCTCGAACGCAGCATGACCGTAGGGTTCGGCCGTAGACTCAGGGAACAACAACAGCTTGATTAGCGATCCAGATGTTGCCAAGAGTGGGCCCATGATGGTCTCGTGAGTACCGTTTCCCCGAAAACATATAGTATCGAGAAGGACACCGTTTTTGTCAGTGCATTTGACAATGCACTCCAACTTCACGCGCAAAGTTGGCGGTGGCAGTGTACCGCTTACGGAAATAATCTCCACGTTGGTAATAGTGGCCAAAACGTCGGCGTCGCGCGTCGAGTCTTCCATACAGATTAATGGTATTTGTTCTTTAGATGCACTGAGCGTTAGCTGACGGGATAGCATCTCGCCCAAGTGCATGTCCAAGGGTACTCGCATGTCCACGTAATTGTCGGATCGCGGGTTCCGACCATTATTGATGATGAGTTCGTTGGAGTATGTTGCTCTCTGTACTGCGGTCGCGAGGGCCATTGCGACTGCCGGACACAAGGGATCGCGCGGCGCAGCAACACTGGCGCCCGGCGCGGGGGCGGTCGATGTAGTGGCGCAGCCCGGCGCGTAGAGTGCAACCATCGCGAACGTCAGGGGGATGCAAATGTGCGACGCCGCTTTTTCGTGCAATCTCATGTATACACCAGGCCTCCTTATGGTCGTGGCGCCGTCTGCCGGCTCTGTTCGGTCCCCTGGCGTCCTCGGGCGTTCAGGCATAGACTTCGTCGGTTCTTCCGTAGCTTGTTGAACCGCAGTCCGGACACGTTACTCCGCGGCCGCCGCTGCAGTGGTCGCAAAACTTGTGCCCACAATCCCAGCAGGTGTAGACTTGGAACCAATTGGACGAAACCTTCATCTCCGCCCGTCGCCCACATCCCGGACATCGCTCGAGTGAAGCCATTTTTCGTCGCTCCTCCTGTAATTACCTCTCACTCCTGCATGCGTTCGAAGCTGCCAGCGCCAGCGGCACGCGGTCCCTCGGATGAGGGGATGCAGCGGCCGACTCGCCACGGCGCCTTCTCTTCGACCCCCATGCCCCCAATAACGCAAACAGCTGACAAACAGCAGCAACCGGCAAGCATCCGGCGGACCAGCCCGAGCGCGTTACCCGGTCAGCGCGCCAGCCCCGCACGGCTGCCCTACATTTAATAATTCTATACTATATCATTGGGCGTGGATTCCACAGAAACCATTTGGGCGCATGCTCCGTGTTCTGCGTGCCTGCGCATCTCGCGTCAGGGAGATGCAGGCAGCATTTCAAGCCACTGTTGCGCGCGAGTGGCCTCTTCCGTATTGGGCGCGAGGCGGATGCCCGTATTCAATGTGCCGCGGGCTTGTTCATACGCTCCAAGCGCGGCCTGGCACGCGCCGAGGTAACAGAATGCAGGCTGATATTCCGGAAAGCGGCGGCAGACCTCATTCAGGTACAGGCTGGCCTGGTCATACTGCTGAAGCGAAAACAGCTCTGAACTGCGCCGGGTAACGTCGGGAGCGCCCATATGGCGAATCCCTTCAAGGAGGGTTTGTCTGACCACCATTTCATCTGCGGCAAACGCGGCGAGCTGGTTGGCAAGCGACCGCAGGACGCCGGTGTCGTCATTGGGGGAGCGGCCGACTATGTCCGAGTCAAGCTCCAGCAAGCGTGATACGGCCACAAGGTTTCCTGCCGCACCGGGCGGGAGCTCCGGGCCTCTTCGGCGGTCGCTGCACTCGACCTGGCATGAGTACCAGGCATATGGCCCGGAGTCCTGTCCAGGCTCCGGCGATGCCTGCTCGTGCTGGACGCGGAGAATCTGAAGAAAGGCCGTGGTTCCGGCAGGGACGGGGCCTTGGTCCTCGATCAGGGGAATTCCATGTCTCTCGCAGGCTTCGTCAAGGAGTTGTCTGAAGCGCTGTTCGGTAGGGGAATTGGCCTGGTCTCGTGAAAACAGGATGCACGCCACGGGGCGCCACGCATTGTCGTCCTGGCCGCCGGGGTCCGAAGGTGGATGCGTCTTAATGACTTGCACGAGGCCAGCCCGGGGGGGATTCCTGTCAGCAGGGACTGTCTGGCAGCCCGCAAGAACGGCCAAGATTAGTGCGGCTGCCCCGAGTTCGGTAAAGAGAGTGCTTTTCATTACGCGTCTCACTCCTCTGTATCAGTGGAAATGGCGATTGACTGGAGGCGGCAGTAGCGGGACCCCGTGATCGCTTCGAATCGATTCTGTCCGGGCGGATTCCGGAGTTTTCCGGAGTCTCACTGGGGGAACCGGACAGTCATACTCGATTCCCAACGCGTCCTTCTGTGCCGGAGTCAGCGTCCGTGGTGAATGCTGGTTTGCCGGTACGGACGCAACCGGTTCGTTCCATTGCGGCGATTCGTTGATTCCGGCGGGCGGCTCGTGGAAAACCGTCGGGCTGCCCTGCGGGGTATCGGAAGGCACGTGACCCAGGGCGGGATCGGAGAGCGGAGCAGCAGACGCCGTGGGAGATCCCTGGGCGGCATCCGCGAGCAGCCGGTCCAACTCCTCGTCGGTCAGAAGCGCATCCCGGGCCTCCGTCAGGTCGCGGACGAGGCTTTCGGTGCCTTTGTCTGACGCGGCATGCACCATATCTTCGAGCTGCTGGATATTCTGCATTGTCTCCTGGACCCTCAGTTCTTCCGCGGTGCCTGCCAAGGCAATCTGGTCCAACCTGATGTTCGAAACCGTTAATTCCAGTCTGCCCACTTCCATCTGTTTTCGCTCGTATTCCCGCTGGATACGCTGTCTCAGGTTCTCGCGCTGCTCCACCTGCCATTGGACCAGGCCGATTGCGTTCTTCAGCGCTTCCTCATCGAAGGACCTGCCTGCCATGGATACCGGCCATGAGCCGGCATCGCGGGCGCGCACGTAGGCATTGCACAATCGTTCCAGTTCGTCTTGTGCCGAGTTCAGGGCCGCGTCATTCTCGTGGATCAGTGCGCTCAGTTCCACTACTTGATTTCGAACGCGTTGCACATTGGCGTCAAATTCGTCTGAAAGACTGCGGATCCGCTCCTGTGCGTAGCGCGCATATCCCCCGGGATCCGCGGAGATCTGCTCCGGCGTCCACACGCGCGCTTTGCCGGTCCATGCCGCGACCGAATCCTCAATGCTCGAATACGTCTGCCGCAGGCGAGGAGAATTGACGAGATAAAAATATAGCGCCACGGTACAGACGAGCCCGAGCAGAAACAGACACAACAACCGCCTGGCCACACTTTGCATTGCAATCCCTCCTTTGACGCTGCTGTGCCGGGCGCGGGTCAATCAAGTTGCATGGTTAGCATCTCGGCAAACTCTGTTTCTGTCACGGTGTGGTTGAGATCTTCCACGAGCTGATCGACGGTGGGTATGCTGCTGCCATCGTGTAGAAATCCTGCCGTGTCGGCCAGGGCATTTACCTGCGTTTGCAGCTCGGCGAGGTCGGCCATCGCGGTGTTCATGCGGAGGATCTCCTGCTGGCGCGCGAATTCGCTCTTGGCGGTCTGGGCATCGAGAAGCTTCTGTTCAAGCTGGAGGGCGTACGATGACAGGCGGCTTTGAAACTTGGGAAGCCGTTCGCTCTCGGCCCGGCAGGCTTCGTAGCGTTTTCCCAGCGCCCAGACCTGGTTCCGCAGTTGTTCTTCGGAATAGGCTGTCTCGTGGACCGTCTTAGGCCAGGTCTGCCCGGTACTTGCTTCCCGGTACGCCGTGCGAAACTCCGCAAATAGCTTCTTCACGGCCGTCAATTCCCGCTCATTTTCCGCCAGCTTACGTTCTGTGGTCTGCCTTTGCTGAGCGATGCCGATCTGTGCGGCCCTGAGCTCAAGCAGGATGTTATCGGCCGCACTTGTGGCGTGTGTGATGAACCCCATGGGGTCTTTGGCGATCGCCTTGGGCGTCCAGGTCGTCAATTCCTTGATCCGGGCATCGATATTCGTAGCCACGGGGCCCTTTTCGGCATCGCACCCCGTGATCACCAGGAGGACAGTGGCGAGGCAGGCGGCGATGATGTGTTTCATGGCGAGCTTCCTTCCGTGTTGTGTGTTCGTGGACTTGTGCTGATGTGAAACGCAAATGGCGTGCCAATTCTGACATTATCTGCGGTGGCAGACTCTGCCCTTTTGCCCGGAGGCGTTTAAGGGCGGGGCTGCGCTCGTTTGCTGATGAGGGGATGCCGTTACCGTATACTTCTGCCCCGCGGCGGTTCGCCAGACGGTCGCGTCAATAGATGGTAGAGTCCCCACAGCAACAATGCCGGTACGGCAAGGCGGCAGGCTATGCAGGAAATCAGTTGGGCTGACGGATCGTTGGGAAACACCGTAGAGAGCGCACACAGCCCCATGCAGATGAGGACAGGGACCGTAGCCCGGCCCAACATGATCCGGAGTCCCGCCAGGACCACCGCGAACACCAGGACCGCTTCGATCAACACCGTTATATGTTCGCTCATCTCGTGTGCCTCCCTGCCAGGTGATATGCTTGCTCGAAATCTTCAGCGTTACAGCACGCGGTGTCTTTCCACGCCGCCAACCTGGTTTTCGGCGGGCTTGCGCCGTTGGTTCTGGGTATGGAGGACCAGCCCGTAGTCGGCGAGATCCCGGCGGAAGCGCTCCTCCTCCGCCAGGCACTCGTTCCCAACAAAGCCGCTCAGGTCCGTGGTCACGTTTCCCTGTTCATCAATGACTGTTCGAATTATCTTTGTCATGATTCGATGCTCCGTTCAGTTGCATGCTGAGCCCAAGTTCTGCAAGACGACGTTGTACGTTGCCAATCTCCGTTTCCGATGCCATACCGTTCAGACTGACCGCGCCGTTGGCTTCTACGCGCAACTCGAGATGGTTCGGGATGTCAGCCAACGCGCTTGTCAGGTGCCTGTATTTCGGTGTCAGAAAGACAAACTCCTGATTGCGGCTCCCGACCCAGGGTCTTGAGAAATCCTGCTTGTCCGCTTCGTAGGGTCCCGCCAGGAGCAAATCCGTTACCGCCAGTAGCGCCTGCCAGTGGGGCGGGTCTGCCAGCGACAGTCCCTCCAGGGTATACCCCGTGAACGTAACTACCGACAGGCCCTGAATCTGACATTGCTGTCCCAGGGCAGCGAGGGGCCCGGCTTGCAGGAAAGGTTCGCCCCCCACGAAAGTGACGCCCTCGATGGCCGGCGCCTCCATGATCCATTCAAAAAGCTGGTCGACGGTGACCAGGCTTCCGGCATTTCGGTCCCACGTGGCCTGATTGAAGCACCCCGGACAGTGGCGCTCGCATCCTTGTACCCATAGACAGGCCCTTCTGCCCGGGCCTTCGGCCTCCGTCATGGGGAGGAATCGGTGGAGACGCACGGTCAGGCTCACGCTGTGTTCCTTTCTCACTCTCATGCGCTCACGGCACGGGTCGTCACGCTGATACCATTGCCACTGGGGGTTTCACTCTCCACGCGCACCTGGTAGCCATGCCTGCTGTGGATGCGCATTACGGCGATGGTGGCGTATGCGCGCGCAAGGTCATTGCAGATGGCCTGCGCCTCTACCCGGTTGGCGCCCTGCTGGTCGTAGACAAAGGACACCTTGCCGTCGCGTCCGACCTGCACGCCGACGCCATTCGGCAGTTTGGGAGTGGATAGCCCCATGATGCAGCGGTGTTTCTTGCCGGTGCAGTCCTGGTACCCGTCAGTCACGCGGCCTCCGCGCTCCTGGGCAATCTTCTGGACCGCCAGGCCCATAATCTCTATGCATGGCGTGCCCTGAATGTTGCCTGTGGCGGCCTGAAGCTGAGGTTTGGGGACGACGATCTCGGTCTTGTAGGAAGTGGTGATGGACATGACTCGTTCCTTTCCGTTCAGTTGACAACCGGCCTTGCGCGCCGCAGTTCTTGAATCGCGGCCCGCTCTCTATCTATGTTTGTCTGGATGGCTTGCAGGCTTCGCTGGAGTGCCGCAACCGTCTCGGCTTTCTCTCTGTGGGCTTCCAGGGACTCCCGGTGCGATCCGTGACGTTCACAGGCTAGCATGCGGTCCTGTATCTCGAGCCGCACCACCGCGGCCTCAAGTGCGCACGTCATGCTGCGCGGATCGGCATCGGGTATTCGGACGAGCTCCTGGTTGAGTGTTTCACGTCTCTTCATGAGGTCCTCGGTGCCCATTTCCGCGTAAATGCGCTGCCACCGGAATTTCTCGGCGCTGTAAAAGGCGGCATCGCTAGCCCTTATCGCGCTGTCGATCTTTTCCGCCAGCGCCCTCTGCTGCGTGACCAGCTGCTGATTTGCCTTCTCTTTGCGGGCTATTGCGTTCTCCAGGCGGTGAAAGTCCCGTTGCGCTTTTTGCAATTGGAGACGTATAGCGTTTGTCTTCCACTGTTCGGCCAGGATGTGCTTGCGGTGCTGCCAGAAGACCTGCCGGTAGGCCTCGAAACCGAGGTAGAGCGCCGTTCCGCAAAGCCCGAGCAGCGCTCCCAGCCATACCGCGGTCAACACGCTGTTTCGGTCAGAATGCCACCCGTTTGGCCCAAACACTGCCAGCAGGACAATCGGACAGGCGACCAGAACTGTGCCGGCCAACGCACAGGTCACCTTCTTGCGCGTAGAAATCTGGTAGCGCTGGGTGAGGTGGGACCACCAGAAGAGGCCCCCCGCCAGGGGGCCCACCGCTAGAGCCAGCATCGCGAGCACCGCCGCCACAAATATCCCCACCACCAAGGCAAGCACCACCACAACGAGTGCGCCAATGGCATCGGCGCCCTCATCGGCTTTCCGGGGGAGTGTTGGAGAAGTCTTCATGGCTGTTCCTTCTATCTCCGTGATTCCGGTTCTTCGATTGAATCACCAAGCCCTTCACGCAACTGCTCGAGCCCATTGGGCCCAAGCTCCCTGTCCAGGCAGACCCGTAGCGCCTGGGTGTCTCCCTGGAAATAAGCGCTTTCCACGGCCGCGTCGCCACAAAGCGTACGCAATTCGTGTGCCGTTCTCCGCTCCACAGGATAGGTTCCCCAGTCTCCCTCCAGGGGTTCTGCACCCAGATTCTCAATCGCCAGATCTTCCGTAATGCCCTCGTCCAGGCGTCTGCCCAGTTCTGTTTCGATGCCTGGGGTGGACAGCTGATGCAGCCGCTCGTGGTAAATCACCCGCGGGACTTCCAGGTAGTCAGTCGCGATTCTGGGGCTTTCGCCGACGCCGAGCGAATATCCAAGGACCTTCGACCCCGGCTCGGGTGTTTCGCCAGTTTCGTACTCACAAACACTATCGAATAGTTCCCGGTCGCTTGTGAATATGCTGTCTTGCTGTCGTATCGCCTCGACGCGCTCGGGAGGGACCAGCTCCTTGTACTTCTCGGCCAGTTGCTCGACTGCCGCCCGATCCGTTTCCATAAA
>ENA-UOUL01004693-UOUL01004693.1-bioreactor-metagenome-genome-assembly--contig:-NODE-4693-length-12374-cov-2.545580_pt1 | contig 12374 bp, 11 predicted proteins | sample MGYA00249838_ERZ747220 | MGnify/ENA primary metagenome ERZ747220 (study PRJEB28778, sample SAMN05720191) | bioreactor metagenome | isolation source: Anaerobic biogas reactor | place: USA:Washington...
TCACGGTGGGTGTATCGGCCCCCGCCCACCGGAACTCAAGAACTCGTCAAGCGTCGCGACGGGCGGTGGCTCGTCAGCGCGGGATGGCGGCTACGGCGAGGGCGTCGACGAGGTCGTTCAGGCGATCGCCCGAGTGGCCCTTCACCCAGCGGAAGCGGACGTCGCCGGCGCGGACGAGCTCGACGAGGTCCTTCCACAGCTCGGCGTTGGCGACCGGCTGCTTCTTCGAGTTGCGCCACCCGTTGCGTTCCCAATTCCGCCACCACTCGTCGCGGAAGCAGTTGACGACGTAGGTCGAGTCCGAGACGACCTCGATCGGCCCTGCCTCGGAGCCGACGCCGAGCGACCGCAGCGCCTCGATCACCGCCGTCAGCTCCATCCGCTGGTTGGTGGTGCGCGGGTCACCGCCCGAATCGTGCGGCTCACCGTCGGGCGCGACCGCCCACGCCCAGCCGCCCGGCCCCGGGTTCCCCGAGCAGGCACCGTCGGTGTAGACGACGGTCGTCATCGCAGCGGCAGCTCGAGGGCGACGCGGACCAGGCGGTCGCCCAGGAACTCCTCGGTGATCTGCAACGCCGCCTCGGGCGTGACGTGCACGCCGTCGGGGCGGATGTCGACGTCGCGGTCGATGCCGGCCGCCGTGAACCAGGTGTTGAGCGGCACGATGGCGACGGTGCGCGGATGCTGGTCGGCGATCCGGTCGAACATCTCGTACAGGATCGCGTACCGCGCCGGATCCTCCTGGTCGTGGACCTCGGGGAGCCAGTAGGGATCGGCGATCGGCGGCCGCACGAGGGCGACGTGCGTGGCTCCGGCCTCGATCAGTCCGTCGATGGCCGCCAGGTAGTCGGCCTCGAGCCGCTCGACGAACACGGGGTCGAACGGCGAGCGCTGGACGCCGTCCTCCCACCGGTGGTCGAGGACGTCCCATCCGGTCGTGAGCAGCATGACGACGTCGGGCGACAGGCGACGCACCTCCGGGTACACGAAGCGCTCGATCCACCGCTCGCACGCCGGCTCGACCCGGAATTCGGTTCCCTCCAGGCGCTCGCCGCCCATCAGTGCACCGCAGCCGAGGCGCACGACGACCTGGGCCTGGGCGAGCTCCGGGTTCTGGGCGGCCCACGTGACGACGCCGGCACCGAAGGCGTCGGCGGTCGAGTCGCCGACCACGACGATCCGCACGGGTCGCGACAGCTCGGGCAGCGGTCCGAGCGGCTCGACCGACCAGTCGGGGATCGTGGTCGTCGTGGTCGTGGAGGTCGTCGTCGATGCGACCGACGTCGACGACACCGCTTCCGACGCCGACGGAGCGGTCGTCGGGGGCGTGGTCGTCGTGGTCGTGTCGACGACGGTGGTCCCGGTCGCCCCTGCGGCGTCGCCGCCGAGCGGTGCCAGCTCCCGGTCGTCGACCTCGATCGCCGCCGCTTCGACCGCCTCGTCGTCGGCGAGCCAGTACTGCCCGAGCCCGGCCGGCGCGATCGCCAGTGCGACGGCGCACACGGCGGCGGTCCCCACCAGCGCACCGGCGAACGTCGGCCGCTTGCCGAGTCGGGTGGCGTGGCGGATCGGCAGCTCGACGACGTGGTACGACACGACCGACACCGCCAGCGTGGCGGCGAGCCGCACAGCGACGAGCAGCACGCCGTCGAGGCCGGTCCGGTCGGCGGTGAGGATCAGGAAGATCGGCCAGTGGTACAGGTACACGCCGTACGAGATCTTCCCGAGCCACACGAGCGGCGAGATCGACATCGCCTGGCGCAGCGGGCTCGGCACCTGGAGGCCGAGCAGCAGCGTGGCCGAGGCCACGCCGACGAGCGGGAGGGCGCCGTTGTAGGCGGGCCCGCCGGCGGTCGGGAACAGGACGACGGCGGCGGCGAGGGCGACGAGCGCAGCGGGTGCGGCGAACTGCCAGCGGCGGTCGACGTCGCGGCCGGAGACGGCGACCGCCAGCAGCGCGCCGAACAGGATCTCCGAGACCCGCGCCGGCGACGCCCAGTACGCGGCGTCGGGCCCCCAGACGGCGGCGATGACGGGTGCGGCGGCGGCGAACGCGAGGGTCAGCCCGCCGATCGCCGTGATCCTTGCTCGCCGGGTGCGGGCCCGCCCGAGCACCAGCACCATCACCGGTGGCCACAGCCAGTAGAACTGCTCCTCGATCGACAGCGACCAGAAGTGCTCGACCGGTGACGGCATCCCGGTCGTGTCGGCCAGCAGGTCCTGGTAGGAACCCTCGCCGGCGAGGAACACCCAGTTGGACACCTGGAACAGGGCGCCGAGCACGTCGCCGCGGAGCGACTCGGCGCCGTCGAAGACGTCGGTCCAGGCGGCGAGCAGCACGATCGCCAGCAGGCACAGCAGGCTCGCCGGCAGGAGCCTCCGCAGCCGTCGGGAGTAGAAGCGGGCGAGCGCGATCCGGCCGACTCCACGCCGTTCGCGTGTGGTGTCGTGCTCGGTCACCAGCAGGCTCGTGATCAGGAACCCCGACAAGGTGAAGAACACGGACACGCCGAGGTATCCACCCCGGAATCCGGGTACGTCGGCGTGGAACAGGAGCACGGCGATGACCGCCAACGCTCTGACCGCGTCGAGCGCCGGTTGGTAGGCGATCGTGGGCCGGCCGGTCATCTGGCGGCAGTGTAGGGACTGTGCTCCTGCGCCGCTCGGTCCGCGCCCGACCTGCCGGATAACGTCGGCGCGGTGACGACCCGAGGCGTCGGCGGATCGCCGCTCCCCATCCTCCCAGTCCGTGCCCGGCGCCGCCGCGCGCGCCCCCGCTGGGCGCTGACGCTCGCGCTGGCGGCGACGTTCGTCGCCGTCGAGCCGGTCGCCGGCCCGATCGTGTCGACCCCACCGATCGCCGAGGCGGCGCCGCGCGAGACGTTCCACGCGGCGGCGGGACCGCTCGGGCCGATCAGCGTGATCGGCGACTCGGTGCTGCTCGGCTCGGTGCTCGTCGGGCCGACGTTGTCGGACCACCTCGCGGCGCGAGGGTGGGGCCCGATCCGCGTCCGTGCCGGCGAGGGCTACAACACGGGCGTGTTCGGCGGCACGACCACGTTCAAGACGCCGTACTGGATCCAGGCGTGGCGGCAGCAGGGCTGGGACCCCGCCGACGTGGTCGTCAACCTCGGCGCCAACGATTCCGGTTCGTGCCAGAGCAGCGTGCCGTGTGCGTACAACGCGATCATGCACGTCGTCAACACGATCGGGCCGGGCCATCGCATCTGGTGGCCGAAGATCACCCGCTTCCCGTTCCACCAGGCGCACCAGGACGCCTGGAACGCGGCGCTCGACCAGGTGGCCGCCGAGCGCGACGACTTCTTCACGTGGGACTGGCCGGCGGTCATGGCGTCGGGTGTCCCGGCCGCCTCCGACCGCATCCACCTCACCGCCCAGGGCTACCGGATGCGCTCGGAGATGATGGCCCGCGAGATCACGGCCGACCTGGCGTTCGCGCGCCGCATGGGCACGGACGCCGCCCTGCCGGCAGCGATCGGTGACCCGTCCGACTACGTGGCGCTGACCCCGGAGCGGGTGCTCGACACGCGAGATGCGCGCTCCCCCGTCGAGGGCGGCGACACGCTGCAGGTCGAGCTGGCCGAGTACGTGCCCGCGGGCGCCACGGCGGTCGCCGTCAACCTCACCACCGACGCCTCCCAGGGGCCGGGTTACCTCAGTGCCCACCCGTGTGGCCGCAAGCGTCGCGAGGTCTCCAACGTCAACCATCCCGCCGGCGTGCCGCGCGGGGCGCTGGCGATCGTGCCGCTCCCCGCCGACGGGCGGCTGTGCATCTACTCCCACGCGACCAGTCACGTCATCGTCGACCTCCAGGGTGCGTTCGTGCCCTCGGACGCCGAGGCCGATCCGGACGTCGACACGGTGCGGTTCACGCCGCTCGCCACGCCGCAGCGGCTGCTCGACACGCGCCAGTCCGGACGCGTGGCGGTGACGGAGGTGAACGTCCCGGCCAACGCGACGGCGGTCGCCGTCAACCTGACCGCCACCCAGGCGTCGGCGCCGGGCTGGCTCAAGGCGTTCGCGTGCGGCGGCGACGAGCCGTTCGTGTCGAACGTCAACTACCTGCCCGGCGAGTCGGTCGCCGGGGCGGCGATCGTGCCGGTGTCGGCCGGCGGCACGATCTGCGTGCGCTCCTCCGAGCCCGCCGACGTGATCGTCGACATCACCGGCAGCTTCACGTCCGACGGCGAGCTGCGCTTCGTCCCGGCCGACCCGACGAGGGTGCTCGACACGCGGAACGCGATCGGCGGGTGGTCGCCGATCCAAGGCGGCGACCAGGTGATCGACGTGCGTGCCGTGCCCGCCGGCGCCCGAGCCGTCACCGGCACGCTCACGATCGTCGCCCCGCTGCGCGACGGGTGGCTGGCGGCGCGGCTGGGCGCCTGCCGGTGGGGCAGCGGCGCGCGCCTAGGCCCGCGCCGCTCGCGTCGGGTGAGGCGAGGCGGCCGCCGGGCGCGGGGCCTAGCCTCGGGGCATGAACGCGCGCGGCATGAGCCTGGTGGAGCTGCTGGTGGTGATCGCCGTGCTGGCGCTCTGCCTCTCGCTGGCGCTGGCGTTCGCGCGCCCCAGCCACGCCCTGCGCGCCGCCGAGGCGAGCCGCGCGGCCATCCTGTGGGCGCGTGCCAACGCGCTGTGGCGCGGCGAGGCCGTGTCGGTCACGGAGCTGCCGAGCGGCGCCGGGCTGGTGGTGCGCCTGGCCGACGCCAGCGGCGGCCACTGCACCGGCGGCGCGGAGCTCGCGCGCGTGGCGCTGGCCGACCACCCGGGCGTGCGCCTGGAGGCGGGGCTGCCGCGCGGGATCGTGTGGCTGCCGAGCGGCAGCGGCCGCACCTGCGACGGCGGCGGGGTGGTGTCGGCCACCCTGCGGCTCGCGGACGCGCGCCGCAGCGTGGCGGTGGTGGTGTCGAGCCTCGGGCGCGTGCGGCTGGAGGTGGGGCCGTGATGGGCGCGCGGCGGCTCGCTGACGTCCCCGGTGGTGGCTCCGCCGGCCCGCGCGCCGGCCTCAGCCTGGTCGAGGTGCTGGTGGCGCTGGCGGTGCTCGGGGCCGCCGGCGCTGCCCTGGCGGGCCTGCAGCTCGGCGCGCTGCGCACCGGGCGGGTTGCGCAGGAGCGGCAGCTGGCGGCGGCGCTCCTCGCCGACGAGCTGCTGGTGCAGCGCCTGGTGGCCACGGCCGGCGCCGGCGCGTGCGCCACCGGAGCGTTGCCGCCCGGCTGGGCGTGCAGCGCCGAGCGCGCCTGCCACGCCGCCTACCCGGCCTGCGCCCTCACGCTGGTCACGGTCACGGTCACGCCCCCGACCGGGGCGCCGCTCGTGGGCCGCACCGCGGTGCGCGCCGCCTCGGCGGTGGGGCCGTGAGGCGCGTCGCCTCGCGTCCCGCGCCCCGCGGCCGCGGGGGGCTCACGCTCCTCGAGGTGATGGTGGCGCTGGCCCTCGCGGGCCTCGTGCTGGCGCTGCTGCTGGGCTACGTGCGCGCCGCGCGCGGGGCCTCCACCGCCGCCGAGACGCGCTCGGAGGCGGAGCTCACGCTGCGGCTCGCCGTCGAGCTCCTGCGCGAGGAGCTGCGCCTCGCCGGCGCGGCGCCCTGGCCGCCGCCCGCTGCGGTGGTGGGCACCGACGCGCCGGCGGCGTTCCTCCAGCAGCCGTTGCGCCTGGCGCCCACGGCGCACGGCTCGAGCGTGCGCGTGCGCTACCTCGACCACCGCCTGGCCGGGGCGCCGGTGGCGCGCGACCACACCTACGAGGCCGGCGTCGACGGCAGCGGCGCCCCGCAGCTCTACCGCCGCGCCGACGGCGGCGCACGCCAGCCGCTGCTTGCCGGCGTCACGCGCTTCGCGGTGGTGGGCGGCGTGAGCGCGGGAGGGGCCTGGCTGAGCGCCGAGCAGCTGCCGGGGCGGCGCGTGCGGGCGCTGGAGCTCGTCGTCGAGGTAGGGCTCGACGCACGGCGCTTCCTGGTCGAGCTGCCGGCGTGGCCGCAGGTGACGGGGCCGTGAGGCGCGCCGGGTCGCCGGACGGCTTCGTGCTCGTCGCCGTGCTCGGCGGCCTGCTGATCGTGGGGGCGGTGGTGTTCGCGCTGCTGTTCGCGGTCACGCTGGAGGCGCAGGCGGCGCGCGCCGCGCAGGCGGCCGTGGTGGAGCGCGCGGCGCTGGAGGGCGCGTTGCAGCTGGCCCTCGCCGAGCTGGCGGCGCACCCCGACCCGCTGGCGGTCACGAGCCTGGGGCCCTGGGCGGCGCTCGCCGCCGACGCGCGCGTGGCGGTGCAGCCGGTGAGCGACGCCGAGGGTACCGTGGGGCTGCGCCTGGAGGCCGCGCTGCCGCCGCCGGCGCGCCGCCGGCCCGCGGTGCTGGTGGTGAGCGCCCCGCCCGGCCTGGAGCGGCTGTGGCGGCCTTGACACCTCGGCGGGCCCCTGAAACGATACGGCGTGACCTCGACCAGCCACGGCACGCGCGCGCTGCTCTGCGCGGCCCTGCTCGCGCACGACAAGCCCCTCACGCCCAAGGAGCTGAAGCCCCTGCTCGGCGTGAGCGAGGACGCCATCGACCGCGAGGTGAAGGACCTGCAGCGGGTGCTGGAGGAGGCGGGGCTGGGCATCCGCGTCGATCACGTGGCCGGCGGCTACCGGCTGGTGGTGGAGCCGGCGCTGCTGCCCGCGCTGTCGGTGCTGCTGTCGCCGCCGCCCCTGCCGCCGCTGAGCCAGGCGGCCCTCGAGACGTTGGCGCTGGTGGCGTACCACCAGCCGGTCACGCGCGGCGAGCTGGAGGCGGCGCGCGGCGCCAGCTGCTCCAGCACCCTCGAGACCCTGCAGGAGCGCGAGCTGATCAAGGTGGTGGGGCAGAAGGAGGTGGTGGTTCGTTCGATGCTGTCCGCGACCACCGAGAGGTTCCTCATCGAGTTCGGGCTGCGCTCGCTCGACGACCTGCCGCCGGTGGAGGCCGGCCAGCCCTCGAGCTTCCTGCGCGGCTGAGGCTAGCCCGCGCCGTCGGGCCGGCGCTCGAGCAGGTAGCGCACCGCGAGGGCGTACCCCTGCGGCCCCAGGCCCACCACGCTGCCCACGGCGGCGGCGCCCGTCAGGCTCACGTGGCGGAACGGCTCGCGCCGCAGCACGTTGCTGAGGTGCACCTCGACCACCGGCACGCGCACGGAGGCCACCGCGTCGCGCAGCGCCACGCTGGTGTGGGTGTAGCCGCCCGGGTTGAGCACCACCCCCACGAAGCCCTCGGCCTCGGCGCCGTGCAGCCAATCGATCAGCTGGCCCTCGTGGTTGCTCTGGCGGCAGGTGGCGCTGCTGCCGAGCTCACGGGCGGTCGCCTGGCACAGCGCCTCCAGGTCGGCGAGCGTGCCGCGGCCGTACACCTCGGGCTCGCGGGCGCCCAGCAGGTTGAGGTTCGGACCGTTCAGGACGAGGATCACGCGGTTACCTCCACTCTCACGCCACCACCTTCAGGAGCTCGTTCCAGGCGCGCTCGAGCTCCTGGGGCGTCAGGTCGTCGACCAGCACGGGCCGGCCCACGTCCTCGAGGAGCACGAAGCGCAGCGCGCCGCCGGCCACCTTCTTGTCGCGCGTCATGTGAGCGTACAGCGCCTCGAAGCCCACCAGCGGCAGCGGCGCGGGCACCACCCAGTCGAAGAGCTCGAGCAGGAAGGGGGTGAGGTCGGCGTAGCCGCGGCGGCGCGCCAGCAGCGCGGCGTAGACCAGGCCGTAGGTCACCGCCTCGCCGTGCGGCATGCGGTGGGCGCTGGCGGTCTCGAGGGCGTGCCCCAGGGTGTGACCCAGGTTGAGGTGGGCGCGCGGGCCGGCCTCGCGCTCGTCGGCGGCCACCACGCGCGCCTTCACCGCCACCGAGCGCGCCACGGCGTCCACCAGGCGCTCGGCGGGGAGCTGCTGCGACCAGCCGGCGCGGAAGGCGTCGAGCAGCACGGGGTCGGCCAGCAGGCCGTGCTTCACCAGCTCGACGGTGCCCTGGCGGAACTCGCGGGGCGGCAGGCTGGCCAGGGCGGCCACGTCGGCGAGCACGGCGCGCGGCTGCCAGAAGGCGCCCACCAGGTTCTTGCCCTGCGGCAGGTCGAGGCCGGTCTTGCCGCCGACGCTGGCGTCGACCATCGCCAACAGCGAGGTGGGCGCCTGGTAGAGCGCCACCCCGCGCATGTAGCTGGCGGCCACGAAGCCCGCCAGGTCGCCGACCACGCCGCCGCCCAGCGCCAGCACCGCGCCGTCGCGCGGGAAGCGCGCCTCCGCCAGGCGGGTGAGGAGGTCGCCGTAGGTGGTCAGCGACTTGCTGGCCTCGCCGGGCGGCACCACCAGCGTCTCCACCTCGCGGCCCGCGGCGCGCAGCGCCGCCGCCACGGGCGCGGCGTAGCGCGGCGCCACGTTGGCGTCGGAGAGGATGGCCACGCGCTGGGCGGGCACGTGCTCCGCCACGTGCGCCAGCGTGCCCTCGCCCACCAGCACGTCGTAGGGAGGGGAGACCTCGACCGGCACGCGCCGGGGGGCGGTCCTGCCTGCCGTCATGCTTCCTGCTGCTCCTTCCACGCCACCAGCGCCGCCACGATCTCCTCGACCACGTCGGCCGAGTCGCGCCCGTCGGTCGACACGCGGATCGACGCCACCTCGTCGTAGGCCGCCTGGCGGTCGGCCATCAGCTGCCTTATGCGCTCCAGCGGGTCGCCCTGCTCCAGGAGCGGGCGGCGGTGGCGGCGCGTGCGGCGGTAGACCGTCTCGGGGCTGGCCGACAGCACCACCACCGGCCCGCGCGCCTTCAGCAGCGCACGGTTCTCGGGGCGCATGATGGTGCCGCCGCCGGTCGACACCACCACCTCGTCGAGGCGCACGCAGCGCCTCACCACCTCGGTCTCGTAGTCGCGGAACACCGACTCGCCGTAGAACTCGAACACGTCGGCGATGCGCATGCCGCTGACGCGCTCGATGACGCGGTCGGTGTCGATGAACGTGAGCTGCAGCCGGCGCGACAGCTCCCAGCCGATGCGGCTCTTGCCCGTGCCCATGAAGCCCGCCATCGCCACCCAGGTGACGACCCGTTCGGGCGGCAGGTGCCGGCGCGGGCGGGCGGGCTGCATCCTCAGTAGCTCGCGACGTGCTCGCGGTAGGCGGCCAGGTTGGCGCGCAGCTCGCGCAGGCTGTCGCCGCCGAACTTCTCCATGACGGCGTTGGCGAGCGTCAGGGCGCTCATGGCCAGCACCACGATCGAGGCGGCCGGCACGGCGGTGACGTCGGAGCGCTCGCGCGCGGCGTCGGCGGGCCGGTGCGACACCACGTCGACGGTGGGCAGCGGCCGCATCAGCGTGGCGATGGGCTTCATGGCGGCGCGCACCACCAGCTCCTCGCCGGTGGTCATGCCGCCCTCGAGCCCGCCCGAGCGGTTGCTGGCGCGCTGGTAGCGCGACGCCTCGCCGCCCACGATGGGGTCGTGCACCTCGCTGCCGGGCAGGGCCGCGGCCTCCCAGCCGTCGCCGATCTCGCACCCCTTGATGGCCGGGATGCTCATCACGGCCTGCGCCAGGCGCCCGTCGAGCTTGCGGTCCCACTGCACGTAGGAGCCGAGGCCCACCGGGACGCCGCGGAAGCGCGCCTCGACCACCCCGCCCAGGGTGTCGCCGCGCTCCTTGGCGGCGTCGATCAGGTCGACGATGCGGTCCTCGGCCTCGCGGTCGAAGGTGCGCAGCGGGCTCTCGTCGAGCTCGCCCAGGCGCTGCCAGTCCATGCCGCCGTCGCACGCCACGCCGCCCAGGCTCACGACCCGCGCGCACGCCTCCACGCCGAGCTCGGCGAGGAGCTTGAGGGCGACGGCGCCCGCCGCCACGCGGCTGGCGGTCTCGCGGGCGCTGGCGCGCTCCAGCACGTCGCGCAGGTCCTTGTGGCCGTACTTGATGCCGCCGGTGACGTCGGCGTGGCCGGGCCGCGGCTCGGTGAGGGCGCGCTTGCGCGGCTCGTTGCCGGGCGCGGGGTCCATCACCTCGAGCCAGTTCTGCCAGTCGCGGTTCACGATCTCGAGGGCCACGGGCGCGCCCGTGGTGCGGCCGGCGCGCACGCCGCCCTTGAGGACGGCGCGGTCCTGCTCGATGACCATGCGTTGCCCGCGCCCGTAGCCGCTCTGACGGCGGCGGAGCCAGGGGTCGATGTCGGAGTCGGTGGTGAGCGGCAGCCCGGCGGGCACGCCGTCGAGGATCACCGTCAGGGCCGGCCCATGCGACTCGCCGGCGGAGAGGTACCTGAGCATCTGCCAAGCCTAGCATGCGGCCTGGACGGGCCGGAGAGCCCCTCGGGCGGGGCGCGCCGGCGGCGGCGACCCGCGCCTGACGAAAGACCGCTGCCCGGCGCGGGGCCGGGCAGCGGGGCGGTGTCGCGGTGCTAGTCGCGGCTCAGTCGATGACCTGGGCCGTGACGATCAGCAGCAGGTCGGTGGTCTCGTCCTCGGAGACGGTCGACCCGAACAGCTCGCCGATGATGGGGATGGCGCCCAGCACCGGGACGCGGCGCTTGGTCATGGTGAACTGGTTCTGCATCAGCCCGCCCAGCAGCGCGGTCTGGCCCGGGGCGAGGTTGATGGTGGAGGAGACGGCGCGGGTGGAGAGGTTGAGGAAGCTCGGGTCGTTGGTGGTCGAGAGCACGTCCTCGACGCGGGCCACGATGCCGAGCGTCACGCTGCCGTCGTTGGCCACGCGCGGGGTGATCTCGAGCTGCACGCCGTAGGGGATCTCGCGCTCGATGTTCTCGGCCGAGCCGGGGATGCTGATGAAGATGGTGCCGCCCGACTGGATGGTGCCGGTCTGGTTGTCGAGCACGGTGATGTTGCCGTCGTCGACGCGGCGCGAGAGGCCCTGCGTCTCGAGGGCGTCGAGGATGGCGCCGATGTTGAAGCTCGACACGATCGACGAGGCGTCGAACACGAAGCTGAGGCCGGTGTCGAGGATGCTGGCCGCCATCTGGCCGAAGCCGCCGGTGAGGTCGAGGCCCAGGTCGTACGTGACGCTGTGCGCCACCTCCTGGATGCGCACCTGCACGTTGACCTGCTGGCGCGCCTGGTCGAGCTGCGGGATCAGCTGCGAGAGGCGGGCCTGCACGGAGGCCGAGCCGGTGACGATCAGGCTGTTGGTGCGCGGCTCGGCCACGACCGTGAAGTCCTCGAGGCGCGTGGCCTCGTCGCCGTTGCCGAGCACGCCGGTGGACTGCAGCACGTTCGCGAGGTCGCTGGCCACGGCGTTCGAGAGGAAGTAGGTGCGCTGCTCGAGCTGCACCTGCTCGGCGGCCGTGTCGAACTGGTCGAGCAGGCCGCGGACGCGGTCGTGCTCGGCGGCGGTGCCGACGACCATGATGCTCTGCACGCCCGGCAGCGCCTCCACGTCGAGGCCGCGGACCGCGCGCTGCAGGATCTCGACCACCTGGTCGGGATCGCCGTTCACGCGGTAGAAGCGCTGCTCGAGCTCGTCGCCCGCGGCCGCGACCTCGCCGCCGGCGGCCGGCGCGCGCAGTCGCGCCACGCTGGCGGGCGTGCCCACCACGACCACGTCGTTCTCCAGCAGCACGTAGTCGAGGTCGTTGAGCGTGAGCACGATGTTCCACACCTGGCGGAACGGCTTGGGGTCGCCGATGTCGTAGACGATCGTCACGGGCGGCACGTCGTCTGTGACGGCGGTGAGGCCGACCGAGCGCGCCAGCGCGTTGAGCATCACCGGCAGCGACTCGCCGCTAGCGCCGGTGCTGAACTCCACCGGAGCGTCGAAGCGTTGGTCGGCGGGCAGCGGGTCGAGCTGCCCCTGGGCGAACGCCGGCAGCGCCAGCGCCAGGAAGGTAAGGAGGGTCGCGAACCTTTTCATGATCACCGCCTGGTATCCAAGGAGAGCACCTGGGTCTGGTTGCCCAGCGAGAAGCTTGCTTCGTAGCCGCGCAGGTCCGACAGCACGATGTCGGTGTCGGGGAGCGTCTGGCCGAGGGTCACGACGAACGGCTGCTGCTGGCCGTTGGCGCGGAACACGCCCACGCTCAGCGGGCCGAGCACCTGGCCGGTGAAGCGCACGTTGTTGTCGCGCAGGTAGCGGCTGAGCGGGTCGGCGCCCACGGCCAGCGGCAGGGTGGAGGAGGCGGCGGCGCGCTGGGTGGCGTGCCCCGGCCCGATGACGTCGGGGGAGGCCGTCGCCTCGGGCGCCGGCGCGCCGCGGCCGGCGAAGGGCAGCTCGGCGGCGCTCTCCTCGCTGGGCACCACCACGGCGGCCACGGCGCCGAGGTCGGCGGGGCCGGCGGCGGCGCGCTCCTGCCCGCGCACGTCGCGCAGGATGTCGGGCACGGCGGTGAGGGTGCCGCTGGGGAGCGGGCGCGGCAGCTCGGCGGCGCGGCTGGGCGC
>ENA-UOUL01004696-UOUL01004696.1-bioreactor-metagenome-genome-assembly--contig:-NODE-4696-length-12368-cov-3.859328_pt1 | contig 12368 bp, 11 predicted proteins | sample MGYA00249838_ERZ747220 | MGnify/ENA primary metagenome ERZ747220 (study PRJEB28778, sample SAMN05720191) | bioreactor metagenome | isolation source: Anaerobic biogas reactor | place: USA:Washington...
GCCGCAGAGCTATTCGCTTCAGGGTATAACTGCGCACAAGCCAGTTTTGGTGCCATGGCTGCCAAGGTAGACTTGGAGCAAACCCTAGCACTCAAAATTGCCACCCCGTTTGGGGGCGGCATCAGCCATAGCGGCTTAGTATGCGGCGCCGTGAGCGGGGCATTGATGGGGCTGGGCTATTATTACGGCAATGCATACGTCAACCGTGAAGCCAAATACCGGACTTATGAAATTGGCGAGCTGTTCATGACGCGTTTCAGGGAACGCTTTGGCGATGTGTTATGCCCAAAACTGCTGGATTTGGACATCCGCATCCCTGAAGAGTTGGCTAAGGCGCGCGAATTAGATTTCTTTCACACACGTTGCAAAGAATTTGTTGTTGGCGCAGTTGAGATTGCCTGCCAGATCATCGACGAAGAAGCCCCGCCAGCAGATGTGTGCGAGTTGAAGCTATAGCGAAAAATGTAAAAATCATCGCATAAACAAACATAGTTACAGGCTGAAGCAAATAAAAAAGCCCTCTGGTTTGAAATCCAATGGGCTTTTATCATTTAAACTAATCATTCAGTTTTTAGAAAATATCCTTGACCATGTAGAGCTGACCCAACTCAAAGCCGCGCGCAGCATAATAAGCACGCGTGCCGATGGCAGCAATCACAGCCAAACGTTTAAATCCCTTTACACGGCTGATGTGCTCTGCCTCAAGGATGAGCGCGCTGCCCAAGCCCAGGTGCTGCGCCGCGCCGGCTTGTTCGGTGCCCACTTCCAGGGACTGGCCAAAGACGTGCACTTCACGAATGATGGCCGCGCTTCGCAGATCATCTAACGCCAAAAGATTATCGTGTTTTGGCAGTGAAAGCCTCAAATAACCAGCTAATTTATCGTCGCTGGTGTTGTATGAAATAAAATGCTCTTCGGCATAAGCAGGGTGATAGACCAGGTCATTTAGGACTAAGTCAGCTGACCTAACCTTTTGCCCCCGAACCTCCCGGCAGCGGATGCACTGGCAAGCTGTACCACGCCTGCGCATCTCAACGCCAACATCCTGGCGCAGGCTGGTGTTGCGGTTGCCTTCGACCACATTGGGTGAAGGGATATCGCGAATGACACGGTTGATGCGGCAGTAACGCGGCACCGTTTCTTTCAAGTCAGCGATAAAATCAATTAGCTCTTGTTCTGTGTAGGGATGGTACTCTCCAGCCTGCCAATAGCGGTACAACTCAGCAGAGCGCAGCAGCTGGCAGGGATAGATTTTTAATTCATCCGGGTTTAAGCCCCCCTCCACCCACAAACGGGCAAAATCTGCCCGGTCGCTCTCCAGCGTAGCGCCTAAGAGGTTGGGCATCCAGTGCAGTACCACCTTGAAACCGCCGGCGCGTAAAAGCGCCATAGCCTGCAGGGTTTGCTCAACCGTATGCCCGCGCTTGTTGAGCGCCAGGATGTGGTTATCCAGGCTTTGGGCGCCAATTTGTACCTTGGTGACGCCTAACTGGCGGTACCAGGCTAATTCTTGGGGGGTGACCAGGTCTGGGCGGGTTTCAACCACCAGGCCGACATTGCGGTGCTGCCCGTGCACATTCAGGACATGCGCTTCCTCAAGAGTCATATTTTGGGATTGATCGTCGGGGTTGGTTTCGTTCAGGGCATCAAAACACCGCCGGACAAACCATTCCTGGTAAGTACGGGAATAAGCAGACCAACTGCCCCCTAAAATCAGCAGTTCAATCTTATCGGTTGGGTGACCTACCTCATGCAGTGAGCGCAGGCGTGAGCTAACCTGGCGGTAGGGGTCAAATTGGTTTTCAACCCCGCGCATTGCCCCCGGCTCATCCGGCAGGTAGCTTTTGGGCATGTCTGCTTCGGTGGGGCAAAAGATGCATTCACCCGGGCAAGGATTGGGCTTGGTGAGCACCGTGATGGTGGTTACGCCCGAAAGCGTGCGCGTGGGCTTCATGCGGATCTTTGCCAACAAGGCAGGATCTTCCTGCCATTCCCCGCTTTCAACCAACTGGCGGTAAGCAGCCACAAGGGTGTGTTTTGCTAAAAAGCCTGCCCCATCGGGCAAGGGGTGCGCCCGCAGGGCAGCGCGCAGTTCCTGCCCCTGGCGGATATCCTCCAATGCTACACGAGCTAAACCCAGCTGTGAGGCATTGTAGGTGCGTTTTTTCTTCCAGGCTTCTTGTCGAGTCATGCTTCTATTGTACCTAATTATCCAAGTGTGTTTAATGGCGTACAAGCCTGATAAAATCAGGGTATGGACGAAAAGATCCGTGAGGCATTAATACAGCTAAACCGCCAGTTTTACGATGAGTTTGCCAGCTCATTTTCTGTTACGCGTTGTCAGCCCCAGGCAGGCGTGCGCAGGGTAGCAGACATGCTAGGTACTGATATCAAAATCCTCGATTTGGGCTGTGGCAATGGGCAATTCATGAAATACCTGCAGAGCCAAGGTTTTTCTGGCAGCTATACAGGCATGGATGCCAGTGCAAGCTTATTGAGGGACGCTGCCAGCCTGTTCCAGCCAGGGCAGGGGATGTGTGCCAGCTTTCTGCAGACAGATCTCAGCCAGCTAGGTTGGCTTGATGCGTTAGGTGATCAGCGTTTCCAAGTGGTGACTGCCTTTGCTGTTTTACATCACATCCCTGGTGTGAAACAACGGAAAATCTTAATGACTGAGATCAAGAATTTATTGGTAAATGACGGCTTATTTATCTTTTCAACCTGGCAATTTCAGAACAGCCCCAAATTAATGGGACGGGTTTTACCCTGGGAGTCACTTGGTTTGCATGGAACTGATTTGGAGGTTGGCGACACGCTGCTGGACTGGCGCGCACAGAGCCCTGCAGGGCAGGTTGGTTTGCGCTATGTGCACCTTTTCAGCGAAAGAGAATTGGAAGCGCTGCGGCTCGACTGCGGCTTCAACCTGGTGGAGTCATTTTATTCAGACGGGAAGCAAGGCAACTTAGCCCTTTACCAGGTTTGGCAAAAGAATAAGTAATTCACCAATAAAATTTTAAAAAACTAACTACCCTAAAGCGACATCTAAGAGCATCATAACAGCAAAACCAATCATGACACCGATAGTTGGGATATCTGAATGGGCATGTGATTCGCGCTTGGATTCAGGGATTAACTCCTCAGCCACGACATAAATCATTGCCCCTGCGGCAAAGGCCAATGCGTAAGGCAATAAAGGCCGCATCAGGAATACCGCAGCAGCGCCTAATACGCCTGCAATTGGCTCAACCATGCCTGATAACTGACCTATGAAGAAGGCCTTGCTGCGCTTCATGTTTTCTCGCCGTAAAGGTACCGAAACTGCCAGTCCTTCAGGAAAGTTTTGAATGCCTATGCCTACTGCTAACGCAACGGCAGAAGCAATTGAGGAATGTTCGAGACCGGCAGCTGCCGCGCCAAATGCCACGCCGACCGCTAGACCTTCAGGGAAATTGTGTAAGGTGATTGCCAGGACCAATAATACACTGCGCTGCCAAGAGCTTTTTAAACCTTCAGCCTCTCCCATCTCCATGCCAATATGCAAATGAGGCAGCAGTTTATCGATGCCAAAGAGAAAACCTCCGCCCAGCAAAAAGCCAAAAACTGCCGGCAGCCACAAAGGAACATTCATATCCTCTGATAGTTCAATAGCTGGTTTTAGGAGCGAAAAATAGCTAGCAGCGATCATCACCCCAGAGGCAAAGCCAAGCAAGCCATCCAGGGTACGCCGGCTGATTTCTTTGCTGAGAAACACACCGGCTGCACCAGCTGCGGTGAGTGCCCAAGTAAATAACGTCCCAAACAAGGCCTGGAGAACGGGGTGAAATCCTTCTAGAAATGTGATCATGTGCAAACGCTCCTTCAAATGATATGATAACTATAGAATTATAAACTAACTGATAGAGAATTTTCACAATGTCTGGAAGCCTTTCTACCCAACAATTAATCCATTTGGCACTTTGTATAAAAAAGCGTGAGCCGCTGCTGCATGCTGAACACCAGGCTGCCTTACGGCTCTTGAATGGCTATTACGAGGGTTTCCCGGACATCCAGGTAGATCTATTTGGCAAAACGTTGGTCATTTACAATAATGCGAGAAGGCCAGATGACTTTTCAGACCTAAGCTATTCTCTCCAAGCTTTTTACCTCAATAAGATGACTTGGATCACCGCTGTATTGGTCAAATCCAGGTATGCCGCGGATGAAATAGATCGCCAAGGTCAGCTCACCTTTGGGACTGAGTTGGATGAGGAAATTATGGAGCACGGCCTACGTTACGCCCTAAACCTGCGCATTAACCAAGACGCCAGTTTTTACGTTGACACGCGCAACCTGCGCAAGTGGTTGCTGGAAAACGCTGCTAACAAGACAGTCTTGAATACCTTTGCCTACACTGGCAGCCTAGGACTGGCAGCTAAGATAAGCGCTGCCAAACGCGTTGTCCAAACTGATGTAAATCAGCGTTTTCTTTGGTTGGCAAAGCAGAGCTTCAGGCTTAACCAATTTGCCGTATCTCCTGCGGGCTTTTTAAGCGGGGATTTCTTCAAAATTGTGCAGCGCTTTAGGAATGCCAATGCCCTTTTTGATTTTGTTATCTTAGACCCACCTTTCTTCTCCCAAACAGGCGCTGGCAGGGTAGACCTGGTACACGAATTTACCCGCCTTGTTAACAAAGTGCGCCCGATAATTGGGCACGAAGGCCGGTTAATTGCAATCAACAACGCCCTTTTTGCCAGTGGTAAGGAAGTTCTGCAGCAAGTTGATAAGCTATGCGAAACAGGATATGTCCAATTAGAGCAGCTCATCCCTGTGCCTGAAGATGTGACCGGGTACCCAGAGACCATCGTCGATCATCCCCCAGTTGACCCAGCCCCCTTCAACCACCCCACCAAGATTATGATTTTAAAAATCCTGCGCAAAGATCAGCGCACTGCTTAATAGATTAAAGCAAAAACACGAGCTATTAGCCCGTGTTTTTTGTCTTCTATATAGTGTTTTTACAGCAAAAGGAACTTATCGCCCCGAACGCCGCAAACCGGGCATTTTTCTGGGGGGGCGCCCATCTCGATGTAACCGCAGGTTGGGCAGAGGTAAAACTCGCTAACTTCCAAATCTTTGCCTTCACGGACCGCGTCCAGCGCCATTTTGTACAGGCGGGCATGAACTTCTTCGGCTGCCACAGCGTACTTGAACATCACACGCGCACGGTGGCCTTCTTCTTCTGCCGTCTCGAGCATGGGCGGGTACATTTCAGTGAATTCATAAGTTTCGCCGTCAATAGCAACCTGTAAGTTGGCGAGCGTATCGCCGATGCCTTCTAAGGCCTTCAGGTGGCCTTCCGCGTGCGTACGCTCCGCTTCAGCGGTCGTTTCAAATAGCTTGGCAATGTTGGTATACCCATCAGCAGCCGCTTTCTTAGCGAAGGCTTTGTATTTTTGAAATGCCTGGCTCTCACCGGCAAAGGCTGTTTTCAAATCATCTTTTATCTTAGACATGTTATCTCCTTAAGAAATTGAAAGTAATTGGCTTGAATTATAACAATTTTTTAACATAATAAGTGTATTAATTATGGTGTTCATTGCATGCCTCGCGCTAAAGAACAGTTGTAGTAGAATTAGCGCGTTAAATAGGAATTTAGTTAACAAAATTAATAGGATATACCAAAAATAAACGGTTCTTAAAGAGTCTTTTGTATCATTCAATTTTGTTATGATAAAAAAGTATGAACCGAAAATCGACATGATAGCAGGAGATAAGCTTATGATCAATGCAGTTGGATTAACCAAGTATTATGGTCAGAATTGCGCAGTCAAAAACCTTACCTTTAACGCCAAGAAGGGCGAAATATTAGGTTTCCTTGGCCCAAATGGCGCAGGCAAGACGACCACCATGCGCATTTTGACCGGCTTTATGCCGCCCAGTTCTGGCACTGTGACTATTGGTGGCTTTGACGTGATTGACCAATCATTGGAAGTGCGCAGGATGGTGGGCTATTTGCCAGAATCTGTGCCCCTTTACCAGGATATGCGCGTCTATGATTACCTCAAGTTCATGGGTCAACTGAGGAAGCTCAATGACCTCGATGCACACGTGGAGAAGGTTCTTGAAGAAGTAGACATGCTGGAACGGGCAGACAGCTATATATCAAAACTTTCAAAGGGCATGCGCCAGCGTGTTGGTTTAGCCCAGGCGCTCATCCACGAGCCAGAAGTACTGATTTTGGACGAACCAACCATCGGCCTAGACCCGGTGCAGATTATTGAGGTGCGTAAACTGATCAGGCAAATCGGTAAAGAAAAGACCATCATGCTCTCGACGCATATCCTCTCTGAAGCCCAGCAAATTTGTGACCGGGTTTTGATTATTAACCGCGGCGAACTGGTGGCTGAAGACTCGCCTGAAAACTTGCAGCAGAAGGTATTAGGCAAGCGCAAGGTGACCGTACAGCTGGCAGGAGACCCGCAAACAGCCATACCTCTCCTCCAGCAGATTGAAGGAATTACCTCGGCAGTCGTAAATGAAAAAGGCATGATCGTCTTGGAAAGTATCGGCGATGTTGACATTCGTCCGAAGGTAATTACTACGCTTGCCAATGCCAGGCAGGATATCCTGGAAATTTATTCTGAAACACTTAACCTGGAAGATATCTTCTTTGAACTGACCAAGGAAGAAAACCTGCCACAAAGCCGGGATGAGGCGCCAACAGAACTGGCACCCGCTGAAACTGATGAGAAGGAAGGAGTTGAAAATGAGTAATATTTGGACAATTGCCATTAAGGAATACAAATCATTCTTCCACAGCGCCATCGCTTATGTGATTGGCGTGGTGGTCTTCCTCTCGCTTGGGATTTATTTTTGGGTGCTGTTAAGCTATAGCATTCAAACCCAGGCGTATGTGCCTGAAATGCAAGTGCTGCTGGATTGGATCATATTTCCATTGTTTTTTATCAGCGTGCCTGTTTTGACCATGCGCACCATTTCTGATGAAAACCGCACCGGCACATTGGAACTAATCCTGACGGCCCCCGTGCGCGATTGGGAGCTGGTGGTTGGCAAGTGGCTGGGCACTTATATGTTTTTCTTAAGCATTATTGCCCTGACCTGGATTTACCCCTTGATGCTGAACTTTATCGTTGACCCTGGCATCGATCAGAGCATGCTCATCGCGCTCTACACAGGTATCTCCCTGCTGACGGCAGCCATTACAGCGGTGGGGGTATTTGTTTCTTCCCTTTTCAAGAACCCAGTGCCTGCGATGTTAGCATCACTGGGGATGATGATTTTGCTGTGGATCATTGGTGCACCGGGTAACTACACCAGCGGGTTTGTATCTGAGCTATTCAAATATCTGAGTATCACAGGCCATTACTACGGTTCATTTTATAACGGCGTGATTGATCTGAAAGATGTAATCTACTTTATCAGCCTGACCATACTAGCGTTATTCCTTGGGTCACGTGTCATTGAAGCGCGGAGGTGGAAATAATGAAAACAGAACTACGCAAATACGCAAAATACGCCCTAATTTTCGCTGGCGTTGCAGCCCTGACCAGCCTTGTTTTGGGGTTGATTTACCAGGAATTTTCACTACCGGTACAAATCGGCTTAGGCCTGACTGCCCTTGGGCTGGCAGGCGCGATAATCCTTGACCCTGGTGCGCTCAAACAGCTTATGAGCGGCCGCCAGGCAAAATATGGCTCCAATACGCTGGTCCTAACAGTGGCTGTTTTAGGCATATTAGTCATTGTCAATTTGATTGGCTACCACAACACGGTGCGCTGGGATTTGACCGAAGATAAGACCAACAGCCTGGCCACAGAAACCCAAGACGTGCTGGATTCGTTGGATATCAATGTAAAAGCCGAGGCATACTTTTCAATGCTCATGTCAAGAGAAACTGCTGATATCCTTTTACAGAATTACAAAGCCAATTCAGACGGCAAATTTGATTACGAGTTTATTGATCCCAATGAAAACCCCCTAGCCGCCGATGAGGCCGGCATCACGCGTGACGGCAGCATCGTGCTGCGCGCTGGCTCAGCCAAAGAAGTGGTCACATTTGTTAATGAAGAGGAGATCACAAGCGCTATTTTGCGCCTAAAAAGCCCTGAAACAAAGCGAATTTACGTGCTGACAGGGCATGGTGAACCTGAATTCACTGGCAACGAAGCGCTTAACTACGCCACGGCTGCGCGAGAATTAGAGGCTAAGAATTACTCAATCAATACCCTAAACTTATTGGCAACTAACAGTATCCCTGAAGATGCACAGGTGCTGCTGATTACAGGCCCTCAAAAGCCGCTTTCACAAAACGAGGTGGATTTAATTGAAACCTTCGTTGCACAGGGTGGGTCGCTCTTGGTGATGTATGAACCGAGCATCTTGACCGAATTTGGCGAGCTGGAAGACCCCCTGGCTGCATACCTCAGCGAGACTTGGAACATTGTATTTGGTGATGATATGGTGATTGACATTACCGCAAACCCAGTTACGACCGCGGTGGCAGCAAACTTTGGCTCACACCCGGTAACTGAAAAGCTAAATTCAATGGTTTCGGTCTTGCCTACTTCACGCAGCTTGGTGATTGGCACAAGCAGCGGCTTTGCCCCTAGCATGCTGGTTGCCACAACAGACCAATCATGGGCTGAGACCAATTTTGAAGCCTTACAGAACAACGAGGTTGGCTACGATGAGGGCTCAGACCAGCTTGGTCCGATCAACTTGGCATTGGCTGCCGAGAATGCCACAACAGGCAGCCGGGTAATCGCCTTTGGCGACGCGGAATTTCCAAATAATGCCCAGTACCAGTACTACGGTAACTCCGACCTGTTTTTAAACGCCATCGATTGGCTGAGCGGGCAAGATGAGATGATCAGCCTGACCGCACGCACGCAAACGACACGCATGTTGGTGCCGCCGAACCGCTACGTGCAGAATGCAATTCTGTTGGGATCGGTTGTCCTAATCCCAGCCTTGATCATCATGGCAGCCATTATCGTGTTCGTCAAGCGGCATCGCGAGGTGTAGCTTATGATTAAGAAAAGTACACTCATCTTGCTGGTGATTATGCTGGCTATGCTGGCTGGGTTTATCCTGCTGCAGCAAAAAGACCAGCTGGACTTCCTGACCAAGCCAGGCGAGCCAACGCAGACGCCCATGCCCGACTTCATCAGCCTGGAGTCGACCCAGCTGCAAACCCTGCGCTTCAGCCGGCAGGGAGAGGCAGAGGAAGTGGTCATCTCTCGGCAAGGCGAAGCAGAGTGGCAGATAAACGTGCCCGGTGGGGCGATCAGTGCGGGCGAAGTAGAAAAAATCGTCAGTGATTTCAATGCCATCAATACCACGGTAGTTTTAGATATTGACCTGGAAGGCGAAGCAAGCGGCTTAGATAACCCTCAATATGTATTTAAGCTTGAGCTGTCCGATGGTGAGAGCAAGACCGTCAAGATTGGCAATACCAACCCACTTGGCAGCGGGTACTACGCCCAGGTTGACATGAACCCAGTGGTGATCGTTTCGACTGGCAGCGTCAATAACATCGTGAATACCATAGAAACCGCCATGACGCCCCCGACCCCAACGCCAGAACCGACGGAAGGTGAGGGATAGAGAGCTAAGTTAATATAGAAGTGGCACGGGACAAATTTGGGTTGACTTTTGTTTTTACCTGTGCTAAAATCTGTGCCACTACAGAAAAAGCGGGTGTAGTTCAATTGGTAGAACGTCTCCTTGCCAAGGAGAAGGTCGTGGGTTCGAGTCCCATCGCCCGCTCAAAGCGCAGCTGATACCAGGTGATAAGCACTTCGATATCAGCTTTTTATTCAGGCGACGTGGCCAAGTGGCAAGGCAAGGGTCTGCAAAACCCTCATCATGGGTTCAAATCCCATCGTCGCCTCAATTATTTTAAGACCAATCCCCTCATCATGGGATCTCTTACAGAGTGCGTTGCACAAATCCCATCGTCGCCTCAATTATTTTAAGACCAATCCCCTCATCATGGGATCTCTTACAGGGTCATGATCCTTACAGGACGCTTCGCAGCCCTTACAGGGTGCGTTGCACAAATCCCATCGAAAATTCCTTATTTTGTCTGATTCTAAATAATAGATATAACTACTGCAATTGCTGAGCCAGCTCGGCCAGGTCTTGGAAGATATAGTCTGGTTTAAATGGCGAAGTTTCAAGGTCTTCCAATTTGCTTTCACCACTCAGAAGCAGGATAGTCGTGACACCGGATGTGCTGCCCAGGGCAATATCGGTGTACAGCCTGTCACCCACCATAGCCAGGTGTGTCATTGGCACCTCCAGCTCTGCAGCGATGAGCTCCACCATGATGCGGTTGGGCTTACCGATGATGAGGTCTGCTTTCCTGCCGGTGGAGGTTTCAACCAATGCCATCATAGCACCGATATCCGGCACAAAACCATGTGGGGCAGGGCAGTTGATATCCGGATGTGTAGCAATATAAGGCAGGCCGGTTTTGACCATGTCACACAAATCGCAACATTTTTGATAGGTCAGGGTGGTGTCATAACCAAGCACGACCAAGTCAGGATTAACTGGGTCCAGTTCTATGCCGCTCTCGATAAAGGCCTTTTCCAGGCCCAGCGTGCCAACCAAGAAGACTTTTTTGCCAGGAAAGTGCTCCTTGACATAGCGGATGGTTGCATCACCGGAAGTATAAACCCTGGCATCTTTCGGTTTTACCCCCAATTGGATCAACTTTTGCACATATTCAGCGCAGTTTTTTGAAGAATTATTGGTCAAAAATGTATAGGCAAGCCCTTTTTGGTTTAACAGGTCTAAAAATGCTAAAGCACCCGGCAGTAAGTGATCGCCTAGGTAGAAGGTGCCGTCCATATCCAGCATAAACCCTTTAACACGATGAAGATCCATAATTGACTCCTGATACAATAATTTGACGATTTTTATAATAAGTATTAAGATTATTAAAAGAGTTCAATAATTGTATAATAGTTTACTCGAAAAAGATTAGGAAAGGATTACATGATGGAAGAAATACTTTTCAACATTCCGAATATCAGCTGCCAACACTGTGTCATGCGCATCAAGCAGCAGTTAAGTCAAATTGAAGGCGTAGACGAGATTGAAGCTTCAGTTGAAACCCAGGAAGTAAGGGTATGGTTTGAAGCACCAGCCACCGAAAGCCAATTATTGGAAGCCCTGGAAGAAATTAATTACCCAGCTGTAAAGTAAGGGAATATGCCTGAACCCCGCCAAATCTCCCTGCCCGTCTTGGGTATGACCTGCGCCAATTGTGTGGCTGCGGTTGAACGCAGCTTGAGCAAGACTGAGGGTGTTGAATATGCTAATGTGAACCTGTCAGCGGAACGCGCAGCTGTGCGCTTTGACCCGCATAAAACCAACCTGCAGACCATGATTGGCAGCGTGCGCAAAGCAGGCTACGAGGTTGCGCTGGGTGAGGGCAATATCTTGGTGCAAGGGATTGCTGATTCAAGCGATGCCTTGCAAGTTGAGAAAGCGATCAATGCACTGGAAGGGGTGCTCTCGGCACAGGTAAACCTAGCTACTGAGCGAGTTTCCGTGCAATATGTGCCCACCATTATTAACCAGAACGACATCCGCCAGGAAATCCGCAAAACCGGGTTTAAGGTGGTAGATGAGGGCAAAGACCTGGAAGATGCCGAGATGCTTGCCAGGCAGAAGGAAATTGCCAACCAAAGACGTTATTTAATTATTGGGCTGATCTTTACCCTGCCCGTGTTTATGCTCTCCATGGCACGCGATTTTGGTTTGCTGCCCATGGCACTGGCGCATGCAAAGTGGCTTGATTGGACCTTTTTAGTATTTGCAACCATCGTACAGTTTTATGTCGGCTGGCATTACTACGTCAATGGGGTGAAGTCCCTGCGCAATGGAAGCGCCAACATGGATGTGTTGGTGGCCTTAGGCACTTCAGCAGCTTATTTTTACTCGGTGGCGGTTGTGTTGGGCATTGTGCCCGGGCACGGCTATTTTGAAACATCGGCCGTAATCATCACACTGGTGCGTTTGGGCAAGTACCTAGAAGCCAAAGCCAAAGGCGGTGCAGGCGATGCCATCCGTAAATTGATCAACTTACGCCCCAAAAAGGCTTACATCATTCGCGATGGGATTGAAGTAGAAATCCCAGCAGACGAAGTGCAGATTGGCGATATCGTGATCGTGCGGCCTGGCGAGAAAATGCCTGTGGATGGCGTAGTTGTGGAAGGGCATTCCAGTGTGGACGAGTCGATGCTGACAGGTGAATCGCTGCCAGTAGAGAAGAAAGCTGGCAACCCCGTGTATGGGGCAACCATGAACAAGCTGGGCATGCTCAAATTTGAAGCAACCAAGATCGGCAAAGATAC